>Ga0207695_10000067_pt1 | contig 330915 bp, 233 predicted proteins | sample KBSC54metaG_FD_184354 | JGI IMG/M metagenome (GOLD analysis project Ga0207695, IMG submission 184354) | Corn rhizosphere microbial communities from Kellogg Biological Station, Michigan, USA - KBS C5-4 metaG (SPAdes) (version 2) | ecosystem: Host-associated > Plants > Roots > Rhizosphere >...
AACCCGTGAGGTTGGTTTTGCTCATGTAGGTAAGCAGGCGCTTTCTTTTACCCACTAATTGCATCAGGCCGCGGTGAGTGGAGAAATCTTTTTTATTCGTCTGCAGGTGCTGAGAGATACTGTTGATTCTCTCTGTAAGCAAAGCAATCTGGCCCTCAATAGAGCCCGTGTTGGTGGCTTTTCCACCAAAATCAGTGAAGAAACTCGCTTTTTTCTCTTTTGTCAAATAAGGCATCTCTAAATGTTTATATTTATCATCTGCAACCTCTCCTCCCAATTGAGGAGGTTCATCATTTATTGCAGGGTGCAAAGGTACAGGAAAAATTTCTAAATTATTTAAAATTGGCAGTTGGCTTAAAAAATTATCAAAAAATCTAATTTTTAAGCGGGCTATCGGGTTCCGTGCCAAAATTGCACAAAAATGGCGATATATCCTCCTAATTCATTAATATTGGCCCTTTTAGCACTACAAAACGCCATTTATATCTTTGCCCGATGCCAAAAAGGATCTTTTGTACGGTGACCAATGACCTCAATTATGACCAGCGTATGATAAGGATCTGCACATCGCTTGCCACCGCCGGATACGAGGTCACCCTGGTCGGCCGCCGGCAAAAGGCCTCCCTTCCCCTGGTTGGCCGCCCCTTTGGTCAGCGCCGCCTTCGGCTGCTTTTTTCCAAAGGAAAGCTCTTCTATCTCGAGTACAACCTCCGCCTCTTCTTCTTCCTCCTTTGGCAAAAGATGGACGCCATCTGCGCCATCGACCTGGATACTATCCTCCCCTGCTATGCGATATCCCGCCTCCGACGGATACCCCGTATCTATGATGCGCACGAGCTGTTCTGCGAAATGCAGGAGGTGGTCACCCGTCCCGTTGTATATAAAATATGGAAGGCGGTTGAACGATACTGCGTACCTCGTTTCAAGCACGGCTATACGGTCAACGAACCGATAGCAGCCGAATTCAGGAATATGTACGGGGTCGACTACGCCGTTATCCGTAACCTCCCCCGGCTGGCGATGGCCGAAAACCCTTCTGCCGAGCCTGCAGCCAGGCCTCTCCTGCCCTCCGGACGTTTTATCCTTTACCAGGGGGCCGTGGGCGAAGGACGCTGCTTCGATACCCTTATCCCGGCGATGGCCCAGGTAGACGCCACATTAGTCGTCTGCGGCGACGGAAATTATATGAGTCAGGCCAGAGCCCTGGTCAAACAGCTGGGACTGGAAGAGAAGATCCTCTTCAAAGGCTGGGTGCTGCCCGAAGACCTGCAACAGATCACGCGCAGCGCCTGGTGCGGGATCACTTTGTTCGAGCGGCGCGGCAAGAGCAACTACTATTCGCTCGCCAACCGCTTCTTCGACTATATCCAGGCCGGCATCCCCCAACTGGCGGTCGGCTATCCCGCTTACAGGGAAATAAACAATTGGCGTCCCATCGCTGTTCTTATAGACGAACCGGGCATCCGGGAAATAGCGGATGGTCTGAATGAGTTATTGAATAATACGGACTTATATCATACGTTAGTAGACAATTGCAAACAGGCACGGCTTCGCTACAACTGGCAGGAAGAAGAAAAGAGACTGACCCGCTTTTACCAACAAATTCTGGATTAAGATTGGAAAATCACTTACATATCGTGTGTCTGGACGTGCCGTTCCCGGTCGATTACGGGGGTGTCTTCGACTTGTTTCATAAGATCCGTTGCCTGCACGGCGCCGGAGTTAAGATCCACCTGCACTGTTTTGAATACGGCCGCGGCCAGCAGCCGATCCTCCAGGACTACTGCGTGGAGGTCAACTATTACGAACGCCATGAAGGCCACAAAGGTTTCTCCCACAAGCTGCCCTATATAGTTTGCTCGCGCTCCAACAAACAGCTGCTCGAGAAATTGCTGGAGGACGACTACCCCATTCTGCTGGAAGGCATTCACTGTACCTATCTCGTGGGCGACCCCCGGTTCGACAACCGCAGGATCATCCTTCGTCTGCACAACGTCGAATACCAGTACTACCGACAGCTGTGCTTCACTGAAAAATCCCTGCTGAAGAAGATATACTACCACCACGAAAGCAACCTCCTCCGGCAGTATGAACACCGGATCGCGGATAAAGTAAAGATACTGGCCGTCACTCCAAGGGACAACGCGCTATACCGGAAAGAGTTTGGAGCAGAAGATATAGAGACGCTCCCCGTCTTTCTGCCCTTCGAAGAGGTCAGCAGCAAGGAAGGCACCGGCTGTTTTTGCCTCTACCATGGTAATCTCTCTGTTGCAGAGAACGAACAGGTAATCACCTGGCTCCTGAAAAAAGTTTTCTCGACGCTGGAAATGCCCTTTATCATCTCCGGCAAGAATCCCTCTGCAAAACTGACCCGCCTCATCGCGCAATATCCATACACCTGCCTGATCCCCGATCCCTCCGAAGAAGAGCTGCAGGACCTCATTTCCAAGGCGCAGGTCAATATCCTGCCTTCCTTTAACTGCACCGGTGTCAAGCTCAAGCTCTTGAATGCGCTTTTCAACGGACGACACTGCGTCGTCAACACCGATGCTGTTGAAGAGACGGGGCTCGAACCGATCTGTCACATTGCAGACAACGCGGAAGCCTTCCGTTCGCTCATAACGGAGCTCTATACCCGATCATTCACCAATGAAGATATTTGTGACAGACAAATGGTTCTCGGCAAGCTGTATAACCAGGAGAAAAATTTACAGAAGCTTTTACACGCCATCTGGGGCCGCGTAACGACGACGAATTAGCTAGTCCAGCGCCAGGGTAGCGTTATCCGTGACCTGTCCGCGCTCGGTCCTGACCATCCGGGCAGGGAACTTATTAATGACCCTGTAGTCGTGGGTGGCCATGACGATAGAGGTGCCATAGTCCCGGGAGATGCGGAAAAGCAGCTGCATGATCTCGTCAGAAGTCTCCGGGTCGAGGTTCCCGGTTGGTTCATCCGCGAGTATCAGCTTGGGAGAATTGAGGAGGGCCCGGGCGATGTCTACACGTTGCTGTTCGCCGCCGCTCATCTCAAAGGGCATCTTGAATCCCTTCGACTTGAGTCCCACTTTGTCGAGCACGTCGGAGATCTTCTCGTCCATCAACCGGACGTCCTTCCAGCCAGTAGCTCTCAGTACGAATTTGAGATTGTCGTTGACATTCCGGTCGGTCAGCAGCTGAAAATCCTGGAAGACCACTCCGAGCATACGTCGCAGATAGGGCACATTCTTCCAGTTCATTTCCCGTAGATTAAAGCCAGCAACCGTCCCGTCTCCCTCCCGGAGAGGGATATCTCCGTACAGGGTCTTCAGAAGGCTGGACTTACCCGTACCCGTCTTGCCGACCAGGTACACGAACTGTCCTTTTTCAACGGTGAGATTGACGCCCTGAAGAATGAGATTCTCCCCCTGATAGATATTCGCCTGCTTTAATTCTACGATTGTTTCCGCCATTATTTGACAATATGTGCCGGAGATACGCTGTTATAAAAATTAGCGTACTCCGGCAAAACGCTAATTATTGTGGACTTCGTGACCCAACACCGTTGGGTCTCTAGTTCGGGGACTTCGGTCCCCTCGTCCCCAGACGTGGCCCATCCTGGGCCTCTTGTTATGAACGAAGGTAAGAAAAAAACAGCTATATGTCACCCTTTTACTACCGTCTCATCCATCCTTCCCGAGCTCTTGTCGCCCCGGTCTGCCTTCAGCATGAGGCGGAGTGTAGAATCATTGGCGAAATAGCTCATCATCCAGTTGAGGAAAATGCTCAGCTTGTTCTTGACGCTGAGGATGAGCATCAGGTGCACAAACATCCAGGTCAGCCACGCAAACACACCCTGAAAAGAAAACCCGGGCAGGTCGACAACGGCCTTTCTTTTCCCAACGGTAGCCATCGAACCCTTGTTGTGGTACTCGAACTCTGTGCGGGACTTGCCGTTCAGCTCGCGAACAAAATTCTTTGCGATCGCGGCGGCCTGGGCTATCGCTACATTCGCCAGCTGTGGCTGACCGTTAGGGTATTTGGGAGTGGGCATATACGCGATGTCTCCGATAGCATAGACGTCCTGCATTCCTTCTACTTCCCCATACCGGTCAGTCTTTAGCCGGTTGCCGCGCGTAATGCTTTCGGCGGGAATGCCCTCAAGGGTATTGGCGACGACACCCGCCGCCCAGATCAGGTTCCTGGCGCTGATCGTCTCGCCGCCCTTCAGCCGGACCGTCGTGCCGTCATAGTCTTCCACGACCGTATTGGTCCGGACGATCACACCCAGGCTTTCGAGATACTCCCTGGACTTTACCTTTGAAGGTTCGCTCATCGCATTGAGGGTATTGGGAGACCCTTCCAGCAGGTAGATGGTAAACCGGGAGAAGTCGACTTCCGGATAGTCCTTGGGAAGGATATTCTTCTTCATCTCTGCCATGGCCCCCGCCAGCTCAACACCGGTAGGTCCGCCGCCCACGATGACAAAGTTCAGCAGGGACTGCAGCTCGGCCGGCCCCGCCTCGATAGTGTCCTCGAAGGTCTGGAGTATCCTGTTCCGAAGAGCCATTGCATTGGGAACCGACTTCATCGGGAAAGAATTGGACTGTATCCGGGTATTGCCGAAATAGTTGGTGGTACAACCCAGCGCGATGACCAGCCGGTCATACGAGATCTCGCCGACGGTTGTATAAAGCATTTTCTTACCGGGGTCCACCCGCAATACTTCTGCGATGCGGATGCTTACATTCTTTGAGTGCTGAAAGACCTTCCGGAGAGGGAAAGAGATGCTGGAAGGCTCCAGCCGGGCCGTAGCCACCTGGTACATGAGGGGCTGGAACTGGTGATAATTGTGCCGGTCGATGAGGAAAACTTCGTACTTCGTATTGTTGAGGTCCCGGGCCAAACGCAGACCGGCAAAGCCAGCCCCTATAATAACAACCCGCTGCCTTTTGTTAGAGTCGAGTGCCATATACTTCTATTTAAGAGTACCAATCCTGCGCAAAGTTAATAGTACCAATCTGACACAAAGTTACGACTCCGCCGACAAATGCAATGCTATATCTCAGCGGTCGCGTCCAGCCGCAACAATACTCCATAATTCCCGCAGGCGGGATCGTGCAGATAGCCGGGTATCAGACCCAGGGGTTCGAAGCCGATGTTTCGCTGGCGCGTCAACGTAGGATCATCGATGTCTCCAGCCAGCCATTGCCGGTAGTACTCTTCGCCGCTCAGCCGATCGCTGACGGCCCCATAACCGCTCATCATCCCGACGGTCAGCTGTCCGTTGAGGCCAAGCCGGCGAACCAGCAGCTGTCTGGCGCGGTACAACAGACGAGCTCCTCCCTTCCCCCGGTAGTTGGGGTGTATTCCCATGTCGAGTCCATAGAGCCATTGACCCGCCGGCTGATGACGCGTCATCCATCCTCCTCCGCTGGTCTCGGAGAAGCTGTGCTGATGATCCGAAAGGTCGAAATCAGTCCGCATCGTGCTGGTCATTCCGACGACGAGCTCTTTTTCCAGCAGTTGACCGACTTCTGCAGGCGCGTCTTCGTCACCCCGCCCGGCCGTCACTGTCAGGACAAATTGTCCTTCAGGAAAAACCTCCAGATGGCGCAGGTACTGTTCGGCCCGAAGGCGCTCTCCGGCCGACAGCGTCGGAAAGACGATTTGCTGCAGCTCTTCCAGCGCCCTGGCATGTCGGGGCATCATCGGTTGAACGGTCATATTGTCAAAGATACGAACTGACAAAAGGTACGGGTACGAATTGATATAAATCATCGGGTTTTCCCTGTGCGCACTCCGATCGCAGGCCCGAAGAACACGGCCCTTTCTTTGTAGCTCCCCGGAATATGAAACCGGGCATGGTAGATTTAAGCACATGGGGGGTTGAACTGCGAGGTTCCATCCGACCATTAAAAATAATTATTTACGGATGAAAGATGTCATTGCATACCTGAGCGCCGTATCACCCCTGACCGATGGTCTGCAGGTGGCGCTGTACAATACGGTCAGAAAGATCGAGATCCGCAGGCTCCGGGTCCTGCACAGCCGGCCGGACGTTTGCACCAATCTCTACTTCATTGAAAAAGGGTTGCTCTGCTGCTACGACCTGGACAAGGACTCAGACAGGCAATACTGCACATGGGCAATGGAAGAGCGCAATATCGTCACCTGCGTCAACAGTTTTGACACCAGTCTTCCATCTACGGAAAGCATTCTCGCGGTCGAGGACAGCGTCCTCTGGACGATCGACAGACCCCAGCTGGAGACGCTGACCCGGTCCTATCCCGAATTTCAGCATATCCGGCTGCGGCTGACCGAGCACTATCATGTCCAGAGCAGGAATATGGATGCCTGGCGTAGAAGGCCGCCCGAGCAGTTCTTCGCCTGGCTCGAAGCCGCCTACCCTTCGCTCGTCACCCGGCTCCCCAATAGGCACCTCGCTTCGCTGATGGGCATCCGCGAGTCCACGCTGTACGGGATCAAGCGCGCGTTATATGAAATGAAGCGCAATAAACGAAAAAAATAACCCTCCGATTTTGGAGTGTTTTGCTCAAAAGTTCTCCGATCCCGGAGGGTACCCTTTCTTTGTTCCGGTCCCCGTCTAGTCTACATTTACCAGGACAAAGCGAAGTAGACAGGCCTGCCCTACTCCAATCAATTCTTAACTTAAAAACTCAATTCAAATGTTTAGGATTATAATATTCCTGACAGGGTTCTCCCTGCTCAGTCAGATGAGCCCTGCAACTGCCCAGACGGGGTCTGTCAGGAACAAGGGAATGGAGCAGTTCCTTTCCACCGTCCTCCGTTCGTCACCACGAGCCAGCGCGGGTCCTTCCCCAATCAACTCCAAAGGGACAGATCCGCGTAATGTAGAAGAGCGTGTCATCCTATTCAGAACCTCCTGTGAGCGGATCATAAAAGAAGGTTCCTGGATCAGCTATGGCAACGATCGCAGCGGCAAGATGAAGCTACAGCTCCGGGGGATCTACACCCAGGGATCGGTGCTGTATTTCCTCCTGCGTATGAAGAACCGGTCTTCACTGGACTACGACATCGAGGCGATCCATTTTTTCATTGCAGGGCCCGCGGGCAATAAGGGTCCGATGGCCAGATACGTTGAGCTCATGCCTGTTTATGTATATGACAGCAGCGCCATGGTCCGGGGATTCAGTCACAACAACAATGTGATCGTCGTGCCCAGGTTCACGCTACCTGCGGGCAGAAGGCTGCTGATCGAGGTTCTGGAAAAGAATGGAGGCAGACATCTGCGCCTGCTGGCGGGGAACTTCATGCTCGAAAGGGCCCGGATACTTTAACAATCACTATTAAATCAGATCATATGAATCAGGGAAATCTGGACTATCTCCAGGACAAGCTGAAATATCTCGGGTTTGGGGAAGATGCGCCTATCAACGAGGAGCTGAAAGAAGAGGTGCTGCGCGGGCAGCCTGCGTTCCAGCTCCTAACAGAAGCGCTTTTCGAAGACTGCCGGATGGAGGCAAAGCTTTACTTTGAGCGGTCGGGAGTGAAGGACCACTACTTCTTTAAAAAGTACGACGCGCTGCTTCAGTATTCGGATGGTATAGAGGCCGATAAGCAACAGACCTTCTATATCTACAAGAAATGGGGGTATACATTCAAGGAAGCGTTTAACCTCCTCGAAGGCCGGGCGGTATACAAAAAGCTGGTCATGCAAAAGACCGATACCGAGTACTGGGCCTGGTCTGAACTGATCTTCAGCGAGAAGGATGGGTTTGGTAATTACAGGATCAAGGAATACAAAGAGAACTATAACTACGACCTGGAAAAGTTGCTGGAAATGTACCCCATCGTCGAGCTGCAGGACGAGCAGCTAAGAAAGGGGCTGATCCGGTCACTGCAAAGAGGCAATATCCATCCCGTCTATTTTATTAAAAGCAACAAGAGGGAAAAGGTGTTCATCGAAGCGAATCCCAAAGAGAGGGGGATCATTATCAGCCAGCAGGCAACCAGGGCCGCCGTAAGGGCAGAGAAACTTCAAAAACCCGAGGAAACCGCATTATCAACGGAGCCCTCGGTCGTAGCAGAGCCCGACACTCCCGCTCCAGAATCGGCTCCGGAGTCGGAAGCCGGCGAGACATCGGATACCAAACCGGTCAGGCCGCCCCGGAAGAGAACCTATAAGTAGCCATTTATTCACCGGATGGGCGGTAATTCAAGAAATTGATCGCCCATCCCTTTTGTAAAATTATCAACATGCCACCTTGTACAGCCATGAAAGCGTTGCCAGACTTCAGCGCCTTTCAGTTCACCAGCGAAGAAGAGGCCGGCCCTACCACCAGGGAAGTCCGCTTCCGCCAAAAAACACCAGACGTCTATAACATGGACATCGGCAACCTGCCGGAAAAAGAGGAGAGCAAACCCGGCCAGGAAAATGCGGATTTCAATTGCCTGATGACAACTCTGATACTGATTATCGAGCTGTATACGGATAGATATCCCGCCAGGATCATTCGCCTCAAAGGCGATACAACAGAGAAAGCCCGACTATACCGCAGGACCCTGGACAAATACGTCAGCGCCATGTCCTCCTTCTTCGAGATCATCCTCGAAAAGGACAGGAATTTCTTCCGCGCCCTCCGGCAAAAGGACAGCCTCGACAATATCGCATTCCTGGTAAAGAGAAAACCCGGCTGGAGCTTTACCATCCACACCCTCCAGACCAACCGGTGCAGCAGAAGCCAGCTATTCGACCGCGCAGTGTCTGTGGAGATACAACGAAGCATCGAGATCGGGTTCGAAATGATCGACCACCATCCGCAATCGCCGTAAAACCCCGCTTTTTCATAAATGCCATTTTTGGGGTAGTGAGCAAAAAAAGGCCGACTCATTCCTGAGCCGGCCTCTACTATGTCATCAATATCTGGTCCCTTAAGCCAGTACAGCGATCAGCCCCTTCACTACAGCTCCCAGCTTCACCCCTTCCATAACCCTCGACTCCGTACTGCCGTGCTGCAACACCGACCGCTCGTGCGAGCTGACACACATCTCACAGCCATTGATCGACGAGACGACAAGGCTTACCAGCTCAAAGAACTCCTTACCCAGCACAGGGCTGGCCATAATGCTCATCTTGATGCCGGCAGGCTGGTTGTCATAAAACTCCTTCTTCATAAAATGCCGGAAACGGTAGAAGACATTGTTTGTGTTCATCAGCGACGTGCACGCAACAATCTCCGCAATCTCCGCGTCCGTTGCCCCCGCTTCCCTCGCCATCCCTGTGAAGGACTCCTGCAACAGCGGGAACCGCTCGTTGACAGCCACCGCCAGGGCAAGCAATACCGCCTCCTTCCTGTTGAGATACTGGCTGTTATTCAGCACATTCCCTACATTGATCTTCAGGTCCTTGATAAACCGGGACTCCCCCGCGACCAAAGCCAGCACATTGGCCGATGGCTCATAGCCGGGAATATTCAGGTCTATCAGCAAATTCTGAAACGTCTCATTTGATATAGTCGCAACTGCGCTCATACTGTAATTTTTATTAGTTCATGCTCAGCTGAGTAGTCAGCGTTTCTTCCCCTTTCTTCCAGTTGCAGGGACAAAGCTCATCCGTCTGCAGCGCATCCAATACCCGGATAACCTCCTGTACGCTACGGCCTACATTCAGATCATAGACGCTGACCCAGCGAACGATCCCCTGCGGGTCTATAATGAAAGTTGCACGATAAGCGATCTTCTCTTCATTGTCCAGGATACCCAGCTCTTCCGCCAGGGACTTGGACGTGTCTGCCAGCATGGGGAACTTCAGGTCACGCAGATCACTGTGATCCCTTCTCCACGCAGCATGCACGAACTCGCTGTCCGTAGACGCACCTATAACAACAGTGTCACGGTCCGAGAATTCGCTGTTCTTCTTATTGAACTCGGCTATCTCCGTCGGACAAACGAAGGTGAAATCCTTGGGCCACCAGAACATAACGGTCCATTTACCGTTCGCGCTACCAAACTCTTCCGTGATCTCCGTAAACTCCTTTCCTTTTTCGATAGATACTACTGCTTTCTTCTTAAATGCGGGAAACTTTTCACCGATCGATAAAATCCTGTTAGGCATATGCTATTTGTTTTTTAGAAATGTAAATAACGAGATAGGTCATTGGCAAGGTGGGCAATCGCGAAGTGACGCAAATATAAGATCGCATACCCATAGAAGATCATCGCAATTATCTATAAATCGATAGATTTTATCTATCACACCATCGGCTCTGCCGGATCATGCCCCACGACGGCCGAAGCCATTCCCTGGTCCAGCGTCAGCTGCACCAACCCCGAGATAAGCACTCCGAATACGGCCAGCATCCCCACCGCCACCGGCAGACCAGCATGCTGTGCGACGGAACCAACGACAGGGGGAACGATCAAAAAGCCTATATACCCCACCGTTGACACAGCCGCGATCGCCGACCCGCTGCTCATCGCCGAAGAACGGCCGGCCATACTAAAGACCAGGGGGATCACACAGGAGACCCCGAAACCCGTCAGGACAAATCCAAGACCTGCCGTGACCGGATAAGGCAAAAAAGCGGCAGTAAGTAACCCCATGCCTATCAATACACCACTATACGTCAACATCGTCCGGATACCCAATCGGTTGGCCAGCCGGTCTCCGGTCAGCCTGCCCAGGGTCACGGCGACCATATAGACCACATAACCCAGCGTAGCAGCGCTCGGGGTCAAATGCACCGCTTCCCGAAAATAAATACCGCTCCAGTCGATCATCGCCCCCTCGCAAGCCATCGACGCAAAGGAGATCATTCCATATTTTACCAGGCTGCGGTCCGGCAAGGCAAACCAGGCCCTTCGTTGCCGCGGCGAAGGCTGCTGACGCAGGCTGCCCGGATATGCATAGAAGCACATGATCGTAAGCAGCACGCCAACCACCAAAAAATGCCAGGCAGGCGATACGGAAGAAGAGACCATAACATAGCCCAACGCCGCAGCGCTCATCCCCGCCAGGCTCCACACCGCGTGAAACCGGGCAATGATCGATCGCTCATACAAAGCCTGCACGCCGATAGACTGCGCGTTAACAGAGATATTCAGCAGATTTCGGGATACCCCAAAAAAGAAAAGGGCCGGCACCAACTGCCAGACCTTCGTCGCGAACCCGATAGCGCAGAGCATCGCATTGAACAAAACCGCCCCGATGATCATGACCCTCCGGCTGTCAAACCGGCTCAACAGCACACCCGTTACCGGAAGCGTCGTCATCAATCCGATGGGCAGCGCAAAAAGAACGATACCCAGCTGCTCATTATTAAGGTGTAATTCCTGTTGGATGGTAGGTATCCGTGAACCCCAGGTGAAGAAACCAAAACCGGAGACAAAGAAAAAGATCGCTATCATCAACCGTATCCTTCCCGGGTTGGAGGCGGAAGGCTGTTCAGGGCTATTCGACATGCTACAAAAATATAATATCCTGCCGCAAGAACGGCAGGATATTTCAAATAGTATGACCGACAGTTAATTAAAGTCGTTCTTCAGCCGGATATATTTGTTCAGGTCCTTCGACACAAAGCCCTTCTCCCGCATTTTTGACACCCATTCGGCATTCACACCCATGCTTTTCAGCGAAGGCAGCATCGACACCGGAATATCGTCAAAGCCGATCTTTTTGAACTCGCTCACGAATTCCGGAGTGACACCCGTCGCCTTCAGCATGCCGAGCCGGGAAGGAGAAAGGTCCTTGTAGCCGATGTCCCGGAAGCCCTTCACAAAGTCCGGCGTGACCTTCATGGCTTTCATCGTAACAAGGTCTTTCGCGGACAGATCGCCGAATCCCAGGTCCTTGAAGTCCCGTACAAACTCCGGACTGACATCCTGTGACTTTAGCCGTACGATCTCCCTGGGAGACATATCCTTGAATCCCATATCCTGGAGCGAGCGGATATATTCGGCCGTCACGTGCATGTTATACAGGATGACGACGTCGTGCCGATCCAGATTGGGATATCCTACCTTACGCAAAGAAATGAGGTAATTCGAGTCGATATTCATCGCCTTGTAGGAGATAAGCTCGCGCACGGGTATCATCTGGTTGTCCTTATCCCTGCCCATCGACCGCACATAAGCCCCTGTGACACGCATAGCCCTCAGCGACGACAGCTCACGAGCAGAAAGATGGTCATAGCCTGCAGCCTTCAATTCCTCCACATAGGCCTTATCAATATTCTGTGCTTTCAGCGTGATCAGGGTCCTCGGCTCTTCCAGGTCCTGCAGCCCCGACGAGCGCCAGTATTGGATAAATTCTTTGTCAATATGCAGGGCCGAAAAGCTGATCAGCATGCGACCGCTGATATGCGGGTATCCATTATGTACTACCATGTCTGCAAATTCTTTTTTGACATTGGCGATAAAAAAGGACAGCTGCCTGCGGCCTTCCACATCTTCCACGCCTATCTGCTGCAAGGCCTTGAAATAGCCGTCGTCTCCCTGAAAATGGAAATGTCCGAAGCCCTGCTGACCGTCGAACTGGCCGGTAAACACCATCGTGCCCGCGTCCCGGACCAGCCTGAAGCTGACATTGCCCGCGCCGGGAAATGGATTGATCTCGCTTTTTTCGACCTTGAGGGTAGATGACCAGAAATGGTTCTCGTCGTTATCATCTGCCTTCAGCTCGAACGACAGCTTGCTGTCCGACGACGTGACGAACCAGGCGCCATCCGTCAGGGTATCCGACAGCGCTACAGTCTCCGCCAGAACTGGCGCAACTGCCGGCAACGGCGCAAGAGCCGGCATAGGGCTGACGGATATCTCCGGCGAAATGCTCACAGCGATATGCTGCTGCGGAGCAATGGCAACACCCGGAGCCAATGCAACCGCCGGAACCGGAGCGACAACACCCGGCGCTGCGACCGGAGCAGCAACCGCCACAGCCGGCACAGTAACAGCATTAGACCCCACGGCCGGGACAACTGTATCAGCGATCGCCGGAGCAGCAGCCACCGACGTGCCCACCATAACTGCAGGAGCGCCGGCGACGAGCGGCGCCGCCGCAACAACTTTTTTACTCCTGGATGCTCCCGGGGCCTGACTGTATACAGCCGGCTTGTTCAGGAGCAACACCAGCGCCGTAAAAATCGGCAGCAGGAAGAAATATTTCCAGATCGTCCTCCCGGACGAACGTTGGCTATTCATCATAACGATACGTCTTTTTAACAGTGATTGATTGTAATTGTTAGTGAGGCTGAACGGCAGATGAGGCGCAGACACCCGCAAAAGGCTCAGCTGGTAAGCCATTGGCTCCACGTCTTCGTGCTGAAGGACAGCCGCATCGGTCAAAAATTCCAGGTTGTTCTCCACTTCCCGACGATACATCCAGGCAAACGGATTGAACCACTGACAAACCACGGCGACTTCCGCCAAAAGGATATCAATGGTGTGCCGGCCGCTGACGTGCGTCTTCTCATGGATAAGAATCTGGTTGTAGGTCTCCCAGTCATAGCTCGCCGGGTTGATAAAGATCGTATTCCCAAAGGAACAGGGAGCCCTGTTCGCGCTGGTCTCTACGATCCGGTAACGGCCATCCCGGATCACCGGACTGGAATAAGACTGAAAGAGAAGGATCCCCAGCTGCAGAATGAAATTGAAGCCAAAGATCAATACGCCGAAAAGATAGACGTAAAAAAGCCAGCGGACCACCGTCACCGCCACGACCGCAGCAGCAGCTCCCCAACCCGCCGATGCATGCTCCGACGCAGACGAACGACCAGTCACCACCGACGTGTGAGCCGTCACCGGCGAATGCTCCCCAGCCGGCTTCACCGGAGGATCATTGGCTACCACCGGCCGCGACACGGCCTCCTTCCTCGTCGGCCTTGCGTCATTCATCAACTGTCTTGTCTCCTTCTTCAACGGCTTTGCTTCCGTCACGACCTCATCAGGCTGCGACACGAACACCGGCTGCTGTGCGTCCACATCAACCGGCCTTGCCGCAGCAACGACCTTTTGCGAAGCCACCTTATCCCCTACCGCCCAAAGGCCCCCTATCCGCGGCGCAGGCAACAACGGAAGCAGAAAGGCCAATGCCAGACAACCCATCAGCATCCACCGGTTCCATCGATAAAAAGTCTCCTTCTGCAGCAGAAGCTTATAAAAGAAAAAACAGATGGTAGTGATGACTGTGACGTGCAGGATATAAGGTATCATTTCTTCTGGGATTTAATGATCTCCAATATTTCGTTCAGCTCTTCCTGGGTTAATTTTTGTTCCTTGGCAAAATAGGCCAGCATGCTCGGATAGGAGTTATTGAAATAAGACCGAACGATATCTTCGAATGCATGTTTCTGATAGTCTTCCTTCGAAACAACCGGAAAGTACTGGAAGGTGTTGCCAAAAGTCTCGTGGCCCAGAAACCCCTTTTCCTCCAGGATCCGCACCATGGTCGCCACCGAATTATAATGCGGCTTGGGATCCGGCAGCTCGGCAATGATCTCCTTAATAAAGGCCTTCCCTAAATGCCAGCAGGCCTGCATGATCTGCTCCTCACGTTTGGCTAGTTTCAACATGTGCTTCCAAATTTTAAATGAATCTACTACTAATTTATTAGTTCAGCAACTAATTGATTAGTTTTTCGCAAAAAACTTTCCTGCAACAGCCACCGGCTATTACTTCCTGCTTACATACTCCACAGGACATCTCATCTTCGCACGCGAAAGCCAGGCTGAGACCAACGGCTGCTTTTACTCCCTTGCTTATTATTTCGACTGGCAGGGAAAGACATTCGCCTTCGAACGGCATGCGATCCACCGCTACTACAACGATGACTTTGGACTGCTTGACAGCTACTACGTCGCTCAGGCGATCCCGACAACTATCACCGATAATAGTTCTCCCTTACGATCCCGTTAAATAAACCAGCACCGCCATCTTTTTAGCAGACCAACGGGGCTGGAACACTTCTTGCAATATATTCTGTAAACCAGCAGCCAGCAAGACTTCCAGAGCGCTCATCAAGAACACTGCATTTGCAGCAACAGCAGTAAGATTTTAGCAGACCGCAAAATTTAGGAGAGGAATGTGTTCAAATAAATTTGGATAGTGCTCAAATTGAGATAAATTTGGTATGTGCATACAAACTAACCTGCAACGATGTTTGACATAAGTAGCCAAAATAGTGCAGCAAGAACTTTGCCATTGCCAGACGAGAATGACTTGCTTGCCCGGATAGCAGAAGGAGACGAAAAAGCCTTTGCTCCTGTTTTCCATCACTACCGGCGAAAGATCTACTCATATGCCTATCACCTGTGCGACAACAGCGCCCAGGCAGATGAATTGGTGCAGGACGTCTTCATGAAAGTCTGGATGCACCGCGAAAAGCTGCCCCACATCCTTCGTTTTGATAGCTGGCTCTTTACCATCGCTCGCAACCAGGTTTTCGACATGCTGAAAAATATGGCCAAAGAGTCGGCCCTGCGCCGCCAGATGGCCGGACAGCCCGAACCCGAGGCGAACCTGGTAGAAGACATCGTGCTGACCCGCGAGAACGAAGAACAGCTGCAGCGCGCCATCGATCAGCTGTCTCCCCGCCAAAAACTGATCTTTACGCTCAGCCGCCACCAGGGCATGAAACACGAAGAGATCGCCTCTCACCTTCATATCTCCCGCCACACCGTCAAGACCCACCTCGTCCAGGCGCTCAAAACACTGCGTGACATCCTCCATTTCCCCACTGACAGCATCCTGCTCGTCTGCTTTCTGATCATCCGGGATATCATCGACTGACCCCACCCGGGATCTTTAAAAAAAATTATCTTTTACCTACTCCTATCTCCCGATTTTTCAGTCTTTATATCTGAGCCTGTGTTTGCCTTCTGAAAAATAACAGACTCAACCGACTACTACCATGGAAGCATCCCAACGATTGGCCTATCTGTTCAGACGGTACTTTAATAAAGAGAGTACTATTGAAGAGCAGAATGAATTATTTGAGTTGCTGCTCCGCTCGGAACATGACGCATCCCTGCGTCATCTTATCGACGAGACATGGAAGGAAGATTTCCCATCTTATACTCAGGACAGACAGACGGCAGATGCCATTCTCCGGCATATCGTCAGCGGGCGCGAACAGGAAACGCCCCCCTCTGCCAGCGAAGATCCAATCCCCGTCCGGACTCTTTCCCGCCGCCGCATCCTCCGCTACAGCGGCTGGGCCGCATCCCTTCTTGGCATCACCCTCCTCGGCTTCCTGGCCTTCTATTCACATCGCTCTACTCCAAACCACCCGGCGCCGCCACCGGTGCTGGCCGTTAAACCACCTATAAACCGCTGTATCACGTTACCCGATGGAAGCACCGTATTACTCAATCAGGACGCCCGACTCGACTATCAAAAAGAACTCAGCTCAAAAACCCGTGAGGTGACCCTGCACGGCGAGGCGTATTTCGCGATCCATCACGACCCCCGTCCCTTTATCGTCCACACCGGCACGATCCGTACCATCGTGCTGGGCACCGCCTTTAACATCAACGCCCTTACCGACCAGAACATCGTCATCACGGTGACAAAAGGAAAAGTAAAGGTTGAGAACAGCACAGGCGACTACAGCATCCTTCGACGCAACGAACAGCTGCGCCTCGACTCGCTTCACACCCGGCTCAATAAGATCTCGGTCGACGCCGGCGAGGTGCTTACCTGGAAGAAACCCTACCTTATTTTTAATGACGTGACCATGAAGGAGGCGATGGACGAGCTTTCATCCCGCTTTCATACCACCATTGTCTTTACCAACCCCGCCGCAGAAAATTGCCCTGTGACAGCTTCCTTTACCGAGGGACAATCACTGGAAGCGATCATCAAGGTCTTATCAAAGATCAACAACATGGAATACGCCATCGACCACGGTCAGGTACTGATCAGTGGAGAAGGCTGTAAGTAACAATTAGGTATATAGTAGAACCCTATATAAAAAAGACCCGCTCCGGCTGGAACCCGAAGCAGGCCTAAAAGGATACCTTTCTTTTGGATAGGTGAGGTATCCCGCTTTAAACAAGTCATCATTTAAAACAATCAAAACTATGACATTTTCTTTATTGTCAGCGTTTGAGCGCTCTTGCCTGGAACCGGGGCGCCAGGAACTGCTTAACCAAACCAAAAAACGATTGCTGTATTTTATGCGAATCAGCTTTGTCCTCCTCCTTTGTTTTTTCAGCAGCGTCCAGCTACTCAGCGCCCGAGACGCCAGCGGGCAGGACCTGAATAAGGTCTATATCTCGTTGGAGCTGAAAGACGAACCCCTCGTGTCCGCCCTGGAAAAGATCCAGCAGATGACGCCCTTCATGTTTGCGTATAATAAACGGGAAATCAAGCGAATCCATAATCTTACGCTGGGCAGTGGCCGCCGTTCGGTGCACAGCATCCTCGAGGCCCTCCTGCTCAACACCCGCCTCCGGTACGAGCTGGTCGGCAACACCATCGTGATCTCCTCGGTCCGCGACCGCAGCGAAGGTGTACCCAGCATATACAGGGATCTCTCCTCGATCGTCGCCACCCGCGAAGAGATCAGGGCCCGCACCATCAGCGGCGTCGTAGCCAATGAAAAAGGAGAGGGCCTGTCCGGCGTCTCCGTCACGGTCAGGGGCAGCTCGGTCGGTACGACCACCGACGCCCAGGGCCATTTCCAGCTGACAATCCCCGACGAAGGAGCCACTCTGGAGTTTTCCTATGTAGGCTACGAGATGCAGACCGTAAAGGTCGCCGGCCAGAGTTCAATAGCCATCAAGCTCAAGGAGACCGTCACCGGCCTCAACGACGTCGTGGTCATCGGTTACGGTCAGGTGAAGAAGTCTGACCTCACCGGCTCTGTCGCCAGCCTGAAGGCCGAACAAATAGTCGACAGACCCGTTCCCAACGTTACCCAGGCCCTGCAGGGCAAGATCGCCGGCGTAGACGTCAGCATCAATAGCAACGCTCCCGGACAGGGCGCCAAGGTCCGCGTCCGCGGTATCGGCTCGATCAACTCCAGCCTCGATCCACTCTATGTCGTCGACGGAGTCGTCGGCGTCGATATCAATACACTCAATCCGCACGAGATAGCCTCCCTCGAAGTCCTGAAAGACGCTTCTTCGACGGCGATATACGGGGCCCGCGGCGCCAACGGCGTTATTATCGTAACGACCAAGAGAGGCCGCCACGGCATTTCAAAGGTCACCTATGACGGCAACGCGAACGAAGCCGTACTGACACGTCACCTGAAGACGCTCAATTCGGACCAGTTCGTCCAGATATACAACCAGTCCTATGCCAACGGTCAGCAATATGATCCCCTGAGTCAGGTGCAGGTGCCCCCGGTCCAGATGAACCATATCAGCCTGCCCAAGCTGTTCGACGCCAACGACAAGCCCCTCTATAACACCAACTGGGAAAAAGAGACCTACAAGCCAGCCTTCTCGCACGACCACTTCATCAATATCCAGGGCGGCAATGACAAATCCCTGTTCAGCGCCTCCATTGGCTATCTCGACCAGCAGGGCATCATGGTTAACAGCTGGTTCAACCGCTACTCTGCCAAGTTGACCCTCGACAATGATGTTAACGACTGGCTGAAGATCGGCGGCAACATTTCGTTGATCAAGAGCACCCAGCGCCTCGTCTCAGATGCCAATGGCTCCCTCAACGTGCCCCGCATGGTTACCGAAGAAGTACCCATTGTCCCGGTAAAATATCCCGACGGCAGCTGGGCAGGCAACAATGATATCGCTGGCCTCGAAGGTGGTCCCAACCCGGTTCACATAGCTCAGTCGCGCTATAACCTGAACCAAACCCTGCAGGCGCTCGGAGATATCTATGCTACCATCCATCTTACAAAGGACCTGGACTTCAAGTCTGACCTCGGGTACAACGTAGGCGCGCAGAAGAACAACTTCTACTCCGGCCAGGACCTCCCCCACCTTTCCCAGGACCAGGGTGGTGAGGCACATATCAATTCGTACTACAACTATTACTGGCAGACGGAGAACTACCTGACCTGGAATAAGAGGATCAACGACCGCCAGCGCTTCACGGCACTGCTCGGCGCTTCCTGGCTGAAATACCGGCAGGAATGGGCTGACCAGGAATCGCAGAACTTTATCGACGACTTCTTCCAGTGGCAGTACATGGCAGCGGGTTCCGTCCGTTCCAACACGCAGTCCAGCGTCACCGTCTGGTCGATGAACTCCTACTACGCCCGTCTGACCTATAATATCGACGAAAAATACCTGTTCACGGCGACCGGCCGCTATGACGGTTCTTCCAAATTTGGTATCAACAACCAGTACGCCTTCTTTCCCTCCGTCGGCGCCGCATGGCGTATGTCCGAAGAGGAGTTCCTGAAACACAGCAACACGATCAGCTACCTCAAGCTGCGTGGCAGCTATGGCTACTCGGGTAACCAGGAGATCGCCCAGGACAAGCAGAAAGGCCAGATACAGCCCAATACTACTACCCTCAACGGCAACCTCCAGTCAACCCTCCTCCCCTACTACATCGGCAACCCGAACCTGAAATGGGAAAAGAGTGAGCAGGCCGACCTCGGCGTCGAGCTGGGTTTGTTCCACGACAGGATCAACATGAACGTGGACGTCTACCGTCGTACCACAAAGGACCTGCTGCTGCAGGCGCCTATTCCCTGGTCAGCCGGCGAAAACCAGGCCAATGTCTACCAGAATATAGGCTCCGTACGCAATACCGGCCTGGAGATCAACCTGCAGACTGTAGATGTCAAGACACATGACTTTACTTTAACGACCAACTTCATCTTCGCCACCAACCGCAACCGGATCATCAAGCTGAATGACGGCAACGCCGACATCTTCCCGGGCCCCAACTTCCTCGGACAGACCAACGTCCTCCGCGTAGGCTCACCCGTCGGCTCCTTCTACGGCATGACCCGCATCGGTACCTATGGCAGCAACGAGGCGGCAGACGCAGCCACCCAGGGCCTGCACGTCGGCGACCGCAAGTATATCTACAACAAGGACGGCAGCCCCTTCTATAGCATCATCGGCCGCGCCTATCCGAAATGGACGGGAACGTTCAGCGCAACGATGAACTACAAACGCTGGGACTTCTCCTTCGACATCCGTTTTGTTCAGGGTGTAAACACTGCAGCTACCTTCAAACACTCTACCGAAGATCGCCAGACCATCGCCAACAGCCTAGCTACTGTACTGGATGGCTGGACCCCCAACCACCAGAATACGATGATCTCCCAGGTTCGTAACTACAAATTCGCTCAGAACTCCCATTTCGATACCTGGTGGGTAGAAGACGGTTCCTTTATCCGCGGCCAGAATCTCATCCTCGGATATACAGTGCCGGAGGCCGTTGTTAACAAATGGAAACTCACCAGGATCCGCATCTCCGCCAGCGTACAGAACTGGTTCCTGCACACGAAGTATACCGGCTATGACCCCGAAGTGGATACGTTCAACTCCACAGTCGGTTCGAACGTCGGCTTCTCGCAGAACCTGGACTTCTTCTCCTACCCCCGTCCGAGAACCTATAACCTCGGTCTGACAGTAGGATTCTAATACTAACTCTAAAAAGACACACTGATGAAACGCTTTAAATATAAATATCTAACCATAGCAGTTCTAACGCTGACGCTCGGTTCGTGCAAGAAATTCCTCGAGCCGCCGTCGACCAGCTTCCTTTCCCCGGGCTTTAAGATCACCTCTGTCAAAGAAGCTCAGGCCCTGGTTAACTCCTGCTACTCCAATCTTCCCACGCTATTACAAGGCCAGCCCGCTTCCTATGGCGGTAACACGTGGAATCTGATGGAGTTCATGACCGGCAAGTCCAACAGCGACCTGGGACAGACCGGTTTTGTCAACTACCAAACGCTCGTCTACAACAACACGTCGTTCTATTTCGATACCTGGTGGCAGTACCTGTACCTCGGCATCGGCACCTGCAACAACGCCCTCGAAAGTCTCGGTAACATGACGGGTGTCGTGAGCGATTCGGCAAAGAACAATATGCTGGCCCAGGCTCATGCGCTCAGAGCATTGTACTATTTCTATCTCGTGCGCATGTACGGCGCCGTTCCAAAAGTGACGGCCGTCCCCAAGGACCTCAACCTTAAAATACCGCGTACCCCCGCAAAAGCCATCTACGACAGCGTCATCATCCCCGACCTGCTGGTGGCAGAAAGCGCCAGCCTTCCCTGGCAGGACAACACGGGCTATCTGTCAAAGGGCGCCGTCGAGGCGATCCTGGCTGACGTGTATCTGACCTATGCGGGCGCAGCTATCAACGGCGGCAGCCAGTACTATGCAGAGTCTGCCAAACACTCGAAGGCGGTCATCGACAACGGCGGATTTACGCTGTTCACCAACTACACGGACATGATCAAGCCGGCGAACAAGAACAGGGGAGAATTTATCCTTCAGGCTCAGTTCGCAGCGGCGGCCAACAATAACAACCCGCTGACCTCGCTGACCATCCCCAACTACTCGGGCATCTCGAAGTATTCGGACGAATATGGCTCGGTCTTCCCGACAGACCAGTTCATCGCCTCTTTTCCCGCCGGGGACAAACGGGCGCAGGAGAAACAATTCTTCTACACCACTTACCCCAGCATCAAGGACAACACACCCGTAGTATTCGCCCACCACTATATCTATAAATGGTTTGACTCGACGGCAGTCCGCAGCACCGCCAAATCGGACCTCAACTATACGATCTATCGTCTTGCCGACGTCTACCTGATGTACGCAGAGGCCTCCAACCGCGCCGAAGGAAGCCCCAATACCAATGCGACCGGCTATGTCAACGCGATCCGCGCCAGGGCTAATCTGGCTCCCATCGGCACCCTGTCCCAGTCCGACTTCGAGCACGAAGTTTGGCTGGAGCGCTACCTCGAGCTTTGCTTCGAGAACAAGATGTGGTTTGATATGCTCCGCACGCGAAAGGTGCACAACGACGTCACCGGCAACTGGGACGATTTTGTTGGCCATAAGACCGTCTGGAACGCGACCTTTACTGCCAACCAGCTACTCTTCCCGGTACCCAAGCAGGAGACGGACGTCAATCCCAATCTCCTTCCCAATAATCCCGGGTTCTAATTACTCAGGGATAGTCTACACATGAGAGATAGAAAAGGGCCGCTCCCGCCAAGGAACGGTCCTTTTTAGTTATTTTACACACCATAACCTTAACGACCACGACTACCTGCAGTACGAGGTAGACGGTGTCTATCGGGGTAAGTTTATCATCAAAGATTCTGCCCACGGCCGGACCCTGCTCAAAATGGATGCTCCCGGTCCTCATACGGTGTGGATATACAGGACTACCAAAGCCATCGCCGGCCCGATTGTCATTCAAGAGATCACGGGCTCAGGATTACAGGAGGTCCGGCGTCCCGACGCCCCGATGATAGAGTAGCAGCGTCAGCGGAATAGGCGTCTATCGCAGCTGGAACAGTAATTCTCCTACGTCGATGCCTATATAAAATTTGTACGGACGGTCAAATCGCACTATCCAGCCGCGCGAATAGCTATTTTGAGCAGCGCCATGGAGGATGCGGCGGTCATCCCAGTGTGGAAGACCATGTCCTCCCTGCTGATGAGCTGGTACCGTTCTTCCGCCAGCTATTTCAGCAGGCTAAATAACCGGCCGCACCTCAACACTGCCACCAGTCTCCAGGACCGGACAGCCCTGCGCCACGATAGCAGCTTCTTCCAGGCTCGCTGCCTTTACGACGATAAAGCTGCCCAGCGTCACACCGATCTCGGCAAAGGCCCCGTCCAGGACCGCCCCATCCGCCCTTAACACCTTGCCGTCAGGCGAAAGCCGCGGTCCATTGTCGGCCAGTCTTCCCTGCGCAGCAATGCCCCCCATCCAGTGCTGCCATCTCCTGACGAGCGCCTGCATCTCCATCGGCGAGAACCCGGTATGATCATGGTCAGGCTGCCGGAACAGTAACATAAAAAGATCCATATTCTTTTTATACTAATAATAACCGGGCGGCAGGAAATTGGACATCCCGTGAAAACTTTTTTTCCTTGAAAAATATGATATTGAAATAAGCCTGTAGCTGCCCCATTGGGCCCGGCTTATTTCGCGTCGTAGGATTTGATCATATTGAACTTATATCCGCCGCCCTCTCCTTTAGCCACCTGGTAAAGGACGGTCCGGTTACCTCCGCTCGGCTTGTCGGCAGCATCCCCGGTGTTGTAGACGGGAAAGCGCTGCACCAGCGTCCCCTCCATCATCGTGAACTGGTCATGCCCCTTATACCCCGTGCTGATCTTCGGGTTCATCGTGACATCCGGCAGCACACAGGGCATGATCTCTTTATTCCCATCGGACATAAAAGCATAAACAGTTCCCGAGCTGGCATTGCTATCTGCATAGATGAACAGCACGAGGTCCGGGTTGCCGTCCCGGTTGAGGTCGTCGATCTGGGCGCCGGCCACGCGGCCTTTCAACGTAAAACTAATATCCCTCGCCCCGCTCTCAAATCCTACCGGCTTGATCGACAAAGGATTGGAGGTATAGCTCTTGTTGCGGCAGTCAACCCGGTAGCCTACCTTACCTATTTTCATCGTAGAATCTATCCTGGGGAGGATCACCTGGGCATGGACCGCGCCGGTTATCAGCAGCGACGCAAAAAATAAAAACCGTTTCATGCCGGTAAAGATAACGCGAAAATTGCAATCCCAGACTGGACGGAGTCCGGTCCGTACTCTAGTGTACAGACAAATGTGGTATTATGGGTCAAAAAATTATTTTAATTGTTATTTTTTGACATAATTTGATAGATAAACAGTCTAGCGTGCTTAAAAGTCGACTCATCCTTCTGTTTGCCCTATCCTTTCTTCAATCTTCCTCACAGGACCTTTTCACCAGAGAATGGAAAGCGGCATGGATAGCCACGCCCGGCGCCTCCCCCAATGGCTACGGCGTTTATCTCTTCCAAAAGGCGATCGATCTTCCGGCCGTACCGGCTGCTCTCCCCGTCATGGTCTCCGCCGACAACCGGTATAAATTGTTCGTCAACGACAGCCTGGTCTCTATCGGACCAGCGCGCGGGGACGTCCAGCACTGGAACTATGCAACCGTAGACCTCGCTCCCTGGCTGCACGCCGGGACCAACCGTATCACAGCGCAGGTTTGGAACGAAGGGCCCGAAAGAACGGAAGCCCAGATATCCTACCGCACCGGCTTTATCCTGCAGGGCGCAAGCCCCGAAGGCAATGCGCTGAATACCGACACCACCTGGCTAACGGTCATGGACAGCAGCTATTCACCGATACGGGTACGGGTGCCCGGATACTATGTCGCGGGGCCGGGGCAGCTGTCGGATAGGAACAAACGGCCGACCGGCCGGACCGGCGCCGGCGAACCGGCGGCCACCTGGATACACGCCCGGGAGATCGCCGCCGGGGTCCCCCGAAACATCCCCACCTCCTTTGCTTCCACCACGGCCTGGATGCTCACCCCATCCACCCTTCCGCCCATGCAGCTGACCAGGCAACGAATACCAACCATTCGCAGGGCCGAAGGAATAAGCATCGCCCCCGACTGGCCTCGGCAGCCACAGCCCTTCAGCATTCCGGCGAACAGCCAGGTGACCCTCCTGTTCGATCAGTCCTTTCTCACCAACGCCTATCCGCATCTTGTCTTCAGCGGAGGACGGAACGCCACGCTCTCCCTGACCTATGCAGAGGCCCTGTACTCTCCAGCTCACATAAAAGGTAACCGCTCGGATATAGAAGGCAAGGTATTCATCGGAAGAATGGACAGCATCCTTTCCGATGGCGGAGACCAACAGGTCTTTACCACGCTGACCTGGCGAACCTGGCGCTATATCCGGCTGAGGATCGTCACCGGCGATCAGCCCCTGGTGCTGAACGATCTCTACGGAACCTTCGTCGGCTACCCGTTCGAAAAAAGAGCGCAATTCAGCGCCAACCGGCCCGAGCTCGACAGCATGCTCGCCATCGGCTGGCATACCGCGCGCCTCTGCGCTATAGAGACCTATATGGACTGCCCCTACTACGAACAGCTGCAATACGTGGGTGATACGCGCATCCAGGCATTGGTGTCGCTGTACAACAGCGGAGACGACCGGCTGGTCAAAAATGCGATCGAACAAATAGACGAGTCCAGGCGTCCGGAAGGCGTCACGCTCAGCCGCTATCCTACGCAAATGCCCCAGCTGATCCCACCATTCTCGCTATGGTGGATAGGCATGCTGCACGATTACTGGCGCTATGGCCGGGATACGGCCTTTGCCATCGGCAAGCTCCCCGGAACCAGACAGGTGCTGAGCTTTTTTCATGGCTTTCAGCAGCCGGATGGTTCCCTCCATGGCCTTCCGTACTGGACCTTCACAGACTGGGTCAACAGCCCTGGCTGGAACACAGGCATGGCCCCGGTAGGCGCCGACGGCAGCTCGTCCGTGCTCGATCTCCAGCTCTTATGGGCTTACCAGCTGGGTGCAGAAATGGAGAGCCGCAGCGGTATAAAGGAATATGCCAGCCTCTACCGCAGCTATGCCGCCCGGCTAAAGGCAACCATCCGGGCAAAATACTGGGACAGCGGTCGCCGGCTGTTTGCCGACCGACCCGAAAAAGACCTGTTCTCACAACACGTCAACACCCTGGCCATCCTCACCGGTGTCGCCAACCAGCAGGAGGCCAAAGAACTCGCAAATAAGCTGCTGACTGATACCAGCCTTGCGCCGGCCTCCATCTATTTCAAATATTATCTACACCTGGCGCTGACCCGTGCCGGCTATGGCAACGACTATCTGCAATGGCTCGATAAATGGAGGGAGAATATGGCGCTGGGTCTGACCACCTGGGCCGAGATGTCGGACGTGAAAGCATCCCGCTCGGACTGTCACGCCTGGGGCGCAAGTCCGAATATCGAATTTTTCAGGACTGTCCTTGGCCTGGACAGCGAAGCCCCTGGCTTTACCCGTGTAAAAGTAGAGCCCCATCCCGGCGATCTTCAAAAGGTCAGCGGCAGCATACCACACCCGACTGGAACACTGTCCGCCTCCTATCAGCTGAACAACGGCAGGTGGGATATTACCATCGGACTGCCACCGGGCACAAGCGGCCGCCTGATCTGGAAAGAAAAGGAATATCCGCTGAAAGCGGGTCCCAATACGTTTAAATTACTTTGACAATGAAATACACAGTTTTCCTGCTCGCCGGCTCGCTGAGCCTCCTCCTGTCCTGCACTATGCAAGCCCCTACGAACGTCCGGATACACGGTACCTGGCGGCTCGTCTCCGGCACGACCATTACAAAAGGCGTGAGTACTGTCACCGACTACACGAAGGACAGCAAGTTCATCAAGATCATCGCCGACGACCACTTCGCCTTTCTCAAACACGACGTCAACAGTCCGAAAGACTCGTCCAACCATTTTGACGCCGGCGGCGGCGCCTACACCCTTAATGGAGACCAATATACCGAGCACCTCGACTTCTACAGCGACCGCAACTGGGAAGGGAAGGCCTTTCAGTTTACCGTCTCAATCAGTAACGACACGCTGACCCAGCGGGGGCAGGAAAAAGTAGAAGGCACGGGTGTCGACCGCGAGATCATCGAACGCTATGTCCGGGAAAAATAATTATCCATGCGAACCAGGTCCTTATTCCTTCTCTTTTTGGCGGTCAGCACCCTTGCTGTCAGAGCCCAGCAGATCAGTATCGCTACTGGTGCTTCCCCCGGTGCCCCCGCGCAGTACGGTCTCGACAAGCTGAAGGCCGAGCTGGCTGCCAGGCATATCACGGGCTACCATATCATCGTCACCCGTACAGACGGCAAACCGGAGTCTTTGTCCATCCGCCATGAAGGGAGCTCCCTGATCGTCGGCGGCGCCGATGATAACGGGATCATGTATGCGCTACTGGAAGTGGCGCGCCAGCTGCGTCAGGGCGGGTCACTGTCGACAATAAAGGATGCTGCTGAATCACCCGAGCTCCATGACCGCGCGGTTTCCATCTACACGATGAACAGGGCCTATTGGGAAAGCAGGTTCTATGACGAAAAATACTGGACACGCTATCTGGATATGATGGCCGGGAACCGGTTCAACTCACTGGTCGTCATCTTCGGCTATGAGAACGGTGGCTTCCTTGCCCCCTGCTATCCCTACTTCTTCAACGTCGACGGCTATCCTGACATCAGGATGGTAGGGCTAAGCGAGCAGGAACAGCAGCGTAACCTCGCGGCGATCCGCCGGCTGATCGAAATGGCTCACGCCCGGGGCATCCATTTTACAGCTGGCATCTGGGACCATATCTACCGTGGCGGTGTACAGGGTGGAGGCATACCCGGCAACGAAAAGGCGCCCGACCACCCTACTCCCGGCCTGGTATGGGGAGTCACGGCAGATAACCTGACCGCTTATACGCAGACGGCGCTGAAGCAGTTCATTCAGAAGATACCCGTAGACGCGATCCAGTTTCGCATGCACGGAGAGTCGGGTCTGAAAAAAGACGAGGAGGAGTCCTTCTGGTCCGACGTCTTCGCCATGATCAAACAGACCAAACCCGAGCTCCGGATCGACATGCGAGCCAAAGAGCTGCCCAGGACCGTTATAGAAAGCGCCATCCGGTCGGGAATAAAATTCAGGATCGATACAAAGGTCTGGATGGAACAAATGGGCCTCCCTTATCACCCTACCCGTATCAACCCGGAAATCAGCTATATCCGCCACAGCTATGGCGACCTCCTGCGGTATCCCAAACAATACACCATGCAATGGCGGCTCTGGACCGGGGGAACAAGCCGGATCCTTCTCTGGGGCGATCCAGAATATGCCCGACGGATGGTCGGCAGCGCACATCTCTATGACGGAGACGGGCTGGACGTCAACGAGCCGCTGGCCACCAAGATGGAAGCCCAGCCCCACGACGCCAAACCCTTCGACCTCCTCCGGCCGCAGCACCGGTACTACGACTATGAGTTCGAACGCTACTGGCATTTTTTCCAGGTATTCGGACGGATAGGCTATAATCCCCGTACGCCCTCCACAGTCTGGGACAAAGAATTCACGAATCGTTTTGGTCCTGCCAATGGCCCACTCATAGAGAACGCTTTGCACCGTGCCAGCGAGATCCTTCCCCGTATCATCGCCTCCTGTTATCCGTACGACCATTTCCCCACGACACGGGGCTGGGCGGAAAAACAGAGCCTGGGCGACCTGCCAGACTATGCAAAAACCGAAAGCAGCGACCTCTGCCAGTTCGCCAGCTTCGACGAAGAGGCACGGCTGCTGATCGACGGAGGGTCCACCGCGAAGATCCTGCCCTCTGCCAACAGCCAGTGGCTCGAAAAGACAGCCGCCGACGTACTCTCATTGGTAGGTCGTGTGCAGCAGGACTCTAACAAAGAGCTCGCTTCCACACTTACCGACCTGCGCATCCTCGCCAACCTGGCGCTATTCCATGCCCGGCGCATACCTGCGGCCGTGTGGTACAGACTCTACGTACATACCCATGACGTCGTTGCGCTGGACTCCGCAATGAAGAACGAATCCAATGCCATCGAGGCCTGGCGCCAGATCGTGGCGGCCGCCGGAGACTATTATGCCGATGATCTTCAGATGGGAGTACGTTCCGCAGGCCTCACCGGACACTGGAAGGACGAACTCGTCAGGCTGGGCGGAGCATGGACCTTGCTGCTACAGGAGCGCATGCACCGCGACACGTCCGCCAGGATCGCAAAGTCCCCGGCCTATCCGCGACAGCGCGCAAAGTCGTTCGACGAGCTGTTCAATGTTCGGATACTCATTCCCGATAGCGCGGCCGCCGGTCCCCCCCTGACCATACGCATAAAAGCCTCGGCGACCGCGGGTCTCTCGGAACTGCGCTGCTGCTATCGCGCCGTCAACCAGCAGCTGGACTACAAGACCATCGATATGACCGCCGGACCCGCGCCGGGAGAATACACCGCAACGATACCCGCGGAGACAATCGACCCGACCTATGACCTGCAGTATTATATCGAGCTGAAAGATAAAAAAGGAGATGGGCGTATCTATCCTGATCTGAACAAAGAAACACCGTATAGGATCATCCGGCTGATCCGGCCGCCGCAATAACCGGCATCCGCGGACTGGCCATTGCAGAAACGCCAACCCGCCGAAGGCGCTCCCTACTGCTGTCCCCCGCCCCCTACGCGATTCTGCTCATCGCTGGCGCCGCTGTTCCTCCTCTGCGGCTGTCCCCCTGTGGTCCGGCCAAATCGATACACGAACGTAAAGATGATCCGCCTGTTGTCCCAGATACCATGACCATTGAGAACGCCCTTTTCGAGCACTGTATGAGAGCTAAAGCTCATCAGGTAAAAGGGATCCCGCAGATTCAGCTTGACCGATCCCTTTCCATCGAGGACCTGCTTGGACCCGCCCAGCGAGAACATCCCCCTTCCATCGGCGAGCTGCATACCGTTGATATAGTCCTGTGCATAATAAAAGGCGCTCACCTCCGCCGCCCACCCTTTTTTGAATTTGTACTGGCTGTTGAAATTGGCGTTGAACGAAGTATAGCTAACATCGATCGCTGTGCTGTCGAACGCCCCGACGTAACGGTGATTGTAAACGTTGACAAATGCATTGACCATCCATGCCGGGGTAAGCTGCCGGCTGTAGTTGATGGACAAGCCGATCTGCCGCTCGGAAGCAAAATTGCGTGTTGTCCCAACCGTCGTATAGTTGGAATCCCCCGGCTCCTTGAAGGTAAACTGCGCCTCGTTCATGATATCGGTGATCCTCGTATAGTTGGCAGAGACGTTCAGCTGCCCCTTGTAGTTGTAGCTGAGCTCGACATTGTTGCTGAACTGCGGCTGAAGATTGGGGTTCCCCTCCTCATAGTTATACCTGTCCAGCTGAAACCGGAAAGGATTCAGGCTCTGATAGGAAGGGCGTTCGATCCTCCTGCCGAATGACACCCCGAAAGTATTATCCTCATTGGTCTTATAGGTAAAATATGTCGTCGGGAATACCTGGAGATAATTCCTTTTGAACTGCATATCCTTCACGGTCTGGTTTCCCCGGGTATTCGTCTGCTCTGCCCTTACCCCGATCTGCATCGAAAATTTCTTAATGGTCTGCCTCCAGTTGACATAGGCGGCGTTGATATTCTCCTTGTAGATAAAATGATTGCTGATCAAGGTATCCGCCACCCAGCTTTTCAGGGTATTGTCATATAAGGTATAGATGGCGTTATTGTCGGTCTTTACATAGCTGGACTTGACGCCCGCCTCAAAGGTCGCATTGTTGCTCAGCACTTTTTTATAGTCGCTCTTGAAGCTATAGATATCGATCAGCGAAGGCAGCTGACCGTTCAGCAGGTAAGGGACGTCTGAAGGTTGCTTGTCCGCATTGTACAGGTAGTTGTTCGAGGTCAGTGTGCCCTGCGTGTTATAGAAGATATAGTCGGCGTCCGCAGACAGCTCGCTCCCTTTCGTATCCAGCTTGTGGACATAGTTGGCATTAAAGCCGATATGAGTCTCGGGAGTCTTGTTCAACGACTGAGCGACATTGTATTGCACGAAATTGTGCAGGCTGTCGTAAAAATTGGTCGTAGTCCCCGAGGTGAACCATTGTTTGTCTACGGTGCCGTTGACTGAAAAGCCCAGCGTCGTATTCTTGCTGGCGAAATAGTCAACCCCTGCCCGGAAATTATTACCCCTGTCGGAATACCGCCCGTAGGTGTGCGCCTGGCTGTATCTGTCGAACGGAGTGGCCGCATTCTCCCGCTGGCTATTGTTGTCATGATTGTCGCTAAAACCCTCCCACCAGGCATAGCCATAGTTGCCATAGACATTGAATTTCCCCTGTCTCCAGTTGAAGTTGAAATTGTTCGGAGTTTTAAAATACCTGGCGATGATCGCGCTCAGTGTGATGGACGCGTTGAAGCCATTGTTCTTATTCTTCTTCGTCACCAGGTTTATGATCCCCGAATTACCCGCGGCGTCATATTTGGCGGGCGGCTGGGTCATGATCTCGACCTGGTCGAGCTGGCTGGCCGGCATATTCTTCAGATAACTAGCCAGGTCCTGCGCGCTCAGATAAGTGGGCTTGCCGTCGATCATCACGATTACCCCTGCCTTTCCTCTGAGGCTGATCTTCCCGTCGTTGTCTACCGTTACCCCGGGAGATTTTTCCAGCACTTCCAGGGCCGTAAGGCCGCCATTGGTGGGAGACGCATCCACATTGACCACCGTCTTGTCGATCTTATTCTCTATTGGCGGCCGGGAGCCGACCACCGTCACCTGTCCGAGCGCGGCCCCCGCTGCCGGCTGAAGACGAACGACGTTGACCGACAGGGATGGCTTCCCCTCGGTCAGCTCCAGTGCCTGGCTGGACCAGGTCACAAACCCGATATGTGTGACGGTAAGTCGATATTTCCCCGGAGAGACATTTTCAAAAACGAACTGGCCATTCCGATCGGTCCCAACCGATCTGAAGGAGACCGAGTCTTTCCCTTTCAAAAGAGAGACCGAGACAGCATCTATTCCCTTCCCATCTCCATCTTCAATCTTTCCACTGATTTTTCCGGCTGGTCGCTGGGCGAAGACGGCCAGCACCAACAGGTGCAGAACAAGAAGGATAGACAGTGTTCTCATAAATAGTTGTTGCCAGTTGAATTGGATGCAAAACTCTCAGGATTTCCCAAAACTAAAAGCCAAAACGGGACAAGAGGACATAATACAGGGTAACCGGCACGGCCCGGGCCCCGGTTAGAGACACCCCCTCCGAACAAATGTTGCATGCGATCAAATTAAGTCCCATCTTTATGACCCATATGGAAATAAAAATACTTTGCCCCGTCTGGGGACATGAACATATACCGATAGAAGATTTTGCGCTGAAAGTAAAGAAAGCCGGCTTCGACGGCCTCGATACCTGGGTGCCGGAGGACAAGATCGAAAGACAACGGCTGCATCAGACGATAAAAGAGCTGGGCCTCGTATGGGTATCCCATCAGTGGCAGGCGAAAGGCGACACTCCCCGGGCCTTCGAAGACTCCTTTCGCCACTACCTGGAGATCAGCGCCGAAGGCGATCCCCTGTTCATCAACTGCCACACGGGAAAGGACTATTTCTCATTTGAGCAGAACCTGGCCCTGATCGACGCCGCCACCGCATTTACAAAAGAGACCGGACACCTGGTCGTCCACGAGACCCATCGCGGCCGCGTCGGATTCCACCCGGCTTCCGCAATGGACTTTTTCAAAGCCCGGTCTTTTCCCATTACCGCCGATCTCTCACACTGGACCTGCACAACGGAGAGTTTTCTGGAGAACTTCTCCGAAGCCGTGGACGAAGCCATCCGCCGCACCCATCATATTCATGCCCGCGTAGGCTTCGAGGAAGGGCCGCAGATCGGCGATCCCCGCGCCCCTGAATGGCAGCCTGCCGTAGATCATTTTCTGGGCTGGTGGGACCGCATGGTGGAAAGCCGTCGCCAGTCCGGCGCGCCCCTGCTGACCATCACGGCGGAGTTTGGCCCGCCCCTGTATCTGCCGACCATTCCATTTACCCGTCAGCCGGTCGCCGACCAGTTCACGATCAATAAATACATGAAAGACCTGCTAAGGGAGAGATACCCTACTCCGTCTTCCCCCGGTAAGATTTAGGCGAAACACCGTTCTTATTCTTGAACAGTTTCGAGAAATAAAATACAGAATCGAAGCCCAGGTTATACGCCACTTCGGTGACGTTGAGGTTTGTCGTGCTCAGCAGCTCACGGGCTTTGTCCAGCCGCAGGTTGAGGTGATACTGGTGCGGCGCCTCACCCGTGACCTCCTTGAATAGTTTCCTGAACTTCGAATAGCTCATCGGCATCTGCCGCATCAGCTCCTTTATATCAAGCGGCTGCTCAAGGTTCTCCCTGAAATAGAATTTGGCCTTCTCAACGGCCTGTACGTCTTCGTCATCCACCATATTGGTGCGGGCACACAAGGCATGCACCAGTCCAAGTATCTGAAGCGTGATCCCCGATATTACCTGGTGATAGCCGGGTGATCCGGATCGCACTTCCTCCAGTATCCTCTTTATCTGCGTTAGCAAAGAATCATTTTTCCCCGGACTGACCACCGGCTGCGAAGGACTGAAAAGTCCTTTGTTCATCAGCTCATCAGGATAGCTTCCGCGAAAACCGATCCAGTATTCCTCCCATCCGGACTTCGGATCGGGCTTATAACGGTGCCAGACACCGGGAAAAAGAAAAAAACAGGTCCCGGCCTCGATCTCCGCCGATGGACTCAGCGCCGACTCGAAGATCCCCTTTCCCTTGGAGATAAAAACGAGATAATACCCATTGAGGATCCGACCCTTGTTCCAGGTGAACGAATGGGTCAGCGGATGCCCCTGGTTGTGGGGGTAGTCCTGGTTGGCTTCGATCCTGGAATAGCCGACAGTAGTAACATAGAATCCCCAGGTCTCCTCCAGCTCGGTTATGGCAAGATACTTATGGAAGTTATTCATGGCTAGATGTATTCACATGGCAGGCAAGGTTCAATAGTCCTGAAAAATATCAAAAAGTATAAAAACCAAAAAAAAATTTACATGAACATCGTGTGCACCCGGGCATATATTTGAATCATGTTACGGTTATAGTTACCTAAACATCTCAAACCAAATTGACTGTTATATGAAAAGATTTATTCTTTCACTGTGCGCTGTATTCTGCTACAGCCTGACAATGGCTCAATCCTCTCCACAGACCGTCTCCGGTTCAGTGGACCTGGGGGCCGCCTCCGGAGACCTCTCCGGCACCACCGTGCTGGTCAAAGGCTCCCAAAAAGCCGTCACGACGGACGCAACGGGTCATTACAGCATCAGCGCTGCACCATCGGCAACGCTTGTCTTCTCGCACGTCGGCTATAAAGCCATGGAAATAAAGATAAATGGCCGTACTACCATCAACGTTACCCTGACCACTGCGGCAGGCAACCTCGATCAGGTGGTAGTGGTCAGCTATGGCAAACAACGCCAGCGCGATATCACCGGCTCTGTCGTCAAGGTCGACGCAACTGCCGTGCAGGATGTCGCCGCCACAGAGTTTGGACAAAAACTGCAAAGCAAGGTCGCCGGCCTTCAGGCAACCCTGAGCAGCGGCATGCCCGGCCAGGGGATGACCTTCCGCATCCGCGGTGCGGCCTCTCTCAGCTCGGGTAACCAGCCCCTTATCGTCGTCGACGGCCAGCCTATCAGCAGCGACATAACCCAGGGCACAGGCGACGCGATGCTGATCAGTCCCGACGAGATCGAGTCGTACAGTGTGTTGAAAGACGCAGCAGCGACCTCCCTGTACGGGAGCCGGGCCGCCAACGGGGTCATCATCATTACCACCAAACAGGCTAGGATCGGCAGGACAACGGTCAATGCCAACGCCTACTACGGCCTGCAGACCATCCCGCAGCGAGGCCGCCCCAACCTGATGAATGCCCGCGAGTTCGCGACCTTTATGCAGGGATACTACCAGGACAAGATAAAATATGAGAACTGGGTCAACCCATTGACGGGGACGGCAACAGTCCCCGCCGACTATGCAAACCCATCACAATACGGTCAAGGCACTGATTGGTACAACACCGTACTACGTACCGCTCCGATGGAGAACTATTCGATCAATATCTCCTCGGGAAATGACAAGGTCTCTTCGAGCACGACCTTTAATTATTTCAACCAGCAGGGGGTACTTTACAATACCGGAGTAAAACGCTTCGCCTTCCGGTCGAACAACGAGTACCGCCCTATCAGCCAGGTTAAGATCGGTCTTAATCTGGCACCGACCTACCAGATCGATCACAATACACGAGGTGGCGCACTGGCCATCAATGGCAACCGCCAGGTCCTGAGCGGCGCAGAGATCAGCTCGCCCCTTATCGCGCCAAGGGGTGCCGACGGCAGCTTCAATCTGAAGACCAGCTCCTATGGCATGTACGCCCTGCCTAACTTCTACCAGCAGCTGCTGCAGATGGACAACGACATGACCACCCTCCATGTCCTGGCCAACGCCTATGCTGACATTGAAATTATTAAGGGATTTCATGCTAAAACAACTATTAACGGCGACCTCTTCACCCAGGATTTCAACGCCTACTACGGCACGCAGTTCGGGACCTTCGGCGCACCTCCTCCCAGATCGAACAGCGCCTCCAGCGCAACCAACAGCTCGAACAACACTTACTCCTGGCTCAACGAGAATACGCTCGACTATTCCCATTCCTTCGGAGACCATAACCTTGACGTTCTTGCCGGCTATACCACCCAGAAATGGAACCAGAACTACCGGACGATCAATGGCAGCGGTTTCGCCAACGACGCCGTACCCTGGATCTCCGGCGCCACCAGTACCACCGGGTCCAGCAACAATATGGCCTGGACGGTCGCCTCTGCGCTCGCCAGGGTCAACTATGATTACAAGAAGAAATACTATCTCTCCGCCACCATCCGCAATGACGGCAGCTCGCGGTTTGGCGCCAATAAAAAATACGGCACCTTCCCCTCCGTCTCTGCAGGCTGGGTCGTCAGCGACGAAGGCTTCTTCCCGGGCAGGCACATCGTCAGCTTCCTGAAACTTAAAGGCAGCTATGGTCTGACAGGCAATTTCAACGTCGGCAACTATACGTCGATCTCCCAGCTGACTCCCACTAACTACGTCTTCAACGGCTCCACTAACCTGGGCGAGTCGGTCACGGTCCTGGGCAACCCTAATCTTACCTGGGAGCAGTCCAAACAGACTGACGTCGGCCTGGAAGCCAATTTCCTCAATAACCGGATCAGTTTCAGCTACGATTATTACAACAAGCAGACGGAGGGCATGCTGTCCACTCTGCAATTACCCTATGCCTCTGGCTTTACATCGATGTCCTACAATGTAGGGACCTTCCGGATGTGGGGACACGAATTCATGATCAGCACCAAAAACCTGGTCGGCAGCTTCACCTGGAGCACGGACTTCAATATTGCTTTCAACGACAACAAGGTGCTGAAGCTCGTCAACAATACGCCCATCGGCGGGGTCAACAGATACAATGACTATAACCGGACGGCAGTCGGCCACCGCATCGGCGAACTATATGGATATGTATTCCAGGGGCTGTATATGAACCAGGCAGACTTCGACAAATATCCTCACGAGTCGACCTCCGCCGTCGGAACGGCCCGGATGAAGGACGTCAACGGAGACGGCAAGATCGATATCGGCGACGAGACCTTTCTCGGCAACCCTAATCCGAAATTCGTTTACGGCATCACCAATTCGTTCACCTGGAAAAATTTCGACCTCAATATCATCGCGGGCGGCCAGGTCGGCAACAAGATCTCGAACACCAACCTGCAAAACCTCCAGAATCTGGATGGCATCTTCAACATCAACAAGGACATGCAATACCGCTGGCGCTCAGAGCAGGACCCCGGCAACGGCAAAGTGCCCAGGACCAAGTCCGGCACAACCGAGCTCTACCGCCTGACTAACAGCAACTGGGTATTCAGCGGCGACTACCTGAGCATCCGCAACATCGCCCTCGGCTACACGTTCCAGCAACGCCAGCTGCGGTATATAAAAGGCGTTAGGGTATACGCCAGCATACAGAACGCCTTTATGTTCACCAAATATCCCGGCCAGAACCCGGAGGTCAACGACAACAAAGACACCCAGACCACGGCAGGCACCGACAACGGCTCCTACCCTGTCCCCCGCACTGTCCTGTTCGGCGCCAACATTAACTTTTAATCAACTTCTATATGAAACAATATACTATCCTCCTCGCAGTCCTGGCCATTTCCGCCATCTCCTGCAAAAAGGACTTTCTCACCAAATATCCGGAAGGCTCCATCAACGTGGGCAACTTCTACAAGACGGCAGGCGATTTCCAGGAAGCGCTGACGGGGGCCTATGTTCCGCTGCGGGACGCCGCCAACAATGGCTTTTACATCGAAGAGATGAGGGCAGACAACGCATACTATACCTATAATCCCAAAGACCGGGGCAGTGTCGCGGCTGAACACATCGCGGATTTCCTCGACGACGTCTCCGATGGCGTTCCGGGCACCACCTGGATCGCTGGCTTCAACGGCATCAACCGCTGCAACATGATCCTCGACCAGCTGCAGGATGCCGCCGTATCCGATTCCATCAAAAAAGTCATCACCGGCGAAACCAAGGCCCTCCGTGCCCACTACTATTTCGAACTGGTCCGTCTCTTCGGAAAGCTGCCGCTATACCTCCACGCTACGAAGGACAACAGCACTGCCTTCATCCCACGGTCGACGGTCGACAGCGTATATGGCCAGATCATCGCTGATTTCACCGACGCGCTGGGCCTGTTGCCTGCACCCGGTTTTTCCTCCTCCGGCATCCAGTCCGGCCATATCACCAAAGGCATGGCCGCTACCGAACTGAGCCTGGTCTATCTCACGCGGCAGCAATGGGACAAGGCAACACCCCTGCTGCAGTCCGTCACGCAAATGGGCTATGCTCTCCTGCCCAACTACGCCGACGTTTTCACCACCGCCAACGAAAACAGCAAGGAGGCGATATTTGAGGTACAATACAAGGCCGGCACCGATGGCCAGTCCAGCCCCTTCATCTTCCGTTTCATTCCCGGGACACCCCATACCCTCAACATCCTGGGTGTAGACTTCAATACCAGCAACGCCAACTACGGCGGATGGAATGTCCCTACCCAGAATATCATCAATGACTATGAGCCCGGAGACAAGCGGCTCGACGCCAGCATCGCCGTCGTAAAAGGACACCTGGACGCCAATACCGACTTCCAGCCCGACAGCATCGCCAGCATCCTGAGCCCTGCCACACCAGGCGAACAATCCCGTAACTTTATCCGGAAATACTTTCATCCGCCCTATAACCTGCAGAACAACACCGACCAGGACTGGTACTGGTACCGTTATTCAGACGTGCTGCTGATGCTGGCCGAATCGCTGAACGAGCAGGGACAATCCGGCGCAGCCCTGCCTTATCTCAACCAGGTCCGCCAGCGCGCAGGGCTCACCCCTTCCGCCGAGACCGACCAGACCGCGCTCCGTAAGGTCATCTTCCACGAACGGAGGATCGAGCTCGCGTTCGAGAATCACCGCTGGTTCGACCTGATCCGCACTGGCCAGGCCGTTGGCGTGATGAATGCCTACGGTACAACCCAAAAAGCCACTTTTTCTTATCTGTTACCCTCTGCCTATACTGTCACTAACGACCGATTGATCTATGCCGTACCTTTCAGGGAGACACAGGTCAACCCGGCGCTCGGGCAGAACCAGGGGTACTAATCATTTCAAATAAATAAAAATGAACTACCAGCTGACAAAAGAGCAAATCGATTCCTATCAGCAAAATGGCTTTCTGGTTGTAGAAAACTTCCTTTCCCCCGAAGAGCTGGAGGACTGGCGCAGGAACGTTATGGAGGCCGTCCGCGAAAGGGCCGGCCAGAAAATGCCCGGCAAGGCGGGGAAGACAGGCGAAGACGACGGCATCAACGAAGACACAGAATATTTTGGGAAGGTCTTTGATCAGCTGATCAATCTCTGGCAGACCCACGAAGGGGTAAAAAGGCTGATGACGGATCCCCGCCTCGGGGAGATGGTGGCCAGTCTCTCCGGCGCCAGCGGCATCCGCATCTGGCACGACCAGGCCCTGTTCAAACGTCCCTGGGCCAACCCGACGGCCTGGCACCTGGACACTCCTTTCTGGTCTTTTACAGACCGGAACGCGCTCTCCATCTGGGTAGCATTGGACGACGCAACCCCGGAGAACGGCTGCCTCTATTTTATTCCCGGCTCGTATAAGGGTACCCGTTTCGACAACAGCGGCATCGGCAAGAATATGGATGGAATATTCAGCGTTTATCCCGAATTTGCAACCGTCAATTCCTTTGCTGCGCCGATGAAGGCTGGCAGCTGCTCGTTCCACAACGGCCTCACCATTCACGGCGCCGGCGCCAATATGACCAGCGGTTACCGCCGCGCCATGACATGCGCCTATATGCCCGACGGCAACGTGTATAACGGCCAGCCCAATGTGTTGCCCGATACCTATGTAAAGACCCTGGCGATCGGCGACCCATTGAACAACGAACTCCAAAACCCACTTATTTACCGCAAATAGACCATGGATAGAAGAACCTTTTTGCTCCGAAGCTCTATACTAACTACCGGATACACGATCATGAATTTGGCGCCGGCCCTGGCTAAGCCGGCGCCCGACGGCAAGCCCACTCCGCTCTATGAGATCTTCAAAGATCCCCAATCCATCCACCGTCCATTCGTGCGATGGTGGTGGAACGGGGACAAGGTCGAGAAGGAAGAGATAGCACGCGAGCTCCGGCTGATGAAAGAGGCCGGCATCGGCGGCGTAGAGATCAACCCCATCAAGTTCCCGCCCCGCACGGATGACCTGGGTAAGCCTTCCATCCCCTGGCTAAGCCCGGAGTGGATCGACCTGCTCGACTTCACCCTGAAGGAGGCGGCGTCGCTGGACATCACCTGTGACCTCATCGTGGGCTCGGGCTGGCCATTCGGCGCGGAATATCTCGAGGGCGACGAACGTTCACAGACCGTGGTCATCGCCACCCACAAGCTGGAAGGCCCTGATGAATATGAAGTGTCCCTCTTCGACTTTTTTAAGGAAGCCGACCCCGCCGTCACCTCCCCCTTTCCCGGTCGTCTCATGGAGATCATGGCCGTCAAGCTCGCCCCCGATCCGCTGCACATCATCGGCGAGGTAAAAGACTATACCGACCAGATCAGGGGACAGACGGTCCGCGTGCATATCCCCAAAGGCAAATGGGTGCTGTTCGGCCTCGTAAAGGTGAAGGGCTCGATGGAGGTCATCAACGGCGCACCCGGCGCCAACGGCCCCGTCCTCAACCACTACAACGAGGCGGCAGTAAAAAAATATCTGAACCATATGTCCGACACCATCCAGAAACAGATCGGCCCGCTGGCAGGCCGTATCCGGTCCTTCTTTACGGACAGCATGGAACTGGAAGGAGCCAACTGGTGTCCCGACATGGAAGAGGAGTTTAAAAAACGAAGAGGCTACGAGCTGCGGCCCTACCTGCCCTTTACCATGTTCAAGACAGGGGCAATGGGCAATATCTATGACTTCGACTATGGTACTGGCCTCGACCCCGACCTGAAAGACACCATCGAGCGGGTACGGTATGACTTCGATCGGACAAAGACCGAGCTGGTCACCGAACGTTTCATAAGATCATTCAATGATTGGTGCCACGAGAACAAGGTCCTTTCGCGGGTACAGGCCTACGGCAGGGGCTATCACCCTCTCGAAGGCAGCCTGACCATCGACCTGCCGGAATGTGAGACCTGGATCAAATACGGTATCGGAAAAGAATTCAGCGAGGCGGATTATCACTACGGCCGGCCCTACTCGATGATCAACAAATACGTCTCATCGGCCGCACACCTGAAAGGGAAAAAGCACATCAGCTGCGAAGAGCTGACCAACACAGATATGGTGTTCAACGCAACGCTGGAGGTACTAAAGAGCGCCGGCGACCAGAGCGCCATCTCGGGAGTGACCCATCCTGTCTTTCACGGCTTCAACTACTCTCCGCCACAAGCCCCTTTCCCCGGCTGGATCCGCTACGGCTGCTTTATCAACGAACGCAACAACTGGTGGCCTTACTTCCGCCGATTTACCGATTATAAGGCCCGCCTTTCGGCGCTGCTGCAGCAGGGGACCATGTTTGCCGATATCGCCGTCCTTCCGCCGGTCAACGATATGTGGAGCGTCGACGGGGCACAGAACGAGCCCTTTCCTTCGCTCATGTATCCCGCCTGGCTGCCGATGGTATGGGAATCCATCCATCAGAATGGCAGCGCCTGCGACTACGTCTCCGACCAGGTGATCCTCGACGCAGGGCTGAAGAACGGCCGGCTCGTCTACGGTCCCCGCTCTTATCATACGCTGATGCTGGTCAATGTCGAACGCATGGAGCCCGGCACCGCCGAAAAGCTCTTCCAGTTCATCTCCGCAGGCGGCCGCGTCATCTGCGTCGAGACCCTTCCCAATAAATCGCTTGGCCTCGCGGACTATCCCCGCCGCGACAAAGAAGTCAACGACTGGGTCGCCAAAATGAAAGCCATCCCCGACCGCTTCATCTTCATTCGAAAGCCCGAGAACAATTTCCTGCAATGGTTCCGCGATATCCAGCAGAAATACCAGCTGCCCCCCTATGTTCACATTGACAAGCCGACCAGCTTCGTCAGCCAGGTAAGATACCAGGCCGGCGACACGGAATGGCTATTTATCGCCAACTCAGACCTGACCAACGAACATTCCATTACCATCCTGCCCTCAAAAGAGCTGGGCGCTGGTAAACAGGCATGGGTCTGGGATGCGGATACTGGAAAACGTTATTATGTGGGCGATGGTACCAAACCGATGACCATCGACCTGGCTACCGGGGACTCGCGGCTGATCGTCTTTGACAAGGAGAAAAAAGGGCCGGCATGGGATCCTCTCCCCGGCACAGCCGTGACGACCTTTGCGCTCAATGGTCCATGGAATGTCGAACTCCACCACCTGGACGGTACAGTCACGACAGTCACCATGCCAACGCTGACCGACCTGAAGGACAACCCGGCTCTTGCCGCCTTTTCTGGAACGGTGCTGTATCGAATCACCGTCAACGCCGAGAACGGGGCCTTTTGGAAATACATCAACCTCGGAAAAGTGGCCGGCATCTCCGGCCTCACCGTCAATGGCAAAGACGCGGGGATACAGTGGTGGGGCCGAAGGGTCTATCGCATCGACAATCTCCTGCAGTCGGGGTCAAATACCCTTGAGATAAAGGTCGTCACCACCATGGGCAATTATATGAAGACGCTGAAAGATAACGGCATCGCTCAGAAATGGACCAATGAAAAAAGACAGGACCAGCCGATCCAGTCGATGGGATTGCTCGGACCGGTGGTATTGTATTAACCGTAAAAATCAAAGATGATGAAATATATTCTCCTGTTGTTCTTATCATTCACCGGGCTCGCGGCAAGCGCCAAACCTCCCGCCGGCTCTGCGGCGACGGCCAAAGACTATCCAGCTTCCCTCTTTGGCATCCGGTCGGACGGTCTGACGCTCAATACCCGGTCGATACAGTTCGCGATCGACTATGTCAACAGCAACGGCGGCGGCCGCCTGGTCTTTGACGTAGGCCGTTACCTCACCGGCTCGATCCACCTCAAATCCAATGTGACCATTGTCCTGAAGGAAGGCGCCGTTCTCGTCGGCTCGCTCAATCCTTTCGACTACGACAAGCTGCTGGTAACGGCACTTATTTTCTCCTATGACCAGCACGATATCGGCATTGAAGGAAAAGGCGTCATCGACGGGCAGGGCAGACAGCTGGCGGTCAACGTCACCGACATCTACCACAAAGGCCTGATCAAAAACCTCTTTCGCAACGACCGGCCGGAAGCCGATATCCGCGCCATGCTGATCAATTTCCGGGGATGCCATAATATACTCATGAAAGGCGTCACCATCCGCAACGCCGCCAGCTGGGTCGAGACCTATGACCAGTGCGTCAACCTGCGACTCGACAGCGTCTATGTGGACAGCAAGGCGTTCTGGAACAATGACGGCATCGACATCGTAGACTGCGACAGCGTAGCCGTCACCAACTCTTATATCGACGCGGACGACGACGGCATCTGTCTCAAGTCCCACGACGGTTCGAAATTCTGCAACAATATCCTCCTCCGGAACAACGTCATTCGCAGCAGCGCCAACGCGATCAAGTTCGGTACGGCCTCCTACGGAGGGTTCCGGAATATCCGGATCATTGACAACAAAACATTTGACACCTACCGTTCTGCCATTGCGCTCGAGGCCGTAGACGGTGGCTTCGTCGAGAACGTGGAGGTCGACGGCCTGACAGGCATCAATATGGGCCATGCTATCTTCCTCCGCATCGGGGAAAGAGTAAAAGGAAAAAAAGGCAGAATGGAGAATATCCGGATCCGCAACGTCAACATTGAGATCGCCGCCGGCAAACCCGACGCAGGCTATGACTACGAAGGTCCTATCGAGGATATGCCCCGGAATATCTCGCCCATCGTCATTGCAGGCATGCCCGATGCGCTGATCAGCAAGATCTCGCTGGAGAATGTCGATATCCAGTACCCCGGCGGAGGCAATCCCCTGTTCGCCAAACGCGACCTCGACTCCCTGGACAAAGTGCCTGAGCGACCCGAGGCTTACCCCGACTTTTCCATGTTCACCGAACTCCCGGCCTGGGGCGCCTATATCCGGCACGCACAGGATGTCAATTTTAATAACGTGAGCCTGTCTGCAAAGAAGAAGGATTACCGGACGGCTATCGTCCTGGACGACGTCAGAAACGCGGCCTTTGTTTCGGTAAAAGTGAGCGAGCCATCGAAAAAACATCCCTTTTACCAGCACAGTACCAGCGGTATCACCATCAAATGATCGCTCCATTGCCGTCGCCGGCCAGCACCTCGCTCATATAGTCGAAGAACGGGCGCATGCCCTTGAATGTAAGACCGGCCTCCTTTACAAAACTCCTATCCAGCACCTCCTTATCGGAAAAAGGGCGGATCAGCAGGAATTGTTTGTGCCGCAAAAGGTCGATCGCTTCGTGGTGGGCATCGAACCCTTTCGGCGCCGTTTTCAGCTGTTCGCCCTTTATCACCCCAAAGAGGGAAACAAAGGCCTTGCTCTTCAGTATCTTCTTTATCGGCGCGGGGTCAAAGGCAATATCCTCCCTGATCCTGCGCAGGTCCGCCGGCACCGGCGCCCAAAAACCACCGGCGACAAAACTATTGCCCTTTTCGATATTGAAATGGTAGCCGCCGCGACGGAATTTGGTGGCTCGCCGAAAGCTGCCATGCCACCTCGTCTTGTAGGGCGTCTTATCGGACGAGAATCGGGTGTCCCTGTAGATACGATGCAAGCTGTCTTTTCCCGAAGGGGTCTCGATCAGATCATGCCTGCCGAGCCCCCTCAGCAGGCCGTCGGCAAAAAGCTCTACCGCCTGCAGCTCATCGAGATACTGATCCTTGTGCGCATTGAACCACTCCCGGTTGTTATTCTTTTTCAGCCTGCTTAAGAACTCAAGGCTCGACGGCCGAATGCCGGATTCCTCAGAAATACGTGTAACCATGCACTAAAAATAGGCCCTATATTTATTATTTTGAACTTAACCGAGGGTTAACAACGATCCGCAAAAAATCTCCCCGGTAAATCGCAAATTTGTAGTATCTTATATCTCGGATGACCAGCCGGCTGCCGGCGTCCTCCACGAAAGGCTCTCAACAACAGCACGAATATACCTCCGACGATCCCAGCGCGCATCATTCCCAACCCGGGATTTTTAGACAACCTGTTCACAGAAGCTAACCCCATATGCACCAACTGGCCCCCACGACCCGTCCGTACCTGCGTTTAAAAAAGTTAGCCGGCCTTCTGATCGCCGGACTGTATTTTTTCTGCCCCGGAACAAATGCACAGGTACTCTCCCTCCCCCACGCTTATGCTCACAACGACTACTGGCACAAACGCCCACTGCTGGACGCCCTCGACAACGGTTTTACACACGTAGAGGCCGACATCTACCTCAGGCATTCCAGACTGATCGTGTCGCACAACCCGCCTTTTTTAGGCCATAGGCGTACGCTGGAGGAGCTCTACTTCCGCCCCCTGCTGCAGCGCTTCGCGACAGACGGCGAGAGCCGGCAGTCATCGCTGGATACCGTCGTGCTGATGATCGACGTCAAATCAAAAGGCGTCAGGACCATCAAGGCGCTGAACAAGCTGCTCGATAAATATAAGCCGGTGCTCACCAGCTGCGAGGACGGCAAGCTGACCATCCGGAACCTCACCCTGGTCATCACCGGACATCGCCCCATGGGCTGGCTCGAACAAAGTGGACCGAGATACTTGTTTGTCGACGCCGATCTCAACAGGCTCGATCGCCAGCAGAACCTCCCCGACCTGTACATCACCGCAAGCTGCAGATACTCCCGCCTGATCAGCTGGAAAGGCAAGGGACAGATACCTTCATCCGATCAGCAGCGGCTGACGGCACTGGTAGGCCGTGCCCACGCCATTGGCGCCAAGGTCCGGCTCTATGGCTCTCCCGAGAAAACACGCGTCTGGAATTTCCTGATAAGCTGCGGGGTCGATCTGATCAACACCGACAGACTCGTCGCCCTTCGGGATTATTTTATGCGCAGCAATTCGGACGACCACTACCATAACGAGATTGACCTGACCCCCGGCCAGTAAGCCGGTAGCCATCGCTTCACGGCCGATCCCGCCAGGATCACCGCTTATCAAGGGTGTGAAAATAGACCTTTCAGGGGGTTGTTTTGGACACGCGAAATCGCTAACTTTATCCAAATACCTTCCATGAAACACGTATCGCTGCTCATACCCGAAGGTGAGCCCACGCTCAGCTGCATTGTCCTGGCCTACGAGATACTGTCAGCGGCCAACGAGTACTATAAGACGCATAAAGGAAGAGGACCGGTCTTCAAAGTAGAGCTCGTGGGCGAGACCCGAAAGAGCCGGCTAAGGGAAGGCCCGTTCTCCGTTCAGCCGGAAAAACACTATAGAGAGATCGGCAAGACCGACCTGGTCATTGTCCCGGCCATACACGGCAACTTCGACGAGATATTAAAAAAGAACAGAGCCCTTGTCGACTGGGTCAAAGAAGAATACCTGGCCGGCGCCGAAGTAGCCAGTCTCTGTACGGGCGCCTTCCTCCTCGCCTCTACCGGTCTGCTCCAGGGCAAGCAATGCTCTACCCACTGGGAAGCCTCTAACGAGTTCAGACAGCTGTTTCCTTCTGTAGACCTGACGACGGAAAAACTGATCACCGACAACAATGGCATCTACACCACAGGCGGAGCCATCTCCTCTATGAATCTCGTCCTGTACCTGATCGAGAAGCACTACGACCGGGAAACGGCGATCTATATCTCCAAACGCTTCCAGATCGATATCAACAGGAGCAGCCAGTCCCCCTTCACCATCTTCATCGGTCAGAAAGACCACGAGGACAGCGAAATAAGAAAGGCCCAGCTATTTATGGAAAACAACGTCGGCGAAAAGATACTGGTGTCCGAGCTGGCCGATAAATTCGCGATCGGCCGGCGTCACTTTGACCGGCGCTTCATCAAAGCTACAGGCAATACACCCGCGGAATATTTACAACGGATAAAGGTCGAGACCGCCAAAAAAAGCCTCGAGACAACGCGAAAAACGATCAATGAGGTGATGTATGATACCGGCTACTCCGACATCAAGGCCTTCCGCGAAGTGTTCAAAAAATATACCGGCCTGTCGCCGCTGGAATACCGGAACAAATACAACAAAGAGGCGGTGATGGATTATCTTTGAGAAATGACAACACGTGTATCCTTAGCTTTCCTTTTTCTGCTGGCTTCCGCCTTCATCCGGCAGACTGAGCCCTGGACACCGGCCCAGCTGCTGGAACCTTCCGAACTTGCCGCAAGAATAGACCATCCTTCCGGCAATCCGCCGCTGATCATATGCGTTGGCCCTTCCGGCCCCATCAAAGGCTCCGTCGAAACAGGTCCCAGCGGGAAGAGCCCAAATCTCGATTCGCTGAAGACCCTCCTTGCAAAACAGGAGCGCGGCAGAGAGGTCATCATCTATTGCGGCTGCTGCCCTTTCCAACACTGCCCCAATATCCGGCCTGCGTTCACCCTGCTCAATGACATGCACTTTACGAACGCCCGCCTGCTCAATCTTTCCCACAACATTAAAGTCGACTGGCTCGATCACAAATACCCCGTAAAGGACAGCAAATAATTTTATATGCGAAGAAGACATTTCCTGCGGATAACGGGTTTTTCCGCCTCGGCGCTTTTGTTCCAACGGTTACCCGCAAACGCTAATACAACACCAGAAGACGCTGGCTGGGGCCTCCAGTTTCCCTCAGCCGTCTCAGTCTGGCGCGAAGGCCGCTGGGAGCCCCTCACCGGCCATAACGACCGCTGGGCTCTGGGCGGGCTCGCCGTAGAGCTCCTGCAGGGCGACGACGCCATGCAGATTCGCCTGCAGGCACCGGGGATCGCGCTCCGGCAGATCAGGCTGACCTGGAAAAAGGTCTTCCCCGCCACAGCGCAGTATGTCGGAGACGCCTGGGAACGCAGCTACGGAGACCTGGCCTGGCAGGCAACAGCCACCAGGGCGCCCTGGTATATGCTGGTCCACGACGGACACCAGACGCACGCATTTGGAGTTAAGACCGGGGCGCGAAGCTTTGGCTACTGGCAGGCAGCGCCGGGAGAACTGAGCCTGGTGCTGGACCTCCATTCGGGCGGCTCAGGCGTCGAGCTGGGAGATCGCGTTCTGGATGCCGCACAGCTGGTCGCCACGCAGAGCATCGCCGGAGAAAACCCCTTCCATACAGAGGAACGGTTTTGTAAAATGATGTGCCGGACGCCAAGACTGCCTGCGAAGCCCGTTTATGGCATCAACGACTGGTATTTCGCCTACGGGAAGAATTCCAGGGAGCTGATCCTTTCTACAACGTCCGCGATGGCCGAACTCGCGCCGGACACAGACAACCGGCCATTTTCCGTCATAGACGACGGCTGGGAGGATGGCTCCGTCTTTACAAGAGCCAATTCGAAATTCGGGGATATGTCAAAAGTTGCGGCGGCCATAAAGCAGCTGGGCATGCGGCCCGGACTGTGGACCCGTCCGCTGCTCGCGAATGCCGGCGACTCTCCTGCATTGCTCAACCCAAGGGCAAAGGGCGGCGAGGAACGGTACCTCGATCCCACACTACCGGAGAATCTTCAGCGCATCGGAAACACCATCCGGATGTACATGGACTGGGGATTCCAGATGGTCAAGCACGACTACAGCACCTGGGACCTCTTCGGACGATGGGGTTCACAGATGACCGACGGGATAACGACAGAAGGATGGAGCTTCAGCGACCGATCCAGGACCAATGCCGAGATCATCACTCGCTTGTATGAGACCATCCGGGAAGCAGCAGGGGATATGTACCTCATTGGCTGCAATACCGTAAGTCATCTGTCCGCAGGACTCTTCGAGCTCAACCGCACCGGAGACGATACCAGCGGCCGGGAATGGGACAGGGTCGTCAAAATGGGCGTCAATACAATGGCCTTCCGCCTGCCGCAGCACAACGCCTTCTATGCCGTCGACGGCGACTGTGTCGGCGTTACCACCCAGATACCCTGGCGGCTGAACAGGCAATGGATGCAGCTGCTGGCGGAAAGCGGCGCGCCGCTCTTCATTTCCGCCCAGCCCGAGGCTACCGGACCCGAACAAAAGGAATATATTCGGAAATGCTTCACGATGGCCGCAAAGCCACAACCTACGGGCGAACCGCTCGACTGGATGACCAATAGCCATCCCGAAAAATGGAGACTCAACGGCAGGGTCGTTAATTTCGACTGGAACAGTTGATCTCGCACAAGACTTCGTCTTGTCCCGTGTAAGTTCAAATTAAATAAATATAAATTTTTTCATATTTTTACTGTCAGTTGATTGCCAAATGCCGACTAACGAGCTATATACTGACCAGGACTTACTGCAGCTGTTGCGCCAGGACGACGAACAGGCCTTTACCACAATATACCAGCGATATTGGGATAAGATGCTGGTGACCGCCATGCATCGCCTGGGCAATCTCGAAGAAGCCCGGGAAATAGTCCAGGATATCTTCTGTAATCTCTGGAAAAGAAGGGCCAGCCTTGCGGTCGACTGCTCGCTGAACACCTATCTGGCAACGGCAGTAAAATATGAGGTCTTCCGGCGTTTTGCGGCGCAAAGCAGGCAACAGCGCTACCAGCAGCAGGCCGTCCGCGACTGGCAGGAGGCCGCCAACGACACGCTCGATCAGCTGAAAGCCAACGAGCTCCAGTCTCAGCTGGACGCCCTCGTAAAAGGCCTCCCCGAAAAATGCCGCATCGTCTACCGCCTCAGCCGCGAAAAAGGCTATTCCCAAAAACAGATCGCAGCCGAGCTCCGGATCGCCGAAAAAACGGTCGAAGCACACCTCTCCTCCGCCCTCCGCAAGCTACGCCTCGGGCTCTCCCATCTCTTCACCTTCTTCCTCTGAAAAAAAAAGTTGAACCGGACTAAGGGATCGACGTCCCACGACGCGCTATATATAAAATAGCGGCTAATGACCAACTTACCATATTCTGAGAAGATCCGCGAACTGAGCCAAAAATGGATGGACGGAACCATCAGTCCGGAGGAGAAGATATTCCTGTTCAACTGGTACGACAGCTTCGACGACACTGAGCTCGAGCTCGACCCCGAACAGGCCCGGCTATTTAACCTTATGCAGCAGGACATGCTCAACGACATCCGGCAACGCCTGGGACACAGCTCTGCAACCGTACCCACCGATGATTCCAATACCCCCGTAAGAAAACTACGCTTCCTCAGACCTGCCGCCGCTGCAGCAGCGATCATCGTCCTGGCCGCCGGGGCCTGGTACCTCACAAAAAGCCACGATCCTGCCGTTACCATAATGGCCGGCGCCCCCGCCCCATCGCACCGGCAGGATATCCTGCCCGGCTCCGACAAAGCTATGCTTACCCTCGCCGACGGCTCCACAATTGACCTGGACAACGCATCGTCAGGCAGCCTCGCTACCCAGGGCGGCGCACAGGTCCGTAAGACGAGCGACGGACGCATCACTTACACCGCTGCGGCTCCATCCGAAGAAAAGACCTATAATGTCCTCTCAACGCCAAAAGGCGGTCAATACCGGCTGACCCTGCAGGACGGCACCCAGGTCTGGCTGAACGCAGGCTCCTCCATTCGCTATCCCACTGCCTTTTCCGGAAAAGAAAGAAGGGTCGAAGTCACGGGAGAAGCGTACTTCGACGTGGCGCGCAACCCGGAGATGCCCTTCCGGGTCGCTGTCAGGGGCTTTACATCAACCGCCACGGAGATAGAAGTGTTGGGCACCCAGTTCAATGTCAACGCCTATAGCGACGAACCCGTCATGAAGACGACGCTCCTGGAAGGCGCCGTCAGACTGGTTACCCCCGCGGCATCGGCCACCCTCAGGCCCGCCCAGCAGGCGATACTCGGCGGCAGCGGCGAACTGCGGACCGCCTCCGTCCCTGACCCGGACGAGGTCATCGCCTGGAAAGAAGGCGCCTTCGAATTTGACCACGCCGACATCGCAACCGTCATGCGACAGATTTCCCGCTGGTACGACGTGGACGTCGTCTACCAGGGACCCGTACCCGCAGACCAGTTTAGCGGCCGGTTTCCCCGGACAACGTCTCTGGCAGGCGTCCTGAAGATCATGAACATCAGCGGTGTCCAGCTGATGGCCGAGAACAAAAAGATCATTATCCGATCGAATTAAAGGAATGAAAATATTCCGGCATTGGCCGGTAAAAATTTTGACAAGACAAAAAAACCGGGGACGTTGGCCCGTCTCCCGGTGGATGTCGGGTCAATTATAAACAACACGTTCTAGCACTGCTTATTTGTTAACCCAAACGATCAAATTTATGAATCCGACTGCTTTCTGCAAAATCGGGTCCGGACGGCCTTACCCCCATATGGCCACTCCCGCCCGGTTTCTAACCAAAATTCTGCTTGTTATGAAAATGACGGCATTCCTGATCCTCACCGCCTGCCTCCACGTAGCCGCCGCAGGGCACGCACAGAAGATCTCGCTCTCTGTCAAGGAAGCCCCGCTGGAAAAGGTCTTCCGGGAGATACATCGTCAGAGTGGCTACTCGTTCTGGTACAATACCAAACAGCTGGATAAAGCTACAAAGGTCACGATCGACCTCAAGAACGCCAGCCTGGAAGAGGCGCTGAGCAAATGCTTCCGGGACCAGCCCTTCGACTATTCCATCGTCGAACAGACGGTAGTGATCAAGCCCAGGCCGCTGCCCGAACCGGCTCCCGTGCCCCCCGTTATCGTCCATGGCAGGGTCACAACGGCCTCCGGAAAACCCCTCGCCGGCGTCAGCGTCACCGTGAAAGGCGCCAAAAAGGGTACGGCAACGGATGACAAAGGCGAATTCACCCTCTCCGTCAACAAAGGCGAAACGCTCCTCATCTCTTACGTCGGCTACGACCCCCGCGAGATAAAGTTCACCGACCAGGGATCCCTCGAGATCAGCCTGACGGAGTCCAACTCTTCCCTCAACGAGATCGCCGTCATCGGCTATGGCCGCCAGAGCAGGAAGAACCTCTCCAGCGCCATCAGCACCGTGAAGAAAGAAGACCTGAATGCAGGCGCCATCACCGACGTTGGCCAGCTGCTGCAGGGCAAGGTCCCCGGCCTGAATATCACCGCCAATGGAGACCCCAACACCCCCGCGGCCGTCGTCCTTCGGGGCGCCTCTACCCTCAACAGCTCACAAACTCCCTATTATGTCATCGACGGAGTTCCCGGTGCAGACATCTCCCTCATCGCTCCCAACGACATCGTCTCGATCGACATCCTCAAGGATGCCGCCGCATCGGCCATCTATGGTAACCGGGCCGCCAACGGCGTGATCATGGTCTCGACCAGGAAAGGCAAGGCCGGCCTGGCACAGGTTGCTTACGGCGGATACGCAGGACTCGAAAAAGTATCCAGCGAGCTGAAGGTCATGGACGCGTCCGAGCTGAGGTCCTTTGCTAAAAAGAACAGCCTCGCCTTCACACCAGCCGACGATAAGGGCGCCAACACCAACTGGCAGAAAGCCGTCGAAAGAAGCTCGGCCTACTCCACCAACCACAATATCGCCGTCAGCGGAGGCACCGAGCACAGCAACTATATCGCGAGCCTCAACTATGCCAACAAACAGGGTATCCTCCGCGGCAGCGCACTGCAACGGATCATCGGCAGGCTGGCCATCGAGCAGTATGCGATAAAGGACAAAGTACGCTTTGGGTTTAACGTCACCAACTCAGTCAGCAGCGCGGACGACATCCCGTATCGCAACACGGTTCTGCTGGAGTCCGCCCTCTACTTGCCCATCTCACCGGTGAAAAACGCCGACGGCAGCTACTTCGAGAACTTCAACAACCAGAACTATATGAACCCGGTGGCGATGATGGACCACAGCCAGCTCAACACAAAATACAATAACCTGGCAGCCAGCTTCTTCACCCAGGTCAAGCTGCCCTTCGGCCTGAAATACGACGCCAACCTCTCCTACCAGAGCTATTCGACCCTGCAGGGCGTGTTCCTGGACAGCTATTATACCAGCAAATACAACGGGATGTATGACAACCCCGATCCGGGCCAGACCTTCCATCTGCCGCAATCTTTCGGCACTGGCGGACAGGCTACCCGTTCGTCCTACAAGACCACCACAAGGACGATCGAGAGCTTCCTCACCTGGGACCGGAAATTCGGCGACCACAGCGTCAACGCTGTCATCGGCTACTCCTGGCAGGACCAGACGACCGGCGAAGGATTTACAGTCACCACGGCCAATTTCCCCTCCAACAGCATCGGCTACAACAACCTGGCGCTGAGCAACCCCTACGGTATCTCTAACTGGAATGTCAACTTCGGCCCCGACGGGGTCTATTACAAGACCCGCGTGATCTCCGACTTCGGCAGGGTGAACTATAGCTATTTGGATAAATACCTGCTGCAGGCTTCCATCCGCCGCGACGGCAGCTCTGTATTCGGAACCGACCACCAGTGGGGCTATTTCCCCTCTGTCGGCGCGGCGTGGCGGCTAAGCCAGGAGAACTTCATGCGCAGCAGCCGGCTCTTCAGCGAGTTCAAGCTGAGAGGCAGCTATGGCGTCACCGGTAACTCCACCGGCTTCAATGCCTATACGTCCCAGTTCCTTTCGGGCAACAACGGAACATTCTACTATAACGGCTCGAACATATCGGCCTATGGACCGATCCAGGCCGCTAATGCCAACCTCCGCTGGGAAAAAACATCCACCGCTGATATCGGCCTTGACCTCGGGTTCCTGAACAGCAGGCTGTCCGTCGTCGTGGACCTTTATAACAAGAATACGACCGGCATGATCTATAACTACGCCGTCGACCCCATCCTCGTCCCCGCCGGCGTGATCACGGCCAACGGCGGCAGCATGAACAACAAGGGAGTCGAGCTGGGCGTGTCAGCCAACATCGTCGACAAGCACGACTTCGGATGGTCGTCCAGTCTCAACCTCGCCCATAACACCAATAAGATCACCAGCCTCACCAATCCCCTTTTCGCCGGAGGCGATTCGGTACGGCTTGCAGATCCCGAAGGCGGCGGCCAGTCCGGCAGCACCCTCCAGATCCTGAAAGCGGGCAAACCCCTCGGCCAGTTCTTCACGCCACAATATGCCGGCAAGGACGCCAACGGCGTGTCGCAATATATAGACGGAACGGGCAAGCTCACCACTGCGCCGCAGATCGGCGTCGACTATCACTATCTCGGCAACGCACAGCCCAAACTGTTGTTTGGCTGGGCCAACAAATTCCGGTATCGCCGGTTCGATCTCAACGTGTTCCTGAGGGGCGTACTGGGTAACAAGATATTCAATGCCACGCGCGCCGACCTCTTCCGCCCGACGACCGCAGAATATACCAATATCCTCAAAGAGGTGGCCGGCGAATCGATCAACAACACTACTGCCTATACCTATTCATCCCGGTTTATCGAAAGCGGCTCTTACCTTCGGTTCGACAACGCCACCCTCGGCTATAATTTTAACGGGATCGGGGAGTATATCCGGTCACTGCGCCTATACGCTACCGTTAATAACCTGTTTGTCATCACCGGCTACAAAGGAATAGACCCTGAGATCAACCAGGGCGGTATCTCACCGGGCGTAGACTACAACAATTTCTACCCCAAGACCCGCCAGTTCCTCATCGGCCTCAACGCCTCCTTTTAATCCAAACGAAAAAACTCATGTATATGAAAAAAATATTGCGATATATTCTCTTCCCCCTGCTGGCGGCGACGCTCGTCACCTCCTGTCACAAGCTGAACGAGGCCATCACTTCCGAACTGGCGCCAGGCGCGTTTCCTGCCGATACCACCCAGTACCCTTCGGTTGTCGGACCTATGTACGTCGTCCTCAGGGGCAACTACGCCGTCGAATACTTCTTCCAGCAGACCTATAGCACCGACGAAGGTATTATGCCCGCCCGGGGCGGCAACTGGTTTGACGGCGCACAAAACCAGCAGATGCACTATCACAGCTGGAATGCCGACAACGGCTATGTCAATGGTAACTGGACATGGTGCAGCACTATTATCGGCGTGGCGAATCAGACCCTCTCGATCCTCAAGACCGCTGCAGGATCGGACGCTACCAAACGTCCCTGGATCGCCGAGACCAGGATGGTCCGTGCCCTGGCCTACTTCTTCCTGATGGACAACTACGGCAACGTTCCCATCGATACGGCATACGGCGACTTTTCGCAAAAAACCAACAGCCCCAGAACCCAGGTGTTCAGCTTCATCGAGTCGGAGATCAAGGCGGCCCTGCCCGACCTGAACACCAGCGCGAGCGCGAGCCAGTACGGCCGGCCCAATAAATACATGGCCTACGCCCTGCTCGCCAAGATGTACCTCAACGCCGAATACTACACCGGGACGGCCCGCTACAACGACTGCATCGCCGCCTGTGACAACGTGATCAGCTCAGGCCTCTATTCCCTGCAGCCGATGAACAGCTATTTTTCCCAGTTTGCGCCGACCAATGGCCCCTCGTGCAAGGAATTCATCTTCGCCATTCCCTATGACCCGTCGATGACCAAGACTTTTGGCACCACCTCCTGGCCCTTCCGCTGCGTCAACATCCACGCCCGCTATGACATCCCCCGTTCGATGAGCAAGGTCGTGCCAGGCGCAGGATACAATTTCTTCAGCCTGCCATATACGACAAGCGCGCCGGCTTCCACGCTCCTGTCCTTTTACAAGAATTTTAGCGACCCCGGCGACATCCGCAACAAGCAATGGTTGACCGGCCTGCAGTATGAACATGACGGCGTCACCCCGATCATGATCACTACTACCAAGAGCGGCTATGACTTTACGTACAGCGGCTCCGACGATACGGCGACTTATACCTACCAGCTCAACCTGACCCCGGATATCGTCCTCCGGTACACAAAGAACCCGTTCGACGTCGGCAACGACGAGATCGGCTGGAACATGGGCTACCGCAATATCAAATTCTACCCCGACTCGACGTCCACCAGCAGAGACCAGAACAACGACGTCCCGGTCTTTCGCTATTCGGATATCCTGCTGATGAAGGCCGAAGCCATCCTTCGCGGCGGATCCGCCACCCTTGGCCAGGATCAGCTGTCCCTTGTGAATCAGCTGAGGGCTCAGCGTACGACCACAGGCCCCTGGACGAGTGTTACACTAGACTCCATCTACAACGAAAGGAGCCGTGAATTCGCCTGGGAAGGCTGGCACCGCAACGATATGATCCGCTTTGGCAAATATGAAGACGCCTGGGGGTTCAAGACAGATGCCGACAAGAACCACCGCATCTTCCCCATCCCGACATCCGCCCGCGCCAAAAATCTCGCCCTCCAACAGAATCCGGGTTATTAAGTACATTCGTCCCGGGCTTACAGTCGTAAGCCCGGGACTTTTTTGTAAATAATATTCGAATGCGCCACTTCCTTACTTCTGTCCTGCTCTTCCTTACTTTCGCTTGCTTCTCCCAGCCCTATCTCCGCGCCTCCCGTGAATTGATACAACGGGTCATTCCCGGACGCGCCGGCGCATTTACCATAGAGGCGCTGCCCGCAGACTCCAACAAAAATATTTTTGAGCTCGAGTCCCGCGGCAGCCAGATCGCCCTCCGCGGCAACAACGGCGTAGCCATCGCCTCAGCGCTATACTATTACCTGACCGAATTTGCCCATTGCCAGGTCACCTGGAACGGCAGCAACCTCCGGCTCCCCGTCAACCTGCCGCGCATCCCCGGCAAGATCCGACGCACCTCCCCCTATCAATACCGCTATTATCTCAATTATTGTACATTCAACTACTCCATGAGCTGGTGGGGCTGGGACCGCTGGCAACAGGAGATCGACTGGATGGCCCTCCATGGTATCAACATGCCCCTCGCCATTACCGGCGAAGAATATACCTGGTACCATGTCTATCATAAGATGGGCTTTACGGACGAAGAGCTAAAGGATTTCTTCAGCGGCCCTGCCTATTTCGCCTGGTTCTGGATGGGCAATCTGGATGGCTGGGGCGGCCCCCTTCCAATGCACTGGATGGAGTCGCAAAAAGAGCTGCAGAAGAAGATACTGGTCCGCGAAAGGGAATTGGGCATGACACCTGTGCTCCCCGCCTTTACCGGCCACGTTCCCCCCTCCTTCCCTTCCCGGTTCCCGTCGGCACACTGCAAATCCACCAACTGGAAGAATGGCTTCAAAGACACCTGGATCCTGGACGCTGCCGACCCGATGTTCGCCGACATCGGCCAGCGCTTCCTCAACGAACAGTCCGCGCAGTTCGGCACCGACCACTTCTATTCCGCCGATACCTTCAACGAGAACGAACCACCCTCAGACGACCCCGCCTTCCTCTCTGGCCTCAGCAAAAAGATCTATGAAGGCATGCAGCGGGCAGACCCACACGCCATCTGGGTCATGCAGGGCTGGCTCTTCTACAGCGACCGGAAGTTCTGGAAGGCACCGCAGATACAGGCCCTGCTCGACGCCGTACCCAACGACAACATGCTCATCCTCGACCTGGCCGCCGAGATAGAGCCCGTATGGAAAAGGACCAGCGCCTTCTATGGCAAACCCTGGGTCTGGAACATGCTCAACAATTTTGGAGGCAACGTCAATCTCTTCGGCCGCATGGACGGCGTAGCTTCCGGTCCTGCGCTGGCGCTCCACGACAGCGCTTCCGGCCAGATGAAGGGCATCGGGCTGACAATGGAAGGCATCGCCACCAACCCGGTGATATACGAGCTAACGATGCAGCATACCTGGCAATCCGATCCCATCGATCTTCGCAAATGGCTGCCATCTTATATCCGTAACCGGTACGGATACACGTCACCGGCCCTGGAAAAAGCCTGGGACGTCCTCCGCAGGACGGCCTACAACGGACGGCTGATCCGCGACGGCGCCGAATCCATCATCACGGGCCGGCCAACGCTCGACTCCTCCACCGTATGGACGCGCACCCAGCTGAATTATCCCCCCGCCGATCTCCTTCCAGCCTGGGACGGCCTGGTGACATCGGTCACAAAGCAACCGACCACCGAAGGCTTCCGGTTCGACCTCGTAGACCTTACCCGGCAGGTGCTCGCCAACTATGCATCGGTCCTTCAGCAGAAATGGGTACAGGCCTTTCGCGAGGACGACACGGCGACCTTCGATATCGCCGCAAAAAATTATCTCCGCCTGATCACCGACCTCGACCGATTGCTCGCGACTCAAAAAGATTTCCTGCTCGGCCCATGGCTGGCAGATGCCCGGAAGAAAGGGATCACCCCCGACGAACAGGCGCTCTATGAACGCAATGCCCGCGACCTCATTACCCTCTGGGGTGATGCCAACACCCCTCTCCACGAATACGCCTGCCGGCAGTGGAGCGGCCTGATGAAAGATTTCTACTATGTCCGCTGGGAGAAGTTTTTCACGGTCCTCCGGGCCGCCATGGCCGCCGGAAAAACACCCGACTTCGCAGCCTTTGAGAAGGATATCCGACAGTGGGAATGGAATTGGGTCAACGAACAGCGCTCCTATCCGATAACACCTTCCGGTGATCCCGTCGCAACCGCAAAGAAACTTTACGCGCAATACCGCAGCGACATCGGTTCCGCCTACTCCATCAATATTAAAGACTACGGCGCCATAGGCGACGGAAAAACGGACAACACCCGCGCTATCCAACGGGCGATCGACAAGGCCACAGGCCAGGGCGGAGCCACCGTGCTGATCCCTTCCGGCCAGTGGCTGACAGGGGTGCTCACACTTCGGTCAAACACCATCCTGCACCTCGCCGCAGCCGCAACGCTTCTGGGCAGCACCCACCGGATGGATTATGGTCCGGGCAACGCAGAACCCCTGATAAGGGCCGACCACCAAACCCATATCGGCATTGAAGGCGAGGGAACCATCGACGGACAGGGCGAAGCCCTTCTTGCGGACCTGTACAAGCAGATCAAAGCAGGTAAGATCGCCGACAACGAATGGCAGACCCCCAACCCCTGGGGCCAGGTGAGACCCGCAGAAGAGAACAGACCCAAGCTCATCCTCTTCACCCATTGCGACGACATTGCTATAAAAGGGATCACCCTGAAGAACGCCCTGGACTGGGTTCAGGACTACAAGAGCTGCACCGGGCTCACCGTCGACAGCATCCGCGTAGAGAGCAATACGTTCTGGAACAACGACGGCATCGATATCGTCGACTGTAGAAAGGTAAGGGTCACCAATAGTCTTTTCAACGCCGACGACGACGGCATCTGCCTCAAATCCGAAGACCGCAACGACTCCTGCGCCGACATCTACATCGCCCACTGCAAAGTCAGGTCCAGCGCCAGCGCGATCAAATTCGGAACAGCCAGCCGCGGCGGGTTCCTCCGGGTCACCATCCGCGACATCACCATCTATGACACCTACCGTTCGGCCGTAGCGCTCGAAGCCGTCGACGGCGGACGGCTCGAAGACATCGATATCCGCGACATCAATGCGACCAACACCGGTAATGCCATCTTCATCCGCCTGGGACACCGCAACAAGGACTCCGTCTACAGCCGGGTGCGGCGCATATATATCGGCAACCTGACCACGCAGATCCCCGCCGGCAAACCCGACCAGGGCTATCCTATGGAAGGTCCGTTATTACGTTTCCCGCATTCGGTGTTCCCCGCAGTCATTGCCGGCCTTCCCGGTCATCCGGTCGAAGACGTGGTGCTGGAGAATATTACCGTCTCCTACCCCGGCGGCGGTACGGACCCAGGCAGCGGCTCTGCTCATTCAGGCAACGCTCAACCCGGCAACGGCTCTGCCCACTCCGGCGGCGATCCTCTGCATGATATCCCTGAAAATCCATCGGACTATCCCGAATTCTCCATGTTCGGGGAACTGCCCGCCTGGGGCCTCTATACCCGTCACGTCAACGGCCTTACGCTGAAAAACGTCCGGCTCAGCGTCAGGGCTCCGGACTACCGGCCCGAACGCCACATGGAAGACACCAAAGACTGAGCCATGAGCGCTAAGAATTTCGCTGGCGCGTGTATTTCGTCATGAATAGGGTTATGCATTCGAACAGCAGGAACAGGATCAGGTACATCCTATGATCCGGATGAAATGCAAAATACAATATGGACGCGCAAAACCACCCCTGCAGGAACCACAGGAGCATAAGCTTTTTCGATAGTTTGTTGTCCGTCATATTTCAGGAGTGAATGGCAGAAGGCTATTTGTGTGTCAAAACCTGCAGTCCCAGCTTGCTGTCGCCAGATCCGTTGATCAATCCATATAGGTATAGCGAAAAAGTTTTTCCCTTTTCGAGCTTGAGCGACGGAATATCCAGGACCACCGGGGATGCAGCGCCAGACCGGGACCTTACCCTGACGTGATAGTCGCCGGCAGCGATCGGGCCGAACTTACCGTCCGGCGCCTTTTTACCAGCGTAGGGACAGGCGCTGACCAGCCGCAGGCTATCCCGGCCCGCGAACAGATCAACGTCTACCGATGCCAGCTGTGGCGCGAGATGAAGGAAACGGATATTGCTCTTACCCGCACCGGCAGCAGTAAAAGTATCCTGCACTAACATGTATTTTACTTTTTTAACGGCGTCTAAGGTGTCATATACGAACAGGCTGTATTTGTACTTGTCCACCAGCTTGTGCGCTCCCTGCGCGATCACCGCTCCATTTACCGCCAGCTGCACCATAGTGCTGTCCCTGAGCTGGACAGCGATATAAGCGCCCGGCTTGTCGAGATATTTGACCCTTGTGGGGATGTTCACGCCATCTATCTTCAAGTCGATATCTGCTGTCCGGGGAGAAGCATGCACAGCTTCAACATACGCCGTCTTTACCTGAGCAGGAGGATTCGGATCATCCTTGTGCTTCTTGCAGGCGACCTGGGCAGATGCCGCCAAAAGGACGACTAGCGCCGCGCCCAAAAGCATTCTTTCTTGTTTCATTTTTTGTTTCATTTATTAACAGTTGATTTTGCCAAAGGAAATCGCCGGCTCAGGAATCTTCCCATATTCAGATAATAGCCCAAAGAGAGGGTCAGCGCCCGGTTGTACAGTACGGTTCCGCTACCTTGTTCCAGGATATTCCTCAGGCCACAATCGTATCTCAGGCATAAATTGACCCGGTTATATATCTCCAGACTACACTGAAAGGAAAATCCGTAATCCAGCCTCCTGTAATAGTCCTCTTTCAAACCATCATCCGGGTACAAAGCTCCATAAGCGTGATTGTTCACCCTGTCAACCTTAAATAGCTGAGAAGGTGCATTGATCCTCCAGGCGGCATATGGGCCGGCCCCTACCAGCAGGCTTTTCGTGAGTGAGAGCCCGATGCGGTCGACAAAAAGCACCGGCGACTGTATATAGCTAAGCCCCAGAGACCGCGTGGCGTTGGTGCGGCCGGCAGTACCCGTAGCGAAACGGCTTCCCCAGCGGTTCAAAAAAAGTTCTGTGCGGATCGCACAGCAGCTGCCCTGCTTCAATGGAATATCTCCCGTGAGCCCCAGCGTATAGCCCGCGAGGATATTCCCGGATATGGATTCATCACCGCTGAAACCTGCGGCCCTTGTAGCCGATACACCGGCAACGGCCTGCAGCAGCTGACCATGCGATAGCAGAGGTATCGTGATCAGGATTAATATGATCAGTAGCCTGGTCATGTCGTTATATACAAAACAGGACACAGCCAAAAACTCCTATGCTCCGGATACTTTTTTAAAAAAAAGGTCGCGGCGCCACGACAGCGCCACTACTGAGAACACTGCCCCTCCTCCTTTGTCAGAAGCTAAGCGTGTAGGACAGATACCAGGTAAACGTAAAGAGATTGTTGGGCGGCGGCGTGACGCTGTATAGTCCGTCTTCCATGGACCATATATCCGGCAGTGTCTTCTTGCTCGACAGGAATACGTCATAGAAGCCGGCGGATATTTTATGGTCGAGATGAGCGCCCGAATTAAAGCGAAAGTTCGTATTGAAATTAAGGCGGTGATAGCTGGGATCGCGCATGATCCTGTAGGAGGAAGTGTCGAATAGCTCAGGCTCCTGGTAATTCGGGGAAACACCTTCTGTACCCGCTGTATATTGAGGGGAGACGCCAGGTGGCAGCAGCAGACAGTCGCCCGTATTGAAATGCCAGACAAGATTCATGTCCCAGTGCGGGGAAGGACGATAGTTGATCGTCACATTTAAATTGTGAAGCCTGTCATAACGGAAAGGGTATTTCGCTCCATTGTTCAGATCGGCGAACTGCCGCCAGCTCCTGGAGAGCGTATAGGATAACTGATACATCCATTTCCTGGAACGCTGCGTGGCCAACAGCTCCACCCCATAGCCCGAGCCTTTCCCGGACAGGATGTCCTGCTCCCAGGTGTTTTCATCGTAAAAGACGTTTCCGTTATCCGTGAAATTTGTCACGTTGTACATTTTCTTGTAATAGGCCTCTGCTGTAATATTGAAGCGCTTTTTAAAATGAATGCTATACCCGAGATCAAGCTGATGGCTTTCGACGGGACGGAGCAGGCCGGTGCTTGGAACCCAGAACTCGCTGTTGACACCGAGAAAAGGACTCGATACCTGGTGCAGGTACTGCGTCATCTGGGAATAGGAAAAGAACAGCTGCTGACGGTGGTTGATCCGAAAGGAAGTAAAAAGCCTCGGCTGAAAAGAGTTGTAGGTGTAATTTCTGAACGAGTAAGAGCTGAAATGCATGCCGGGTCTGATCAGCCAGTCCGGGGTCAGCCTGATCTCGCTCTCGCCATATAAGGCCAGCTCTTTGAATGCCAGTGACCGCATGGGCTTGTAATAGTCGATCTCCTGCTGGAGATCCGGCGAAATGCTGGAATTGAAAGGATGAATGATCGTATTGGTAAATCTTCCACCCAGCCTGAACTGTAGCGCCGGAGAGGGGATGATCTCCACCTGTGTCCTGGCTTCGCTCTGGCTGATAGAAGCATAGTTGTTAAAGGCCTTCGTGCCGGTGACATCTCCGGTGGAGTCGTCATAGAGGTTAAATTTCATACCCGCCAGATTCCTGTAATTGCTGAAATTGATCGCGGAATTGACGAACGCTTTCGGTCCGAACACATGATTCCAGTTGACCGTGCCGAGACTGTTGCCCCATACCTGCAGGTTCTGATAGGTCGATTGTGTCAGATCAAGCCGGTCCTTTCCCAGGTAGCCACTTATCATCAGCTTATCATTCGGGTTGAAAAGATGGGTGATCTTGAAGTGCGCATCATAGAAATGGATATTGTAATTATCGTCCAGCGTATTGAGCACCGGCCTGGTCCAGTTGCGCCGGAATGAGACCATCATCGCCGTACGCCCTTTCTCGAGGGGTCCTTCGATCGTAAATGCTCCCGACAGCAGTCCGGCATTGGCCTGTCCGCCCCATCGATCCATATTGCCATCCTTCGTATTCACTTCGGTGATGGATGAGACGCCGTCCCCGCCAAAGCTGGCAGGGAAATCGCTTTTGAATTGCCGGATGGATTTTACCAGAGTGCTATTCGCGATAGATATCTCTCCCAGCAGGTGGCTGGGATTGAACACCCGGTTACCGTCCAGCAGAAAGACGCTTTGGTCAGGGTCCCCTCCCCTAACCAGCAACCCTCCCGTCAGCTCCTGGGATTCGATGTTTCCGGGCAGCAGATACAAAGACCGGACGGGATCGCTTTCTCCCAGTATATTGTTAAAGGCTTCGGCCTGGTCCTTGTTAATACTTGTGCCACCGTCTCTGCGAAGCGCGCACCCCGCCTCGACCTTAACCTCAGGCAGCGTCACCGGCGTCATAGTCAGGTTTATTCTCTCCGGTTGTCCCATCACCACGTCGATGGTCCTCGAAAAGTAGCCGGCATACGAGACCTGTAAGATATGCCTTCCTTCAGGCAGGTTCAGACTATAGTATCCATATAGGTTAGACTGGCATACCGGTCCGTCAGGCAATTCCCGGATCATGGCAAATGGCAGCGGTTCCAGCCGCGCTTCTTCCTGTACAAATCCATAAAGGGCATAATGCGCAACCAAGGCCTCTTCCGGCAGCACGGCAGGGGAAGCCGCGATCAGCAGCTTGTCGTTCTTCTCTACTACCGTCACTCGCTGGCCGGTCAGTATATGTTGCAAGGCCTCTCCCAAAGTAGTTTCGCGTCCGGTTAGGGATATCGTCCTATCGGAAAGACAGCTGGATGAAAATTCGATGACGACGCCGCTATGATGGGCAATATCCGTCAGCACGGAAGCGACTGTTCCGCGGGCGGGAGGACACCAGAATTTTTTTTTGAGCAAACGACTCTGCGCCTGTATGCGCTGAAGGCCGGCGAAACAGGAAAAGACAAAAAGGCATAGCAGGATTATATGTTTGCTCCTTTCAGCTATAGATTATGGTTGACATATGATGATCGTATCGGCCTTCTTTTTATAGCGCAGCCTGGTAAGCACGTTAATTTCCTCCAATGCCTGTAGCAGCGTCTGGTTGGTGAATTCGCTGGTGATCTTATATAGGCCGGCCTTCGGGATCAGGGTATCCGCCAGCCGGACTTGAACTCCATAGTGATCCGAGAGGTCTTCCGCAACCTGATCGAGCGGGGTCTGTGCGAATATCAGGTCGCCCGTCTGCCAGGACAGATAATTGCAGGCAGCGGTAACCTGCTTTTTTTCAAGCCCTTTTTCCGAAAGGACGGCTTCCTGCTTTTCAGTAAGCATACAATTCCGCTCCGGTTGCCCCTTATCCGTGAACAGGACCCTGCCTGTTGTCACAATTATCCTGTCAGATGAAGAGGAGGCGTTTACCAGGAACGACGTCCCCAATACCTCCGTCATGGACCTGGAGGTCGTGATGCGGAAAGGCCGGCCCTTCTCGGGATGAATATCGAAGAACGCCTCACCCGCCAGCATCACCATCCTTTCATCGCCCTGAAAATTGGACGGGTATTTCAAACGGGCCCCCTTCCGTAGGGCGACGGTCGATCCATCCGGCAAGGTTATTTTCCTGTTTGCCCCTATAGCAGCAACAGAATTCCAACCCGTCGTTCCATCCCGGGGTATCCTGCGGGAGAATATCCTGCCGCCGGCAAGGACAAGGACACCGATCATCGCCGCTGCGACGGCAATTTTGCCTGCCGGCGGCATGCGGGCCCAACTTCCTTTTTTCTTACCGAGCCGGCTTTCCATTGCCTGCCAGGCCTTCGACGTGTCAAATTCCGGCTGGGCAAGAACCTCCCCCGAGTCCGACCACAGCTGCATCAGCCGGGCGAACTCCTCCTCCTGATCCGGATGCAGGGCATACCACTCTCTTATATGTTCCGGTATTTCTTTCATTTCAACACAAATTCATGGTCCTGGCCAGCTCTCTCAGGATCTTCATCGCCTTCCAGAGCTGGTTTTCAACGGTTTTTACTGATATATCCAGCGCCGAGGCCACCTCACGATGGCTCAGCTGCCCCATCCGGGTCAGCAAAAAGACCTCCTTGCATTTAGGCGGCAGCTGCTCGATGTATTCAGCCAGCCTGGCCTTGTAATTTGCCTGAAAGTCCCCTTCCTGGGCGCTGTCCCCCCATTCATGCAAGGTGCTTCTGTCCATATTCCGGTCATCCAGACTATAAACAGGCAGGCGTTTCTCACGACTGAGAAAGGTCAGACAATTGTTGCGGACCGCATTAAAAAGGTAAAACCGGATGCCATCGCCATAGGTCCCTAACGCGGCCCTGTTCTTCTCCCAGATGCGGGTAAATATTTCCTGCACGATGTCCTCAGAGGCATCCTTATCCTTCAGGAAGGTGAATGCGTACTGGCAAAGAGGGGCATACAGCTCCTTAAAGACAAGCTGGAATTGCCTGTATATATCATTTCCCTCCGTAAAGCCGGATATATCCCTCTCTGTTGACATCTGATACCCCTAAAACAGGGAATTTGGGGAATCCCCTATTGGGCGAAGAATTTTTTTTCGCCCCAGTATTTTCCGGCGTCCGAAAACTATATTCATTTGAACCGGCGTCATACTGGTAATCAGCCGCCCAAACCCGGAAATTGGCCGCCGTCGCCTCTATCGAATTCAGAACATAGACGATCTCTGCGTTGGTCATCGTCGGATGTACGGACAGCCTGACCCAGCCGGGCTTACGCGACTGGTCACCCGAAACAATTGCCTCCCGTATCGCATGAGATTGCTGGCGGTCAACATTCAGCAGCACATGCCCGTACGGCCCGGCGCAGGAGCAACCACCCCTGGTCTGAATGCCAAACCGGTCATTGAGCAGCTGTACGATCAGGTTATAATGCGCGCCGTCGACCAGGAAGGCAAAAACACCCAGCCGGTTAGTGACATTGCCCTCCAGCACCCTGACATGCTTCATATTCTGCAGGCGGGGAAGGACGATACGAACTATTTCTTCCTCTCTTGCCTGTATGCGGTCTACACCCATGGCCTCCTTCAGCCGGATACACATCGCGGCCCGTATAGCCTGCAGAAAAGGAGGCGTGCCCCCGTCTTCCCGCTGTTCGATATCCTCGACGTATTCGCGCTCTCCCCAGGGATTGGCATACCGCACGGTGCCGCCACCCGGCCCGTCGGGAACAGCGTTCCTGTATAGCGCTTTCTTAAAGATCAGCACACCAGGCGTACCCGGCCCGCCCAGGAATTTGTGCGGCGAAAAATAGATCGCGTCCAGACCGGCGTCCTTTTCGGGGGGATTGATGTTGATATCAACATATGGCGCGGAGCCCGAGAAGTCGACAAAACAATACCCGCCATGACTATGGATCAGCCTGGTGATCTGAGGATAGGGCGTCCGGATACCCGTGACATTGGAGCAGGCCGTCACCGCAGCTATTTTATTCCTGCGCGAACGATACTGTTCCAGCAGCTGCTGGAAATGATCAAGGTCCACATTCCCATCCTCTCCCCGCCGGATGACCTCTACGGTAGCGATCGTCTCCAGCCAGCTGAGATGGTTGCTATGGTGCTCCATATGGGTGACAAAGACAACCGGTCGCAGGGTCTCGTCCAGGGAAGAACGCCAGTCATTGGTAAGATAGTCAGCAAGGCGTTCGGGCACACGCAAGCCCAATATACGCTGCAGCTTATTGACCGCAGCCGTCATGCCGCTGCCGCAAAAGACTAAAACATCTTCATCGCCCGCATTGACGTGCTCCTTCACGGTATATTTCGCTTCAGCATAAGCCTTTGACATCAGCATACCCGTAACGGTCGTTTCCGTATGCGTATTGGCAAGGAAAGGGAGGATCTCCTGCCGGATACGCTCTTCGATAGGCCAGTAGGCCCTGCCGCTGGCCGTCCAGTCGGCATATACGATCCTCTTTCTTCCGAATGGCGAGACAAAGCTGCTTCGATGGCCGGCAATATTCTTCCGGTAGACGCTGAAATACCTTTCCAGTGAGGTAAGCATATTATTTAGTTTTGGCGGTGGTTCTGTCTTCGAAAAGATAGTGTGCCTGTTTGGAGAACTGGTCATTGAACAACCGGGCGGCGAATACAACGATGGCGACAAAAACAACCAGGACAACCAGCTGTGCGGCAGATACTTTCTGGATTGCCTGCTTTGACCTTCTCTCACAGACCTCTCCCGGACAGAGCTGCGGCTTCTTCTTAAAGAACAGCGGATAGAACTTACAGCCCAGGCAGATGCCGAACACCGACTCAAAGAACAGGAAGGCCAGGCAGATCAGGCAGATGATACCCGTTATCGGACTATAAGAATTGACCAGCACCATCAGGACGAACATAGTAGCGGACAGGACGACACCGATGGTCCAGGCAAACTTCTTCTGTTGTGCACCGACATATTCAGGCGTCTGGCCGCGAACGATCAGCCGCCCGATGATAAGGGACGGAGAGAACCGGGGACTAACCAGCACGCGTACCAGGAAATCGAGAAGAAAGATGCTGATCACATACTTGATCAGCAAAAAATTCTCTTTGAACAGAATAAGCATAAAGGAAGTGTAGGTGGCGAGGAAGAACAGGCCTGCCGCGGCCCTGATCTCCCTTTCGTTCAGTACGGGGATATCGTATCCTTCTACCGTTTCTCCGAACTGGATAAGTTGTTTCATGTTGTAATTTTTGGGGTGTGCACAAGATTACTCAATAAAGTACCATGCTTTTATGCTCCGTCAACAGACAGCAGATCATGGTCTACGAACGGCAGCCCGGCGTCAAAAGATTTACCGATATTTATGGCTGCGAATGAGGAAACTATCTAAAATAAAGAACCCCAGGCTCTACCTTTGGACCAGCATCGTCGCCGTAGTGATCAGCCTGCTGACCACTGCTTCCGGGCACTCAGACCGTTCGTATTGGCTGAGAATAGTCGACGACACCTGGAAGCTGATCTATTTGCTGGTCATCAACTATTCCTTGTTTGAGATCACCCTGCCAAAGTTGGGCTGGGACAGGCTGGGCAGCTCGATCCTGCGTATACTGGCCTATATCTTTCTATACTCGGGGGGCTTTATGCTCTGGAGACATATCGGTATGGCCATTCACGTGTATATCGTGCTGGACCCGTCGAACTCGACTTCGGACGTTGCCGCCAATATGGTAGGCGACGCCTTTGGGTCGCTCATCTACTTTTGGATCGCCCGGCATATCTATATTTATATCCGGTTAAAACGCTCCGCCCAGCGCCTGTTGATCGAAAAGCAAGCGGCAGAGTTGAACTTCCTCAAGTCCCAGACCAATCCGCATTTCCTGTTCAATACGCTGAATAATATTTATGCGCTGGCCCGGGACAAATCGGACCTGGCGCCGGAGTCCATCATGCGCTTGTCGAAGATCCTCCGGTATATGCTATACGAAGCCGGTAGTCCCTATACGGCCATCGAGCAGGACCTGAAGATCATCGGGGATTACATCGCGCTGGAAACGCTGCGATACGACGACACCCTGCGCGTCAACTTCAACTATGATATCGAGGACATGAAACAGTCCTTGCCACCGCTGCTGCTGATGCCGCTTGTGGAGAACGCCTTTAAGCACGGGGCGTCGGAAACCAGGAACCGCCCGTTCGTGGACATCCATCTGTCGGTGAAGAACCGGCATCTGCTCTTTATCGTAAAGAATTCCACGGGCGAGGCCGCCGGCGAAGGCGCAGAGAAGGAGAACATCGGCCTGTCCAACCTGCGGCGCCAGCTGGAGCTCCAATACACCGACTACGACCTCTCCTTACAAAAAGACGCGTTCCTGTTCACCGCCACGCTGAATATAAACCTTGCAAGCCATGTCTAAAATAAGATGCATAGTCATTGAGGACGAGCCGCTGGCTACAAAAGTGCTGACCGATTATATTGCAGAGGTACCGTTTCTCGAGCTGCAGATGACGTTCAAAGACGCCATCCTGGCCACCGATTTTCTGAGGCAGAACTCGACCGATCTTATTTTCCTGGACATCCATCTGCCCCGGCTGAAAGGCATGGCCTTCTTAAAAACCCTGTCAAATCCACCGGCCGTGATCATCACAACGGCCTACCATCAATACGCGGTGGAGGGTTTCAACCTCGACGTAAAGGACTACCTGTTGAAGCCGATCGAATTCGAGCGCTTTCTGATCGCGGTCAACAAGGTCAACCGGGCGCAGTTGCAGGTGCAGGCGGCGCTCCCCCCAACCCATCCCCCTGAAAAGGAAAAAGATTATCTGTTCATCAACGTCCAGAAACGTAAAGTGAAGATACTCTTCTCCGAGATCGTCTACGTCGAAAGCCAGCGCGAGTATATCAAGATCGTCACCACCAGGGACCAGCTCATCTCAAAAATGAGCACCGGCGAGATCGAGGAGATCCTTCCCGAACGGCTCTTCCGGCGCGTGCACCGGTCCTTCATCATCGCTCTCGACAAGATCGGCTCCTATACCGCCGAAATGGTTGAGGTCAACGGAGTTCAGATCCCCATCGGCCGGGGCTATCGCGATGTGATCGATAATCTGTAATTTTCAGAAAATGTCTAAAATGAAACAACACCTGGTCCTGATTCTAATCATCTGCGCCTGCTCATCCAGAGGGCTCGGGCAGTCGCAACCGGGCCCCACCCCGCCAGACTCCGTCGGGGTCGCTATGACGATGAACGCCTTCGTCGATGCCTTCTCCAATCTGAAATGGGAAAAATTCACCGCTTTTTTCGCCGACGACGCCACAGCGTTCTTTCCGCCGTCCGCCAGGATGCCTTACAGGGCCAACAATAAGCAGGAGGTCCTGAATATCTTCAAAAAGGTCTTCGAACACGCGCAAAAAGAAAACCCTTCCGCCCCCCATATTGTAATAGAACCACTGGATACAATGATCCAGCTGGTGGGCACAACCGCCATCGTAACCTTTACCCTGAAAGACCCCAATCTATTCGGAAGACGGACGATCGTCCTGAAAAAAGACTACGACCGGTGGCTGATCGTACACCTTCACGCATCGGGCGTGGCGCTCTAAAGAGTCCAACGTCTATCCCACCCCCCAATTTGTCTACTTCGCTGGAAACCGTTTCGACGATCGGCGACTGCGCTCCAAATTTGTGTCATAATCTTAAAACAAACAATCATGACACAGAAAACTGCTAAAACAATCTATTGGATCGGAGTTGCATTAACATCTTTATGGTTCGGATCGAGCGGCTTCTTCGAGCTGACAAAGAATCCTATCGTTTGGGACATAACCGTCAAGCTGGGGTACCCCTCCCACTTCATCTATATTCTCGGAGTGGCCAAGCTCTCGGGCATCATCGTCCTTCTGGTGCCCAACAGGCTGATCCGGCTGAAAGAATGGGTCTTCGCCGGGCTGTTCTTTGACATCATATTTGCCTTCTTCTCCAAGCTGGCCGTGCTGACTCCCGCCGCCGCCATCGACGCCGTCGTCGCCTTTGCTATGGTGGGAGTGACCTACTGGATGTTCCGGAAGATATATCACGCTGACTGGTCCCCCAGGACCCTTCAGGCAACCTTCTAAACTACCCGATCGCCCGGAGCCCTTCCTCTCCGGGCGACCCTACATGTCATAGACCCATAGCGCCGCATCTTCTCCAGCCCTCGCCGGCACGGCCAGGATCAGTTTCTTTTCATCCGGCAGCCATAGACAGGTTCTCGCTCCCTTCCGGGTTGCGATATGATTGACCAGCATTGTTCCCCGAAATACATCCAGATATCCCTCTCCGCCCGAAACAAAGACCAGTCCTGACGCCTGATCATAGAATACGTCGTCCGCGTCTCCGACACAAGGCGAAGAGGCCTGCACTGCGCCTGTCCGGACATCCAGTTCCCGCAGCTGCGCCGGATGACGATAGGCTATAAATAGCCGGCCGCCCTTACGGTCCAGCGCCATCGGGAAATTGGCGGAAGCCCCGCTGTTCTTCCAGTGGCTATCAAGACCCAACGAACCCAGATCGCCTGCGACTATCTCTCCTTCGTCCGGAATATTGATATATATGCGCCCCGAGTCCCCCAGCTGAAAAGACTCCGGGTGTCCTTTTAACGGCAGATCCCCCAGTTTCCGGATCGTTGTTGGATCGATTACCGCGATCCCACCGTTGCCATAGCCAACATACACCCTTTCCCCATCGGACCGCAGGTTGTCCGCATCATCTCCCAGCGACAGACTTCCCTGCTCCGCATAGCTGTGGCCGTCGTAAAACACACAGTTTCCGCTGCCCCCGTTGGCCACCGCCAGTCGACCCGGCGAAGGCATATACAACACTCCCTGCGGCTCATGCAGCCCCGTGATTGAATGAACGCGGTCATGCGTAGCCAGGTCAACCACCTCTACCGTATTGTTTCCCAGGGCCGCCACGAACACCCGGTGCCCGACCCCGTCATAGGCCAGATGGTCTATTCGGCCGCTGACTCCCGGCAAGGCGATCTTCGTCTCCATGCGCAGCAGGTCCTTCTCCAGGTGCGAGGTATCCGGCCCATTCCGGCAGGATAGCAGCAACAGCAGTGGTATGATTCCCATAAAACGCATATTTTTGCCACCCAAATTACATTTTTTCAAAATCCCGGCGAATGCAAAATACAGACCTCCACCCTTCTGTCAAAGGTATGCGCACTACTGCTATCGGCATCGGCATCAGCATAGTCCTGGTCTTCGCCAAATTCATCTCGGGATACATCGGGCATTCCTACGCGCTCATTGCCGACGCTTCGGAAACAAGCGCCGACGTCCTCAGCTCGCTGCTGCTCTGGATCGGCCTGCGCATCTCCATGAAGCCCGCCGACAAAGAGCATCCTTACGGCCACGGCAAAGCGGAACCGCTGGCGGCCATCGTCATCTCCCTCTTTCTTTTAGCTACCGCCGTCTGGATAGCCTGGCATGCCATCGAATTTATCCGTACGCCGCATCAGCTACCCCGCCGGTTTACGCTGGGGATTCTCCTGATCGTGATCCTGATCAAAGAGGGTATGTTCCGTTATGTCCTCAGGATCGGCAAGGAGATCAATAGTCAGGCCGTTAAGGCAGACGCCTGGCACCACCGCAGCGACGCGATCACCTCTGTTGCGGCCTTCGTCGGTATCCTGGTCGCTATCCTGATGGGTCGCGGATACGAGTCCGCCGACGACTGGGCAGCCCTTATCGCATCCGGCATCATCGTTTACAACGCCATCCACCTTCTCCGGCCGGCGCTCGACGAGGTCATGGACGCCGCCCCTTCCGGCGAGATCGTAAGGAAGGTCCGCCAGGTTGCAGCCGGCATCTCCGGCGTTGACCTCGTTGAAAAATGCTATGTCCGCAAAATGGGATTCGACTACTACGTGGACCTGCATATCCAGGTGAACCCCGATCTTTCCGTCTCCCGGGGACACCAGATCGCCCACGATGTAAAGGACAGCCTGCTCCAGACCATCCCCGGGATAAAAGACGTCCTCATCCACGTAGAGCCCTACGCCAAAGTCCCCCACTGACCCCGTATGGATAACATATCGAACAACCTGGTTATTTTGCACCCTGAAACGGGACCTGATCGACGATTCTTATTACTCCGGCGCGTAAGCCCCTCATCATTAATCGAAAATTACACCAACGGCTGGCTTACGCCAGGCTCTTCGGACTTCACCGCTGGCATCCATCCCAGCGACAGCGGACATTTGAAAGTAGCGGCCAGGCTGCAGCCGATCATCGCGCCCTACCTGACAGGTGGCGCCCCCTCCATCGCCAACAGCGCCTATAAGATCGTCTGCCGCAACGACGGGCCATATTTTGGCTGAATATTTGCAGCCAAAACTCCTTTAATAACAACCGACGATCATGAGCCGCAAACTAGTTGTCTTTATCCTCATCGCCATCACCTCCTTCAGCAAGGCAAAAGCCCAAATCACAAACCCGAAAGACACGCTCGGCTACTACCGGGCACAGATAGACTCGGTCGATAGCCAGATCGTCGACCTCCTGGGCAAGCGTATGTCCGCAGCCCGCGCCATCGGCATCTATAAGATAGACCACCAGATCGGCGTCGTCCAGTCCGCCCGTTTCGAGGAAGTCCTTCAAAACGCCATTCGACATGGAGCAACCCTCCATCTTTCAGAAGAATTCATCCGCGCGCTATTCAATGATATTCACAAAGAAAGCATCCAGCAACAAGAGGAGCTAAGACGAACCTATCATCACTAGCGTGAACCCCGTCACCACCGGAATGCCCCCGTCATTACCACCGCGCCCCATCACCACCAGTACCCATTTTGCAGACCGGCTAATTTTTAGTAAATTATGGATGTATTTAATCCTCCACAATATGTCCGGCAATACAACTCAGTCCGCTTCCCAACTGCCTCCTGACGTCGAGCAGGCAGAATCCGAATTGCTGCGGGAAAACCTCCGCCGTTCTTATAAAGAAAGATTCCTCATGGCAGCTCAGCTATACAAGCTGCAGCAAATAATGAAGAGACCATCCAGCAATCACAGACCTGGCTCCCACCACGTCCATAAACCACATGCCGGCAGATAATGGACCTCTTCGAGCAGGAAATATTGAACTTCTGGGCCGCTCTGCAAAACAGCGGGGTAAGGTATATAATGGTGGGGGGATATGCCGCCAATCTCCATGCGTACCAGCGATATACGGACAACATGGACCTCTGGATCGAAGACACGCCCGCCAACAGGCAGCGCCTTAAACAGGCGTTCATTGAATGCGAAATGGACGGCTATTTTATGCTGGAGTCGATGCAGTTCGTCCTCGGCTGGACCGATTTCAAGCTGATAAATGGCCTGCGTCTGAATATCCTGGTCAATATGAAAGGGCTGGAAGAATACGGTTTCGACAAATGCCTGCATGGGGCAACCATCGCGGATATCGATGGAGTAAAGATCCCTATATTACACATCGATCACCTTATCATCAACAAGAAAACCGTCAATCGCCCCAAAGATCAGCTCGACGTGCTCGAACTAGACCTGATCCGAAAAATCCAGAGGGAAGCCTGACATACTTACTGCCCCACCCGAAACCAATCCACCTCCACATGCCCCGCATCGTTAGTCTGTGCCGATCGCGTACAGAACAATCCAACCTCGGCCCCGATCCACCGCCCGGGCTCTGCCGTCATCACTTCCCCCGTCTCCACAAATTTCCTTCCGTCAAGACTATAGCTAAACCGATACTTCGCTCCCGCCATAACACTCACCCGCAAATAGACCTCCGGCTGCTGCAGCGACGTGATCACCGTCGCCGTCTCCGGGGCACCCTTATCCGCCTTCTCACAGGAAGCATATACCAGTTGCAGGGCGCCTGAGCGGCTTTCCTCTGCAATATAGCCATAGCTCATCCCCACGATCACCAGCCCGGCCTTCTCCTCCTCCACCTTTGGATTGGCCAACAGCTTCAGCCGGGTCGTAGCGGTGAACGCTTCCGCCGGGAATTTCTGCAACAATAGATTCGGCACATCCCACAGGTTCCTGGCCGTATCCGGCACCTTCGCTGAGAAAAGCCAAAGCGTCCCGGCAGCAGGATTCAGCATGCACCAGGTAGCCTGCGGATTGGCCTGCCACTGCCATTGTAGCCCCAACTGCACGGAGTCGAATTCGTCACTCTCCTGCGGGGTGGCTATTGACTGAGCGGCACCGGTAGCCGGCTTCTTATAACCCATCACGGGTTCCCCCTTGGAGAAATGATCATAGGGAGGCTGGCGCAACAACGCATGCCCGACGATCGTCCAGTTCACAAGATCGCGCGAATGCAGGATCGGCAGACCCGGGACCGCGTCAAAACTACTGGCGACAAGGTAGTAGTCCTCCCCCACCCGGATGACATCAAGATCGGAATAGTCGGCATGGATGATGGGATTCTTATACGTGCCGTTGCCATTGTCGGAAACCCATACCCGGGAGACTTGTGCATGCGCTGCAGAAGACAGGAGACCAAGCAACAGACAGACGATCCTTATTCTCATTTATGCTATGGATTGCAGTGAATACCCCCAATTTCTCCCACATTATCTCCTCTGCAAACCAATAATTCTCCGGCAACGATTGCGTTGATCGCCGCCCCCCGTACAGATGGGATGCCAATTACGGCCCCTAAAGCCGCGCATGCTGCCAGTCTTTCCCTGTATATCTGAACAGAGGTGCTATAGGCACGGAGTCATATAGGAGGTCAAACGCCCGGTTGAGCCGTTTTGTCCCGTAAGGAATACGCCGAAAAATCTCGTGTGGCGAATAATACCACAGAATACTATCGGAGCATGGCGTGATACCATTGATAAATAGAGCCGGCGCAATGCGGTAAACCCGGAAATCGATGCTCAGCGCAATTTGTCCAAACTTATCATACACTTCGAATCCATGGTCATCATAATTGTATTTTCCTGCCGCATTTTTAAACACCTGCCATTTGTTGTCCTGTGCCTGGAAAATTAGATTCCCTTGCAGATCATAAATGGTCGTAGTAATAAAATATTTCAGATCCAGGATATACGTATCCAGAACATGTGAACCCGGTTCGCATGCACCCGCCAACCCTCTCTTAATATGATCCCGTAGCTCATCCAGGTTGTACTCACCATTATTACCGCCGCCCAGGACAACAACGGCTTCTGCAGCGTTGCTAAGAGACGGGTCGATGGGAAAACTGAATTCGCCGGAAGTCGCCAGGGGCTGTCCGGGAAAGCAGCCACCATGTCCGGAGCGCGCCGCAGTCTTTGCGGCATCCGCCGTGACAACACCTTCTGTCGTAGATTGGCACAGCGAGGGCGACATTTTGTTACAGGCGACGAAGCTTAGCATCGCCAGTCCCGCCATAGCCGCAAGAAGCAGCAATAATACGCGGTGCCGGCTCCCTGGTCCGGGATAAAATCGGGGAGTTGAATGTGTCATGATTTGCTGAATTTTAAGTTGGTTTTCGCAATACGATCCCGACCGTGGACGGGAAGGTGCCACGCCCCTAAAGCCGCGCATGCTGCCAGTCTTTTCCTGTGTATCTGAACAGAGCTGGTATCGGGTCGCTTTGATATAGTTGCTCAAACGCCCTGTCCAACGCCTTCGTTCCGTAGGGTACATTGAGATAGAAATTCAACGGAGCACAATAAATAAGCGTAGTGCTGGTACAGGGGGAGATCACGCTGCAATAGATTTTGGGCCCGTAGTTGGGGCTGCGAACGTCAATTCTTAGAGCGATCCGACCAGCCTTGTCATACAATTCAAAGCCGTTGTCATCATAATTGTACTTGAGTATCGAATTCCTAATTATCTTCCATTTGTTATCTTGCACCTGGAACATCAGATTTCCATAGAGGTCATAAATAGAGCCGCTAACAAAGTACTGCAGGTCCTGTGTGTAAAATTCCAGATTGCAGACGCTCGCCAGCAACCGTCGCCGCCGGTCTCTCAGTTCACCCAGGTTGAATGCGTCCGCATTGTAGCCCAGGTACACCACTATTTGTACTGCGTTGGACTGGGTCGAATCGATCGGCCAATAGAACTCTCCGAAGGTAGCCAGCGCCTGACCGGGAATACAGCGGGCCCTTCTGGATAGAGCCGTAGTCTTTGCAGCATCGGCCGTAACAGCACCTTCCGTCGCAGGTTGGCGCAGCGAAGGCGACATTTTATTACACGCAAAGGCTGAAAAGATCATTACTCCGACAATCGCTGCCGATCGACCAAAACGTCTGCCGGCACTTATCTGGTGAGCCACGTAGACGCGGAATGCTGGGAATCGCATAATGTAAAGGATTAATGTGATTAGGGAATATAACAGCAGGCGGGTGCGGCGGGAATGATAAAGATATTGTCAAACAGTGGCCTTTTCCAGAACGCAGATCAATTCGGGGGCTGATCCTGGTCATTGTATTTCTTTAGCAAGGACCGCATCTTTGCCATATCCTACCTCACATCTCCTCACTTATAAACTACTTCTTTTATGAAAGGCAATTTGACACGCCACTGCATTTTTATTGCAGTCATCATCGTCTTACCGGGCTTATACGGATGCAATAAACTTATAGAATACATTAACGAACATCCCGGCATCAGGGCCGGCGCCTACCAGATAAAGAAGCTCAGCTTTACACGATTTTATGGCGGAACCGACACCCTGAATTTCACCTATAATGCCTGGGGAAACCCTGTCTCAATTGTACGCCCGTCAACTGCAACCGGCGCACCTGACTTTTTATTCAGATACAATGGGCGCAACCGCCTCACAGACATGATCGGCGTATATGGAACGGTAATCGGCCCGTCCAACGTTGAGAGCTGGAACAAGTTTTTCTATGATGCCGCCGGCCATATCGTCAAGGATTCATTGTATTTCTTCCCCGACGTGGTCGACGGGCATCCCGTAACCGGCGAACATGGAGTATTCTCGATCGTCTACTACGAATATGACGACCATAACCGGCTCACCACGGTAACAACCTGGCATCAGGGCGCCACCACACCCCTGGTCTATACCTTTACCTACAATCCGGAAGGCAACCTTGTCGGGTATACCTACGACGACAAGGTCAATTTCCTACAGACTAACGAGATCTGGATGTTCCTGACTATGGACTATAGCCTGAATAACAGACTGGTAGCCAACTACGCCTACAATAAGGCCGGATTGCCCACCAGCATCGATTGTTTCGCCGGAAAAGGGCGAAATTTTGAACTTGGTCCGTCGACAGGTGAATTTTTCTCCAACGCAACCATTGAATACAACCGGCCGTAACGCTAATTCCCGTATTTTGTGAATAAAAATGGTCTTACCCATCGGAGACGACAACAGGGATCGAAAAACCTTCCCTATTGTAAATTATCTCCTAATCGGCCTTAACATCTTTGCATTCATATACTGGCAGCGCTGGGGACATAACGTACATCTTACCTATTCCTACGCTACCGTTCCCGGCGAGATACTGACTGAGCACGACATCGTTACCAAAGCGAAGGCCCTGATCGATCCATTAACAGGCGAGCGGGTGATCCAGCCCGGCCTCGGCGTAACCCCCATTCCGGTTTTTCTCACATTGTTCACTTCCATGTTCATGCACGGAGGCCTGCTGCATCTGGGCGGCAATATGCTATTCCTCTTCATTTTCGGAGACAATGTGGAAGATGCGATGGGACACGCCAGCTACCTCGTATTTTATTTGCTGTGCGGTATGCTGGCGGGGTTGAGCCACGTATTTGCCACCTTTTTCCTGGGGCAGAACCTGCTGATCCCGAGCTTAGGCGCATCCGGCGCCATTTCAGCCGTGCTGGCTGCATACGTGCGATTATTCCCGGGCAAAAGGGTCTATCTATGGATATTTCTTTTTATCGTTCCCGTCCCTGCATTTATAGCCGTAGGCGTCTGGTTCGCTTTTCAGCTGATCGATGGACTGGGTATGCTTGGCGGACAGCCGACCGGTGACGTCGCGTACGCGGCACATATAGGTGGCTTTCTCTTTGGGTTGCTGCTGACGCGCATGTTTAGCGGAAGATCCCAGGCCCGGTCCAACGCTTTGGTACCGTAAGCTATGTCCGTGTAACAGTTATAAAGGGAAGAATAGACCAGGTTCGTGCTTGTACACGGCGCGATCAACCTGCAGTAGAATATCGGACCATTATGCGGATATTTGAGATCGATACTGAGGGCAATTCGCTCGGCTTTGTCAAATAGCTCAAAACCGTAGTCATCATAATTAAATTTGAAGATCGCATTCTTGGGACTGCGTTCCGGTCTTTGCGGCGTCGGCTGCTATACCACCCTCGGTAGTCGATTGGCGCAGGTTCCCTTCCCTACAATCACTTCGTCGGCGGCCTGAAAACACCCTTTCCCGTTGTCAGATAAGAGAACAGGCTTGTCTTGATCCAGTGCGTCCAGCCCGGCTCACAGTCTTTGTAACACTCGACGTCCGGTGTAAGACCTTCATGCCGGAAGGTCAGATCTGTCTCGCCGTTCTTTTCGTTGAGGTCAAAGATGAGTCTTGTATCGGCCCATTCCTTCTTATCCGAATACCAGGGCATATTGCAGTCGTTCACCAGCCATACCACCCGTTTATCAGGGATCAGTTCGGTTACGGTAAAGTCGAAGAAAGACTCCCCGCCCATCTTTACGGTAAACTTGTCGTCTTGTTTTTCGGCGCTTCCCGTAAAGGTGATACCCCACCACCCGGGCACGTTGCTGATCTTCCGGATCGCCTCCCCGGCAGTGATACCGACGGAAATGCTGCAGTTAAAATCGTTGTTTCCCATTTTGTTTTCTTTATTTAAAACAAAGGTAGATCGCCGGAAACCCGAAGTATTGTACGAATCGGAACTGGCCAACAGTACCGAAGCCTGAACCTGCCCATCACTTGCCGAAGCCGGCTCGGATCGGCCTCAGCTGGTAAAATTCCTGGTGCTTAGCTCATTCATACTCCCTTGTAAATCAGTCGGTGTAGTGCCCGTGAATCGCCGAAAGGCCCGGAGGAAATGGGACTGGTCGTAGTAGTAATGATAGATATGCTGTTTTAAATTCTCCGAAGGCGCGCCGATCGACCAGGCCTGGTAGAATTGCTTGAACCGGACGATCTCCGCCAGGTTCTTGGCGCCCGTGCCGAGATGCTCCGAGAACTTCCGGTGAAGCCACCGGGCGCTATAGCCGGTCTCTTTTTCGAGCTGCGCCACCGTGGTCAGTCCCTTGGTAACCGTTATACGCTGGATACAATGATCATAGATGGGGTCAGCCTCAAATTTCTCCAGCTGCCCGACCAGGAACTCCTGCAGGATCTGCAACTTCCGGAAAGCATCACCAGCCTCGGCCAATTGCGATCGAAGCCTCACGGCCTGGCTACCGATCAGGTCGGAAAGATCGGTGATCGCGTTCTGAACCTCGGCATACCGCAAGCGAAAAAATCGGTAAGCGCCCAGCGGATTGAACTCGATGATGATCGTTCCGGTTGCCGCATCGAGAAAAGGATTCAGAATGACCGGTGCGTCGATCAGACCGGTCAGCGAGAGCTCATTCTCCCGCTGTAAAAAAGGGTTGTCACCAACCCGGGCTTCGATCCCATTGCGATAGGTCAGCGTCAATTTCAGATTCGCATTGGGCACGATCAGCTTCCTTTCCTGGTCAGGAAGACGGCCACTGCTTTCAAATACCCACATTTTCGCAATAAATGGGCGTAATCGCGGATGCGGCTCAACCGAATTGAAACTGAACGTTGTCATTTATTGAATATGCTCCTCAATTTACCCATTTTCCGGAACACTTTCAGGGCTTGTCCCACCACATCCTCCCATTGAGATCATCCTTGCCGCCAAACCCTGCCTGAGCCTGCACCGCCGCTTTATAATTATTGGCATTGATATTCGGCTCGCTGCTGGGATATCCCTGTCTCCTCGGAATAGGAGTATTACCGTTGTTCGGCGCCGGTGTCAGCGCAGGATATCCGGTGCGTCTCCATTCCGCCCAGGCCTCATATCCGTTCATATACAAGTGTACCCATCGCTGATACGCGATCTGTTTCAGGGCATTCGCAGGGTCATAGGCCACCGACGGCTGAGCCAGGTAAGCGCCGAGACCCGTCGTGTCACCCTGGTCGCCAGCATCATAGGAAGTCTTCTCTACGTCATCCACCACGCCTCCTTTAAAACTATTCCGCACCCACTGACGCACCGAAGCTTCAATAGCCGCCTTGTATTTCTGCGCCGCGTCCGCATCGCCTCCGGAGAGCCATCCCAGCTTGTCAGCCTCGGCCTGCGCCAGCAACAGCTGGGCATAGGTGATGATATAACAGGGAGCATTCTGCGCACGGACATGTTTTCCCATCCAGGAGACTTTCGAGGTGGTGACCTTCGCGACGGAATCGCCGTCCAGACCATACGGCACACCGGCATAGGCTCCCGTGGAAGGCGCCGGATCGGCAAAAACAGGCAGACGCGGGTCCTGCAGCGGACCCATATAATCCGTGAGCGTCTGGCTGATCCAGTACCACTGACGGTTCTGTACATCCGCTACATAGTACCAGTAGTTCTGGTTGACGGGATCAGCCAGGTGAACATAGACGGCATTATCGCTGTTGTCCGCAAAAACACCACCAGACACGGCAGCTGCAAGCTCTGTCTTGCCCTTGTCCGGGTCGATCTTAGACAAACGCAGCGCCATCAGCACCCGCATGGAATTGGCGAACTTCTTCCATTTGCCCATATCCCCTCCATACAAAAGATCGCCGGTCACCCCACTCCCATCATCTATCTGTGCCGCCGCAGCAGCAAGCTCTTTCAGCAGATCGTAATAAATATCTTTTTGCGCATCATATTTCGGGGCGAGATTGTCGTTGCCCTTCAACGCATCAGAATAAGGGATATCACCCCAGCGGTCGGTCATATACCAGAAGAACCAGGCCCGTAAGATGCGGGCCGCCGCCAGTTGGTTGTTGGTCGAGCCCTCATTGATATTGAAGGTCTTGCTGGCGAGTATCGTCTGAAGGTTCTCTAACGGGCCCGCATAGATACCATAAAAATCGAAGTTCACGGAAATATACCGGGAGTCGTCGGTATAAGGTTTTTCCGCCCATTGCTGAGTATACAGTGCCCCCGATATCCCCTCGATGACGACGGGCATATAGTTGATGGCAGAGGTAAGCAATTGCGCATTGCTGGCAGTGGTGGGGCTATTGGGGCTGACATTGATGTCGGCAGCAAACTTCTTGCATCCCGGTGCAGCTACCGAGGCCATAAATGCTGCTATAATGAGGAATTTTCTTCGCATGGTAGTGTTTTTAAAAGGAGATTGTCAGGTTTAGGCCGTATGAACGGGCTGTGGCCAGCTGACCGGTTTCCAGCCAGTTCAGCGAGGAAGCGCCCGTAGCCAGCTCCGCGGGATTGACGCCCTTGGGCGCCTTCTGCCAGATCATCCAGGGATTACGGGCGATGAACGCGATGTTCAGGCTTCTGAAAGGAAAGGAAGGGATGGCCGATTTAGAGAAGGTATACCCCAGCCTCGCTTCCCGCAGCCGTATAAAGCTGGCATCCTCCGTCCATGGATCATAGATCTTGGAGCCAAGGGTATTTCGGAAATAAGCCCGCGCCGGCACATAGACGGTGACTTCCTGTCCCGAGACCGAAGACATCCCCGATATCTTAACACCTCCGCCCGTCGCCGGATCATCCCTCACATTCTTGCCCTTGTCGTTGATCGCTGCCGTCTCGGCCGCCTGCCCGCTCTTTACCGCCAGCATCTTCGTCCAGCTGAGGAATCGGCCGCCACTCTGGAAATCGATCGTCGCAGACAGGTCAAAGTTCCTCCAGGTCACCGTGTTCTGCCATCCACCCGTATACCTGGGCAACACATTGCCCAGCTTATGTCCGGACTCATACAACGGCATATTGTTGGCGCCCAGAAGTATCTGCCCTGATTTTGAGTCTCTCTTATAGCCGTTGCCTACTATCGTGCCGAAGGGTTCACCCTCGTTCGCCAGCAGGAACATATCCACGCTGGCATAGCGGTTGTAGTCCAGCTGATAGGAATGAAGACCGGGATACAGCGAAATGATCTTGCTCGTATTGTGGCTGATATTGAAGGTGCTGGTCCAGCTGAAATGCCTGGTGGCTACCGGCGTACCTCCGACGGTCAGCTCGATACCGTGGTTCTCTATATTGCCGGCATTGATAACGGAGGTCGTATAGCCGCTGGTCCCCGACACGTCCAGGGGCAGCACAGCATTCTTGTTGTTCTGGTGATACCAGGTGGCGCTAAGATTCAACCGGTTCTCGAAGAACTTCAGGTCCAGACCAGCCTCGTAGGACGTACCCAGGGAAGGCTTGAGATTGGGATTGTTCAGCGTATCCGGCACATCCATGGGGAAGGTGCTGCCATAGGGCTGCCCCAGGTTGTAGTACCCCGTTGTCAGGTAGGGCGCAATGTCGGCGCCGGCCTGCGCAAAGCTCAATCGGGCCTTACCATAGGGCAACGGCCTCCATTTAAGCAGCTCGCTGAATACAAGGCTGGCGCTGACGGAAGGATACAGATAGGAGTTGTTGTTCTGTGGCAGCGTGGACGAAATATCATCTCTCAGGCTGGCATCCAGGAAATAAATATTCCTGTAACCAAGAGTCACTGACCCGTAAGCGCTCCTGACCTCTTTTTTACGCAGGTAGTCGATCACAGCGGGTCTTTCCAGCGAATTGGCGATATTATAAAAGCCTGGCGTGACAAAACCACCTTGCGTCCCCTCCTGGAGATAGTCATAACGCTGGGTAAGAATATTGCCCCCCAGGTTGGCATTCAGAGAAACATCGCCAAACTCCTTGCTGTACTGGGCAAGGAACTCATAGTTCATTTCTTTTGACTGGTACTTGCCTATCCAAAACGATGGCGTACCCCTGCCGCCGGGCGCATTACGTCCATCCAGGTTCTGAGTAAAACCGTCCTGTCTGATAAATCCGCTGACCGACAGACCGGGCACCACGGTCCAGCGAAGTCCGATATCGCCAAATGTACGGTCACGCGAATCATGCGCCGGATTCTCATACGCATCGAAATAGGGATTGTTCCAGTCGATCGGTGTCGGGTCGTCGTATACACCCTCCGAATTGGGATCATTCACATTCCATTGGTAAAAAGTGCCGTCCGGATATTTGTACTGTTTCAGCCGCTGCATATCCAGGTTTCGCTCGAACCACTGATACATATTTCGGGATCCCAGGGCCTGATACCCCTGGGATGGCCGCTGTCCCTTGTTCTGCGCATAGTTGATGTTGGCCGTCGCCACGAGATTGTTCGTGATATTCATCGATCCGCTGAAAGAAAGATTATTTCGTTTAAGGTAGGTGTTAGGCTCGATACCCGTGACATCCGTGTTGTTGTACGACAGCCGGAAAGTGGTGTTCTGTCCTCCGCCGGACATGGAAACGCTGTTGTTCAGGGTACGTCCCGTCACAAAATACTCTTTGATATTATTGGGGTGGGGCACAAATGGCGTGGCCTTTCCAAAGTCCGGATCAGCCCTGTAAAAACTATACTGCTGTCGTACAGGAGTGCCGTCCATCTTCGGCCCCCAGCTCTCGTCCCAGGTACCATCCACATATTTGGTGTCGACGCCATTGATAGTGACCGTCTCGAAATTTAGCGAAGAGCCTGCGCCATAGATATTCTGCAGCGGCATAAAATTCCCTGCCTTCTCTATCGAGGCGGCAGAGCTGAAGGTCACGGTCGGCTTGCTGTTCTTGCCGCCTTTTTTGGTGGTGATAAGGATGACACCGAACTGTCCCCGCAGGCCATAGAGGGCCGATGCTGCCGGTCCCTTCAGCACATTCACAGACTCGATGTCTTCAGGGTTGATATCCTGCGCCAGGTTGCCATAGTCCCGACCGTTCTTGCTGGCATAATTAGTATTGGAGATGGGTGTATTGTCTACCACGACCAGGGGCTCGCCGTCTCCCGTGACGGAATTGACGCCCCTTATCTGGATCTTTTGCGTCCCGCCCATGCTGGCTGACGAAGACCCTGATACCTGGACGCCCGCGATCTTGCCTCCCAGCGAACCCAGGACGTTCTGCTCTTTGGCAACTGTTAGCTTGCTGCCGCTGATCTGCTGAGTGGAATAGCCCACCGACCGCTCCTTCCGGGTGATACCAAGGGCCGTAACGACCACCTCATCCATTCTGGCGTTGCCCGCTTTCAGAACGAAATCGAAATTGGCGACCTCGTTATCCTTTATCCTGACCTCGGCGACCAGCGGCTCATAGCCTACCGCGGATATCCTCAGCTTGTAGCCGCCGGCTTTCAGACCCGTAAGCGTGAACACTCCGTTATTATCGGCAGCGACAGCCATGTTCGAACCTTCCACAGTAACGGTTGCGCTCGACACCGGCTCTCCCGTCGCGCCTGTCACCCTGCCTTTTACCCCCCCGTCAAATACGACAGCGGTCACGGGCTGTGGACGGTTGGCCACCGCGATCTTTTTGATAATGATATTGCTGTTGACCTGCTCATATCCGAGCCCGGTATTGAGCAACAGGACATCCAGCGCGTGCGAAACGGGGATATTGCTGCCCTCGCAGCTGACATTCGTATACGCCGCGATATCGCTGGTTTTGTAAGTAAAAGGCAGGTTGGTGATCGTCTCGATCCTCCGTAAGGCATGTTTGAGAGAGACGTTCTTCAGCTGTAAGGACAGGGTCATTTTATCCAGATCCTGGCCGTGGCTGTCCCTCGCCACCAGCAATCCGCCTGAAAGAAGCAATATACCCAGGAAAAATGCCTTCATAAGCCATGAATGTAAATTCATATATTTGATAAGTTTTAAGTAATTCAAGCCAGAGTTAATTTAAAACTTGGGCCGCCTCAGTTGCAACCTGAGAGCGGTCTTTATATTTTCATAAACCTCGGGAAACCTTATGTTGGCGGGGGCATGTTCATAAGCATATAGTTGGTTTTGGTTTTCAATGACCCTATTGAATAATATACCAGCCGTCGGACTGACGTAGCATCGTATCCGTCAGCTTGCACAACACCTGCAATGCCTGTTCTATCCCAATTTCCCTTCTGAAAGACGTAGTCACTTTCAACGTCCGGACGGCATCGTTATCGATCCTGATCTTTACATTGTACAGCCGCTCCAGGTCAGCGATGATATCCTCAAATGCCTCGTCATCATACGACATATTCCCCTGTTGCCATGCGGCCACTTCGGTGGGTGCGATCTTTTTCTCTTCTACAATATTCAGCTGGCTGTTGACCTTTACCTGCTGTCCCTTGACAAGAGTAGACAGCACTACATTGTTATAGCTGACCCTCACCTTCCCCGTGCGCACGGAGACGATGACATGCTGACGATCAGGATACGCTTTGATATTAAAGGATGTTCCCAGCACGGTAGTGGATATTTTCCCGGTGTGGATGACAAACGGCCCCCTTTCCGAATGCCGGACATCGAAATAGGCTTCCCCGGACAGGGTAACCTCTCGTTTATCCGTCCCAAAATGTGCGGGAAACTCGAGTGTGCTGGAGGCATTCAGCCAAACCTGTGTGCTGTCGGGCAAAAGCAGGTATTTGTACTCCGAAGGCTCCGTCGTTCTCTTTGTCAGCGCAGCTGCGACAGGAGCCGGATGATGCTGTCCCGGCCTGTTCACCAGCCAGAGGATAGGCGCAGCGGCTATCAGCAATATAAGTGCGGCGACCGCCAGCCGCCTGCCGGGACGTCTTTTGGGCCTGGAGACGCCGGGTGTCCCCGACTTATCGGTAAGGATCAGGCTTCCATGCTCATTGACATAGGTCTGGATGGAAGGCATCTGCTCCATATTTCCATAGACCTTCTTTATCAGGTTCCTCAGCACCTCATCATGGCCGGCCGCGCGGATATAGGAGAAAAATTCTTCCAGCTCCTGCCGGGAGCATTTATTCTCGAGATATTGCCGGAAAAGATATCTGATCCTTTCTTCCATCATAAGGAATGACGAAGCAACGGCCAACTATTCCTATCCGCCCGAAAAATAATTTTTGCCCCACGCGGGGTCCTCGCCGGGGTCACCCATCCCGGTGCACCTATAAAAAAAAGAAAAACCCCGAATTACGGGCGACAAAACTGCGGATGGACTGGATGGCCGCAGACAGCTGGTTCTTTACAGTATGACGGGAAATAGACAATTCCTCGGCTATCTGGGCATGATCCAGCCCTTCTTTCTTGTGCAGACAATAAATTCGGCGCCGCTGGGGAGGTAAATTATCGATAGCCTGCTGGATGATCCGGTTATATTCCTTTGCCTCCAGCCACTCGTCCGTATCGTTGCGGGCCTGCGAGATGGTATTCCAGATGGCGTCTTTCAGCCGGTCGTCGGCAGCCGCCTTGCGGAGAAAATCGATGACCTTGTTCTCCATCACCCGGTAAAGCCAGGCTTCGATATTATTAATATCCTGCAAGTGATTACGGTGCTCCCAGAGTTTCAGGAACACCTCCTGGATTATGTCCTTGACATGCTGCTCGGACTTTACCAGGCATAACGCCAGTGTGTACAGCCTCTGCTCATGCTGCTGGAAGAGGTCCACGAAAAGGACCTCCAAAGCATGCTCGTCACCTTTTCCGTCGGGAGAGTGCAGGTAGCTGGTCATACTTAAAAATAATGAAAAATTAAGATTACCCAAAACCTGCAATTATTCCCCCGACGGTATCAATAAATTCGCCGTTTCATTATATCTTAGTGTTTATGGCCCTCCGTTTGCATGCAGTAAAGCCCCTTCTGATAGCCCTGATACTCCTGGCCGGATGTGCTCCTGCTTCCTTTTTCAGTACACCCAACGACGTCGTCAGAGAAAAAGCGCTGCTTTATTGGAACAATGGCGACACCACCACCGGAGAGATATCTGTCGCGCTGGAAACCATTTTCAGCGCCAACGTTAACTACCAGCCTTCCATAGAATTTACTCCCACAGGAAAGATTGGCAAACAGGTGATCCATTTCGCCGACATCAGGGGATACAGGATCGGCTCCACCTACTATGCGCTCAAGAACCTGGACATATCGGTCAATGGAACCTACCGCACCCTCTTCGTTAAACAGCTGACACCCGACAGTTCAAAGATACACCTGTACGAGCTCCACGAGTCAGGCAGAGGGAACGCCACCGGCGAGTCCCTGTATTCCTACTATCTTTCTTTTAAAAACTCCGGTCCATTGGAAACGATCAATTCAAAAAGCGTCAAAATTATCCCCAATTTTGACCAGAAGATGAGCGAGATCGTCTCCGACTGTCCCAAACTTGCGGACAAAATAAGGCGGAAGCAGGATGGCTATTACCTTCCTTTTATATCATTCAATCCCAAAAAACAACCCGAGGTCCTTTTGAGGATTATCAACGAATACAACAGCTGCTACTAACATCATAATTTGGAATTGGTTTTTTCAAGCGCCGCTTTCAGCCCCTGTGCCAGCCGGCCCGGCTCGCCCACTCCCCAAAAATGCAGCATGAACAGCCGCGGCTCGTCATACAGCATATGGTTATGTATTGCCGTTACCGTAATGCCGTGCGTCTCCAATGCCGCAACCACCTTATTGACCTCGTCTGCCAGTAACACAAAATCCCCCGTAGTCGCGGCCCGCGTACCGTCCATCTGCAGATTGATCCCTGTTGCCATCCCCATCGGCGCTGGCATTTCCATACCGCTCTCCATCAGCCGCTCGGCACGAGGGAATCCATAGGACAATACGCTTCCATTCTTCTTCCCTTTCGTCCCCAGAACAGCTTCTACAGCCGACCAGTCGGGAACAGCCGTCGAACCAGTCGCCGCCGGCGCAGCTATGGGCGTCCCGGTCAGCGCAAAGACCTGTTTGATCTTCCCCGCCAGCGCCAAAGCATCTCCGCTGCCCGAAAAGTGCAGGAACTTGATCGCGGGCTTCTCCCCGACCAGGTGATTATGGATCGCCGTGACGCCAAGTCCCAGCTCCACCAGTTTAGCCACCACCGCCGGCTCCTCGGAGTCCAGCATACACAGATCACCCATCATCATCGACTCCGACCCCATCCGGTGAAGCGCCACCCAGGACGTCAGCGCCAGTCCCGGCGCCACGGAAAAGTCCCCCACGCTGATCTTCACGTCAGACCGGGGAAAGGCCACCCGGTAAACATTCCCCGTCACGGCCCCCTTCCGGCCAAAAACTTTATCCAGCCCGGCAGAATCTACCTGGGCGCTACAATAGAATACCAACAATGTCGCAAAGCAAAACAAGGATAGCTTTTTCATATAATGGCATTTTAAAGCACAAGATTACACCCACATTTAGAAAACTTTTGGAAAGCCCGCCACCGGCAGCCACTCCCTTCCAAATTCTTTCCAAATTCCGGGCTACCTTCGTATCAAAGCCACCAATGAAGCTACTCGTCGTCGAAGATGAACCCAGTCTGTTGAACAGCATCACCCGCTATTTCCGGCAGGAGCAGTTCATCTGCGAAGGCGTCAGCAACTATGCCGATGCGCTCCGGCGAATTGAAGACACCCCCTATGATTGTATCGTCCTCGACATCAACCTACCCGGCGGCAGCGGCCTCCAGCTTTTAAAATACCTGCGCGAGGACAAAAAGAAAGACGGCGTTATCATCATTTCCGCGCGCAATTCGCTCGACGACAAGATCACGGGCCTGGACTATGGCGCCGACGACTACCTCACCAAACCGTTCCACCTGCCCGAGCTTAGCGCCCGCGTCAAAGCCCTGCTGCGCCGAAAATACTCCGATGGCAACGCCCTCCTTGATCTTAACCTCCTTCGCATTGACCTCGCGTCCCGAACAGTCACCATCGAAGGCCAGCCCGCGGCGCTGAGCAAGATAGAATACGATCTCCTGCTTTTCCTCGTCACCAATAAGAACCGGGTCGTCAGCCGGCAGGCGATCGCCGAGCACATGTACGACGGACCATCCGACCAGGCGCCCGGCCCCGAGTTCGTCTACTCCCATATCAAAAACCTCAAACGAAAACTAAAGGAAAAAGGCTGCCCCGAGATCATTCAGACCGTTTACGGGCTCGGCTACAAACTCGTCCTATGAGCCAACCTCTTCAACAAAGAAATACCCGCTCGCTGCTGACCTGGCTCCCTCTGGTCATGCTCGCCGGCTCCCTGTTCTTTTACCTCATTCTCATGGGCCATATCCGGCACATGAAGCACCAGCAGCTGCAGCTCAAACAAAACAATGCATGGGCCGCCTACATCCACGACACCATTCATATTCCTGCACGACTCCCAGGCGAATATCAGATCACACCCGGAACGCTGCGGGCGGACTCGGCAGCCGATTCCGCCAACCTGGCGTTCCTGATGCAAGCCCACCAGCTGAATGGCCAGTCTTATATTGTTACCACGTATATTTCAGCGAAGGAATACCGGCACCTGCTGATCAAAGCCGGCCTCGCCGAAGCCACGATCTTTATCGTCCTGCTGATCGCCATCGTCATTGTCAACCGCTCGGCGTCCCGCAGGCTATGGACCCCGTTCTATACCACCATGAACACCATCCGTGGCTATGATATCCGTCAGAGCAAACCCCTGTCCCTTGATACGGCCACGGACGTCGAAGAATTTGACCGGCTCAACAGGACCCTGCTGGACCTCATCGACAATGTCGACCAGGCCTACCGCAACCAAAAACAATTCACCGAGAACGCCTCCCACGAACTACAGACCCCCCTTGCCATTATCCGTAGCAAGGTCGAGCTGCTGATCGAAGGTCCCGGTCTTAATGAAGACAGCGCCCAGCTCCTGCAGGAGATCACCGAGGCCAACGAACGCCTCAGCCAGATGAACAAAAACCTCCTGCTCCTGACCAGGATCGAAAGCGGCCAGTTCCCCGAATCCACGCCCATCAACCTCTCCCAGCTGCTCGAACGCCTTACTCATTATTTTCGCGACTATTACGAGAACGAGGTTGCCAAAACTACAGTCACCGTCCAGCCCAACGTCCGGATTACCGCCAATCCGGCCCTGACCGAGATCATGGTCAACAACCTGTTGCGCAACGCCTACATCCACAATATCCCCGGCGGCTGGGTCGACGTCAGGCTCACACCAACAGCCCTCATCATCAAAAACTCCGGCCCCGCCATCGAAGGTGACCCCGAGCGGCTGTTCGACCGTTTCCGCAAAGGCCGGGTCGACAACCGCACCACCGGGCTCGGCCTGGCCCTCGTCCGCCAGATCGCGCAGCTATATCACTATAATATCCGCTACAGCTTCCGCGACGAAGTACACGAGCTTGAAGTATCTTTTCATTAGTTCATTTCAACACCTGCTCCACCTCATGCCTGTACATCCGGCTAACAGGCAGCTCTGTTCTGCCGACCCAGATAAGATCACAAGTGTAGGACTCAATCTTGCTCAGCGACACAATAAAAGATCGGTGTATGCGGATGAACTTCTCTTTGGGCAGGCTCTCCTCCATGGAAGAAATTGACTGTTTGGTTATGATCGTCTGGGCAATCGTCACCACCTTGATATAGTCCTTTATACTTTCAATATACAAAATATCATCCAGGTGCACCTTAACCGTTCTGCGATCGCTGCGAAAATAAACACTGGTGTCGGCTTCCTTTTTATCATTCCCCGGTCCGGATCCATTCAGAGATACATGCATCACCTTATTCACCGCTTTTAAAAACCGGTCAAATGAAACGGGTTTCAACAAATAGTCCACCGCATCCAGCTCAAATCCCTCCACAGCGTATTTTCGATAGGCAGTAGTAAAAATTACCTTCGGCGGGTTTTTAAGTGTTCGAACAAGATCAGTACCCAATAATTCCGGCATCTTGATATCGAGAAACAGCAGGTCAACCGGATGCTCCCGTAAAAAATTGACCGCTTCAATGGCGTCCATACAAACCCCGGCCAGTTCAAGCGACTGCACCAAAGCAATATACTTCCTCAAAACCTCCAGAGCCGGCGGCTCGTCATCCACGGCAAGACAAATGATCTTCTTATCAGGCATAAGCAGGTTGTTTGATTTTTTCTTCCAGCGCTAATCGCAGATGCACGTTATAAGCTGTATCGGTCGATTCGATCGTCAACTGGTGCTTACCGGGATAAAGCAGCTGCAAACGCTTCTGCACATTTAATAATCCAATCCCTTCTTTTCCATTGCAAGATGCAGACTTCTGCAGCGGCTTACTGTTACCAATTGCAAAATAAAGCCATTCATCCTCTACCGAGAGCTCCAGGCTGATCCATTGCCTGCCCCGCATTATACTGGCGCCATGCTTAAAACTGTTTTCGACAAACGGGATCATCAGCAGGGGCGCTATCAATTTGTTCTCACAGTCCCCTTTTATATCAACCTGCAAGCGCAACCTGTCCCCATATCTCACTTTTTCAAGACCAATATAGTTGATGATCAGCTGTATCTCTTTTTGCAGGGGTACCTGGTCAGACTCACAATCATTGATCATATATCGGAGCGTATCGGACAATTTCAGAACCAGCCCTCCCGCATCAGGCGATTGGGTAAGTGCAAATGAATAAATATTGTTCAGGGTATTGAACAAAAAATGCGGGTGCACCTGTGCCTTTAGCAGCTGCAGCTCTGCACGGGCATTTTCGCTGACAAGAATGAGCTTTTCCTCCATCTTGACATACCAGGTCTTAAGCATTTTAATAGTCAGAAACATCGCGCAGATAACAGGAGGACCATTAATGATAAAATTCATACTATAATACCATACCATCAGCTTATCGGCGTCTTTCGAAGGAGCCACACAATCAAGCGAACGAAAAAGACTTATCAAATAAGCCAGATAGGTGATCAGGGTGAGGACAAAAAACAAACCAACAGATCTGGCTTTCCTTTTATATACAAAAAACATAGGGTATATATAATAAACAACCAGGTAAGTATAGCCTATCCCCAAAGCAAGGGGCACATTCAGATAATGATTCATTATTCCGGATATCCACTCCCTGAAAGGCATAAAGAAACAGCCAGCCCAAACAACCCAGAAAACGCTCTGCGCGATCCAAAAAAGGATATGCCGCAAATATTTCGCCGGCCGCCGATTGGTGAATATAAGATCATACATTTTCATATGCCAGCATAAGATGCAGGGTCAATATTGCTTCACGCCCGTTTTCAGACAATTCGATCCTGAAATCGTCATCAGAATAATATTCAAGCAACCTTTTTTTAACATCCTCAAGGGTCACAGACCAATTGATGGCCGCAGATGCCAGATGCTCCTGGCAGAAAAACAGCTTGACCGACAAATGGCTTTCGGCTTCAACAACATAAATCCCCGTCAACCTGCCCCCCTGTTCATTACTACGAGACAGATCAAGACCGTCCTCCAGTAATTTTATTATGATCAGGGGAACAATGTATTTATTCCTGGCATCATCGCTGGTTCGGATCTGCATTTGGATCCCATTGCTCTCCTGCTCAACAGCAACAAAATTTTTAAGTTGCTCTAATTCCCTTCCCAATGGAACCAGCTCCTTACCATTCTCGTACAGCGAATAGCTCAACAGGTCGCTCAGGTTTAAAATTATTTCAGGCTCCTTCCCGGCCCCCTCCTGTATATGATCGTAAATAGTATCGAGCGACCTCAGCAGGAATGCAGGACGAATGCGTGCTTTTTGCAATTGCATTTCTGTCCTGTTCTTCTTTTTCAGCATTTCAAGGTTTTCCTTCTGTTGCAGATACCAGCTTTTCGCCAGTTTAATACCCATAGCAATTACCGCTATTACCATTCCCCACCGGGTATTATAATTACCAAACAGCATCTGATGCATAAAATCGGCTTCAACCGGTGTCGAATAATGCACGTGCCGGAGAAATATACCGGCCATGAAATAGTTGACGGCGGTGCCCACTGCATACAACAGTAAAAATTCAAGCAGGAACAAGGCATATCTCTTCCTCGCCAGTGTTGTCGGCAATAAATAGTAAATAGAGAAATAAACGGTAAAAAGAATCACCGGTGCAAAGCAGCACAAATTCAGAAATGCGAAATAATATGTGTCGCCATTACGAAACTCCGCGAACTCGCGCGGAGCCAGACTCTGGATCCAGAAATACGTGCAGTATATCATCCAGAAGATCAGATGCCTTATAAGGCGGCACCACGGCTTGGAAGACAATATAACAGCGGAAATTCGCATGGAAGCAGCGGTTCTTACCCAAAGTTAGATATTAAAAATAGATATTATATATTTTTTCGACGAGTGTCATTCGTCGACCGCGACCGAACCTTTAACATATCCTTTCAAATCCGGCTATTATCTTAGGCGGACGGTTCATTTTAGTCCAGCCGAAACTAACCCCAATGCCCAAACCTTCTCCACTCACAGCCATCGTCATCTTCCCGCTGGTCTTCCTGAGTTCCTGCGCAACGATCTTAAATGGCCCCTCGCAGCTGATCCGGGTTTCCACGGAAAAAAACATCTCAGACCTGCGCGTTGAGAATACCCTCAGTATGGAAAGCCGTACACTCGATACGGCAATGATCCATGCCTTTATTGTCCCGAGAAGCGCCCAGCCATTGATCATTCATTTCCGGCTCGATACAGCCGAAAAGACGGTGAGACTACAGCCACGCAATTCTTTTGCCTGGTGGTACAATATTTTCTCCAACTACGGGATTGGTATGCTGATAGACTGGCATAATCCAAAGCGTTATTCCTATCCCTCGTGGACATACCTGGCAGCCAATGATACAGTGGTGTACCACCATCGGTTCCCTCCAATACCCAAAGGCAATCTCCGGCTTTCATTAAGCTATTCACCGGTCGATATTTTTAATATTTTATCTCCGGAAGGACAATACAGCACCGGCGGTATTTTCGGAGCGGAAGCGGGGCTCGACTATTTCCACAAACCAGATCGCTATATATCCCTGGCAGTCGGAGCCGCAACCAGCGTCGCACCCGTTGAACATCTCGGTAGCGGATACTTGCGAACAGGGAACGCACTATACGCGAACATCAGGTATAACTATGTTATTGGCAGCTTTGATCTTGGATATGGCGGCAGTATTTCAAAATTGATATGGGCGCGGACGACTTTTGGTGATACGGTCAATCTAAACAAGCACACCCAAAGCATCGGATTTGGCCCAAGTCTTTCCGCCCAGTATCGCATTGGGAATTCCTTCCGGCTGGGGCTGCTATACCAGCCAACCCTGATGTCGGTTGATCATTCGCCGGCATTCAATTACCAACACTATATTTCAGTAAATCTTTGCTGGAAGATCCGTCTTAGACGTTCACGCCTCCCCGGCACAACGCCCGGTCAATGCGAATAGCGGATCAATCTGTCACTATTTTGATTATTCGCAATTACAAAAACAACAATATCACCGGGGCAGCCATTAGTACCAGCTTAACTACAGCCAACGGCGTAATCACCGCCGCCGGCAACCAGATACCCAACACTTCCGAAGAGACCTACTATGGCCCGGGAAGATCCGTTGCAGCAGCAAATAGCCCTTTGTTCCTGTATTATGTCGAGCGGGTGTTAATAAATAAGAATTCGATCGGTTCCGATCCCGGCGCCAATATGGTCAATATCGGACAGGCATTGCAGGGGTTATCCAATAACGCAGGCACCGGATCTGCCCTGACTTTCAGCGGGTATACCTTTGCAGGGATATCAAACGAAGCCCTGTACCCCTATCCCTTCGTGACGGGTTCCGGCGGTTATAACGAGCTCATCGGACCAGTACCACAGTCCCTTTTTTTGAAATGACCCTGCCGGTGTAATCCGTCCCTTTTACGATCCACAGGTAGGCATTGCTTTCCTGCAGTATCCCACCGATCCTGCCGTCCCAACCCTGCCCCGGCTGCGAGGTGCTGTATAACAGCTGCCCCCAGCGGTTGTAGACCTGGAAATAGTCCAGCGACGCGATGCCCATGCAAACGGGTCTGAACAGGCTGTTGCTGGCTTTCCCCGGTGTGAAGGCGCTGGGCACAAAAATGTCCGGCAGCGTTCTCGCGATCGTGACCTTCCTGCTGGCCGAACCATAGCAGCCAAAACTATCGGTTGCCGTTACCTGGTAGACGATACTGCTGAATTCAGCGCCATAGATACCAACCGGGTTTGCGATATCTGGATTGCTGAGGTTCGTGGCCGGAGACCACTGGTATTGGCTTTTGTACGGGTCGGTGGTCGTTGCCTGGAACTGCAGCGGCTGATTGACGACGACCAGCGTGTCATTGCCGGCACTTACAATGACCGGGGGGACGATCTTTACGTTAAAAGTATCGGCGACAGGTATGGGACAGCCTTCGTTCCGGATATTCAGGATATACTGCGCCGTCTGTTTGGGGGCGGCGATAACCTCGATCGTGGACGGCACGCCGGGCATGCTGCCTCTGTTATTTCCTGAAAATGATCCGCTGCCTGACCAGGAGTAGTCGGTCCCGGCGGTAACAAGCGCGTGCAGGGGAGCAGCCCCGCCATAACAAATGGTAGTGTCGCGTGGGTCGATCGTCGCCTGGGGAAGCGCCCCGCTGTATAGTTTGACGAACAGGCTATCGATAAGGTTTGCGCAGCTGTTATGCTCTCTGGCAACGATCCATCCCGGTTGGGGACCAACAGTGACCGAAATAGTATTGCTGTTACCGTCCGACCCGATAGTCCAGCCGGGAGGGGCAGACCAGTCATACGACGCATTCTGCAGCGAAGGCACGGAATATTGTGCGGCGCCATTCCTGCAGGCAATGGTATCCCCACTGATCTGCAAGCCTGCACAAACATCTCTCAGAGCGAAATAGGCGTAGGCAAAATGGCCACCCGGTACGCAATTATCCGCTTCGAAGGTCAGCATCACCTGTTGCCCGCGGTAAGGCGACAGATCAAAGGTCACCTCTGTCCAGCCTTTTGTCCAGACATCCTGCAAGTACTGGCCGGCGTTCTGCGGATTGCGGGCTTCATTCGGAGAAGGTATCGGACTCGGCGTGAAGCCGTTGGCCCGGGCAGTGGCGGAATCGAGTCCGCCATTCGTTGGAAGAAAATAGATCGGCGACGCGCAGTCGATCACACCGGCGGGAGTGCTTATTATCGCGCGGGCCATCGGCTGATCCACCGAAGAATGGGTGCCGTTCTCCAGCACCATTGCATAAGCATAAGTGATCGTATAGGGCAGCGCGGGTGGGCCGGATGGAACGTTGATCAGATAACTTATCCCCCTGACATAGCCGCCTTGCGGACCATTATTTTGGTTAGTCGGCTGCCCGTTCGATTGATCGCTTTGCTGGCGTTGGGCAACCGATGTCGAGCCTAGAAGAATAGCGTAATGATAAGCATATCCATTGATAGTCGGGATCGTCGGGAAACTGCCAAAAGCGTCGGTCCCCTGGCTGGTAATAACGCTTATGCCATCGACCGAAGGCAGAAGGTATTCTGGGATCGCACTTGGGCCGGACGAAGAATTGCTGTAGTCATACGTCAGTTTGATCGCGCCGGGTCCGTTACCGTCTTTATTGTTACCGGTATAGGCCGTCCAGAGTCTTATGGTACCTTCCGAGAAATTGATATTGACCGGGCAGGATTGCGCTTGTCCCGCGGCGGATAGCGCCGTGATAGCAGCTAAAACCAGTAAACATAAATGCTTCCCCGGCCAGGTCATAAGTAGAAGTTTGGCAATCGCCCCTAAAAGTACTTGAATACAAACGAAAGAATCGAGCCCACGGTCGCGGGAATTGGAAGATTTTTTACTTGTTTGATTCTCAACGTATGTCAGGGCTCGCTTTGCCGAACCCGCTCCCGTTGATCACACAAATCGACCGGCAAACCAAACCTGCCCGACGCGGTTCCCGAAATACGATAACTTGATCAATACAACGCCTTGCCATGAAATACACCCTGCTTTTGCTGCTGGCTGCGGCCTGCTTAAACGCCACCGCGCAACGACCGGTATTGACCACCGACGAAACCATTCCGATTCCCCCCATAAAATTCAACGTCGACGGGACACTGGCTATCAAAGCCTCGGCTGCCTCGTCGCCCGACGATTTTAATTTCCTTGTAGGCAAATGGAAAATGCACCACCGCCGCCTCAACCGACGGCTGGAAGGATGCAAGGACTGGACCGAGTTCAATTCCGAGGACGAGAATGTAAAGATACTCAGCGGCAATGCGGATATGGACACTTACCGGACGACGGAGATGCCCGGCATGGAGGGTCGACTGTTCGAAGGACTGACCTTGCGCCTGTTCGATCCGCAGACAAAGCTATGGAGCCTCTATTGGGTGGCCAGCAACCGCGGCGTCCTCGATCCGCCGATGGTGGGTTCGTTTGACAACGGCGTCGGACATTTCTTCGCGAAGGACACCTATAACAATAAGCCGGTGATCGTCGTATTCAGGTGGGATGTGCGGGACAAGGAGCACCCGATCTGGAGCCAGGCATTTTCGCCGGACAATGGCAGGACCTGGGAATGGAACTGGTATAATGTTTCAGTCCGGGTTCCATGATCTTTCACCCTCGCGTACCTCACAGCTTCTTCCTGAACGTATTCCTGTACTGCAGCGGGCTGATATTCACCTTAGCCTTGAATGTCCGGTGAAAATTTGACACATCATTGAACCCGCTGTCAAAACAAACCTGGGAGATCGATTTATCGGTACTTACCAGCTCCTTGATCGCGGAATCGATCCTATAATCGTTGACAACTTCAATAAATGTCTTCCGGGTGATACGTTTAAAATATTTGCAGAAGGCGGTGGTGGACATGTTGGCAACCGCGGCTGCGGCATCCAGCGAAATATCCTGCTGAAAATGATCGACGATATACGCAATGACCTTATGCACCCTGTCCTTATCCGATAAAGACAGCGATTCAAATTCATTCTTTTTTTGCAACATCGTAGACCTGGAGCTGGTGGCTAGCTGCTGCAGCAGGTCGAGTAGCTGAATGATCCTGCTGTATCCGTCCCTTTCCTGCAAAAGCGCCACCATCCTGCTCTGTACGGAAGTTGTATCGACTCTAAATTGCAGGCCGTTGCTGCTTTTATTGAGCATCGTTAAAATGTCCTGCATCTCGGGAATATGAAACAGACGGTCGCCCGCAAACTCCTTACGAAAATGCACCACGATCGAAACCGACTCCTCTTCGGCCTCCTCCGATGTCTTCCAGCAATGTGGCAGGTTGCCGCCAAGCAGCACCAGATCGCCGGCGGCATAGTCCTGTATATGCGAGCCTACGAACCGTTTGCCGGTCCCTTTCACGATCAGGGTAAGCTCCAGCTCCGGATGATAGTGATAAGGAGCCGAGAAACGCTGCTCCGTAAACCTCCTCACTACAAACGAATGACTGGTCGATGCCTTAACGGCTTCAAATGCGGGCTTCATTTTATTGATATTTTTGCTGCTCTGCGGGATCACCAATGCCAAAATGACAAAATTTACCACAATTTAGCCAAAACTACCGTTTTTCGCCAGTCAGTTATATCGTTAGTTTGTTTGATCAACACAAGCGCCATGAAAAAAACAGCACTGCCATCACTACATAGAGAGACGATAGTCGATCCCGCTCAAATTGCAGCTTTCCGAAGCAACGGCCACACGCTTACCAGGGGTGTTTTGACATCTGAAGAAGCCAGCGATTACCGGGAGGTGATCAACGAAGCCGCATACAAATACAATACGGAAACAAGGCAGCTGGCCGATCGGGACACCTATGGAAAGGCTTTTTTACAAATAATGAACCTGTGGGAGTCTGACGAAAAAGTCCGGCAGTTCACGCTGGCCAAACGATTTGCGCGGATCGCGGCCGACCTGCTGGGCGTTCCCAACGTACGGATCTATCATGACCAGGCCTTGTACAAAGAGCCGGGCGGAGGGTTTACACCATGGCACCAGGACCAGTACTACTGGCCGTTGAGCACCAATAATACGATAACGATGTGGATGCCGCTGATCGATATTACGGAAGAAATGGGCATGCTCACTTTTGCTTCGGGATCACACAGGGAAGGGGCGGTAAAGAATATTGCCATATCGGACGAATCGGAAACAGAATTGAATGACTACATACAACAGAAGGGCTATGAGATAACAAGAGCGACGACCATGAATGCCGGCGACGCCACATGGCACTATGGCTGGACGCTGCATTCCGCGCCAGGCAATAACTCTGCGACCACCAGGGAGGTGATGACCATTATTTATTTTGCCGACGGCGCGAAGGTGACAGAACCTGTGAACAGCCACCAGGAGAATGACCGCAACCGATGGCTGCAGGGCATCAAGCCCGGCGAACCCGCCGCCAGCCGGCTGAATCCGCTGCTTTCTTTCCTCCTCCTTCTCTTTTTCTTCTGTTTTGGCAAACTATCAGCACAGGACTCCACGCTACGATGGACCAGCCAGCGTGCATGGAGCTGGAACAATAACCAACCCTGGTATTGCGGCTTCAATTATATCCCTGCCGATGCCATCAGCCGGCCCCCCTGCCCTCCTGGTATGCATGGGCATGGTCGCCAAGCCCGGGTCACAGCATCGTAGTCGATTCTACTACCTATCCCCGCCTTGAAAACTATGTAAAGGACGACATCGGGCATTTTAAGAGCGACACCCGCATTCAGATCTGCACCGAATGGATGAACAGGCCATGGAAAAGCACAGTCACGAACAAACCCAAACCAACCTGCCCTGGGGACACCGGCCGGGAGACCCCGTACCCGCCATCTGGCAGCACGACCTGTATCATGGAGATTTTACGCCCTATGACACAACGGAGATCTCAACACTAAAAAGATACCTGTCGTTTTCCAGATAAGATGGCACAAATCACCCTTTAAATGTCGCAATCGCCCCTCACCGCAGCCGGGCATTAGCCGTAATTTGACGAGGTCAAAAAACCTCGTTATGAACCATCTACGTTCCATCCTGTTGTTCTGCGCCTGCAGCATATTCCTGGCGATCCGGACCTCGGCTCAAAAACCGGCAAGCCCGGAATTGGACAAAATGCCGGCAGACCTCGAAACAGAACTGGCATTAAAGGCGCTGCCGCCACAGCTGCGGGATGCGGCTACTGTTTATTTGCTGGACCCCGCAAAGGGCTATTACGTTGGCCATAAAGGATCCAACGGTTTTATCTGTTTCATCGCCAGGACGAATTGGGAATGGGCGGAATACCGGAAGGATGTCTTTGCCCCTATTGCCTATGATCCCGAAGGCGCGAAAAAAATATTTCCGATGTACAGGGATGCAGCCGCCATGCGCGCGTCCGGGAAGTTCACGCCGGTGCAGATGAAAGATACAATTGTAGAAAGGATCCGTAAAGGAATATACAAGGCTCCGGCGACAGGGGGAATTTCGTACATGCTGGCCCCCGTCATGAGGGTATATACGGGCAAGCCGGGTGATAATAATGTCATGACGATGAACATGCCGCACTACATGTTTTACGCTCCTTACATAACGGATTCCGATGTCGGCACCAATCCGAACTCGCAGAAAGGGCCCTGGCTGGTCAACTCCGGCAACAGCGTTTTGGGCGAGCGGAAGGGGCCCGAAGGGTATTTCATCATGCCCGCCGATGCGGCAACCACTGCAAAGATCATGGCCGACGGCAAAAGTCTGCTTAAGCGCCTGGCAGATTATAGTGCTTACTTCAGGGAGGACGCTCACGCAATGCATCACTGATCAACAACTATGAAGCTACTTCTTACTTCTGCCGGCATCAGCAACAAAAGTATCCGGGACGCCCTCGTTGAGCTGCTGGGCAAGCCGATCGCCGAGTCAAATGCGTTATTCGTTCCCACCGCCATCTACGGCATACCCAACGGTGGCGACATCGTACGCAGGGTGATCTGCGGTTCGTTGGGCGACCCGTTCTGCGATCTGGGCTGGAAGTCCCTGGGCCTGCTGGAGCTCACCGCGCTGCCGAGCATGAAACAGGAACTTTGGGTTCCCTTGCTTAGGGGAACCGACGCCTTATTAATCGGAGGCGGCGACTGTCAGTATCTTACCTGGTGGATGCAGCGCTCCGGTCTGGCCAGCCTCCTGCCTTCTCTGTTTCCTGGGATGGTTTATGTTGGTCTCAGCGCCGGCAGCATGATAATGACGCGCTACGGCACGACCCACGGCAATCACACTCTACCCCCCGAAAGCGACAGGTCCCTGGGCCTCGTCGATATTGCGATCCATCCTCACCTCGATCACGAATGGTTTCCCGATAATTCCCAGGCCAACCTGGAAAAACTGTCCGCGACACTGCCTGTCCCCTCCTACCTGATCGACGACCAAACCGCCATCAAAGTGACCGACGGCGGGATTGACGTTATCTCCGAAGGGAAGTGGAAATTGGTTACTCCCGAAAATTAACCAGTCACGATGTCCGCTAAAAACAACGCAAAACAAATGAGAGCATAGCCGGAATCGAACCGGCGTTCACGGTTTTGCAGACCGCGCCCAAAACCAGCATTGGGTATATGCTCAGTTGCGGAGAGTAATGGAATCGAACCATTGCCGCCGTTAAGCGGAACACCTTAGCAGGATGCCGCAACCAACCAACATTTGCCTACTCTCCGTGTGGGGGTCGAAGGACTCGAACCTTCTGAGCCAACGGCACCTGATTTACAGTCAGGCCTGCTTCCACTTACAGAATATACCCCCGTATCGTACCGGGCAACAACTGTCCCCATCCGCTCGATCACGCTTTGGAGCCGGCACAAAACAAAAAGCCCGCTCAGTAAGGAACCAAGCGGGTTTCGAATGTTTTTATTGATCACATCATAAAATAGCCCGTCTGATCCCCTTGCTCAGGGAACTATACGAACTACAATATGACATTTGTTTCTTCATTGCACTGCAAAACTAATCTTTTCTCCTGAAGTACCAAATTTTACGGCCCTCAGTCGACTTGATTTTTTTATTTTCCCTTCAATTTTTCGACCGTCCAGTTCTCTTCCTTTGTCTTCCGGTGAGCATAGTATCCCAATTTCATATCTGCGATTTCCAGAACGGAACTGTCTATTTTAACCACCTGCCCGAGCCCTACAACCATTGCGACATTGTTGAAATCGTCAAACTTATCGTCACTAAAGAACTCCCAGGTTGAATCATCTGCGTCATGCCTCACCAATGTTATGGGCTTGTTGTCATTCACTACAAATTTCGTCGTAAATACTGCCGTATTCGCGGATTCTTTGAATTGTTTTAATGAATGTTGGCTTGAATCGTGGGCTTCCACCAACTTGCGGCTTGAATTACCAGAGGTACAAGAATATAGGACCACACTGCATAATACAATTGTACACAGAGACCCAATCTGAATTCCAATCATCATTATAAGAGAATTTCGATGAATACAAATATCTGCATATCGGGTTCCAATATCGCATTTGTCTGTGATTTAATTTGGAGATTCAAAAACTATTTCCGACGTTTGCATTCTAACAGGAACAGACCCTGTGGATTTATAAAAATGAACATCTTAAACATACATCAACTGCGACCCCTGCAACCCCGATACGGGCTGTTCGGTCGTACATGTATGTGATAACACATAATGAATGATTTTGAGCAGCCCTGGCAATTTGCCGGGGCTTTTTCTTTCTATCCTACCCGACTCTTATTGCCTCTTAGCACAACGGCTAGTGCGTCCAGCTTTGACCTGGGATATATTCGTTCGATTCGGATAGGGGCAACTGTGGCTATAGCTTATTGGTAAAGCGCCAGGCTGTGAACCTGGAAAACAGGGTTCGATCCCCGTGGTCACACCATGGAGACCAGCGATTAACTTATACCTTATTCTTTAAAAAACAAACCGTAAATTCGTAACCAGTTGTCCATTTATACCTAGACAAAATATGAATGCAGAGCCGCAAAACGTACTGGATTATCGTGGAGACAACACGATCTTCCTCGTTTGGAATTTTAAGAAGGATCAGAACGTCGCAGCCGTTTTTCAAAGGATTTGTGCATTAGTTATCAATCTTAATAATTCAGGCGACACCCGGTTTCCCGATTCCGGAGCAACATGTGTGATGGGCATTGGGTATGATGCATGGCTGCGGCTTGATCTTCCGACTCCGCTTCCAAAGGAACTGACAAATTTTGAACCCATCGTCGGTGATAAACACACTGCGGTGTCTACCAGGGGTGACCTGCATTTTCATATCAAGGGAAGCACGAGCAGCATTTGTTACGATATGGCGGCCACCCTGGCTCAGTTCCTGGACCCGGTGGCAGTCAGCGTGGAAGAGGTCCATGGCTTCCGATACTGGGATGGCCGGTCCATTCTGGGGTTTGTCGATGGCACCGAAAATCCCAAAGGTGACAAACGCGCCTTTTTTGGGCTGATCGGGGATGACGACCCTGCCTATAAGGGTGGGAGTTATCTTTTCGTTCAGAAATACATCCACGATCTAAAGGCGTTCAAAGCGCTGTCCGTCGATGAACAGGAAAAGGTATTCGGAAGGTCTAAAGAGAATGACATTGAAATGACGGATGAACAAAAACCATCCAATTCTCATATTGCATTGACCAATGTCGGTGACGACCTCAAGATCATCCGGGACAATCTGCCGTTTGGGAATATGTCGACGAACGAGATGGGTACTTATTTCATCGCTTATATGAGCACGTTCAGCACCGTAAAAAAGATGCTGGATAATATGTTCATCGGCTCCCCGCAAGGGAATTACGACCGTTTACTGGATTTCAGCACGCCAAAGACGGGGACCCTGTTCTTTGTTCCTTCGGCGTCCTTTTTGAAGAATGTAGCGTCGGGGGCGCCAGCCGTGGAGGCTATTCCTTCTGCCCCTGATGCAGGCGGAGTCGCCGGAGAGGCTACAACGCGGTCGTCTTCGGGCAACGGGTCATTATTGATCGGATCATTAAAAAAGAAGTAGGATATGAATAATCTTTATCGGGAGCTAGCTCCAGTTTCAGATGCGGCTTGGGAAGAGATCGAAGAAGAGGCAAAGCGTACGCTCAAGCGGCACCTGTCGGCCCGGCGCGTGGTCGATGTGTCAGGTCCAAAAGGTTTTGATTTTTCGGCGGTCGGCACGGGCCACACCAGGGGCATTGCAGCGCCCGGTGAAGGGATCCAGGCCATTCAGCGCGAAGTGAAACCATTGGTAGAGCTTCGGGTCCCGTTCGAGCTCACCCGCCAGGCGGTTGACGATGTTGAACGTGGCGCGACGGATTCAGATTGGTCGGCAGTGAAGGAAGCGGCGCGCAAGATCGCTTTTGCAGAAGATAACTCGGTCTTCGAAGGATACGAAGCGGCAGGGATACAGGGCATCCGGCAGGGCACCAGCAACCCAATATTGACTCTTCCTTCCAGTGTGCGGGGTTATCCGGATACCGTTGCACAGGCGGTAAGTCAGTTGCGGCTTGCAGGAGTCAACGGCCCCTATACGCTGGTGCTTGGCTCCGATCCGTATACTGCCGTCAGTGGCGGCAGCGATGAAGGATACCCGGTCCTGCAGCATATCCACCGGCTTATCGATGGGGACATTATCTGGGCTCCGGCGATCAGGGGCGGCTTCGTGCTTAGCACCCGCGGAGGCGATTTCGAGCTGGACCTCGGCCAGGACATCTCCATCGGTTATCTCAGTCATACCGAAACCAGCGTCAGGCTCTACCTGCAGGAAAGTTTCACCTTCCGGTTGTTGACGACGGAGGCTGCAGTAGCACTTTCGCCGGCGGAGAAATAAAAAACTACGTTATTGAACCGATCCTTTTTACTGATGCTGACTACCTGCTGATCGAAACCATAATCGCAGAATCAAAACTGGAAGGATTTGAATTTGTACAGCGAACGATCGAGGACTGGAACAACGGCGCTAACCGGTTCTCCAAGACTGGAGAAAGCCTGTGGGGATTGATTTCAGGCACCGAATTGATCGGGATCGGCGGCCTTAATGTCGACCCCTATGTCGCAGATCCGGGCATCGGCCGCGTCCGCCACCTGTACATCCGCCAGGCTTATCGGCGGAAAGGCTTCGGGGTCTTGCTGATGAATACGATCATCGCCCGGGCACGGCTTCATTTTCACACCCTCCGCCTGTTTACGGCTAACCCGGCCGCCGCAGCGTTTTACGAGAAACTGGGCTTTGAGCATTCCCCCGGTCCTAAAGTAAGCCATGTCCTGACCTGGTAGCCTACGCAAAGCCGGACAGCAGATGTACCGTATACGAACACCAGGGACAACAGTGACCGGATCCAGATCATTGACTACTATTGATTTGCATTTTGGCATCTAACTGGCATACATCCTTCTAAACTCTTTACTATGAGACAGAAAAATATCCTGATAGTGGCTGTTCCGGTATTTTGTTATTTTATGATGCGCCCGGTTGCCGTAAAAGCGAATGCAGTGGCGCCGCGGCAAATGACGGATACCACGATTAGCCCTCAGGACCTGAAGTCCTTTGAAGGTTATTATAAAATGGATGATGCTTATCTCCACATTACTGCGTCCACCACTGGTTTGGTTCTGGAACAGATGTGGGACAATCGGAAGATATCTTTTTCGCCGCAGACGGGCCTCGAATTCAGGAACGACGACGGAAACTTTCCTTTGAAATTCACAAAAGCGTCCGATGGTACGATCACCCAGGTGTTGGCATTTGACCGGGACCTTTGGATAAAAACAAAAGACTATCAACCTTTGGTAATAAAAGAGGTCCAGCTGAAGGCCAGCGAGCTGAAAGCGCTGGAGGGCAAGTATACGATGCAAACTGACCAGGGCGAGCAAGCATTTATTCAGATCAGGGCAACAGACAAAGGAGTCATTCTGAAGCAGGGATGGGATAACCAGGAAGTTCCGTTTGTGGCCGCATCCGATGTGGATTTCTATTGTAAAGAGCATCAGTTCCCGTTGAAGTTCACGAAGGACAAGGACGGGAATGCTACACAGGTGCTGGCATTCAAGCGTGACCTGTGGAAGAAGGTGAAGGAGTAACCCCATCCCCGCTTCAATAAAACCAGGCCAATATGCCCCTAATGCTCCGACTGTCCCGGGATCTCGGGTACACCCGGGTCATCCAGGATCTGAACTGCAGTAGCATCTCCAACTTTCTGCCAATCCTGTAATACCCAAACCACCTTCTTGTCCCGGGTAACCTCAATAAGTTGCGGGCCTTTGCCTTTCTGCCCGCGCGAAGTAAAAATGGTATTCCCGTTCGCCAGCCTTGTGCAGCTTTGTGGTGCCGATGTAAATTGATATTCGGGCGGCAGGTCGGCCTTGCAATCGAACTGCCATACGGTCTGGCCCCCTGCGTTAACTTCTGTCGTGCGATAATCCGCCTCATCGGTAATTAGGGTATTCCCGTTCTTCAATCTCAGGGCAGCCCACGGCCTCTTGCTTTTGTAGCTCCATATTTCCTGAAAACTGGAGTCGTATTCAACAACACGACCCATATTAAGAAAGGAAACAAGATATGTCCCCCGTGCAGTAACGCGGGCCCGCCTAAATTGTGGATGGATATCGGCCGGATCCGCCGGATGAATGTAAGGAAGTTCATGTTCTACTTCAATTTTTCCGGTTTTAATATTAACAACAACTAGTTTGGGCGGAAGGCCATTTACCACAAACATCACCTTGTCTAACCCAACCGGCTGGCAAGTGTGAACTTCTGTATGCGCGGGGCCACTGGCATTATTACACTCGTATCGCCAGAGGATCTTTTTATCAGGTGTCATCAATGCAACGTACTGCATTCGGGTAAAAAGGATATTTCCGTTCGAGAGCATCCACACATCATCATATTCAGGCCCTTTTCCGGTATTGTAGGTCCAGATCACTTTCCCGTCTTTCACCAGTGACATTCTGTTGCAGTTCTCACCAATGTATAACATCGGATGCTGGGCCAAACCATTTCCCGGAAGGTTTGCCGGCACCGCTTCTGTCGAGGGGATAAGAGGGGCCAATTCTTCTTCGGGCGCCATAGCCGGCACGTCGGGCCCCGTGAAGAGATGGAGTGCATCCATGCAGGGCGTTGCAGATGAGGCCCCGGTCAGGACACTGGCCCAAATACACCATGCGACTGGGCTTGATCTAAAGCATGATTTCAACATTATCAAAATTTTATTTGTCAACAATCACCGGGTTTGCCTGAGCCCCAAACCCGACCCGGCCGCCTCGTCATAGCGATGCCAGGGTGCAAACTATGGATCATGGACGGGGTGAATCTCCAATCCACAGTTTATTATACTCTTCTTTCCATGAGTGTTTCCAGCGCTTGTGGCTCCATAAGTAAAGTTCAGGAAATTCCCGAATGATTTCCTCCAGCGCGGCGACATATTTTTGCGTGAGTTCACCCTCCTTTAAAGAGCCTGGATTATTGTCCAGCAGGATTCCTTTTATTTTATAGTAGCCCCTGCGAACTTTAATGACAGGCAGGAATACAACCGGTATATTACCCATGCGCGCGCCTTTTTCTGGTCCCTGCAAAAAGGAAGTCGGTACCCCCATGAAATTGAGCCAATAACTTTTTGCGGGAAACGGCGGGTTCTGATCCGCTACCAGGGCTAAAAGATATTTGCTATGGCGGTAGGGCATCATCGATCGCCGCATATCGTTATGAGGTAACAAAATCGAACCAAAACGCTGGCGTATATACAGGAACAACCGATCCATTATTTTACTGGTTATGGGAGAATAGGCCACAAGGGTTTTAAATGGAACGCCGGTGGGAATGCCGGCATTGCACCATTCCCAGTTAAACAAATGCCCCATGAGCATGTGACAACTACGATCCTGTTTATGGATATCCTCAAACGCTGTTAAATCTCTGGAGATACGTTTCAGGATTGCCCTTTCCGAAATGCTGATCATTTTTATGACCTCGATCCAATTATCGCAAAAATTGTGATAGAACTTTTTGGCGATGGTTTTCCTTTCTTCAGCCGTCTTTTCGGGAAAGGCCAGGGCCAGATTGCTAAAAACAACCTCTTTCCGATAGCCAATCAAATAATAAATAATAATAAAAACAAAGTCAGATGCTATATAAAGCACCCTTAAGGGTAGCAAACTGACAACATAAAAAAAGAAAAAGCAGATATAATACACTGAATAATTGGTGTTTAGTTAGCCGATATTAGTCAAAGTTCATAAAAAAATTAGCTCCAAAATCAGTAAATTACATTAACATTCGCTCTTACCGGACAGATCCCAGGAGGTAATACATGAAACGCAGCGTCATATTCTCCTCTCTATGCGTTCTTCTGCCGCTGCTGCTGCAAGCACAGTCTGTGGTTTCCCTGAAGATCGATGGCGCCATCAACCCCGTATCGGCCGACTATATTCATCGCGGTATTGAAAAAGCTCAAAGCCAACACGCCGAATGCCTGCTGATCGAACTGAACACCCCGGGAGGACTGCTCAAATCCACCCGCGTGATCGTGGGTGACCTGCTGGGGAGCCCGGTACCCATTGTCGTGTATGTGTCTCCCCCCGGAGCTCAGGCGGGTTCTGCGGGTGTTTTCATTACACTAGCTGCACATATAGCCGCTATGGCGCCCGGGACCAATCTGGGAGCCGCTCATCCTGTCGGAGCAGGGACGCAGGAACAGCCGGACACCATCATGAACCAAAAAATAACGAATGATGCTGCTGCCTTTATCCGCTCGATTGCGGACCAGCGGCATCGCAACATACAATGGGCTGAAAACGCCGTCCGCAATAGTCTTTCCGTTTCCGAGACAGAGGCGCTGACAGGAAAAATAATCGACCTGGTCGCCCGTGACAAGGAAGATCTGCTGGAAAAAATAGACGGACTACCCATCGGGACAGCGACGGGCTCCAGGATACTGCACACGAAAGGCGCCCGCATCGACTTCATGGACATGGGTTTCGCGGAAAAGATACTGAATATCGTAAGCGATCCGACGATCGCCTATATCCTGATGATGCTTGGCATGTACGGCCTGCTGTTTGAGCTTTTCAGCCCCGGCGCCATCTTCCCGGGCATCGTCGGGGTTATTGCGCTGATCCTCGCCTTTTACGCATTACACATGATGCCGGTCAACTATGCCGGACTTTCCCTGATCATTTTCGGCGTCATTCTTTTTTTGCTCGAAATAAAAATTACGAGTCATGGACTGCTGGCCGTCGGAGGTTCTGTCTCGCTATTGCTGGGCTCCCTGATGCTGATAAAAACCACCTCCTCGCTTGAGTTCGTACGGATCTCCCGGGCCGCGATCTACACCACCGTTGCCCTGTCCGTACTATTTTTCCTGAGCGTACTCGGGATGGGACTGAGAGCCCAGCGGCTAAAACCGGTCACCGGTATTGAAGGGATCATCGGAGACACGGGCATATCCCTCGAACCCCTCGAGCCGTCGGGTACCATACGGATCCACAGTGAGATCTGGCGGGCGATCACGGTTGGCGGTAATATTGCGAAGGGCGAAAAAGTGGAAGTAGTCGGCATTGAGAACCTGACGCTACGCGTCAGGCAAATAGCGGAATAACAATTATTTTTTATGGAAAAAATTTCTGTGATAAGTATCGTAATAATTTTTTTCCTGCTGCTGGTGCTGGTGAACGCCATCCGCATCCTGCGGGAATACGAAAGAGGCGTGGTCTTCAGGCTGGGTCGCCTGATGACGGTCAGGGGGCCGGGCCTGATCGTCCTCATTCCCATTATTGATAAAATGATCAGGGTCAGTTTGCGGACGCTGGTATTGGACGTGCCGCCACAGGATGTTATCACCCAGGACAACGTTTCCATCAAGGTAAATGCGGTTGTTTATTTCCGCGTGCTACAGCCGGAAAAATCCATTGTGGAAGTAGAGAACTATCTCACGGCCACCTCCCAGTTGTCCCAGACCACCCTTCGCAGCGTGCTCGGCCAATCCGACCTTGACGACCTGCTCTCTCAGCGGGAAAAGATCAACCAAAAGTTACAACAGATCATCGATGCGCATACCGAACCCTGGGGGATCAAGGTCTCCAACGTGGAAGTAAAACAGATCGACCTTCCGCAGGAAATGCAACGGGCGATGGCCCGCCAGGCCGAAGCCGAGCGCGAGCGGCGCTCCAAGGTGATCGCAGCAGAAGGCGAATACCAGGCGTCACAACGACTGGCCGATGCGGCAAAGATCCTCAACGAGCAACCCAGCGCGATCACTCTCCGATACCTCCAAACCCTTCGCGAGATCGCAACCGAAAAGAATTCCACAACCATTTTCCCGATTCCGATAGACCTGCTGAGGCCATTCCTGGAAGACCGGAAGGATCGCTAACCGCTGAAATTCACCCGGCTACAAAGTCAGCCACATACTATATCCCCTTCAACGACCGTAAGTATCCCGCCATTTCCGGGTCCGACGGCCTTGTCAGGTCAGAATCAATAACCCTCCCTTCCTTATCCAGCAGAACGAACCTCGGGATCCTCGCAACCTTCAACGCCCGCAGGATTGCCAGATCGGAAACATGCCATTGCAACCTCCCATCCATATGGTGTTTTATAATTGCGCTCTTCCAGCAGGGGATCTGGTCGTCACAGGAGACACTGACAAATTCGATATTCTTCCCTTTAAATTTAGCTTCTAACTTTTCCATGTATGGATACTCATACATACAAGGTCCGCACCAGCTCGCCCAGAAGTCAAGCACTACGTATTTGCCCTTCAGGCTACTGAGGCTTACCGGCGCCAACGCCGTATCGACCATCCCAAAATCCGGCCCGTCCTTCATATTCGGATCGCCACTCAAATAGGCCTTGACAGCCTGGTCATTCGTCATGGCGCCTTGCGCCCGGCCGGCCAAAGAGCCCGATAGCCCCAACAGGATAAAGACGCACACCAATCCTGATCTCATCATTTTATTTCGTTTATCCATCAAGGTACAACAAAGACGATAACAGGGATAAGCATTTCCCGAAATCACCTCATCAACCAGGACAGGATCACCCGGATGCGCTATTACCTGCGAGGGCTCAGTCCGGTCACAGGCCTGGTTTCCCCCTTTAGACCCTGATACTTTCAGCAGCATGGTCGACTGCGACCCGTAGGTATTTGTTTCCGGCGGAGCGATATCCCTGAATTCGCTCCAGGGTCCCGAAAGCGACCTGGAGCTGGCATATTTGTTCGGGTTGGGTCGCCATCCGTGCAGACCTTGATGATGCCGCCACCGTGCGCCTGGATATGCTGCCCTGCAGAATCTGGCCAGACGGCGCCGGGGGCGACAAAAGCCCGGTTTTCGTAAATTCGTTGACTTCATTATGTTAATATCAGTTGATTCTTAGCTAAAATAGACATATAAAGATAAAGGCATCGTCCATATTTTTATAATTGTCATTTAAACCATTAAAATGCGCAAATTATTCTTCCGGGCTGCCCTCTTCACCGCTGTATTGAGTCAGGGGATCAGCGCTGCTCACGCCCAGAACGGAGACCAGATTCTGGACGGGATCGGTGAAACAGGCATGGTTGCCCGCTATACATTCAACGGCGATCTCAAAGACTGGTCCCGGAATAATTTGCAGGCCACAACACAGGCCGCCGACATCAGCTTTGTCGACGACAAGCAGTTCGGAAAGGTCTTGTCGCTCCCTGGCGGTAACAATTCCTTTATTTCGGTCCCCGGAGAAGCGTTTTCCGATCTTGAATCGATCAGCATTTCGGTATGGATATACCTGCGTTCAAAACAGCCCGGCCAGCGCATCTTTGACTTCGGGAAAGACGCGGGCAAACATATTTTTGCGGCTCCTCCCGAGCTAGAGCTGAATAAATGGCATCACCTGGCTATAGTAATAGATATCCCTTCAAAATTGATGATCACCTATGTAGATAACCGGCGGGTGAGCGAGACTTCTGCAATACCGGATTTGGCAGCCGTATTCGGTCAGCAGGAAGAGGAAAGACTGGCTTATATCGGGAAGTCGCTGCGGCCCGGCGATCCGGGTCTCGATGCCCTGATCCATGATTTTCGTATCTACCGGGTCCCCCTGACCGACAGGCAGATTGCCGGGATCTATAACAATGCCCGGAGAGGCGGCAGCGTCAATGAAGGTATGGTAAATACGACAGGGCGGCGGGCGGAAGATCCTCTTCCTCAGTTTTCGCCAACCGAAGCCCAGCTTTATAACGCTTATCTCGTTGGGGTATCCGATGTACAGGTCGGGACAGAGGTGGGCAACCTGCCGCGATTGCCGCGCTACGTCCAGGGAACTTATAGGGACAGGATGAAAGGAAAGGGCCCCAAAGTGCGTGTGCTGTGGCCTGCCGCTAGCGACAACAGCGCTGTGCTTCACCCCGGGAGCTATACCGTCACGGGACGTGTGCCGGGTACGAGTTTTCAACCGAAGGCCGTCGTCACCATAAAAGCGTCCGGGCAGTCAGCTACCCCGGGTCTGCAGCTGACAGCGTTCGATCTGGACAAGGTTTCTTTAAAAACCGATGCCCGGGGCCAGGAAACCCAGTTCATCGCAAATCGCGATAAATTCATAGACACATTAGCCAGGACGGATCCCAACTCTTTTCTCTATATGTTTCGACACGCCTTTGGCCAGCAACAGCCGGAAGGCGCAAAGCCTTTAGGAGTTTGGGACAGCCGGGATACCAAATTAAGAGGGCACGCCACTGGCCACTACCTTTCGGCCATTGCGCAAGCTTACGCCAGCACGGAGTATGACAAGGCGATGCAGGCCAATTTCGCCGGAAAAATGGAGTATATGGTAAATACGCTCTATCAATTATCTCAGCTCTCCGGGAAACCGAAGGAAGCAGGCGGTCCCTATGTGTCCGATCCGGCAGCGGTGCCATGCGGTCCCGGAAGATCGGCATACAATTCAGACCTTAGCGACACGGGCATCCGGAACGACTATTGGAATTGGGGTAAAGGATTCATCAGCGCCTATCCGCCGGATCAGTTCATCATGCTGGAAAAAGGAGCTAAATACGGTGGACAAAAGACCCAGATCTGGGCGCCATATTATACCCTGCATAAAATTCTGGCTGGTCTGCTGGATGTTTATGAAGTCAGCGGAAATAAAAAAGCGCTTGAAATAGCCACCGGCATGGGAGACTGGGTATATGCCCGCCTAAGCAAGGTGCCAACGGACACGCTTATCAGGATGTGGAATACCTATATTGCCGGTGAATATGGAGGTATGAATGAGGTCATGGCCCGTCTCTATCGGCTTACCGGCAAAGCGGAATACCTGAAGACGGCACGCTTATTTGACAATATCAGGGTGTTCTTTGGTGATACGGCGCATTCGAATGGACTCGCCAAAAATGTGGACATTTTCCGTGGCTTACACGCCAATCAGCATATACCTCAAATTATAGGTAGCATGGAAGAGTACCGGGATTCTCATGACCCCGAATACTACAAAATAGCCGACAACTTCTGGTATAAGGCCGTCAATGATTACATGTACAGCATCGGAGGTGTTGCCGGCGCAAGGAATCCCAACAACGCGGAATGTTTTATCAGTCAGCCGGGAACATTGTATGAGAACGGTTTTTCCGCCGGAGGCCAGAACGAGACCTGTGCTACCTACAATATGCTCAAATTGACCAGCGACCTGTTTCTTTATGAGCCGCGGGGAGAGCTAATGGACTATTACGAGCGTGCGCTGTACAACGATATTCTGGCATCCGTTGCCGAAAACAGTCCGGCCAATACTTACCACATCCCGCTGAGACCGGGGTCTGTCAAACAATTTGGCAATCCGAATATGACAGGCTTTACGTGTTGCAACGGCACGGCGCTGGAGAGCAATACCAAGCTGCAAAATTCAATCTACTTTAAAAGTAAGGATGACCAGGCCCTTTACGTGAATCTGTACATACCCTCGACCCTGGAATGGACTGCACGTCACATCACAATAGACCAGACGACCAGCTATCCGAATGAAGACCATACCCGTCTGACGATCAGGGGTAGCGGAAAATTTGATATCAATGTACGTGTGCCAGGCTGGGCGACTAAAGGGTTCATTGTGAAGATCAACGGGAAAGACCAAAATCTTCCCGTCAGGCCGGGCAGCTATCTGAAAATTAGCCGCACATGGAAAGACGGCGATATTATAGAATTGAAAATGCCCTTCCAGTTTCACCTCGATCCGGTGATGGACCAGCCAAACATAGCCAGCCTCTTCTACGGCCCCGTCCTGCTCGCAGCCCAGGAGCCCGAGGCAAGGAAGGACTGGCGTAAAATAACCCTGGATGCTGAAGACATAGGCAAATCAATAAAGGGTGATCCACGGACACTGCAATTCACGATCGATGATGTGGTCTTTAAGCCGTTCTATCAAACCTATGGTCGTCACTCTGTTTACCTGGACGTCAGGCTCAAATAGTTGAGCCTCCCGGGCTGATACAAATTTTCGGACAACCCATGTAGCGAAAGCGGACAGAATGGACGGCGCGCACCTGGCAAACAGGTTGATCTTCAGTCAAATAACGATCCGGCATCGTTCATGCAAGATGGTTATTGATGTCAGTGAATACCATCTCCGCAAGAATAGCCTGGCGCAACGTCCTTCGACAACGATGGTATTCGCTTATCCATGTCCTTGGGCTGGCCATCGGCATGTGTGTCTGTATTGTTATTTATCTTATCGGCCGCTATGAGCTGAGCTTTGATAATTTCCATCCTGATACGGAGAGGATCTATCGCATTGTAGGGGATGTCCGGGACAAGGATGGTAATGTGATCTTTCTCAATAGTCCGTTCAGGGAGGTAGCAGGGATCGAACCTATGATCACCGGGTTTGGATCCAGTACGATCTTCCATGTCTTTGGCTCGACCATCTCGGTGCCTTCGGCCAATGGCCAGGTCACACATACCTACGATAACCGGCAGGAAGGCAGCTATGCGTTATCCACCATTCTGACAGGGTCGGATTTCTTCCTCCTCTTTCCTCACCAATGGCTGGCGGGTACCGCCGAGGTGCTGGACCAGCCGGGGCATTTAGTGTTGGCCGCATCTGTAGCCCGCAAATATTTCGGGACGGATAAGATCGACCAGATAATGGGGCGCAAAGTGATCTATGACGACAGTCTGGCACTAACGGTGTCAGGCATCGTACGCGATTGGGACAGGCCTTCCGATCTCAACTACAGTTCTTTTATTTCGTTAAGAACCGCGCCGGAGACCTGGCTTCGCGAACGTATTGCCAGGGCAGATTGGAGCAGTCTGCAACCACGGCGCTCGCAGGCGTTTGTAAAACTAAAAAAAGGTATAGATCCTAGGGATGTAAATGCGCAATTGGCTGAATACCTCCACAGCCTGACGCCAGCGCCGGTGGTTTTTAGCGGAGCCAATCATCTGCGGCTTTACCTGCAATCGCTTCACGATATGCATTATACGAAGGATTTTCATCCTGCCGACGCGGGAGACGACTTCCCAAAGGCCTACCTGCCGCTGTTGCACGCGTTAATGTGGATAGCGCTATTCATTCTTGGACTGGCCATCATTAACTTCATCAACCTCTCCAGCGCCCAATGTTTCCAGCGAATGAAAGAGGTGGGCATCCGAAAGGTGTTGGGCAGCAGCAGGACAGCGCTTGTCGGTCAATTCCTGCTCGAGACATTGTTGTTGACAGCCTGCGCCCTGGCGCTTTCCCTGTTGCTGGTATTTCCGGTGCTGTGGATGTTTGGCAACAGCATTCCGGCCGGGGTGAGGTTTCAGTTTGGGGATGGGGGCAACTGGTTGTTCCTGCTGGGCATAACGATGTTTACGACGTTGGCGGCAGGATACTATCCGGCGAGGCTGATGTCTGCTTATCTGCCTGTGCTGAGTCTTAAAGGAACGCTGGATAAAAGCGGGAAGGGCGGCGCGGGGCTGCGAAGGGCGTTGATCATTTTCCAATTCTCCTTTTCCCTGCTCTTCATCATCGGATCGCTTGTGGTCGGGCGTCAGGTGCGGTATATGCGGAATTCGGACAAAGGATTTAATAGTGACGGAGTAATAACGATAGACTATCCGGGAGCGGGGAAGGGTCAGATGCGCCTATATGCCGAGGCCGTAAGAGATCTGCCGGGTGTAAAACAGGCGATCCTGCAAGGACATGCGCCCATGGGCAGGGACCATCCGACGGCGGCGTTCGTGTACAGGTGGAACGACATGAAGAAGGCGCGTGATATGACGGTTGAAGCGGAGATCGGGGACAGCAGCTTTGTTCCTTTTTATCAGATGCAGTTCGCCGCGGGTGGCAATGTCTATGAGATAGAGAATGGCGTACCCGTGCTGATCAATGAAAGCTATGCCAGGGCCCTGGGCTTTGATGATCCGAAACAGGCCTGCGGAAATCAGCTCTATTACCGGGGCAACGGCCTGTGGTATACGATCTTTGGGGTGGTCAAAGATTATCATCAGACCTCTTTCCACGAAACGATCCGGCCGCTGATCATCATTACCTGGCTGTCTGATGCCAAAAGCGTGGCGGTCCGGCTGGGAGTACGGGGGGACTCGGCGAAGAAAGTGATAGCGGCGCTGGCATTGAAGTGGAGAACGTTTTTTCCCGGGGTCCCATTTACTTCCACCTCCCTCCAGGAAACGGTCGAACGGCTATATCTCGAGGAGAACCGGACAGCCCTGCTGATCCAATCGGCAACCGGGATCATGATCCTTGTCTCCTGCATGGGATTGTTCGGACTGGCGTTGTTCTCCGCAAGCCGGCGGGCGAAGGAGATCGGTATCCGCAAGGTCATGGGGGCCACCGTCGCGGGAGTGTCAATGTTGCTAAGCCGCGAATTCCTGTTGCTGGTAATAACGGCAATAGTGATCGCCTCACCGCTGGCATGGTTCCTGGCCATTAGCTGGCTGCGGGACTTCGGCTATCGTGCGGCGCTGGATGGCTGGGTGCTGGTGGAGGCCGGCGGCGCCACACTCATATTAGCCGTGGTGACAGTAGGGTTCCAGGCCTTCAGGGTTGCCAGCGTGAATCCTGTGGAAGTATTGCGGGAAGATTAGGCGCGGCCATTCGGACAGCAGATGTACCATATCCGGTCATCATTTATGATGCCTGGTGTCGCCCCTGGAGAAAAAGTTCAGGAACAGAACGATGAAGAACAGGAATATGATCGAATGAACGATCACCACGTATTTCCCTGCATCGGTCGTGGGATAAACATCTCCGAAACCGATTGTCGAGGAGGTCATAAAACTGAAATAGACGAAATCGAGCCGGGAATGAGCCGTTCCCCGCAGCAGGTTCAGCCCGCCGTAGATGACGGCAAAATCGAAGGTAATCTCGATGTAGTTGAGGAACAGGAGCAGGATCGATCGCCTGGACGAACGGGGCTCGTCGAATATCTCGGAGGCGAAGAAAAGAGTCGCGATATAGAAAATCGTTTCCGACAGCAAATAGCCGGTAATAGCCTGAATAAAGACATTCGAATACCATCCCGAGAACAAGGACAGGAGCGGAAAAACAAGTTTAAGCAGCACATAAAATTCGATGGCCAGCTTCTTATAGGTCGAACCTTTCCTGCCAAAACGATTCCGGATGTAGATGCCCGGATAAAGGAACTGCTGGACGATCAGAAACAGCCGGACGATCTTCTCCAGCCCTATATCATTGTGCGTTTCATTGTTCCAGACCTTGTACAGATTCAGCCGTTGGCGTCGGATGACTGAATATGCAGTCCTGATATTGTCCTCGGGGCGGCCGAATAGCAGTTTGCGGAAAAAAGATGTTTTGGTGTCGGGTTGGCTCATCAGCTTGAAATAGCAAAAAAGACAACACTGCCCACGAAGTCACTGTTCTGGATTATCGATCTTTGTCGCATATGAACAAATTTAGTGGAAATATACGATTTTTGCTACCCGAAGCGCGAATATGAAAATTCATACCATTGCTTATAGCTCAGAGCTGCCTTTAGCATTGTTGGAATGCCTTGTGGAGCGACTTCCCGAGGAGAATCGCCAGAAGTTCTATCGCTACAAAAAATGGGAGGACGCCTACAATTACCTGTTCGGCCGATATCTTTTGAAGTGTGCGTTAGCAGACGCAGGTATCCAACTGGATAGCTTCGACCTGCGCTACACCGAATTTGGGAGGCCCTATCTTCCGGGAGGCCCGTGCTTCAGCATCTCTCATTCAGGAAAAAGAGCAGTATGTCTTCTGGCCGGTAAAGGTCGGGTCGGAGTCGATCTGGAGGAGATCAAAGACCTTCCTGTAGTTGATTTTGCCGATCATTTTTCAGCACAGGAATGGAAAAATATTCAGGGTGCCGCTTCTCCCCTGCACCGCTTTTATTATTACTGGACAGCCAAAGAAAGCATCCTGAAGGCAGATGGGCGGGGCTTGAGCATAAAGCTGACGGAAATAGACGTCACAAAGCCCCTTGTTTTGCTTGGGGACCATGCCTGGCTGACCCAACCGATAGAATCGTTCGAAGGTTATGCCTGCCATATTGCACACGAACCTGAAAGCGATTTTCTCGGGATCAAAGCCTATTCACCGGCAGACTTCATATACTTCTCCTGAATAAATTGGATCAATTTCCCATATCGGTTATACTGATGCACCACCGCCGGAACATTTTTCCTGTACTTTAAGATAATAGCCCCTTCAGAGAAGCCAATATCGCTCTCGGCCTCTGTGGCAACGGTAAGCACCATCTCCCCATTCCTGCTTGGAGCAAAATATTCTTTCCGGTCATGACTCACCATGTAGTTGAGTACACCCTGATCGAATCCGCCCAGGTCTAAAGGTTTATTGTCCCTGATGATCTCAGCGATAAAGTCTCGCAGGAAAGCAAGCCCTTCCCGTCTGGGACACAGGATCGTCCCCGCACAATAGACAACGGAGTCGCGTATCTTGTCCAGCCGTTCAATGCCGAAGGACGCCTCTACCCACAGCCTGTTGTTCAACTCGTTCCCCAGCCTGACGGCTGCGTTCTCTTCGAAGACGGTCACTTTTTGCGTGCCGGCCTTCTGAAAGATGTCGCCCTGGAAGATCACGTCAGTTACGTCGGTAAAGAAGCACTGCCGGCAATCATTTGCGAGGAGCCAGTTGTAATAGTAGGCGAATCGGGCGGCCGTGAGGCAAAAATTGTGGTGGAAGAGCCCCAGCAGCCATCTGGAGAGCGGCCGGCTCTTATTCAATGCAGACCTGATCTTCTTTGCGTGGAGGCCCACCCACCAATGCTGCAGGCGTAATGCTCTCGCGATCCGGCCCAGGATCGCGTGAACAGCGCCGATGAATGACAGCTCCTTTTCAACGTTGATGTACCTGATGCTGTAATCATATTCCAGTATGGATGCATGACTGGTCCGGTTATTCGTGAAAAGGGTCAATTCTCCCTTGTATCCTGTCTCCTCCAGCGATTTAAGAAAAGGGAACAGGTGCAGATCGGTGTAATTAAAGGCGATGCCAAGGATCGCATTTTTACTGCTTCTATCCATATTGTCAGCTTTCATATGTTATAGCCAGCTCTTCCACATTCGAAGAAGATGCGACTGCGTTTTCCAGCGATTCTTCGTGCTCGATCGTGATGACGGCGGCAATGGTGCTCAGGAAAACGTGCTCCGTCCCCTGTTCCGCCTCCGGGCTACCCACGAAAATACCCCCCGAATGGTAGTTCAGCACTTCGGAGCCGCCGCCACGACTCAGCAGCATGGCAATGAGTTTCTCCGAAAAATTCCTGTGGCAGGTCTTGTCCTCATTCCAGATCACCAGGTTGGCGACAAGGCCATTCAGCCGCCACCACGTGTGCATTTTGATCATCTTCAGAAGGACAAAGAGGCAATCGGTATTTACCACCCTCACGAGGACCGACGGCGGGGTAACCGGGACGGTCCCCGCGGGGATCAGCCTGCCGGCAAGCTGTCTGCCCGTTGCCAGGTCTTCATCGGCGATCCTGGTCGCGCCCAGGATACCTGAACTGCGCCTGGATGCGGCTTCCAGCATTTTCTCAAAATGCTGCCGGCGCCTGCACTTCTTCAAAAGTCCCAGGCAGGCTTCCTTCTGCTCGCCAATGCCAAAACCGATCCTGACAAGTGCCGATCTTCCCGCTTCGATGACGATCCTGTACCGGACCACATGCCCAAAGGACCGGCTTGCGTCTGTAGGTTCATAGGTCAGGGAGACCGGCTCTTTTCCTTCAATGGTCATATAGTGGAACATCCACGGCTGGTGCTCTTTGTTTGCCCCGGATCTCTTCTTATAAAGGACGGCGTGCTGATCATACAGGACCTCGTAGTCCATGACGGCTTTCCCGGGGCCCTCACCGGCGGTATGATCATTGCAGCCCGACACCTCAATGATCTTAGGAGCCTTGCTCGTATTGAGCAGGAGTATTTCCCTTATTTCCAGATCGTCTTCTGCTGAGACCAGCTGTCTGGCATGTACAGAGATATCGCCCGTGTCGCACCAGAACTCTGCACAGCCCGGAGAGAAAGAGGCCCTGAGATTTTGCTTTTGGTGTCCCTGGCCTGCGCGGTCTGAAAAATGAGCGGACGGTTCGCCCAGGTCGGCAAGTGTGCAAAAGATCCCATTCATGCCGTCATCCTCCGATCTCCATTGTGTCACCAGGATATCTTCCCATCGGCTGTAGCCATTGCCGTTGCCGTCTACCAGGACATGATACCTTCCATTCGAAAGCAGCTGCACTTCTTCCGGCGTAACTCCATTCGCGATGGCCACTGTCTTTTTCTCCGGGTTAATGCCGCTCTTCGCTCTGGGGCGGCTGGTATTGGAGGCATAGGGATAGACGATCGATTCCGTAGGAAGGTTTTCCTGTAGCAGCAACAAGCCGGTTTCGACATCCGGGTTTGCAGCGAAGCGTCGCTGCATGATCTTATCCATAAAAAGATCGTTCATCGCCAGGAAACCCATACCCAGGTGATGCACCATGAATGATCTGATGACAGTACCTTTTTGTTCGGCCGGGCCTGGCGTCGATAGATCGATGGCTTCGAAAACGCCATATTGTCCCTCCATCCCCATCGATAACAGCTGCTTCAGGTTTTTACAGGCTTCGGCGGCATCGACCGTCAAAGCCAGCAGCGTCGCGTAGGGTGCGATAACCTTTTCGTTCTCTGAATGATCGTGTTTCAGGCACAATTCCGGTACGCCGAACACTTTGTACTGGTAGTTCATGCTCTGATCCACTTTGGCGTACCCCGATTCCGATACCCCCCATGGCACCCCAAGCCTTGTCCCGTGTTGGATCTGCATCTTTACCGCCGTTTTACAGGCCTCGTGCAGCAGCGTATTTTCCATTTCGGGCATGACCAGCGGCGCCATAAGATATTCGAACATTGTTCCGTTGGCTGACAACAAGCTCACCGAACCGTTCCTGTATAAAAGGCTGCGCCCGAGGAGGAACCAGCTCTTGACGGGAAGCTTATTTTTGCAAATGGCGACAAAGGTCGCCAGTCTCGATTCAGAAGCGAGGATGTCATAGTTATTCGCCTCGAGCGAACCCGATTCGACGTTATACCCGATCGACAGCAGGTGTTCCGGCTTTTTGATCAGAAAATCGAGCTCAAAACGGGTGAATTTTTCGCACTGGGCGATCATTCTTACCAGCGATCTCTTTCTTCTGCCGATCTCCAGCAATGCTCTTTCTGTGTTCGCCTTAAATTCGCCAAAAACCTGCTGCTCTGCGGCGGGAATGGCGGCCTGCAGCCGTTGCATCTCTGCCAGGATGGCTTTTAGTTCTTCTTCCAGCCGATTCAGGCCAGGTACCTCCTGCCGGCCCGATATAAGACCGGCTATCCCTGTAGGGATGTCGGTTGCCCATAACCAGGGAACCAGGGATCCGAGATCATCCTTTATATCTTTTACCTGCCTGTGTAGTCTTTCGACCAGCCGTCCGGCCGCGGTCTCTGTAACGGTGTTCTGTGCGATCAATGAATCCAGGTGGTCGATGAGCTCTCTTATCTGGTCAAGCGTATCCGGCTCTCCCCGGGCCAGTCTGGACCGGATGGCGGCTCCCAGCGGTAAAAGCGCCGGTTCGGTCCTGATGACCTCGACCATATCCGCCAGCCCTTCGAACACATTTTTTCCAATGACGCTTCGGTCGAAGAATTCGCGTAACCCTTCCCGCAGGGTCATGACATGCCCGATCAGGTTCCCGCTATCAACAGTGGAGACATATCTGGGATGAACGGGCTCCATGGTCCTGATATTATACCAATTGTAGAAATGGCCTTCATACCGTTGGAGCCGCTCCATGGAGTCCAGCGTACCTGCTGTCCGTTCGATGAAACGAGCCGCCGTAATGTACCCGAAATCGTGGGCTGCCAGGTTGGAAAGTAAAGTAAGCCCAAGGTTGGTTGGCGACGTATAGACCGCTGTTTTCGGAAAAGGATATTCCTGGAAATGATCCGGTGGAAGCCAATTCGTGTCCTTGTTGACCTGGTCTTCGAAGTAAGCCCATGTTTTCCTGGCCAGTCTTCGAAGCAGCCATTTATCCGGTTCGGGCAGGGATTCTTTGTGAACCGCCTGCTTTCGATACATCACCCATACCATCCACGGGGAAAGTATCCAGCCCAGGCACAACGGAATGCTCCACGGAATGGCTTCCTGTTGTCCATACCCGAAGAACAGGCAGCCTGCAAAAAGGAGGCTGATCAGCGGTGCGGCTCGCATCCTGCGGAACATAGCCGCGAGGTCAGACCGGTGGCCGGCGTTCCGCCCGCTGCCGGCGGGCGTCCATATCAGCAGGTTCTTTCGGGAGATAAAGACCCGCCAGCCGGTGATCGCAATGGCATTGACTGCACAGAGCGCCTCGTAGGGAAGACAGATCAGCTCGTACAGGTTTAGCCAAAACCGGCCTGCCGTTTCTCCGGCGGCATTCTTCCATTGTACCGGCACAAAGATCTTTCCGGGACTTTTCAACATTTTGGACAGAAAGAGCGCAAGCGAGGGAAATAGGGCCACGCCTATCACATACAACGTCCAAACGCCGGAACGCCTTAATAGCGTATCGCCTATGAATAGCATACAGAGAAGCGAGACAGGAAGAAGGCTGCGGCGAAGGTTATCGAATATCTTCCACCTGGAAACTGCCGATAGGGGGTTTTTTACCCGCGCACCACCAAAGCCGGGGACAACCGGAAGGACCCATTCGGCGATCTGCCAGTCCCCTCTGATCCATCGATGGCGCCGGGATATATCGGTAAGGTAGTCAGGATATCTTTCATACAGTTTGACGTCGTTCAGGAGGCCTGAGCGGACATGACAGCCTTCGAGCAGATCATGACTGAGTATCCTGTTGTCGGGAAACCGGTTGTGTAGTACGCTTAAAAAGGTATCCACCTCGTAGATGCCCTTTCCGGAATAAGACCCTTCCCCAAAAAGGTCCTGGTAGACATCTGGCGAAGCGCGCGTATAGGGGTCTACGTCAGGCCCGGCTGAATTCAGCTTTTGATACAGGGAGTCGTCGGCTCCTCTGAGGTCTGTCGCCATCCTTGGCTGCAGCATACCGTACCCTGCTATGACCCGGCCCTTCCGCGCGCAGTATACGGCTTTGTTCACGGGATGGGCCAGGGTTGCAACCAGCTTCCAGGCAGTTTCTCTTGGCAGCTGTGTATCCGAATCGAGCGTGATAACGTATTTTATCCGTGGAAAGTGGCGCTGGTCGCCGATGATCGTGCTGAAATTGTCGCCTCTCTGTCCCCGCAGCAATGCATTCAGTTCCATGATCTTTCCGCGCTTCCTTTCAAAACCCATCCATATCCTGTCACGCGCATTCCATTTCCTGGGCCTGTGAAAAAGAAAGAAAGACCCATTCGGCCCGGAAGGATATTTTTCATTCAATCTTTCTATCCCCTCCATGGCATGCCGCAACAGGAGCTCGTCATCGGGTGTCGTCCTCTCCGTTGAATCCTTGAAATCCGTCAATAGCCCAAAATGAAGATGCGCGTCCCTGTTGCACAGAAACCGTATTTCGAGGTCATGGACCAATTCAGATATGGCTTCGGGCGAGGTCAGCATGGCGGGTACGACGACAAGCGTGGTGAATTCTTCGGGGATGCCCCTGGAAAGATCGTATTTTGGCAGCGTCGCAGGCTTTTTGAAAAACCCTGCCAGCAAGTCGATCAGGTATTTGGCCACATTGCTCGAGCCTAACAGGATCATTATGCCGGTCAAAACCAGGAGCAGTCCCCGGGCGCCGTCGTCATAGAGCATCCCCAGCAGCCAGTACCCTATTATTGCCGTGACCATCGCCAGGCCGCCCAGATAAAAGAGTAAGGGAGACCGCAGGATGAATTCCGATATGGTTTCCTTTACATTGTGATGCACGCCGAGCGATTGTCCGAACTTTTTTCTGCCGGGGCCTATCAGAAAATATCCGATATGGGCGGTTGCGGTGTCGGTCGAAGCATATTTGGAGAGCAGAACCGCCCATCGCGCAACCTCGAATTCCGTCAGCCCGGTTTGCCTCGCTATTCCTGCCACTTCTGCGCGATACAGGTCTCTCGTATGGAAGTCCATTCTGCCATATACGCCGCTGCAATCTTTTCGCAGTATTTTTTCGGTGACGCTCATCTCGTCGATGAACTCCTGCCAGTCGATGTTGTCGAGCTGCTGCAGGCTATTGATGCAATTCCACAGGGAATTGAGATCCCCGAATTGTCTTTTCTTCTCCAGCCGGTGCGCCGCGTTGATGGAAATATTCCTCTTTGCGAGAGCTCTTTCTATTCCCGGCAGCCAATTCCCCTCCTCGCCGTCGATCTGTCTTGCCAATGCTGAAAGGAAGGTAACGCTGCACGAGGGAAGTAAACTATAAAGCTCTTCGAGCGCTGCATTTCCGCCGGCCGGGGAAGCCGGGGCCGACCTGATGCGATCACACCAATAATCGGCGGATCGGGATTCGATCAGCGAATATGCATTCGCAAGCGCTATCCGGCGGAGGTTATTGATAAGACAGAGCTTGAAAAGGGCCCGGACCGCCTTTAATTCAAGGATCTCAAGCCTCGATCTTTCCTGGTAGGAATGAATAAAGCTCTTGAGGATATCCGGCTCGATCCTGGAGTTGGCGTGTGAAATGAACTCTGTCGCGATATTGTATAGTCGGGGGCTATGGGCATTGGGCCCGGTTTGCAGCCTGGGCAACCCTTTGTCCACAAGGAGCAGAAGTGTCCTGGTCTTTAGCAGCTGGTCCCGGACCAGATCCAGATTCGATCGCCATTCGGCGCACTGCTGTGTGAGGTCATCGCAGCGATCTTCTCCGGAGAAGAGAATATTGGTTTCCAGTATCGTTCTTTCATACCACGCAAGATCCTTCAGGAGATCGGCGACGCTATGCCCCTCAATAAGGACGTGTTTTTGAGAGATATCCCTGCCGTGCCGGACCATTTCCTCGAGGTCGAATGGAGCGGATCGCAGGATTCCCTCTTCTTCTGGGGCATATCCAAGGATCTCTTCCCTGGTTGACGAGGATAGGTCAAAGCGGGACAGGAAGCGCCCGGCAAAGATTGTCTTTTGCATTGGGAGCGATTAAGTTTAGTTAATAATGGCGGAGCCTTTGCTTTAAATGTCTGGCAAGCACGATGACGTTATCTCCCGTGACCATGTCCTTATGGGTCCCGGGAACAAAAAAAGTCTGAATTTTCCCGGAGTAAGACGCCCAGGTCAGTGTCTCATCCTGGATGTAGTCACGGGCCGCTGCCTTGAATGCCAGGATCTCGCAGCTGATCCTGCCGGAATGGACATAGCTCATCGAATCATTGAACATCCGTACATGGATCAACCTCGAAAAGTATTCTATAGCCCTGGCCTTTTGAGGCATCTTGCCGGTCATATAACGGGTAACAAAAGGAACCATCTCATCCATGTCCATCATACTCATTCTGGCTCTCAGCTCCATTTCCCATTCCCGGGGATATTCGGGGCCCGGGATATTGAAGTTTTCGAAATAGTCTTTCACCAGCTGCAGGACGAAATCTGCTTTTTCCAGGTTGGCGGGAAGGCCCGTCAGGTCTTCCGGCTGGTTGTCCAGTATTGCTATAAAATCGAGCTCTTCCTTGTGCCGTTCCAGCTGACGTGCCATTTCATACACTACGTTCCCTCCAAAAGAATGCCCCATGAGCCGATAGGGCCCTTCAGGCTGCACCTGCCGGATCCACTGAATGTTATGTGCTGCGATATCGGGTATGCTTCTTAGCGGCAATTCTCCTTTTTTTGTGCCCACCATATCCAAACCGACTACAGGGCAGGTATCCCTGAGTACGTTGCCGATCATCTTGTAGGCGATGCTCATTCCGCCTGATCCCGGGATGACAAACAGCGGGATGCCGTCTTTTCGCCGGTTCAAATGCAGCAGATGGCAATCCTCTTTCTCGTGAAAGTCCGCAGCAGAGGGCGCAGTCCTGGTCGCCAGCTCCGCTATCGTTGGGTACTCGAAGAGATCGCCGGGCTGTACTTCGACCCCCAGCCGCTTATGGATGGCCGATACGACGTGGGAAACCAGCAGGGAATGGCCGCCGTGTTCAAAAAAATTATCGTGTATGCCGATGCGTTCTACACCCAGCAGGGCCTGCCATATGCCGGCAAGGTGCTGCTGGTGCTGGGTACGGGGAGCGACATAGTGTTCGTCGTCATCGGCGGCACGGGGTTCCGGCAGGGCGTGGCGGTCGACTTTGCCATTGGGAGTCAGCGGCAGGGCGGCGATCTCGACCCAGCGGGCAGGAAGCATATGTTCGGGGAGGCGGCTGCGCAAATAGTCCTGCAGACCCTCCCGGTCCCAGGGGCCTCTGGCCACGGCATATCCGACGAGCTGGCTGCTGCCGGCTATCTCCCTCGCTACGACCACGCATTCCCGTACACGGCCGCTTGCGGCAGCGACCTGCTCTATTTCGCCCGGCTCAACCCTGAAGCCGCGGATCTTAACCTGCTGGTCAATGCGGCCTACAAATTCGATAGTACCGTCGGATAGACGGCGGCCCAGATCGCCGGTCCGGTATACCCTGCCATCGCCTCCGAAAGGATCATCGATAAAGCGTTCGGCCGTCAGTCCGGGGTTGTTCCAATATCCCTTTGCAACACAGGCCCCGCCCACATAGATCTCGCCGCATTCACCCATCGGACAAAGCCCGCCTGATCCCTCCACAATGTAGATCGTTACATTGTCAATAGGCCGCCCTATGGATGTGACTCCTGGTGAAACTTCCTGGCAGGTGGCGTCTGCCGTCACTTCCGTCGAACCGTAAATATTCAAGAGAGTATGAGCAGGGGCCGGGAACAGGCTACAAAATTCTTCTGTCAGATCGGCGGAGAGCCGCTCGCCGCTGCAGGTCCAGTATTTCAGATGGGCAAGGTCCATGCGGTCCATACTTATCTTCCCGAGCATTGTCTTCAACAATGAAGGCACCAGCAATAATCTGGTTATCCTATGCAGTTGGATCATCTTTATGAAAGACCCTACATCGATAACGTCTTCTTTTCTGAACAGGACAGATGGAATTCCGTACAGCAGGGGGCCGAATATTTCCCAGATATGATCTACGAAACCGATGGAAGTCCTCCACGCACAACATTCATCGTTCCCAAAAGGATAGGCATCCCACATCCAGCGGATCCTGTTGAGGATGGACCCGTTGTGAAGCATTACTCCCTTGGGCTTACCGGTAGATCCGGATGTGTATAATATGCAGGTGAGCGGGTCGGTCCCTCGGGCATTCCGTAAGGAAGGCGCGACATAAGCGTTATATTTCTCCGCTGAATGAATAGGCAGGATGGAGGCCGCCGGTCCGAAGTTGGCTTCGCCGGCCAGCTCTTTGGTTGTCAGGATCACATCGGCTTTCGAGTCCGACACCAGATAGCCCAGCCTTTGAGGGGGGATGTCCGGCTCTATCGGTACATAGGCGCCGCCGGCCTTTAGTATGCCAAGCATTCCGACAAGCATCTCTATGCTTCGCCTGACGCAAAGGACTACCGGTATCCCATCGCCGACCCCTCTCGACCGAAGCTCATTCGCCAGCCCGTCGGCCCAGCTGTTCAGCCGACCGTAGCTAAATTGCGATCCGTCAAAAACGACGGCTGTTGCTGCGGGCGCTCGCCCCGCCTGTAATTCGAAAAGATCCGCGATGGTCATAGCCTCATGCCAAGGTGGTGGGCAATTAGTTTGGCGCTCTTTCCTATAACCATGGTATGATGGTCGCCAGGCACCTGTACGATCATTATTTTCCCGGCGTGGTTTTCCCATCCAAGTGCCTCCGCCTCATGCTGCCGGCCCTCGGGCCTGAACACGTAGATCTCGCTGCTGGTCTTCCCCAATGGAGCATAGACGATCTGTGCGTGGTGGAGGTTGACCTGCACCAGGTGTGCCACATGCCGGATGGCGTTCTTTTTGGACGGGATCCTTTTTTGAAGGACAGCCGAAACGTGCGGCATCATCTGGTTTATGGGGAGAAAAGACAATTCTTTCCTGAGATCGTTTACCCATTCGGGATAGGGAGGCTTGAGTATGTCGAAGCTATTGAGATAGTCTGCGATCAGGCGGATCGCGTCTGCCGAAGTATCCGTTGTTTCCGGGACCAGGTTGTTTCCAGCCTCTCCGTCCATCATCGCAATGAACTCTGTGGGTTCGCCCCGCCGCTGCAGCTGAAGGGCCATCTCGAAGGCGATATTGCCGCCAAAACAATGCGATAAGAACCGGTATGGGCCGTGGGGCTGCACCTGGCGGATCCAGGAGATCAGGAGCGAAGCGATATCCTTTACGTGGTGCTGCGGCTTCTCCCTGGGCTCTGTCCCCTTCAAATTAATACCGAATACACTATAGCGATCCGAAAGGAGAAGGGCCAGCTGCTGGAAATAATTGGTCTTTCCACCGGTTCCCGGAATGATGAACAACGGGCGATCGCTGCTACTGCTTCTCAGAAGTACCACGTGCTTCCGGGCCATTTTTTCCTTAGCCGCGGCGATCATGAGGCGATCAGATGATTGGAGGGTAGTGTAAGAAGTATATTCCTCTGCAACAATTCCACCCGGACGAGCAGGCGCTGCTCGTTTCTGAACTCCACGACCTCACAGGCAAGGCCGGTCAGCGCTCCCTGTCCGATAACCAGCTTCCGCCCCGGCAGAAAACGATCTTCAGAAATTTCGATATTCTTCGCCTCCTGTACCAGCTTGATATTGCCTACGATAACATCGTCGACCCGGGCGATCTTTTTACCGGTTTTCACGTAATACAAAGCCCCGTCAGTATCTATGCCGTCATAATAATTCCGGATGTCGTTGAGGTAGATGAATACATAGGACGGGAACAGCGGCTCGTCTATAAATCGCTTCCTGTCGTGCCAGTGTCGGAGTGCCTTTCTTGTGGGCAGGAAGGTCGTCAGCTTCATTTCGGACAACCGGATATGAACTTTTTTCTCATGTTTTGGCTTTGTGTAGATAAGGTACCAGCCAGCGGTAAAGTCGGCCATAACAATGGTGTTTTGCTCCTGAACAAAAGAATCTAAAAATGGCGAAATGGAAAGTAGTATTGGCGCGAATTTCGGGTTCGGGTTTTACGAAAACCGTCTGCGCTGTAGCAGCGCAAGCAAAGGCGTTGTCATCATGGTGGTAAATAAAGCTACGAGGATCATTATGGTGAAAAGGGTATCCGATAGTATCCCCATTTCAAGCCCCAGGTTGAGGACCACCAGCTCAACCAGGCCGCGGGTATTCATCAGTACGCCAATAGACAGACTGTCTCTGGTAGACTCTCCCGTGCATCTGGCTGCGATCGCGCTGCCGCCCAGCTTGCCGGCGACGGCCACGACAGTTGTCAGGCCGAATATCATCCAGTAAAAGAGGCTGTCCAGCGAACCGATGCGGGTCCGGAGACCGGTACAGGCAAAGAACAGCGGGAGCATCACAATAAACAAGGCGTCCCCTACCCCGACTATCAGACGGCCCTGAAGACCCTGGTCTTTGGGCATGATGAGGCCTGCAATAAAGGCCCCAAACAAAACATGAATACCCATTACCTCTGCACACCATGCGCTGAGCAGCACGACTACACATGTTACAACCAGCGTATATTGGTCCTTGCCCCTGCAGACCTTTTGCAATAACAACTTCACCAGCGGCCGCACGGCGACAAACATGACCACGATATAGGCGAGGATCAGCAGGACCATGTAGAGCACCATTTCTCCGGTACCTCCTTTAGCGACGGCGAGCAATAGCGCCAGCAGACACCAGGCCGTTATATCGTCGATGGCGGCGCAGGTAAGCGCCATATTCCCGAGGCGGGTATTCAGCAGGTCTTTTTCCTTCAGGATACGGCCCAATACGGGAAAAGCAGTAATGCTAAGCGCCGTTCCCATAAACAAAGCAAACGAGCTGAATTTGGTATGGGGCAATGCAAAATATCCATACAAAAAGTAAGAAAGACAAATACCCAGGACCAATGGGAAGATAATACTGGCGTGACTGATCACGATCGCGGAGCCTGCCCTTTTCGAAAGCATGGCCAGATCGACTTCAAGACCAAGAACGAACATAAAAAATATCAACCCTATCTGGCTGAAAACGTGGAGATACCCAATGGATGCCGCGGGAAACAGGAATGCGCCAACTCCGGGCGCCAGCTGAAACAGGACGGATGGGCCCAGGATGATCCCGGCGATCACCTCGCCCACGACCGCAGGCTGACCGACCTTTTTCAACAGATATCCGCATGCTCGCGTCGTTACTATAACAACCACCAGCTGCATTATAAAAACGGCGATCGGCAGTCTGGCAAGGTTTAGAAGATTCTGTTCGATCAGATGGCTGCCATATGCCCCGGGCAAGGCCCCTATTGGCAGCTCCAGCTGTTTGCCCGCCTCCAGAACATGGAAGGCTATTGCGGCAAATAATCCTATCGCAAGAATATAAAGGGCCCAGGTAAATCTGGCTTTCATATCAGATGAGTTCAGGATGCTCGATTAGCACTTTCAGATCTTTTTCCAGGGGAATGGTCAGGGATTGGATAGAACGCCAGGTATCGACATTGGACATCCAGATGCTCTTGTTCTTAAGACCCTGATCGAAATTCTTCGGTATGACGCCCTGTCCCAGCAGGAGGGTGTCGAAACCCAGCAGACCGAAGATATCGTCCTTTATTTCCCGGGATACCATCTCCCTGAATTTTTCATCCGTATAGGAGAGCAGTCCCACCTCATTGTACAGGTCAACCAGCCATTGAATGGAAGAGATATCGCTATGATTGCGGCAGTCCTGCCAGTATCTTGTTTTGAATTTGTTGTTGAATTTGTAGTGAATAGACAAAAACCCTTTCAAATAATCCCAGTGTGCGTTCATGTGGTCGTTCACCACCTTTCTCACGGCAGGGGACTTTTTAAGATTGGGCAAATGCTTTACAAGAAGCTCAACTTCCTTGATGATCATGTGAATGCCAGTAGACTCGAGCGGCTCGACAAAGGCATAGGAATTCCCCACCGCAAAGACATTCCCCATGCATATCTCCCGGTGCCGACCGGACTTGAATTTTACTACCCTGAAGTTCTCTATATCCGGATTCTTCAGCTTCAGCTCGCGCGCGGCCTCATCTTCCGTGCAATAATCGGATGAGAAGACATAGCCCCGGTGGTCTTCGCCGCGCATTGGGATAGCCCAGCACCACCCGTTGTCCATAGATTCTGCATAGGTATAGGGCCGCACTTTTTCCTTATTTGGTATGCACCCGGTTACGGCCCTGTCGTTAAACAGAGAGTCTTTGTAGGAGAGATAGGGGCTTTCCAGGACCTTTTCTATTAATAAGGACTTAAATCCGGAGCAATCCACATAATAGTCAAAGCTGTATGAGTCTCCCCCCTCTCCTATCACCGAAGCAATATTGCCTGTGAGGTCATCCCTGACAGCGTCTATGATCAGATCGTCAATATAACGAACGCCGAGCCCGATCGCTTTTGTCTTCAGATACCCGATAAATGAGACATTGTCAAGGTGAAGAGCATAGGATATGTCGTTCGACAATGAGAAATATTGTTCCGGTTCGTCATTGGGAGAGGGAGAGACGACGAATGATGAGTCGTTGCTCATCAGCATGGACGACAACGAGCAGTCATTGATATTCCCATTTATCAGGTAGGCGCTCCTGATATCCGATCTGCCAAATGGGTAGTTAAAATAATAATCGCCAGGGAGTCCCCAGAAGAATTTGATCCCCAGCTTCCAGGTCGGCTTTACCTCTTTATAGAATTCGATCGTCGGCAGCTCAAGCACGTGAAAAAGAAAACGCCGTATCTCAGGGGTTGTAGCTTCCCCGACTCCGATCACCGGTATTTTGGATGACTCGATCAGGACAACGTCGAGTTCAGGATATTCCTTTTTCAGCGCAAGAGCTGTAAGAAACCCGGAGGTCCCGCCGCCGATGATGGCGATGCTGTGGCAGTCGTTATCCGGGTCACCGGCCTCATTTTTCCCTGCAAAAAGGTTGCTCTCGATATGTTTTTTGGAATGAAAATATTTGCTGAGAAGAACCCGGTACCCGGGAGACGGCGCTCCATTCCTCCTTTCGGGAAAACCCTCGAAGACGGGATAGATATACTTGGATTCGGGACCAGGCCTGTCCTCACGTTCCACATTGAACATGGTCACACTATCGACGAGCTTTAATTTGTTGCCGGAGACATCGGAAGCGTCTTCGAGAACGGCGCATACTTCCTGTACCAGGTGAGAGAACAGGAGGGTAAAGATATGCGGCTTTTCCTGCAACAGGTGCGGGTCTGCCGCCGGGATGTACAGGTCGCTCAGCTCCTCCATCCGGGGGACACGCATCAGCTGTTCCTGTTTCAGCAGAAGTATCGCCGAATCGGCTCCTGCCGTACTACCGGGAAAATAGGTCGGGCCGGCTACGAGGCGACCATTGTAAAAGAAGACAAACAAGGCGCGTCTGCCACTGTCTCTCAGGATCGCATTGATGTTCAGCACCTCGTCAAAACCCATGTTCTCCAGCACCACTATACAGAGATCGCTATGTCCCAGCGTCTGAATGTTGTCAAAGGTACAGGACAGACAATCTATCCATGGCAAGGCCTTCAGTTGATAGATCAAAAAGTCATTGAGTACGGAGCCTTCCCGTGCGAGCAGAGCGATCGTTGATCGTGTTCTCATTTTATTGCTAGTTTAAATATTACCATAAAAAGGGCACCATATATGAATATGGCGCCCCTCCAACTACTTTTGCCAGGATTGGTTTTCCCAACTCCAGCTTTTGTTGTCTGCAGCCGACCAGCTCCAGGAAGCCTTGTTAGAGCCGGATTCATTTTGATCAGCTCCAGCCAGGTCGATTTTCTCTTCTGACAGCCTTGTCAGAAGATTTTTCAGCTCAACTTGTGCTTTTTCCATATGAAGGAATTTGCATGGTGACGCTTACTCTGTCTAAGGTTTTCAGCATTCCCTTCCTTATAGACGCCTATAAAGCCGTTAAATCTTTTGCCGGTATTGAAACAGGATGTTGAGGGCCGGGCGACATCTTACTCAACAGGGTCTTGTTGATGAGCCGCGAGACAGTGGCTCCTTCCTCGTTGATAAAGAAATGCCCGCCGTTAAAATAGTGGATGGAGCATATTCCGCTGGTATGCTTTTTCCAGCCGTCGGCCTGCTCCGGGACCATGTCTTCCTCTTTTCCCAGGAAGACGGAGATGTCGCAGTCAAAGGGGATTATCCTGTCAAAGTTGAAGTCGGTCGCCGACAGGAAAAAATCACGCCTGAGAACAGGCAGGAACATTTCGAGCAATTGGGGATATTGAAAGAATTCAGGCGGGGTGCCACCCAGTTCCAGGACTTTTTTTGCAAAGGCGTCCTGGTCGAGCAAATGGTATTTCTTTTCTTCCTGCATTGGAATATGCGGGGCGGACCGGCCTGAGAAAAAGAGGTGGATGGGTGGATTTACCCCCGCCTGCCTGATCTTCCCCGCCAGCTCATAGGCAAGCATGGCGCCCATACTGTGGCCGAACAGGGCATATGGCGATTCGGATATCTCGTGTTTGACGATAGCATATAGATCATCGACGGCCTCTTCACACGATCTGTATAAGGATTCCCTGATCCTTACACCCCTTCCGGCCAGCTCTATGGGGAACAGCTGGATCGAATCGTCAAGCCAGGACCGCCATTTCTTATAGATCACTGCTGAACCGCCTGCGTAGGGGAAGCAGAACAATTTGATCTTGTTCATATCGGATATCATATCTTTTTAAATAACCTCCCCCCGAGATAGCTGATGCCGGCGTACGCAGCGATAAAAGGCAGAAATGGTGTATAAGGATTCACCGGCCAGACGGCAGCCTTATAAAGCCTTCGCACGAAATAGCTGGAGAAGTTTCCCATCTTGTGCCAGGGGCTTTTCCAGCAAAAAGCAAGCGTATACCCGATGCCGTCGTCCACAGGAGCCACCGCATGATACCAGTAGGGAGGGATATAAAGGGCGTCCCCCTCGCCAACCTCGGCGACCGAAGGGTTCAGCCCGAGAGCGGGATCCAGCTTTTTCCCTTTCAGGTATTCCTCACTGTTGAGGAATTGGACTACCTCCCTGGTATGTGGAATCGATGGAGGCAGCAGGGCCACTTTTTTAGTTCCGTTGACCTGGCACATTAACGTCTCGTCTGCATCGTGGTAGTGCCAGGCCGTAGATGCGCCGCGGTAAATGAAGATACGCATCCGGGGATAGACTCTTGGATTACCGGGATTGGGTAAGAAGGTAAAGCCTGCCATTTCGGCTTTCAGCGGCTCAAAATAACTATTGGGATTGATTTCCTTGGAAGGCAGGTTAAATATGGGATCTTTCCCGGCGTGCAGCCGCTCGATGGCATCGTGAAAATGCATGACCTCCCTTCCATTATTTTGCAGATCGGGGGTGTTGAAATTTTCGTGGGGGAAAACATCGACCTCGAAGTTCCCCAGGTGGGACAGCCAGTATGTCTTTTCTTTCCATTTCTTTACCGCCGGCCAGTGAGCAACGGCGCCTTTGATCAGGCATGCCTTGTTCCTGTTCACCCAGTTTTTCATGAACTCTTCCTCTTTCAGCTTTTCCGCGTGCAACACCGCCACGCCGGGCGCCTTATCAATTCCTGGAATAGCCGAAAAGAGCAATTTGGCTGCACGGCTAAAGGGCTGTTCTTTTTCTCGTTCCTGTAAGCTGATCATACTGCATTTTTAAAGGTTCATAGTCCGCAGCGGTCGCCTGCCGTATAAGAGCGTGGGCCAGCGACCGTAACGAGTCGACCAGGGGGATGCCCCTGACTGCTTCTTCCCGGTACAATAGCGAAAGTTCGGTGCATCCGATAACGATCGCGTCAGCGTTGTGCTGCTCAAAGAATTCAACGGCACGGTCGGCCAGCGCATAGACCTCGTCCCTGATCTTTGTCGGGCAGGATTTAATGCCAAAGTCAGGATCATAGATCATTTTGTGAATGACGCTGTCCTGGAATACCGGATCGGGTATGATCGCCTCATAGCCCATGCCGGCCAGCAATTCCCGGTAGACTCCTGATCTGTAAGTCCCATTTGTGGCCATTATCCCGACCCTTTTGGCGCCGGGATACCTGATCCTGATAGACCGGCAGGTTTCCTGCAGCATGTCGACCATCTCCACGTCGATATTTTTCCGATCCAGCTCTCTGAGAATAACGTCATAGATCGCAGGAGCATGTGCGGTGTTACAGGCAATGCCGATGACCTCGGCTCCAGCGGTGTACAGCTTTTCTATCATTGCGCTGATCTGATAGGCAGGATTGATCTTTTCTTCTCCGATGAGATAAAGCGTCCTGTCAGGAATGCTTTTTGGAAAAGAGACCAGTATTATCGAAGGATAGTCCTGGTCCAGCCGCGCGTGGGTGCTGTCGAGAATAAGATCAAATAAAGCCGTACCGGAATGAGGCCCCATGCCGCCTGCAATGCCGATGGTCTTGTGCGTTCCTTCTGAGTGCATGTATAGGGATTCGATGTTCTTGGACGGCGGTTATTCCGACATGGCGACCAGTACCTTCCGGCTGCCGGCGTAGGAATTCCTTCCATGAAGGACCAGTTCATTGTCGATCACGAGGAATTGGTTGCGTTGCCATTTCGGAGCCCGGGTGACCTGGCCGATGCTGGCCAGGATATCTTTCACCATTCCTTCGGGTATGTCCTCTCCATTTCCAAACTTCACGAACATGGGGAATTCTTCGGGGCTGTCGTACATGGCTGCCATCGCTTCATAAATTTCTTCACCCAATTGTGTGGGATGGAATTGGTCGATCTGATTGAACCAGACCCGTTGCTTCGTTTCGCGATGGCGGATGATCCCACGGGAAGGCTGCAACAGCCGGAGCGCGGCATTGGCGCCCCATTCAAAGGAAATTCCCAGGGCATGGCAATATCTTTCGACCTCCTGCTTGTCCCCGGTCTCGAAGGTATCCTGCCAGGAAGGTCCGACCCCGAGGCCGCTGTGAAGATTACGTATGTACAGGATATTCTTCTCTTCTATTGCCCTGACAATGGCCGGATCCATAATATCCAGTATTTCGCGGCCATCCGCCAGCAGGGTCTCACCTCCCGATAAGGCGGGCTCGAGGCAGGTGAAAAAAAGCTTGTTCGGCCACTTTGCGGAATACGATAGTTCATTGTGCATGGTGATCCTCCGGCTCTGGTCGTACTCGGTAGAGGTATAGACATTTGCCGTCAGTTTTGTCCGCGGCGAATTGCCGTCCACGTAGTTGAGGAATTTGCTTGCAATGGAGTCGACGATCTGCTGAAAGCCTTCCAGTGAATCGATCTGAACGCCATCGAACCTGACAGCACCGACGGTGGTCAGCTGCCCGTCGATCTCCTGCCGGTGCTCCCGGTACCAGGTGATAAATTCATCCGTGCCGATCCCCCCGAGCTCTGCTACGAAGGCCGGTTCCGGCCCGACTGTATGCCTTGTTGTATTCATTTTGCAAAGAGTTTCTACTAGTTTTTTGCGCCCGCTCCTCCCGATATCCTGGCTGCCAGGTCCTTGTTCTTGGCCCGGACCCAATCGGCGAGCGCGTTCAATTGCTCTGCATCGACGGCGCCCCCGGCCCTGGCGGAATCGACCTTCTTCAGGAAGGTCTCCGGCGGATCTACCCGGAAAGAGTGCTGCAGGGACAGGTACATACTCGGATATTCCAGGAAAAGGACCCCCGGAAACAAGTGATCTATTCCCACACGGGCAGTAAGCCTGTTCAGCTCCAGGATCATTTCCCACCCAGCCTCGGAATTGGACTGAAAGACAAAGCCGCGTTTGTATCGGATAGAATAGAACATGAAGGAACGAAAGCCGGTGTTCACGCCTCCGAAGAACAACACGGAATCGGTCGGACTAAAGGCAAGCCAGAATCCCGGACCGGCCTTTTGTCCATAGTCCGGCTTGTCGATCTGCGGGACACACAGGCTGTCTATTCTTGCCGCTGACAGGTGGTTGCCGGTAAAGATGGCAAGCATCAGTCTGGCCAGTGCGTCTGCTGTGGTATGGACGCCCGAAGCGGGTACCGGTTCAAAGTTCTTCCATTTGTGCACTTCGTCGCCGTGATCATCGTATCCGAGTGCATAGTTCCCCGCAACCCCTCTTCCAAACGGATTCAATGGCTTTCTCCTGTAGGTCATGAAGGTCCGTTTCAGGTGGAATGGCTTTATCACCATTTCATCTATGTATTTCTGATAAGGTTCGTCCAGGACGTGTTCGATCACCCTGGCCAGGTATTGAAAACCTTCGCCGGAATACTCGAACTGCGTGCCGGGATCATGCAATATTTCCAATACGTTCGGATCGTGCTCGTTCTTCCAGTTCTCGATCCCGGAAGAATGGCAGAGGATCATCCTTGGGGTGATCTTTTTATAACGCGGGTCGTGCTCGAGCCCCTCGTGCGGGAGGTACTGATACATGGGTTTATCCAGATCGAACCTTTTCTCGTCCACCAGCTTGTTGACGATGTAGACCAGGAATATCTTGGTGAGTGAAGCCCCTTCGAAAACTGTTCTCCGGTTCGCCTTCCGGTGCCGGCGCTCGTCTTTCAGACCGTAGACATTGCTGAAGACGATCTTGTCGCTATCGATAACGGCAATGGATAATGCGGGGACACCGGTCTCCTCCAGCATCAGCTCTACCTTACGGCCGAACTCCCCTGCGTCAACGGTCCTGTCAGCGGACTGGAAGGATCCGGGGCGCTGCGCCATGAGGGGCAGGGAGGTCGCGGCCTGCAGGAGTCCCGATAGCCCGAGGAATAACGGCCAGCAGCCAGCCTTTACGAAATTCATTTTTCCGGTGGTTTTATTTTATTAATAAGTATACGGCAGCTCGACCGACGGGCTGATCTTGTGTAGCGTACCCTGATCCATTTTCAGCACTTTGTCTGCTACGTCGAAATAGTGATCGTCATGTGTGATGGCGATGATGATCTTTCCCTTTTTCTTCATCTCCGGCAGCAGCACCCGGTAAAAGAATTTTCGAAATTCCGGATCCTGGTCGGCGGCCCACTCGTCAAAAAGATAGACGGGAGAATCCTCCAGATAGCACTGCAGCAAAGCAATCCGTTTTCGTTGCCCGCCTGACAGATCGAGCGTGCTGTACCTGTTGTTTTTGATGGAGACTTTGTCGTCCAGCTTCAGCAGGGCCAGGTAATGGTCTACCAGGGATCTGTTTTCCTCGGTGTTCACGTTGTACAATTTTTCGAATAAGAATGGGGGGCTGAATACTGTCGAGAAGTATTCGCTGAGCCTTCGTCCTTCGGTCGCGCGTCCATTGATCAGTATCTCGCCTTTATCAGGGGTATAGAGTCCGGTAAGCAGCTTTGCCAGGGTGGTCTTGCCGCTCCCGTTGCCTCCTATAAGGAACAGTATCTCTCCCGGATGGAGCTCCAGGTCGATGGGGCCGATCGCAAAGTTCTCCCTTTCACCGGCGTGCTTGTATTTGAACTCTACGCCCTCGACCTTGAAGCTGGTCAGTGCCCGGATCCGGGAAGGGATTTCGAGGTCGGGCTCCCGGTCGATCCTGATCTCTTTCGAAAAGCTCCTGATGCGCTTCCATGCCACCACCACCTGTGAGAATCTCGGTATCGGCGATAGAATGGCGTTCACGGGTCCGATCATATACAACAGCACCATGATGAAGCTCAGGATGCTATAGGGCGTAATGTCGGGAAACAGGTCTTTCATCCCGAACGCGGCAAATCCCAGCAGGATCACCAACAGGGATTCCCCGATGAGGCCGCTGTCCAAGGATTTCACGTCGGCCGCAGATATCTTCCGGCGGTATTCATCGGCGCATTCTACCACTTCCTTTTTGTAGACAAGCGTTTTGTTCCTATGAAGGATAATCTCTTTATACCCGTTGACGATGCCCTGGATCAGCCGGATGAATAGATTCTGTGCGTCCCTTGCTTCCTCAAAATACCTGCGCATCTTTTGGGAGACATACGTCGCGATCGCACACAAAACGCCCAATATACATATGGTGATGACGGTGGCCCAGGCTGCGATGGAAGCCATGTATATAAATGCTCCCAGCACCGTGATCACGCTGGTTACCAGTGACACGACTATTCCCGTGGAGCTCCCGATGGTGGAGACATCGTCGTTCAGTGTCGTATAGATCTTTTCCTTATCTATGAGCTCAAACCTTTCATAGGAAGTGGAAAATATATTCCTGATCAGGTCCATCCTCAGGTCGTACATCAGTCCGTTGGTAAATTTGATCAGTCCCCGTTGAACGAACCTCCGGCCGATGAGGTAGATGCCCAGGACAAGGCCATAATAGAAGATCTTGTATTTCAGTTCTATCCCGGAATTCAGCGCGGAAGTGACCATCACGATAACAATGACGCCGGAGAGGCCGGTAAGAATGCTGATGAGGATGATCTGCGGCGCCAGCCTCTTGTACTCGTTGGGTTCGGGAAAGAAGAGCGTTATACAATAGACCAGGCAGCTCAGTACGATCGAGGCGGTCAGCAAAAGGACCAAAGCGGGAAAGGTGACGGGAGTCCAGACGGTCATCGCTTCCCAGCTGGAGTCTGCAAAGGCCAGGGGGATGAAATAGATGCCCAACAGATAGGGAGCAGCCTTTAGTATTACCCCTGCTATTATTTTTATTTTACCGATCGAAAATCCGTTCCAGCGTCTTATACCGCGGATAACGCCGTATACGACCCTGCCTGCAAAAATGCAGACAAGGAGAAGATAGGCGGTCAGCGCAATGCAGATGACAGAGAGGATATTATCCAGGTGGTCGTCGGGGTCGACCGTCTGCAAGATCTTTTCGCCTGCCAGGATCGACATGATGTGACTGGCTATCACCGGGGTATAGCTGCTGTTCGAATTGGCCAGCACCGCGACCGCAATTCCTTTGGAGGGCCGCATGTCAATAAAAGAGGTGAAATTCGGATTTACGCCTCCGTGGAATATTTCCTGGTTACCCGTCAGGGATATTTGCCAGCCGCTGGCATAGGAGGTATTGTCATGCGGAGCAACGGTCTCATCCCGTCGGTGCGTGCTATCAGCCAGCGCAGCCAGCGGGGATGCGGACAATCCCATCTGAAAGCTCAGCCATTTGGCCATATCGGTTGCGTTGGAGATCACATAGCCTGCCGCATAGTTGCCTTTGTATACAGGAGCGATATACCTGCGCGGCCGGAAAAAACCCAGCTTGTAGCCCGAGGCCATCAATTCGGGATGGGCGGGCAGACCCACTGTAGTGCTACTCAGCCCCAGCGGCCCGATGACGTTTTCCCGGAGGTATTGCTCAAAAGGCTTCCCTGTAACCTTCTCAATGATCAGCGCCAGCACGTCGTAGTTGATGGTGGCATATTCATATTCAGTTCCGGGCAGATGGTCCAGTTTCTGATCCTTTAATTGCCGTACCGTCATCTCCAATGCGTCGTTTGCCGAAGTAGCGGGGATCCTGCCGATAGTATTCCACGGGATGCCGCTGGTCTGGTGGAGCAGGTGCTTCAGCCTGATCTCGCAAGGTCGCGATTTATAGGTTACCCGAAACCAGGGGAGATAGTCGGATACGTTCTTTTCCAGATCGAGCTTCTTCTTTTTCTCCAGGTCCATGACGGCCAGCGCCGTGAAGGCCTTGGAGCACGAACCCAATTCGAACAGCGTGGAAGGTGTGACCGGGATTTTACCCTGGAGGTCTGCATATCCATAGTTCTTTATAACCTGGCGCCCGTCCTTTATGATGACGATGCTCAGCCCGGGGATCTTTCCTTGTTCCATCAACCTCCCGATCTCCTTCTCAATAGCACCAGGTTCATCCGGGCCCGTCCTCTGGCAGAATGCCTGACGTGGACCGGCTAACCCTGCGAGGGTCAGGAAAAATGCAGCGGCGATCGTTCTTATTGCTTTCACCTGTTGTCGTTTGTATTTAGGCTGTCAATATATTCTGCTATCATTCGTACGGTTGGCTTCAGAAAAACATCTTCCAGCAGGAACTCCACTGCGAATTCCAGCTGCAGGGCATGTGTCAGCAGGTGTGCGTTCAGAGAATGTCCACCCAGCTCGAAAAAGCTTTCGTCGACACCGATAAGGTGCAGATCCAGCTGGAGTACGTCGGCCCAGATGGCGGCCACCGACTTTTCTGTTGGGCTGAATGCGGTTTCCCGCTCTTCCATGCCGATGCCTTCGTCAGGCAGGGCCTTTCTGTCGAGCTTGCCATTGGGTGAAAGCGGCAGCTTATCCAGGTGTATCAGACGGGCCGGCACCATATATCCCGGAAGCCGGCTAAACAGCTGTTCCCGCAAATACGCTCTTTCCATTGGAGCATCGGCTACATAGTATGCCACGAGGCGGGACGTATCGTCCGGCTCCCTGAACACCACGACCGCGGCTTCCCGGATGCCGGGGATAGCGCTGAGCTGGTTTTCGATCTCACCGGGCTCGATGCGGTATCCCCGGATCTTAACCTGGTTGTCGATGCGGCCCAGATATTCCAGAGAACCGTCGGGCTGCCAGCGAGCGAGGTCCCCGGTCTTATATAATTGCTGTCCTGTACCCGGCAGGAAAGGATCTTCGATAAATTTTTCCTGCGTCAGGGCCGGACGGTTCAGATAGCCCCTTCCCACCTGGACGCCTCCGATCAGCAATTCCCCGGGAGCGCCTTCGGCTTGCAGGTGGCCCTGCTGATCGACCAGGTAGATTGCCGTATTGTCTACAGGACTCCCGATGCTGACTGGTCCCTTAGCCTCAGGGTCCACTCTTGAGGCTGTGACGTCGATGGCCGCCTCGGTTGGGCCGTACAGATTATACAGGGCGGCATGTCCCAGGCAGGTCTTATATTTGTCGACAAGGCTGCGTTTCAGCTCCTCACCGCTGCAGACGACGTGTTTAAGGGATGGACAGCTGCAGTCGGCTTCCTGAAGAAAGACGGACAACATGGAAGGGACGAAATGGACGGTGGTTACCTGCCGGGCCTCGATGAGTTCCTGGAGATACCGGCTATCGCCCTGCCGCCCTTGGCTGGCGAATACTATTTTACAGCCGGTTATCAGCGGCAATAATAGTTCCCAGACAGAAACGTCAAAGCAGAAGGTCGTTTTTTGCAGTATGACGTCCTCCGGACCAAGACCCAGATAACGCTGCATCCAGAGCAGCCGGTTGAAGAGCCCGGAGTGCTGGTTTAACGCCCCCTTGGGCTGCCCGGTGGTTCCGGAAGTATAGATCATGTAAGCGAGGTGCCGGGGAGACACTGATCTCCTTACGGGAGTTGCCGGAAAATCCCTGTAGTCCGGTGTACCATCCAATAGGATGGGCCTTGCAAGCGCGCTCAGCTCCGGAGCGAATTTTGACTGGGTCACCACCAGGCTGCTTCCGCAATCTCTGAAGATAAATTCCTTTCGTTGCTGCGGGTAGTCCGGGTCGACGGGCACATAGGCAGCTCCCGCTTTCAGCACTCCCATGATGCCGACGATCATGTCCAGCGAACGGTCCAGGCAAATGGGAACAAGGGAATCCGGGCCTATTCCTTCCCGTTGAAGGCAATGGGCAAGCTGATTGGCTTTGCCCGATAATGCCTCATACGTAAGCTCCTCCCCTTCGAAGACTGCGGCTATCGTCGTGGGCCTTGCTCCGGCCTGTATGTCGAACAGGTCGGGGATGGTCATGTCCTGCAGATAAGGGACCGCATTCTTATTAAATCTTGTCCGAAGCCGGGCTTTTTCCTCATCCAGCACGGACAGCAATCCAGTGTTCTGGTGGGCCGGATCTGCCAGCAGCCGGAGGACCTGCAGGAAAAAGGCGTGGTATCTTTCGAAGGTCCGGCTGTCTATAAATGACGCTACACATTCGTATTGAACGAAGCAATCGCCCTTCACGCCGTTGACGTTGACCTCAAACAACCCGTGACCTCTGATAAAGTCTTTAATGTCCAGCCGCGTGAAGTCTCTCTGCGACGGCTTACCCAGACTAAGCTCGTATGAAATGTGGAAGTTGGTGAAATTAAAGAAGGTGTCGAAGATGGGGTTTTCGTTGTAGGCCCGGGCCCCCAGCGCCCTGTTGATGTTGAACAAGGAAGACCTGTCGTGCGCCTTTATCCGGCGCAGTTTCTCTTCTACGATATCCAGCAGCTCCCCGCAGGTAAGGTCCTTGTTGAGCAGGAGACGGACGGGAACGGTATTGAGGAAGTTGCCGAAGACGTATTCGCCGTCTTCGCCGATCGACCGGTTAAAGGTCACCAACCCTGCCACGATGTCGCTCTCGTAGCAAAAGAGACGGAGCGCATAGACGTAGGCAGCAAAAAATACATTTTTCACCGGCATGTTCCTCTTAGCGGCAACAAGCGTCAGCTGATCGAAAAGCTTATCGTCCAGGTGGATACGGGTCGAACTATAATCCTTTTGTTTTGAATGTATGCCGAAGTCGAACTTTTTGAAATCAGCCAGCTCCTCTTTCCAGAAATCCAGGTTCTCTTCCCGTTTTTCATAGGCTATTTCTTCCCGGATGAAATCCCGGTAGCCGCATTTCAGCTGAGCCGGCTTGTAGTCATCGCGGATCGCCAGTTCCTGGTATGCCGTGTTCAGGTCCGTCAGGAGAGTGGCGATGCTCCACCCATCGGATATGGCATGGTGGATCTCGAATACCACGGCGTGGCAGGACTCTTCCAGCTTGTACAGACTCATCTTCCAGAGGGGTGCGTCGAGCAGGTCGGAGCCAGCCTTGCGGGACTGCTCCATATCGGATCTGATACGCGTCTCCTGGTCCTCCCTGGTCAGGTGCGTCAGGTCTGTGAAGGGGATGACCACGTCCACCGTTCTATATACCACGTGGGCTCCCGCACTTATATCCAGGCCTGTCCTCAGGGCCGGTTGCTTTTCACACAGTATGGCAACGGCTTTGGTCAGCCTGCCGTGGTCGAAATCCGCATAGGGAACATTCCATACCAGCTGCTCATAGTAGCGGATCTCGTCGCGGTGCATCTGCTGGACAAAGCACATGGCTTTTTCGATGTTGCTCATGGGGTAGACCGCTTCGATCTCCTCATATGTCCGCGGGTGCAGGTATCCATCCTGAAACTCCTTCAGAAACAGGTCCGCGGCAGCATAAGCGTCAGCAGGGATACTTCTCTCCGACGTCTCCATATAGCCGCATAGTTCGGCGATCGTCTGAAAATTGTAAATGTCGGCGACCATTATCGTTTTTACAAACGCTTTGTTGATCCCGTTCACCAGCCGGATGGCCATAATGGAGTCGCCGCCACTCGCAAAAAAATTATCGTTGACGCCTATGTGGTCCAGACCGAGGACCTGCGCCCAAATACCGGACATCCTCACCTGATCCTTGGTAGCGGGCGTCTGTCCGTCTTCCCTGTTGTCCGCTGCCGGTGCCGGCAGGTGACCGATGCTGACCTTCCCATTGACCGTCAGCGGCATTTTGTCGATGCGCACAAAATAAGCCGGTATCATATAGGCCGGCAGGGAAGATGCCAGCAGCTGCCGGAGGAACGACGGCTTTATTTCCGTATCGGCGATATAGTACGCGATGAGATAAGGGACCCCGCTGCGTTCGGCGCAGACCACCCTGGCCTCTTTGATATGCCGGTAGCTGGTGAGCGCAGTTTCGATCTCCCCCAGCTCGATCCGGAACCCCTTTACCTGGACCTGGTTGTCGATCCTGGTGATATACTCCAGCTCGTCTTCGTCATTTATCCGCACCAGGTCCCCGGTCCTGTAAAGTGTATCGCCTTTTTGGAATGGGTTGTCGATGAACTTCCGGGCTGTTAGTTCCGGATCGTTGATATAGCCTGCTGAAACCCCGCTGCCTCCGACGTACAGCTCTCCCGGGAATCCCTTTGGCGCCAGGTGCCCGTTCTTGTCCAGGACGCAGGCCAACACCGCGGGAAGCGGCTTTCCGATGACGCTTCTGTTGGATTCAATATCTTTTACACTGATCTCTTTATAGGTGACGTGAATCGTGGTTTCCGTTATGCCGAACATATTGATCAGCCTGGTTTCCGGATATTTTTCATGCCAGTCGCGCAGGATCCTGGGGGTTAGTTTCTCCCCTCCGAATATCACATACCTGACTTCCAGCCGGTCGCTGAATTTTTGTTCTTCATGGCTGAGGTTATAGAATGCCGTCGGCGTCTGATTCAATACCGTCACTCCTTTCTCCTTCAGTATCTGCCGGAACGCAGACGGGTCAACGCTATCCGCGGCCGACACAAGGACCAGCCTGCCCCCGAAGAGAAGAGCGCCGTACATCTCCCAGACGCTGAAGTCGAAACAATACCGGTGGAACATGGTCCAGACGTCGTTGTGACCGAAGTCGAAGCGGAAGCCTTCGTTGAAGAACAGGCTCATCAGGTTTTCCTGTGTGACCATCACCCCTTTGGGCTTCCCCGTAGTACCCGAAGTATAGATGACATAGCAAACATTACCCTCGGGCAGTGCGATATTTGTATCGGTGGCCGGATACGCATCGCCTTCGAACGCGTCGATCAGGACCCGGTCGACGGCAGTGTTGAGCGTTCCCGTCAATTCCGTGGTAGTGATCAGCAGAATGGCGTTGCAGTCCTGCAGCATCATTTCGACTCTGCTATCCGGAGACGCCGCGTCGATGGGCAGGTAGGTGCCGCCGGCCTTCAGGACTCCCAGGATGGCAATGATCATATTGACCGAACGATCCAGGAAGAGCCCCACTATTCTTCCGGGCTGCACTCCCCTGCTGACAAGGTGGCGTCCCAGCACATTGGCCCTCGCGTTCAGCTCTCCGTAGGTGATCGATTCACTGCCGAACTCCACGGCAACAGACCTGGGAGACCGTCGAACCTGCGTTTCAAATGCCGATATAACCGATCTGTCTTTGAGATAGGTCGTACCGGAATAGTTCAGTGTTTGCAGCAGCTGGCTCTTCTCTTCAATGCTGACGAGCTCTATTTCGGCGATCGTCATATCGGGCCATTCGATGACCTGCTCTACGATCCGCCGGAAGGCGTTGATGAATTTCAGGATCGTTGCCCTCCTGAACAGATCGGTCCTGTATTCGAACTCCAGGCTGAGGTCATTGCCGGCCTCATTGACTGCGAGTGTAAGGTCAAACTTCGAAAGCCCATAGCTGACAGCGCAGGACTCGTCCTTTTCCGTAACGATGGTAAGCGATCCCTGTCCGGTATTTTGGTAGACGAATACGCAATCGAACAATGGGTTGCGGCTGGCATTCCTGTCGAGGTCAAGCTCATCGAGGAGCTCTTCGAACTGGTAGTCCTGGTGGTCAAAAGCCTGAAGCGTATTTGTTCTTACAGTTTCGACGAATTGCGCAAAAGACACCTGGCCCGGGATACTATTCCGCAGCGCTACGGTGTTGACGAAAGCGCCCATCACGGTATTGAGGTCGGCGTGCCGTCTACCGGCCAGTATTGTGCCAACAACGATATCCTCACTGCCGGACAATTTCGCGAGCAGGACCTCATAGAGAGAAAGCATCAGCATATACATGGTGATCCCCTTCGAGGCCGCCAGCAGCCGGAGCGAACCGATCTGTTCCTTTTCAAGTTCAAAATAGACGGTATCGCCTTCAAAGCTTCTTTGCGCCGGGCGAAGAAAGTCAGCAGGCAGGTCGAGCGGTTCGGGAATGCGCTCGAATTCCTTTAGCCAGTACTCTTTTTGTTGTTGAATGGCAGACTGCCGGGTTCCCGAGATAAGCCATTCCGTGTAATCCGCGTACTGCAATTTTACTTCGGGCAGGACCTCCTCATCATAGAGAGCATTAAATTCCCGGACCATCAGATCCTGGGAGACTCCGTCAGAGACAATATGATGTATGTCGAAGACAAGCACAGCGTCTTTTCCAGTATCGATCAGCCCTACCCTCAGCAAGGGGGCGTTATCCAGCCGGAACGGACGCCTGAACTTTACGACCGCCTCTGCAAGGTTTTCGGGGCTGCACGAGAGAAGCTCAAGCGACAGCCCGGCACTATCCAGGACTTCCTGAACCGGCTCTCCGTTGTCCAGCACGAACCGCGTTCTCAGTATCTCGTGGCGTTCAACTAACCGGTTAAATGCGCTCTCCAGTCTCCTGAGGTCGGGCGCTCCCTTTAGCCAGAAAGCTTTGGGCATGTTATACGCCGTAGATCTGGTATCAAAATGATACAGGAAGTACAATCGCTTCTGGGCAGGAGAAAGCGGATGGTATTTTTTCTTTTCCCTGGAAGGTATATGCTCAAAGACGGTGCCGGCTGCCTGAAGGACCAGCTGCGCCTGCAGGCTGACGGTGTTGGCAGTGAACAGCTCACCAATGCTCAGCTCTACGCTGAACTCCCTGGAGATGATGCCGGCAAGCCTTACCACAAGAAGGGAATTGCCTCCCAGCACGAAAAAGCTGGTATGGACGCCTATATTCTTTTCTTCCGTGGATAGGACCTCTGACCATACCGAAACTATTCTTTTTTCTACCGGTGTAGAAGGGGCGACGTATTCTTCGCCATGGCTTACGGCGAGCTTCAGCAGGTATTTTTTGTCCAGCTTGCCGTTGGAATTTACCGGCAGTTCCTCAACGTGGATCCACTGGGACGGGATCATGTACTCAGGGAGCCGGCTCAAAAGATAGCTTCTCAGCTCACCCGTATTCAGCCTTTCCTGGGCCACGTAGAACGCGATCAGCTGTTTGTCGGCGTCTTCACCCCTGTCCAGGACGGCGCAGCCGGTGATCTTGCTGTGGCGGCAAAGCTGGCTTTCGATTTCCCCAAGCTCTATCCGGAATCCTCGCAGTTGTACCTGCGTATCCTTTCTGCCGATATATTCAAGATCGCCATTGTCGAGCACCCGGACCAGGTCTCCGGACCTGTACAGCCTTTCCGTATCATTATTCGGGTTGACGATAAATCGTTCGCGCGTGAGTTCCTCGTTGTTGATATAACCCCTGGCAACGCCGGCTCCCCCCACGTACAGCTCACCGATGATCCCATCGGGAACCTGATTCCTGTCCTGGTCAAGGATCCAGAGAGACAAGGTGGGGATCGGCCTTCCGATATTGCTGATATTCCTTTTTATCTCGCCGGGACCGATCTCCTTGAAGGTATTGTGTACCGTAGTCTCCGTGATGCCGTACATATTGATGAGCCGGGAATGGGGATACCTGGAGTTCCATTCGGCAAGCCTGCCGGGGCTGAGCGCTTCGCCGGCGAAAACCACATATCTCAGGTTCAGCTCAGGCGCCGGATGCGCGCACTCGTCTTGTGACAGTCTGTAAAATGCGCTTGGGGTTTGGCTCAGGACAGTAACTTTCTCGCGTCTGAGGAGCTGAAGATATTTTCCTGTATCCCTGGCCAGGGACTTGGGGATAATGATCAGCCTGCCGCCATACAGCAGGGCGCCGTACATCTCCCATACGCTCATGTCGAAGCAATGACTGTGAAACATTGTCCACACGTCGGCGGGGCCGAAATTGAATTGAAATTCGTCGTTGAACAGCAGGCGGACGACGTTGCGGTGCTCCAGCATGACGCCCTTGGGATTCCCCGTTGTCCCGGAGGTATAGATCACATAGCACAGGTCGGCCGGGCTGTTGACGTGATCGATCATTTCCGGCTCGTCTGTCTGGCCGGCGACCTCCTCCAGGAACTCAACGGCAACGCCATAGTCCTCGTTGTTGTACCAGTCCCTCCGCGTCAATACCAGCAATGCGCCGCTATTTTTGATCATATAGCTTATCCGATCGATGGGATAGTCGACGTCGATAGGCATATAGGCCCCGCCCGCCTTCAGTATCCCCAGCATGCCGACAACCGCCTCGACCGAGCGGTCCACCAATAAGCCCACCACCACATCGGGTTTTACTTTTTTTGACCTTAAGAAGACGGCCAGTGCCGTCGTTCGCCTGTCCAGCTGTTCATAAGTGAGGTGCTCATCCTGGAAGGAGATCGCAATCGCGGAGGGAGACAGTCTCGCCTGTTCCGCGAACAGATCGATGATCGTCTTGTCTTGCGGATACCGGACGCCGGACCTGTCCAGGACATCCCGGCGCCGCGCCTTTTCCCCCGGGCTTATCAGCTCTATTTTTGAGAGGTCGCGTGTCTTGTATTCGATCAGCTGGCCGAGGAGGGCAAAGAACATTTTCCCTATGGCGCTTATGTACGGCAGGTCGTATTTTCCGGGATCATAGGTGAGGCTTAGCTTGAGGATACCATTGACGGTAAAATCGAAAAGCAGGTCCGGATGTAATGCGTCGAATGCGCCTGCATACTGGATCATGCTTATCATCATGCCCACCGTCGGAAGGCTGTGCAGCTCTTCCCGGGTCGTTCTCAACATCCGATCGATGGGATAGATGGAATACCGGAAATCGTCTGAAAGACTGGCTTTAAGATTCGTAACAAATCCTTGAAAATTGACATCCGAAAAGGCGTTCATCCGTATCAGCGACATATTGCTGTCTCTATCGGAGACCACCATTTCCTTGTAGAGGGGCGTGAATATCGCGACGTCATTGATGGAAGAGCATTTCTTTGCGAGAATACCCAGCGCAGCAAGCAGGATCATGTGTTTGGCCCTGTCGGAAGCGGCAATAGCGTTGAGCGACTCGGCCAGAGGGATCGATGCCAGGATATCATGGTTTTCGTACCCGGATGATGGCGCGACGGCACCTCTTTTCACCGGGTCATGAAAATACGCGTTCAGCTCGAAATTCACCAGACGCTGACGCCAGTAGTTGCGGGCTTTAATGCTGCTGTTCACTCTCAGGATATCATCCAGTGGAGATTGTGCTTGCATAGTCGTTGTCGGTTTAATTTATTTTTAGGTGGTCCGCCTTCCCGATGACCTGTGGCGCAGCATTTTTCCCGATGAGCCTTAGATAACTGCGAAGGATCTGGAAGCCAAACGACTGTCCATCCGGTGTCAGAGCGCCCTTCCGCTGCCAGTCCTTGTATTTTCTCACATAGCTGATCAGGGTCTCTTTGTCTGGTCCAACCCTGGTAAATATCCCTCCCCACAGGCTGTCCCAGGCCAGATAACAGTCATCCTTCAATAAGATGCGATGCGCGGCTTTCAAATGGTAGCAGGGGATGGAAGGCGAGAGATGGTGGATCAGGTGGAACCGGTCGCCATGTCTGCCGAAAAGAAAGTTCTCGATCCACCAGCCGTGTCTGTTCCTGGTCATCATCAGCTGGGTATTTTCTGCATCCGGCAGCGGATAGTGTTCGGCGAGCTCCGCCAGCCAGCCGATGGCAATGGTGGTCGTGAACATCGGTACGATCCAGAAGAAGAAAAATTCTTTCATTACACCGAACAACAGGAGCCCTGTCAGTATGACCACCCAGGTCGCCAAAAAACTGATCCGCTCGCGGATGACACTCCTGCGTTTGTCTTCAGAAAGACTGCTTGCATCAAAGAAGATCCGGTCTCTGAAGATATAGCGGATATAAGCTATCGATCGGTAACCGAGCATGGCCAGGACAATGTTCCTGGCAAAGAATTGCCAGTGTTTTTCTTCCGGATCGTACATGCCGCACTGCCGCTGGAAAAGGAAGTCGGGGTCTTTTTTGGGGTCTCCCAGATGCCGGTGGTGGCCCAACAAATGAGACTGTTTGTAGGGCATTACCATATGAAAGATCGGGTAACCGGTGAGGTAGGCGCCATAGATCCTGTTCAGGGTCTTGTCGACGGCCAGTATGCCATGGCTGCCGTCGTGCAATAGATTGGCAAAAGTCCGGTGGACCGAGCCGATCACGATGAGACTCAGGGGATAGAACCACCAGGAGATCTTTAGCGTCAGGAATATACATATTGCGACCAAAAGGTAGTTGAACAATATGATAAAGAAACCTGTGTGGTTGTCTGCCCTGTTTAGTTTTAAAATGTCCTTCAGCAGCTCTTTTGACACTTTAAAGTCCGAGGATTTTTCCGGGATTCTCACAACTATATAATTTAGTCGTAGCTAATTTGTTCTCTTCATACGTTCTTCGAAAAAATCGATCCCCAGCGAAAATTCCGGGTTCTCCCTGAATAAGCGCTGAAAAGCATTTACTGAGGTTCGGATAGAGGGGTCCTGCTCGATCCTTCTGATGGAGGTCCGTAGTTCTACAGCTGTGACCTTGTAAAAATCAAGCCGGATGCCCAGATTATGATAGACGATCCTGGACGCATTGCCAGGCTGATCGCCTCCCCAGGGTAATACTATGGACGGAACTCCGTGATAAAGGGCTTCCCGTAAGGTTCCCAGGCCGGCATGGCAAATGATCATCTCGATATTCCCGAATACTTCCATGTGCGGGATCCAGTCGTAGATGTATATGTTAGGGGGAAGTTCGACACCCTCCAGGTCCGCCCTGTTGCCCACCTGAAGAATGAGGTTGTAGCCGGGTTCGGCGTTAAAAGCCCCGATAATGGCGCGGTAGAAATTCCGCCGGTGGCTTTCATCGTAGAACTGAGAGAGAGACCCCAGCGTGGAATAGACGTTCTTTCTCCGGCCATCGACGTTGCTCCAGTCGAAACTGCTCTCCTTTCGGTCGATCTGTACGGATGTTCCTGCGTAGATCCTGTTGATCAGCTTTGTTCCTCCCGGGAAGTCGAATTCTTTTGGAACCAGGTAAAGCGTCGGGATCTTAATACGAAAATTATTCCCCGCGTAGTCACCCCACTGGATCTTGTAGCCCGCCTCCCTGAAGATCCTCTTATAGTCCACTACGGGGATACGGGTGTTCCAAAAAAGGACCCTGAGCTTCAGCCAGAACATCGTCTTTCCGACGACATAATTCTTATACCGGGCCGTCCAGTTTGCCAGCAGCCTAAGCCTGTTCAGCAGGACCGATCCCGGCGAAGGAACCAGGTGCGAGTGCACCGATGGGATGGACGTGTTAAACGGCGCCGCCAGCGTTATACTAAAGGCCACCAGCGGGATACCGAGCTTTACAAAGGGCGTCGTCCAGCTGGTATTTAATATCTCAAAAAGCACCAGGTGGGGTGGAGACTGCCGATAGTGTAAATAGCAGTCCTGAATGAGCTGCTCTTCCCATGCCTTCAGCGAACGGAATAGTTTCCTGTGGCTTGCCATGGAGCCGTCTGCATTCCGGGTCAGATCATCGGGGTAGTCCGGGAAGCTCCTTACACGAAAGCCCTGATCACGGATATACTCCGCCGCTTTGGCGTCAAATAATCCGACGTACTCGATCTCGTATCCGTGGCTGACGAACAGATGAGCCAGGGGCAGCGTAGATCTCAGCGCGCTGGCTTCGGATTTTGTAACGATGCAGATCAGTCCCTTACTCATTTATCAGAAATTAAATGTTACATCTTCAGGGAGCGCAGCCACTTCTCTTTCCCGATGCCAGCAATCGATCACTTTTTGATCTGTCCTTTCGGATAGCATTTCCACCAGGCCTTTGAATTTCTGAACAAGAAGCTCCATGTCATCGGCGCAAAAAAAACGGGTAGAATACTCAAAGCGGAACTGCATGGCGGATTCGCCATAGCTTACATACAGCGACAGCGGATATTTGGACGTATTATTGTCGATCCCGATCTCTGAGAATCGCATGCCCTCGGCCACCTTCCGCTCGAACTCGAAATTCTGGTAGACGAGCATGGCGGAGAACAATTCGGCCGATGCCCCGAGGTCCCTGATCTTCAGGTCACCGACGATATCCGACAGGTCATAGAGCTGGTGGCTGGTGGCCTCTGCCAGCTGCTGATGGGCCATCCCGGCGAATTCCAGGAACGAGGCATCCGGATGAAGCTGCAGGCGTACGGGCAAGGTCTTCGCGAACATTCCCACCAGCCCCATGAGCTCTTCATGGAACCTCCCCGAAGTATTTATTCCGATCACGATATCTTCCTGACCGGATATCTGCGACAGGAAGATGAAATAGACGGCGAACATTCCCGAGAATTCGGTGATCCCATTGGCTTTTAAAGTCTCATTCAGGGGATGCATCACCCGGTTATCGATGGAGAAGCTGGTGCTTCCACCGCGTAGATCCGTAGTATGGTATTCCCCGGATCTTGCCGGCAATTCAAGTTTGGGGCTCCCTCCTTCAAATGTTTTAAGCCAGTATTCCCGGTGGGCCAGATAGTCGGAAGACTGCTTGAATTTCCTTTCCCACTCAGCGTAGTCTTTATATTGGATCTTTAGCGGCGGCAGGTCTTTGCCGTTTCGGAGCTGCACAAATTCCGACACCAGGTTGACCTGGGACATGCCGTCACAAACAATGTGATGGGTATCGATAACGAGCAGCCGTCGCTGTTCTCCCGCATTGACGATGGCTGCACGAAGCAAGGGAGGGCGGGCAAGGTCAAAAGGCTGAATAAACCCCAGCACAGTTTGACGAATGGCCTCCGGCGTGTCGTCGCAGGACAGCCGGGTAATGGCAAATGGCACCTCTTCCAGGATGGATTGAAAGACCTGGCTGCCTTCAAAGGTAAACCGGGTCCTCAGACTCTCATGCCGCCGGACCAACAGGTCGATCGTATTTTCGATGGTCCCGGTGTCTCCTTCGTGAATTTCTGCGGCCATGGGTAGGTTATAGGCCGTACTGGCGGTGTTCAGCTTGTAATTATAGTAGATCCTCTCCTGGGCTGCAGACAGATAATATAGTTCCCGCGGGGCAGCTTTCCCGATGACCATCGCGTTGTCCTGTGCAGACTGCCGGATAAGAAGGGCCTGCTGCTGAATGGTCAGGTTGTTGAACAGCTGGCCCAGGGATATCCGCACGCCGAACTGTTTGTAGATCTTGCCTATGAGCCGCATCATCCCCAGCGAGTTCCCTCCGATGGTGAGGAAGCTGCTTGCTGCGGATATAGGCTTGTCTCCAAGTATCTCTGTCCAGATACCCAGCAGCTGCTGCTCTGTCGGATTGGCGGGCGACAGGATTTCCCGGCCCGCGGCCCTCAGCGTGTCCGCCAGGGCGCCATAATTGGTCTTTCCATTCGGCAGCAGAGGGAACTCTTTCAGTTCCATTACCGAAGAAGGGATCATATACCTGGGGAGGTGAAGGCTCGCATACTCTTCCAGTTCTGCAAGGAACCGGGCTGGATCATCTGACCGCGCCGGGGAATGCTCTTCCCGGACCACAAACGCTGCCAGATCCTCCCCGTGCTGGATCACAACAGCCTGTTTTACTCCCGGCCCCTGATGGAGAACGAACTCGATCTCGTCGAGCTCAATGCGTATCCCCCTGAGCTTGATCTGACGGTCTTCCCGCCCGAGCAGCTCGAAATACCCGCCGGGCAATCGTCTCGCTTTGTCCCCGGTCCTGAAAGCTTTGCGAAGCTTCCCTTCGTGCTCGATATCGAGGAACCGTTGCTGGTCGGACAGCGGCGCGTTCAGATACCCTTTGGTCATATACTCCGTAAGGATGTACAGATCGCCGGCCAGCGAAATGCCGCAGGGCTTAAGGTCTTTGCCCGCCACTAAGAATTCCGTATCCGCAATGGGCTTTCCCACCGGGATGCGCGCCTTTTCCACGTCGGCTGGCTGGATGCGGTAGCTGGACCGTATCATGGTGGTTTCGGTAGGTCCGTAGAGGTTGACCAGCTGTATCCTGTCACCGAAGGTCCGATACCAGCCGATCAGCCCGGAGGGATTGATTTTCTCGCCGGACAGAAGGATATATTCCAGCGACCCGAAATGCCGCGCTGTCAGCTGCGGATTGTTAATGACCCCAAACAGGCTGGGAACGCAGTGAATATGGGATATTTTCCTGTCATCGATCCAGCGGGTCAGCTTCTCCGCGGTAAAGAAGTCTTCGTCAGCCGGCGGAATGCAGATAACGCCGCCCGCAAAAAGGGGGACAAATACGTCTCTCAGGAAAGCATCAAAATAGGGGCTGATGAACTGGCTGAATTTCGAGCCGATGCCGATACCGAACTCAGCGATCTCCCACTGCAGGAAGTGAAGCAGGCTTTTATTCTTTCCCACTATGCCCTTCGGAGTCCCGGTGGTCCCGGAAGTAAAATACAGGTAGAGGCTGTCCTCCTCCGAGAACAGCGGGTAGGAAATGTCGCGGGGCCTCGCCAGCAGCAGCTGAGGGTATACGTGAATGGTCGCCCCCTCCAGTGCTTCCGGGAGATCCGCGGCGCCCGGGACGATAACGTGCTCCAGCCTCATCGCATCCTGCATTGCAGCCATCCTCGCTGCCGGAAGCCCGGCATCGAGAAATACAAAAGCCGCCCTTGCGTTGATGGTTCCGATCATCGCGATGATCATGTCCATCCTGTCTTCGAGCAGGATGCCGACGACGGTCGTGGGTGGCAGTTCCCTGGCCAGAAGACCGGCCGTTACCGCATTCGCCTGTTCCAGCAGCTGGGAATAAGTTATGCTTTTATCCCCCCGCTCGATAGCGGTATTATCCCCGCCGGCCTTCAGGTATCTGATCAATTCATTTTGAAAGGTCATAGTGCAATAGTTTTATCAGCTAAAGAACAGGTCCAGCAACATGCAGAAAGTAATCACTGTGATCAGGAGATCGTTTTCGTACGGGGCGTTTACCGTAAAGCCCTTCCGGCTATACATGGCCTTAAGCCTGCTGATCTCATCCGGGTTGAAGAAGCCCTGTTCTTTGATCCGCTGGCTGGAGAGCAGGTCGTTTATATAGGCGGTATTCTGTTGCAACAGATAGGGACTGCCTGGTGCGATAAAATGAAATTTTTCCCGTTCGATAACCGGCCCGGGGACGAACCTCGAACCTATTTTCCTCAGGATATACTTCTCCGTGAATTCCTTCAGCTTCAGGCAGGACGGAATCCTTGTAGAAAATTCGATCAGGTCCTTGTCCAGGAAGGGATAGCGGACCTCGACGGAGTTGGCCATCGCCATGCGGTCGCCGTGGTCCGAGACCAGGTGATCGACCAGGCGCAGCTTATAGTCCACATAGGCCCTTTTGTTCACGACGTCCCTGTTCTGAAGCCGCTCTTTGTTGACTATAGGATGATTCAGGCAGTTGAACTCGTCGAACCGGGCATTCAGTCGGGCTGAATAGAGCCTTTGTTTTTCGACGTTGAATTCAAGGAAGTTCTTTTCGTAAAAGAAGGATTCATCGCCCCATAACCGCTGCCGTAGTTGCAGCTCCTCTTCGCTGGCGCTGTTCTGGATCAACTGCATGGCGCGCATTTTATCGAACCGGTATCCGACGTATCCGGCAAAGAGCTCGTCCGCTCCCTCCCCTGAAAGGATCACCTTGACGCCGTTGGCGCGGACGTTCTCCGACAGCGCCAGCGACGCCGTATTATAGGTCTCTTTAATGGGGCATTCGCTGTGATAGACGGATTGCCACAGCCGGTGGCTGATGTCTTCGTATTTGAATATCTTTTGGTTGAGAGAAGAGTTGCTCGCGTCAGCCACCAGCTTCTGGTAGTTGGATTCCGAATGCAGCGAGTCGATAAAATCGATCGAAAAGGCCTCTCTTTTTTCCAGTGGCTGCATCTGCATGACTTTCATGGCGATCATGGAAGAATCGAGCCCTCCGCTGACATAGAGTCCTGATCTGACGTCGGATCGCAGCCGGAGCTCCACGGCCCTTTCGAAAAGCGATTCAAGGGTTTCTTCGATCCCGGACTCGTCCTCGTTGCCGGAGCCGGAGCCCTCCTCGGGATAATTCAGGTCCCAGTATTCGCAATTACAGATCCTTCCATCGTCGCTGACCAGCAAAAAATGTCCGTTCTCGAGGCTGCTGATACCCTGGAACATCGTATGGGGACTGACCAGACCGGCAAAGGTGAAAACCTGGTCGAGGCCTGTGAGATCTACCTGTCTGCTGACTGCGGGGTGCTCCAGGATGGCCTTGATCTCCGATCCGAAGATAAAGCGGTTGTCAAAAACTGCATAATGAAAGGGCAGAATACCTGCCTGGTCCCTGGCGCAAAAGAGCTGTCTCTTCTGCTTGTCGTAAATGGCGAAGGCAAACTGGCCGTTTAGCTTGTTCAGGAACGCGGTTCCATACTGCTCGTACAGGTGGAGGATCACTTCAACGTCGGAGTCTGTGCGGAAACGGTGACCCAGCTGCAGCAGGTCTTTTCTCAGTTCGATGTAATTATAGATCTCCCCATTGCATATCAGGACGATCGTCTGCTCTTCATTCCAGATCGGCTGCATCCCATTGGTCAGGCCGATGATGCTCAGCCTTGTAAAGCCGAGCGCAACGTTCTCGAAGGATACCGTGTCCTGGGCATCGGGTCCCCTGTGGATCAGCTTGTTATTCATTTTCTGAATAGTATGCCGGTCGGCTTCCGTTATTCCTTTTTTAAAGTTTATAAAACCGCAAATGCCGCACATGGTGGTTGGATTTTTCAGTGGATCTAAGCGTCTATTTCCTCCAGCGGGATGCCGGGGTTGGCTATAACAGCTGTAAGGATGTTCCTGTAATAGCCCGCCAGGGCTTCAATGGTCCCGGCGTCGTACAGTGCGGTGCTGTAGATGAACTGCAGCACGAACCGGCCTTCCGTCTCCATCGCTTCGAGCTTGAATTCATACTGGGTCGCCAGTTCGCGATGAGTCCTGACCGGTTCAAAGATGAGGTTTTCGATCTCTGCCTGGCTGCTGTAATAGTTCGCCATCGAGAAATGGACTTCGGCGACAACCTCCGGAGCGTAGCCCTGGTTATCATATGCCCCAAGTACCATCTCCCGTACGTCTTCAAGGAAATGGCCGAATATCTGCTCCGGTCTAACCTGTATCCTTAATGGCAGGATGTTAACGAATGTTCCTACCATGTCCGACAGCTGTGGGTGCGTTCTTCCGGTGGCGTCCGTAGCGACAACGATATCCATACTACCGGAGATCCGGGACAGCAGTATCTGAAATACGGACAGCAATAACATAAAGTCTGAAGCATTGGTCCCGGCATTGAATTCCTTGACCTTTTTGTATTGCTCGCCCTCTATGGTGAGGTATATGGCTGCAGCGGGAGTGATATCCGTCCCTCTGCTCCGGGAGGTCGGTAGCGCAAGGGTTGGCAAACCACCGGAAAGCTGGCTGAGCCAGTATTCCTTTTGACGTTCCGGTTCTCCCTTCGCCGTCCTTTGCCAGTGTGCATAGTCTGTATATTGTGTGTCCGGCGCATCCAGCTGCTCTCCCCGATAAAGCCGCTTGAACTCATTCATGAGAATATTCAGCGAGATCCCGTCGCACACGATATGATGAACGTTTACAAAAAAGAATCTTTCCTGTTCCCGGGTTTTAAGCAGGCGGAACCCGATGAGCGACGTTGAAGCCAGGTCGAAGGGCCGGACGAAGGCCGAAAAGGCTTCACTAAGGGTTGTGTGCTGATCCAATTCGTTCACGGAAAAATCCACCTTCACCTGGTCGTGGACCTGCAGGGTGACGCCATCAGCACCCAGGGTAAAGCTGGTCCTCAGGCTTTCGTGCCGGTCTACCAGGGTCTGGAGACACCGCGCGATGGTGTCCTCATCGGCCTCGCCCCTGATGGCATAGGCTCCTGAAATATTGTAGCCAAGACCGGACGGGTTTTGCATGTGGGCAAAGAACATCCTTTCCTGTGCGGATGACGCGATGTAGTGCTCCTGTTTCGCCAGCCGCGGGATCATTTCGGCTGCTCCCCTCTTCCTGGTGTCGATCAGGCCGGCGAGGCCGGCGATAGTCGGGTGCTCGAAGACTTCGCGAAGTTTGATCCTGGCTTCGAAAGTCTCATAGATCTGAGCGATAAGGTGTACAGCCATGACCGAGTGCCCGCCCAGCTCGAAGAAATCATGGGTCACGCCCAGACGGTCCTCCGGAAGATGCAGCAGCTTAGCCCATATCTGCAGCAGCTGCTGCTGGTTCGCTGACCGCGGCCGGCTGATCTGGCTACTGGAATTGAGCTCTGTCCGCGGATCCGGTAGGCGCTTTCTGTCCAGCTTACCGTTCTTGGTGACGGGGATTTCATCTATCGGGATAAAGTAGGACGGGATCATGTATTCCGGCAAGTGCCGGCTCATGTACTGCTGCAGTTCCTCCCTGGTATACTCCCGGCTACCCCGGTAATAAGCACAGATGAATTTATCATACCTGGTTCTCGACAGGACCTGTGCCAATACTTCGCTGATGCCGGGAAGCTTGCTCAGTACGTTCTCGATCTCGCCCAGCTCAATGCGATATCCCCTGATCTTGACCTGGGTGTCCTTTCTTCCCATGAACTCGAGATGGCCATCCGGGAACCAGCGGGCAGTGTCTCCCGTATTGTACAGTTTTTCGCCCGCATAAAAAGGGCTATCGATGAACTTCCGTCCGCTGAGCTCACTGTCATTGATGTACTCCCTGGCCAGGCACTGCCCTCCGATATAGAGGTCGCCCTGAACGCCGATCGGACATAGATTCAGCCGGCTGTCGAGGACGAGATATTTCGCATTCTGGATCGGCTTTCCATAGGGAATGCTGTTCCAGGATGGATCGACAGGACCCACTTCGAAGAAGTTGGACCAGATGGTGGCTTCGGTAGCGCCTCCCAGTCCCACGAACTGATAGCGGTTGAACAGCTGCTGCATCCGGGGCGGCATGGTCAGTGGGATCCAGTCTCCGCTGGAGAACGAAATTCGCAGCTTTCCGTATTGCAGGGCATCCTCCTTTCGCTGCTCCAGGAAGGGAATTACCTGCTGCAGCATGGCCGGCGCCGAATCCCAGAAGGTTATCCCTTCGTCAATGACGATATTGGCCAGTACTTCGGGATCGCTCAGGTCCTGCTCATCGGCGATCCTGATACAGGCTCCGGCTGCCAGCCCGCCAAAGATGTCGTAAACCGATAGGTCAAAACTGATGGAGCTGACCAGCAGGATCTTGTCTTCGGCGGAAACACGATATTGCTTATTTACCCATTCGATCAGGTTGATCGCGGGTTTGTGCTGGACTGCCACCCCTTTTGGCGTCCCCGTCGATCCGGAAGTAAAGATCACGTATGCCAGCTCCTCGCTGGAAGAAAGCGGGGCCAGGTTTTCATTCGAATACCCGGAGAGGTCGACGTCGTCCAGACTCAGCAGGTCCGGTATGACAGCCGCTTTCTTTTTCAGACCGGCGGACAGAGCTAAATTATCAGTGTTGGTAATGATCAGGGCGGCTTCCACCGAATCGAGGATCGACAGGGTCCGGCCCTCCGGCAGGTCGGGTTCGACGGGCACGTACTTCCCTCCGGCTTTCAGGATGGCATAAAGGGCGACGATCAGCCCTACGGCGCGGTTCATGATCACGACCACCGAAGCCCCGCGGGTGATGCCGTGCTCCCGGAGATAGTGCGCCAGGACATTCGATTGCTTATTCAGCCAGTCGTAAGAGTAGTCTTTTCCACCAGAGACGACAGCCGTAAGGCCGGGTGAGACACGTGCTCTCTCTTCAAACAGCTGGTGCATCAGGACATTTTCATCGTATGGTGCAGCGGTGTCGTTGAACTGGAATAGGATCTGGTTCCGTTCGGCGCCAGTCAGAATGTCGATCTCCCCTACCCTGCTCAGCGGCTTGTCGGTCATCTGTCGGATGATCCGGTCCAGGTGGCCCGCGGCCCGCTGCATAAAGCCGGCGTCATACAGCTCTGCGTTATAGTTGAGGTTGATCTGCAGCGCGTCGCCGGGATTGATGATGATCCACAGGTCATAGTTTGGCCGCTCGAATTCCCGGACACTGGTCACCGTGAATGCCGAATCGCCCCTCTCCTGATGGTCCTTCAGCTTTTCAGCTATCGGCAGATTCTCGAAAGCCATAATATGATCCAGCAGCCCGCGGCCCAGCTCGCTCAGCACCTGAATTTCCGACAACGGATAATGGTTGTACCTGGCGCTCTCGAGCGCCCTCAGCTGCAGCCAGCGAAGGAGCTCTTCTACCGTATCTTCTCTTTCATATCTGACGCGTACGGGGATGGAGTTGATGAACAGTCCCACCATATCCTCCATGCCTTCGATATCGTCGGGCCGCCCGGATACGACCGCTGCGAATACCACATCATTCGTTGCGTTGTAGCGGCTTAACAGGATACCCCACGCCACCTGAACGAGGGTATTCAGCGTGACGCCAAGCCTGGCGGCCAGTTCGTTGAGCCTGCCCAGGATCGCCCCGGAAATCCGGACCGTCGAAGCGCCTTTTGTAAAGCCCGCGGGTTCATTCCCTACGGTCCTTCTTTTGGGAAAGCCGGCCAGCGCTTCGTACCCTTCCAGGTAGCCGGACCAGTAGGATACGGCGTCTTTCCTGTCTTTACGGGCAAGCCATTTGATAAATTGGGCATAGGGCTTTGCAGGCGGCAATATCACTTCTCCCCGATCTGTCAGCTGTGAATAGATGGCCATGAAGTCCCGGAAGATGATGCCCATACACCAGCCGTCCATGACAATGTGGTGATAGCTCCAGATCAGCTCATACCCGTCATCACGGGTTTGCAATACCGTCAGCCGCATCAGCACGTCCGTGCTCAGGTCAAAGGGGCGCTTTTTATCTTCCGTCCGGTAGTGTTCGATGACCAGCTGTTCATCGCTCCCGGTGCAGGCTTCCCGCACATCGAGGTACAGGAAATCGATCTTTCTCTCTTTCAATACCACCTGGATCGGCCGGCTAAAGCCTTCATTCAGAAAGATGGTTCGAAGGATGGTGTACCTGGCGATAAGATGGTTCATGCTGTCTTCGACCAGGGCAACGTTCATCCGGCCGCTGATGCTGAAGACTACCTGCGCGAAATAGTACTCCTGCCCATTGTCGATGAGCGCATGGAACAACATTCCTTCTTGCATGGGTGAGAGCGTGTAGACGTCTTCTACCGGGTATGACTGCCGTAGTTTTTCGAGTAGCTGCGGCGGTAATCCGGAATACGTGAGGTCTTCCTCTCCTGAACCGGCCCTTAGGGGTATCAGATTAGGCGCCAGCTCACGGATGGTCTGGTGCGTAAAGATATCCTTTAGCGAAGTTTCGAAGCCATAGCTTCTCAGCTTTGAGCTGATCTGAATAGACTTGATGGAATCACCACCGAGCGCGAAATAGTTATCGGTGATACCGATCTTTTCGACCTTCAGGACCTCGGCCCAGCTATTGACGAGCGCTTTCTCTTCCCGGGTCTCGGGCGGTACATAGTTGGCGCCGGCCTTTATTTCCAGTTCCGGAAGCGCCCGTCTGTTGATCTTTCCGCTGGAGGTCAGCGGGATCGTATCCAGCTGTACCAGATAAGACGGAATCATATAGTGCGGCAGCCGCTCCGTCAAAAAACTCCTTAGCCCTTCCTCTTCAATGGCGCGTTCGCCCGTGTAATATCCCACGATGAACTTGTCGCTCTTCCAGCTTCTTGCCAGTACAGCCGCTTTCTGAATGCCGTGATAAGACAGCAGCAGACTCTCGATCTCTCCGGTCTCGATCCGAAAGCCGCGGATCTTCAGCATGTCATCCATGCGTCCCAGGAACTGGATCGTTCCGTCCGGAAGCCATTTTGCCAGGTCTCCCGTTCTATACATCCGCTGATCCGGTTCGAAGGGATTCTTTACGAATTTGGCTTTCGTCAGCTCCGGGTCGTTCACGTATCCCCGGGCCAACCCTATCCCTGAGACACATAGCTCACCAGGCACCGAGACCGGGCACAGGGCGCCGTTTCTGTCCATTATATACACTTTCCTGTTCGTGATGGGCCTTCCGAGGTTGGAGGCGTCCTCCAGCTTCCGGACCCTTCCGCACGTGATGCCAACAGTGACTTCGGATGGACCATAGGTCTGGTACACAGGATAGCGTTGATATAAATTGTCAAAACAGCTCGACATGACGGCGTCTCCACCGACGATGATGAATCGCAGATTGCCCAGTTCATCGGCATGCCCGTTCAATTCCTTTAATATAAGCGGCGTTGTATTGAGAACATTGGCCCCGCGGATGATGGCTCGCAGGATGGCGTCGCTGTCACGCCCCGCATCCGGCATTATTTCCAGTGAGGCGCCCGAGATGAGCGCCGGAAATATCTCTTCTACAGAAGTGTCGAAAGTCAGATCTGCCTGCTGGATGATATGATCCCGGTGATCCATGGAAAAGTAACTTTTCGTGGTCAGGCTAAAGTCCAGCAAGGATTGGTGTTCGATCGCGATCCCCTTTGGACTTCCCGTGCTTCCGGACGTGTAGATGCAGTAGGCCAGATCACTTCCCCGGATCATGATGTCAGGGTTGCTGCACGGCTGGTGGCCGATCGGTGAGCTTTCGGCCTCCAGGTCCACCACGACGGCAATGGGCATCTGTTCCATCAGCCGTTCATTCATGTCCGTAATGATGTATTTGAGTCCGGCATTGCTGGTGATCTTGTTGATCCGGGCGCCTTTGAAAGAAGTGTCCACCGGGACATAGGCCGCTCCTGCCTTGAGAACAGCCATCATCGCAACGACCATCCGGGGCGACCGCTCCATAAAAAGCCCGATCCTGTCTTCGGATCTTACGTCTTTCTGATGAATAAGATAGTGAGCAAGCCTGTTGATATCCTTATTCAGCTGCTCATAGCTGAGCGTGGCCGTGCAACAGCACAGTGCCGGCCTCAACCCGTGCTCGTGGACCCGTTGTTCGAATAAAGTCACCACTGTCTGACCGTCCGGACGATCGACCCGTGGGGCATTGAACTGTTCGAGGACCTGTTCGGCTTCTTCCTGCGTAATGATAGTGATCTCTCCTATCCTGCTGTTCGGGTTTGTGCCGGCAGTCCGCACTATCTTCCTGAAATAGGTAGAAAATCGTTCGATGGTTGCCTGATCGAACAGGTCTGTGGCGTACTCGAATTTCAGGCTGAGCTCCCCTTTTTTCTCCTGCACGGTCAGTGTCAGGTCAAATTTTGAGACGCCGATCCCACTGGCGAAGGGTTCCAGCGAAAGGCCGGGTATTTCGAGTATAGTCTCTTCAAAATTCTGATAGATGAGCATTACGTCGAACCATTGGTTCCGGGATACGTCCCTGTCGAACTGGAGTTCGTCCGTCAGCTCCTCATATTGTACGTCCTGGTTGTCGAAGCCTGATAAAGTTCGTGTCCTCACCTCGCGCAAAAAATCCGTGAATGAAAGGTCGCTTTTCGGATAATTCCGAAGGGGTACGGATTTTACGAACATCCCGATCACGTCCTCCAGGTCCACGTGCTGACGCCCGGCAACGGATGTGCCTACTATTATATCGTCCTGGTTGCAGAGCTTGCTGAGCAGGATATTATAGACGGCCAGCACCACCATGAACAGAGTGGCCTGATGATGATTAGCCAGCGTTCTTAACAGGTCGGTGTCTTCCCTGCTCAGGATCGCCTCGACCGTCCACCCTTTGCCTGAGGCTACGGCTGGCCTGGGATGATCGTAAGGTAACTGCAGGAAAGCAGGCGGATCTGAGAACTCCCGCAGCCAGTATTGTTTTTGTTGGGCGATATGGGCCTGTTGCTCCCCGCCTTGTTCCCATTCCGCAAAATCCTTGTACTGAAGCTCCAGCCCGGCTAGAATTTCGCCCCGGTACAAACGCATGAAATCCCTGACCAGCACGCCCTGGGAGGTGCCGTCGCTCACGATATGATGGGAGTCCACCATGAGCACGTGCTCGGATCCGGAGATTTCGATCAGCCCTACCCTGAATAGAGGGCCCCGCTCCAGGTCGAAGGGTTGAACAAACTCCTGGACAATGGCAGGTATCTGCGCCTCCGTTGCTGCAAATTTCCGGATCGCGAAGTCCACGGTTCTCAGGATTTGCTGGAAGGGTTCCCCTCCGATCAGCCTGAACGAGGTCCGCAGGCTTTCATGGCGTCGGATCAGCTCGCTGAATGCGTTCTCAAGCCTTTCCTTATCCAGAACGCCCTTCATCTTAATAACCTGCGGCATGTTGAATGCCAGAGAGCTCTTGTCGAACTCGTATATGAAATAGATCCGTTTTTGCACAGCCGACACCTTGTACCAGTCCTTTTGCCCGGCGCTGGGAATATGCAGCGGGCCTTTGCCGGATGTCATCTGGCCGGAGTCCTGTAAGACCGTCGTCAGATAGCCGGAGATGTTCTTTATCGTCCTCTTTTCAAACACCTCTTCCAGGGGGAAGTGGATATCAAAAGCCCTGTTGATCTTATTGACGAGCAGGACCGCCTTCAGGGAATGCCCACCCAGTTCGAAGAAGCTGGCGTCGAGGCTTATGTCTGCAGCTTCCAGCTGGAGGACGTCCGCCCAGATATTCGCCAGCTGCTGTTCTATCTCGTTGGATGGTCCCTCGCAGGACGCATCCGACGTAATGGCCACCTGGGGCAAGGATAGCCGATCGAGCTTTCCGTTGCCGGTCAGCGGTATCGCCTCCAGTCGGACGAAATGAGCAGGGATCATGAATTCGGGTAGCCGCTGAGACAGCTGTTGCCGGATATATGCCGGGTTCAATGCCGCGTCGGCGGTATAGTAGCCAACCAGGAAAGGGTCTCCTGATGATCCGGCTACAGCGGCCACTGCTTCGCCTATCTCCGGGATCCCTGTCAGCTGGTTCTCGATCTCTCCTAATTCGATCCTGTAGCCCCTGATCTTTACCTGCTGGTCCACCCTGCCCAGGTATTCCATGTCTCCGTCCGGCAGCCAGCGGCACAGATCTCCGGTCCGGTATAAACGTCCCGGCCCATGCGGGTTGGGAATGAAACGTTGTGCGGTCAATTCAGGAAGGCCCATATAGCCCCGCGCCACTCCCGCCCCACCCACGTACAGCTCGCCTGCTATACCCGGAGGCAACAGGCCCCCTGTCCGATCCATAATATAGCATCCCAGCGTGGGTATGGGCTGACCTATATTGCTGATATTGCTTTTGGCGTCGGCTGCGCTGATCTCTTTATAGGTAACGTGTACGGTCGTTTCTGTGATACCATACATATTGATCAACCGGCAGTCAGGGTATTGTTGCTTCCACCCGCTGAGGGCTGATGGGTCCAGCGCTTCCCCGCCGAAAATGACATATCTTATATCCAGCGGCGGAAGTATTGAAAGTATGATTTCCTGCAGTGCATAGAACGCTCTTGGCGTCTGGTTCAGCACCGTAACCTTCTGTTGTGATATGACTGTTGCAAAACGTTCGGGATCCCTCGTGATCTCCTTTGGTATGATCACCAGCTTGCCGCCGAACAACAGCGCTCCATACATCTCCCACACCGAAAAATCAAAACAAAAGGAATGAAATAGCGTCCATACGTCTTTTTCATTAAAGTGGAAGAGGGGCTTTTCGTTGATGAACAGACGGGTAATATTCCGGTGTTCGATGAGGGCCCCCTTGGGTCTGCCGGATGTGCCGGATGTATAGATCACATACGCCAGGTCTGCGGAGGAGCTGATTAATTCCGGATTGTCAGGGGCCTCTTCGAAAGTTTCAATGTTCTGCAAGAAATCAGCATCGATCAGGACCTTACACCCGCTGTCAGTGAACATATACTCCGCTCTTTCCCTCGGATAGTCGGGGTCGATGGGAACGTATGCGCCACCTGCCTTCAGTATGCCCAGTATTCCATAGAACATCTCAAAGCCGCGATCCAGACAGATGCCGACCCTGTCCTCTCTTTGAATATGGCAGGTCTCTCTCAGATATCGGCCCACCTGATTCGCCCGACCGTTGAGTTGCCGGTAGGTCAGCTGGCGGCCATTAAGCTCCAGGGCTATATTATCGGGCGTCCGGGCTACCTGTTCCTCGAACAGTCCTATGATCGTCTTTTCCTCCGGAAAGGAGGTCTCCATGTTGTTGAAGCCCATCAACCGCTCCCGCTCAGGAAGCGACAGGATCGTTATCTCGGAAAGTCTGTCCTGTCGGACGTCCGCAAGCTGATCGATTATTCTTTTAAGATACGTCAGGGTCCTGTCCACGGTTTCCGGGCTATAGACCCGGGCATTGAAGTCCAGCTTTATTTTGAGCTCGTTCCCCGGGGCGATCACGACCGCAAGGTCATAGTTGGTCTGTTCAAATGTTTTGATCTTTTTAACCTTCAGTTCATCGGTTGACGCCGCCCTGAAGCGATCCTGGACCGGATAGTTCTCAAATACGAAGATATGATCGAATAGCGCCGGGCCCAGGGAGCTCGCAGCCTGTAATTCCGGTAATGGATGATAGTGATAGGGTTCGGCTTCGAGCGCCTCCTGCTGCATCTGTCGAAGCAGTGTGTCGATGCTGTCGGGATTGTCTTCCAGGTCGACCCTCACCGGCAGGGTATTGATACAGAGACCGACCATCGTTTCGATGCCTTCGATCCCCGCCGGCCTTCCCGACACCACAGAGCCAAAAACCACGTCCCTTGTATAGTTGCATCTGCCGAGGAGGATGGCCCAGGCGCACTGAAGGATAGTGTTGAGGGTTGTCTCATTCCGCTCTGCCCTCGAACGAAGGGCCCGCGTCGTTGCCTCATCGATGATCGATTGGCGGGATGACAGCTCAAATTCCTTTGCAGGCGAACGCTGTTTCCCCGGGATCGTGGCCAGCTGGTGGTATCCGTCCAGATAGCCCTTCCAGAAGGCCGCCGAAGCCTCTTTGTCCTGGTTGCCGATCCAGGAGATATAGCCGGAGAATTTTACCGGTGGTTCCGACCCTGCCGACCCGTTGATATAATACCGGGTAAGGTCGTTCCAGATGACGCCTGCGCTCCATCCGTCCATTAAGATATGGTGGTGACTCCAGATAACGGTAAAGTTGCGCATTCCTGTTTTCAGGACGGTGAGCCTGAGCAACGGGCCGTGCTCCAGGTCGAATCGCCTGTTCCTGTCTTCCTTTTCGTAGGAAGCTACCACGGCTTCCCCGCCGTCTTCTGCGCACAGGTCCTGAACGTCCGTGAAGCTAAGGTCGGCGACGCCTTTGGCCAGAACGATCTGCAATGGCCGTTCGTATTCCCTAACCCGGAAGATAGTGCGGAGGACCGGATGCCGCCCGATCAGGGCCTGTAGACTAATGGTGAGTCTTTGGATGTCGAGATCGGCTTCCACGTCGATGGTCATCTGCTCAAAATAATACGGGGTGTCGGGGTCGAGACTGGCATGAAAGAGAATGCCTTGCTGGAGTGGTGTCAGGGGATATATGTCTTCAATTTCATACTGTTGCCGGAGCACATCCAGCTGCCCGCTGCAGTGGTGTATGACCATTTCCAGCTGGTCCTGGTATTCTTTCATAAAAGAGCGGATCGTATCCGCGTGATACTGCGCCCTGCTATACGCCAGGGTCATGTGCAGCCGGTGGTCGGTGATGATCCCGGAGATCTCCCACTCATAGAGTCTTTCTTCATCCGGCCCCACGTCGCTGCCTCTGGGCTCTCCGGCTGGTTCGAACTCAAGCCTGTCCAGGTCGGTGTCGAACTGGCCGAGGTAGTTGAAACTTACCTTTGAGCCATCCGGTACGTATTGCACTCCATAGTTGCGTGCACTTCGGAGGAGTTCCTTCACCGCCGTGATCGTATCAGAAATACCGCTTCCGGCCTGTAACGACACCGGGCAGATGGATGTGAACCAACCCACGGTCCTTTCGATGCTGGATTCTTTCTCAGGAGATATCCGGCCATGGCCTTCCATGTCCAGCTGTACGTTCGTCATTTTATAGCGGCGGCCGAAGGCCAGGGCAAGGGCGGCAAGAAGGAGGTCGTTGATACGCGTGTTGTAGGCGGCGTTTACGTCTTTTAATAAAGCCGATGTTTCGGCCTCGGAAAGAGAGAAGCTGATCTTGTCAGCTTCGCCGAAAGTATTCGGTCCGGATGGAAAGTCCCGTCGTATTTTCCATTCCACGGGTGCTCCCGGTGGAGGACTGTCCTGAATGGACTGGGTCTCAGACCAGGATTGGTAAGAAGTTGTTTTCATTGGCAGGGATAACGGCAGGTTATTTCTGATCTGATACAACAATTGCCGCATATCTTCAAACAGGATCCGCCAGGATATTCCATCAACGACCAGATGATGGATGATCACCAGCAGGCGCGAGCCATCGGGCAGGTGATATAGCCCGAGCCTGACCAGGGGGCCGGTGCCGAGATCGATTCCCGATTGCAGTTGTTGGCTATCCTTGTCTATGATCCGTTGCACTTCGGCGTGGTCCCTGAGATCGAGCTCGCTCATGAACACTTCCGCCTCATCCAGGATCTCCTGAGTGTATCCTTCTCCGGTATGCCGGTACACACATCTCAGCATGTCGTGGTGCGCGAGCAGCCGCTCGAAGACCTTCCGGATCGTCTCTCCGGTGACTCCGCCGGGGAAATTCAGCATCACGGATTGATTGAAATGCGCCTTGTTCTTTATCCTTCCATTCAGGAACCAGTCCTGTATCGGGCTGATGGCGACCTTGCCGGTTACCGGAGCCTGATCGATAGACAGCTGAGTTCTTTTGAGGTTGGACGCAAGCGTCCTTATCGTCTGATTGGCAAAGATCTCTTTTACCGCAACTGCATACCCATTGTTCCTGAGCCTTGAACTTACCTGTATTGACTTTATAGAGTCTCCGCCCAGAGAAAAGAAGTTATCATTGACCCCTACCCGTTCGATCCCCAGGACGTTCTGCCAGATCCCGCAAAGCAGGGCTTCCAATTCATTCTCCGGGCCGGCATATCCGTCAGTGCCGGTAAATTCGGGTTCCGGCAGTAGGTGCCGGTTCAGCTTGCCGCTGATCGTCAGCGGTATGGCATCGAGCCGGACATAAGCGGCGGGAACCATATAGTCAGGGAGTTTCGCCGCCAGGTATTCTCTCAGAGCAGAACCCTCAATAATAGTGGCTGGTCTCGCAACAAAATAAGCCGCCAGGTATTTATGCCCTCCCCTTTCTCTATCGACCACCACGGCTTGCAATATATCGGGGTGTTTGCTCAACAGGTGTTCGATCTCTCCCGGCTCGACCCGGTAGCCGCGGATCTTGACCTGAAAATCTTTGCGTCCTATAAATTCCACCCTGCCTTCCGGCAGCCAGCGAACGACGTCCCCGGTATTGTACAACTTGTTTATGTCTTCATCCCCCGCAAACGGATCGTCTATAAAGCTGGCGGCTGTGAGCCCGGGTCTGTTCCAGTAGCCGGCCGATAGTCCTGTGCCGCCGATATGCAGTACCCCCGGGACACCCACAGGCACAGGTCTTTTCCGGTCGTCGAGGACGTATAGCTTCGCGTTGCCGAAGGGCTCACCAATATTATTTGCGGAATCCCCCTCCCTGTATAGATTGGAGCTGGCCGTGATCGTACATTCTGTCGGCCCGTAGACATTGAAGACGCGGGCGGACCGGCTAAGCCTTTTTAGCGTCTCGAGGGAAGGCGTTTCGCCCGCGACGATCCAGACTTTTGGAGACTTCGCTTTTTCCACCAGGGCAAGAATAGACGGCTGCATCCCGACTATTTCGATATCGTGCTGATCAATGAGCTCCTCGATCGCCGTGGCGCTCTTCCGCTGTTCATCATTCAGGACGTATACTTCCAGGCCGCAGCACAGGCTGACAAAGAGCTGGAATACGCTGCCGTCGAAGACGTAGTCGACGGAGAACAACGTCCGGCGATATTGCGTATAATTAAACCGGTCGATCTGCGCATAGATATGATGTACCAGATTCCGGTGACTGATCATGACTCCTTTTGGGTCACCTGTCGTCCCCGAGGTATAGATCACATACGCAAGCGAAGTATCGGCAATTGGCGCGTTCAGACCGGAGCATATTCCATTGCACGAAAGACGGTCCCCGGCGCAGCTGCATGCAGCCGTCGGCGTGTCGGCTTCCACAACCACCGGTCCGGAGCTATCGGCGTGCGCCCCGGCGGCAAACCTCATCGCATAATGCCCCTGTGTGACGACCAGCGGGGTCTGTGAATCCCGCAACAGGTAGGCGACGCGTTCTTCGGGGTAGCTGGGAGAGATCGGCAGGTAGGCTGCGCCCGCCTTGAGCACTGCGAGCATGCTGGTTACCATATCCAGTCCGCGATCCAGGTATAGGGCGACCGGCGTTCCTGCGGGAATAACCGACCAATACCGTGCCTTATAGTTCTCCCGGATGACGTGTGCAAGGCGGCTGGCTCTTTCATTCAGCTCGCGGTAACTGAGCTTTGTATCTTCAAATACCAGCGCGGTATGTTCGGGCGACTTCCGGACCTGCTCCTCAAACCAGGATACTACCGTTCTGCCATGTGGGACTTCGAGTCCGGTTTTGTTGAATCCGTGGAGGATCTCCTGCTTCTGTGCGGGGGACAGCAGCTCGATGCGGGCGATGAGCTTGTCCTTCTGCCCGGCAATTTCCGTGAGGATATTTCCAAAATAGGAAGCATACCGCTCTACAAGCTCCCGTCTGAACAGGTCCCTGGAATATACGAAGTGAAGGACCAGGGTATCCTCCTCCTCCACCGCCATTAATGTCAGGTCGCTTCTGGATGGAACAGGCTTATAGCCCTCTTCCCGGACAGCAAGACCGGCGTTGGCTGCCGGCTGTCTGCGTTCCTCGAACACGAACATGACGTCTACGAGAGGATTTCGTCCGGTGTTCCGCTCGATCTTCAGCTCCTCAATGAGGTCTTCCATCGGAAACCCCTGGTTTTCCATACAGCTCAGCATTTTGTTTTGTACGTTCTTCAGGAATGTCCCGAAGGGCAGCTCCTCGTGTACGTCAAAACGGACGGGCAGTGTTCCTACGAACATTCCGATCATCCGCTCAAGATCGGCGTGTGTGCGGGTGGATACGGGGATGCCTATGACAAAGTCACTCTGATGGCTCAGCCGGTACAATAAAATGGCGTAGGCCGACAGCAGCAGATTGGACATCGTCGTTTGCGACTGCCGGTTGATCTCCCGCAATCTCCTGGTCAGGTCGCCGGTAAGCCGGACTTCTACATCCCCGCCGTTGTTGTTATTAAATATTTTTGGTCTTGGGAAATCGGCTGGCAGGTTCAGCACCCCGACCTCTTCCCTGAACTGATCCATCCAGAATGCCTTGTGCAGGTCTCTATCCGTCCTTCCTGCAGCAGAAGACTGCCAGACAGCGTAGTCCTTGCTGGTAAGTCTGTTCTGAGGCAGCGGCAGCCCCGCATAGGCCGCCAGCAGCTCGTCTACCAGCACGCCTTTCGAGATGCCATCCATTACGATATGATGGGAGTCGATCAACAATAAATATTCGCTCGCCGACTTCTGGCAGAGGGCCACCCTTAGCAGCAGGTCCGATGCCAGGTCGAAGGGGTGAATGAAGTTTCGGATGATGGCTTCCGTGCTTCCTTTCCAGTCATAAATCCCGAGCCTGATACTGGCATTCCCGCGGATCACCTGGTGCAGCCCGTCATTGTCCATCACAAATGACGTTCTCAGGCTCTCGTGTCTTTCCAGCAACAAATTGAATACATCCCGAAGTTTGTCCTGATCCGGCTTCTCCGACAGCCAAAGGACCTTTGTTTCATTGTAGGCCGTGCTCAGGGGATCGAGCGCCTGTAAGAAATATATTTTCTTTTGCTCGGAGGACAGCGGATAGCGTTCCCTTTCTCCTGCGGGAGGGATAATTTGTTTTTTCCGCGCGTCGACCAGCCCGGCCAGGTGAAGCGCCAGCTTTTCCACCGTGGGATGTACATAAAGGTCACGCACGGTGATCGGCGTGTCGATCTTTTTGTTGATCCTTGCGACGAGGGTCATTGCCTTCAGCGAGTCGCCGCCCAGCTCGAAGAAGTCGTCCTTTGCGTCGATATCGGGCTTTCCAAAGAAACCGGCGTACAGCACCAGCAATACGTCCATGATGCCATTGCTCCCGGACGCGGGCCCGGGGGTTATCTCCATATCCGGATCGTTGAGGGCAGCGTGCGCTCTTTTGAGATCGTCCCTATACCATTGCAGTGTCTTCCGGATATCGCCTTTGTGGATCGAGACGGACGTCGTGCTGCTGTGGACGCAATGCTGGAAGACCTGAACGCCTTCCCAGGGGTAAATGGCATCGGCAATAGTCGCGTTGATCGCTTGCCTGCTGGCGGTTTTCAGCTGACTCTCCTTTATTTTATACGTCATGCCTACGTCAAGCCAGTCACACCAGTTGATCGCAAAAGCATGAACTCCCGTCCTTTTGCGGAAATAGCCGGCGTAACTCTCCAGGAACTCATTGGACGCGTTATAGCCGATCTGTCCGAATTTATGCTGGTAGAAGGTGTTGCCGACCGATGAGAACAGGGCTAAGAAATCGAGGGACCCCAGGGAAAGATACTTTTCAAAGAGCAGCAGTCCGTGCACCTTGGACCTGAGATACCGGAAATAGTCTTCCGGCTTCCTGGTCTGGATAATGCCGCCGTGATCGGCTTCGCCGGCTGCCCAGATCAGGCCGTTCAATTTGATGCCGCGCCCTTCAATGGCAAGGGCAAGCTCCCTGACCCCGGTCTCGTCCGAAACGTCGAGCCTGTACAGGGTTACCTGGGCTCCGGCTTCTTTCATTGCTTTTAGTCGCCCTTCCTCCTGAACATCGGATCGATGGATAAGGATCACATGTGCCTGGTATTCCAGCGCCAGGTATTCGGCTATCGTAAATCCCATTCCGCCGGCCCCGCCTGTTATCAGGTAACAGCCGTTCTTAATAATCGTGACACCGGAGCTGGCAATGTCCGACTCCGGAAGAGGCTCAAAATTTTGGACCCATCGCGCTTTCATGCGAATTGCGACGAGGGGCTCCGGCGAGGGATAAAAGACCTCCCGGATCAGCAGAGAAAGGTCCTCGGCTTCTCCGCCATCCCCCGGTTGGACGTATGGCCAGTCGATCACCTTGCAGGTAAGGTTCCGTATCTCTGACGGCATGATCTTCGAAGGCCCCAGCAAAGTGGCTTTCAGCGGATCGAGCAGGTCGTCTTCACTCACACTCGCTATGTAATTCGTGACGACGGAAAGGTGAATGGCCTGACCAGGCTGGTGATCGGCCAGGGACCCTGCCAGAAATGACAATCCCAGATATACGTCGGACAGCCTCTCCCCGATGCATTCGTGGGAGTTGGCTCCCGGCTGTCTCCCGAAGGTCGGCGTGTAAATAATCTTTTCGATCGTGACGTCCCGTTCTTTCAGGAGTTGCCAAAGCCGGGAATAGTGCTCTTGTCGGGAAAACTGCATCTGCCACTGGTCGTCTGCAACGACGGCAAAATCTGCTGCCTGCCGGATGGTGATGGTGCGATGCCCCAGCTTATTCAGCTCTTCTGACAAATGGTGGCTTATTGCCTCAGCTCCGGCGAAGATCAGAATAGTCGATGATGCCCCCGTCTGTGCAATATTGGCGGGAATGGCCGCAGCCCGTCGCCAGCCCGCAACGTTGATGCATTGCCCGATGCCGGGGGCATTTGGTTCGGCGGAAAATCCCTGTGATCCCCGCGTCAAAAGCTGGTTGATATCGAAATTGGTCGTATAGGCTGTCTTCTCAAACGCATAACCAGGTAGCGGCAGCTTATTCCTGATCTGTCCTTCAAAGTAGGCGTCCCAGTCGATCACGAGGCCCGCCAGCCACAATTGCCCCAATTTATCAACCAGATATTTCTGGTCGTTGGTCTCCTGTTTCGACTGCCGGATGGTATTGATTATGACGTGCTCTTCGCCCTTAAAAGCGTTCGTGTCGATGAGTTCCGCGAGGGTCCTTCCCGGGCCCAGCTCGATGAAGCATGCCTTCCCCTTGCGGAGCAGCGTCCCGGCGCCTTTGGAGAACAGGACAGTACTGCGCAAATGCCTGCTCCAGTAAGCAGGATCATTTATTTCCCCGAAGCTTACCAGTTCCCCGGTTATATTGGACACATAGGGGATAGCTGGTTCGCTCAGGGTGACCGATGCCAGCTCGTTTTCAAATTGCTCCAGTATCCCATCCATCATGAAGGAATGAAAGGCGTGCGAGGTCCTCAGCTGCTTGCAGCCGATGGACAGGCCGGTCAGCTTTTCCGATAAGCTTTCGATGGAGGCGTCGGTCCCCGCCACTACGAAAGAAGTGTCGCCGTTTATCGCTGCGAGGTCGACCTCTTCAACTTCTGCCAGCAGGGGGGCAATCCCGGCCTGGCCGGCATTGATGCTCAGCATCGATCCCCGGGGCACGCTGCCCATCAGGGCGCCCCTTCTTACGACCAGCCTGATCGCGTCTTCCAGCGCGAACACACCGCTGATGCAGGCTGCCGTATACTCGCCGATGCTGTGACCGATCATATAATCCGGTTTAACACCCCAGCGCATCAGCAACCGGGCCATCGCGTATTCTATGATGAACAGGAGGGGCTGTGCATATTCCGTCCGGTTAACCAGCTGTTTGTCGGCGCTTCCCATCCATGCATCCCTAAGGTCGAGGGTCGTGTATCGTGCAGCGATAGCAAGACAGGCATCCACGGTCTCCCTGAAGAACGGCTCCGCCTTATAGAGGTCGTACCCCATACCGGAGTACTGGGCTCCCTGCCCGGAAAAGAGGAATACGGTATGCTGAAAATTTTCGTGAAGATCTTTTGCGACGGCTTTCCTGGTGCGGTCGGCCTCAAGTGTTTCGATGGCCTCACGGACATCCTCACAGACGAATACCTTGCGGTGGGAGAACCTGTCCCTTCCCCTGAGCAGCGCGCTCTCGACGTCCGCCATGGAGATATCTCCGGACCTCTTCAGAAAGCTGACCAGCCTGGACGAAGCAGCATTCAGACTATCGCTGGTCTTTGCCGACAGCGCGATGAGATGAAAATCCCGCCCCGTCTCCGGTCTGCGCGCGGCAGGCGCTTCTCCGAGGATCAGATGGGCGTTCGTGCCTCCGATGCCGAATGAGCTGACACCTGCCACCAGCGGCTTGCCATTATTGCTCCAGTCGGTCAATTGGCTATTCACCTGTATGGTACTGTCTTTAAAGTCAATATTAGGATTGGGAGCCGAATAGTGAAGACTGGGCGGCAGCTGACGGTATTTCAGCGAGAGTACGGTTTTTATGAAACCGGCGACTCCCGCGGCACAGTCGAGGTGACCGATGTTGGACTTGACGGATCCGATATTACAGGTGGTGGCGGTAGTATTTTTATTATAGACCTGTGTCAGCGCCTCGATCTCAACGGGATCACCCAGCTGGGTGGCTGTGCCGTGTGTTTCCACATAGCTGATGCTGTCGGCCCGGAGCTGGGCCATCTTTAAAGCCTTTCTGATCACGGCTGCCTGGCCTTTTACGCTCGGTGCCGTATAGCCGACTTTTCCACTGCCATCATTGTTGACGGCGCTCCCCCTGACGACGGCATAAATATGGTCATTGTCCCGTATGGCGTCCTTCAGCCGCCTGAGAACGACGACGCCGGCGCCTTCGCCGCCGACAGTACCGCTGGACCGGTGATCGAATGGCCTGCATTTTCCATCCCTGGAAAGGATCATTCCCTCCTGGTAGAGATAACCTTTTTTTGAATAATTCTTGATGCAAACGCCCCCCGCCAGCGCCAGGTTACACTCACCCAGCAACAGGCTGTTACAGGCGTGATGGATCGCCACCAGGGATGATGAACAGGCTGTCTGTAAATATACGGCGGGACCTTTCAGGTTCAGCTTGTAGGCGATCCTCGAGCTCAGGAAGCTGACGTCCATCAGGTGGGCGGCAGTAAAGTCATCGATCAATCCGTCCCGGTTCCTGCCGGCAGCGTGGATCATCCACCGTGGATTCGTCGAGCCGGCAGCAAAGACACCGATCGGATGCTTTTCACGGACGGATGCATAGCCGCTGTCTTCGAGTGCTTCCCAGCATACTTCATGATAGATACGAACCTGTGGGTCCAGCAGTTCGGCCTCATCCGGAAGGTAGTTGAAGAATGAAGCGTCGAAATACTCTTTATCCCGGAGCCAGGCATGAGATGCCACATAGGACGGGTCATTGGCGATGCGCTCCGGCTCCCCTTCCCCGATAGCTTCGGCCTTGCTGAAGGTGCCAATGCAGTCTATTCCATTCTTGAGGTTCTCCCAATATTCTTCGATATTGGCCGCCTGGGGGAACCTTCCGGCCATGCCGATGACTGCGATCTCCAAACCAGTGTACGATTCCATAAGTTTAAGATTGTTGTTCGCGGAGGATGTCCAGCGTGTTTCTCATCAGGTCGCCATCATCCTCCGTATCCATGCGTTCATCCGGGTGTCCGTTGCCGGCGGACCTGTCCAGAAATTTTGCCAGCAGGAATATCGTCGGATGAGCGAATATGTCGGCGACCCCCGTTCTTATTTGGAATGACTTTTCGATCCTGTTAGCCATCCTCACTACCAGCAGCGAGTTGCCGCCGATCTCAAAAAAATTCGCATGTATGCCGATCTTGTCCCGATGCAGCTCCAGGACTTCCGACCAAACTTCCAGCAGATCCTTTTGTATCGCGGTCTGAGGTCTTATTTCCTTCCCCCCGATGTCCGGCTCAGGCAGGGCCCGCTTATTCAATTTCCCGTTGGGTGTCAATGGCAGCTCGCGGAGGTGCACGAAATAAGAGGGGATCATATACTCCGGGAGGATCTTTGACAGAAAGGCCCTCAGTGCAGCCGGATCGATGCTGTCCTCCGCTACATAGTAAGCCGCCAGTGCGGTCGTTTCATTCTTTCCCAGTGCGACCGCCACCACGTCCCTGATCGACCCATGCCTGCCCAGGGCCGTCTCGATCTCGCCCAGCTCGATACGGAAACCGCGCAGCTTGACCTGGTTGTCTGCTCTTCCGCAATATTGCAGTTCCCCGGAATCGAGGAGCTTTACGTAGTCACCGCTCCGGTATAGCTTTTCGCCGGGCCGGAAAGGATGATCTATAAACTTTTCCCTTGTCAGCTGTTCCTTGTTGATATATCCCCTGGCCACGCCTTCGCCACCTACATACAGCTCGCCCGTCACACCTGCCGGAAGCATCCGTTGATATCCATCCAGCACATAGGCCGAGAGTGTGGCAATCGGCCTGCCGATATTGCAGATGTTGTTGTCGATCTCGTACTGGCCTATCTCCTTATACGTGACGTGCACCGTTGTCTCCGTAATTCCATACATGTTGATCAGCTTTACGCCGTCATATTTTTGCTTCCAGCCTTTCAATTTTGCCGGCGCAAGCGCCTCCCCCCCAAAAATGACCATTCGCAACCGGCTCAGCCGGCCGGCGCTGTCCGAGTCTTCCTGGATCAAACTGTAAAAAGCCCTGGGGGTCTGGTTCAGAATGGTTACGTCTTCCCTCTTCATCAATTCCCGGAACGCCCTGCTATCCCTGGCGACTATACGGGGAACAATGACCAGCCGGCCTCCATAAAGCAGCGCTCCGAATATCTCCCATACGCTGAAGTCAAAGCTGGGGCTATGAAACATAGTCCATACGTCGTCTGAGGAAAAGTCGAACTGGAAGGCATCATTAAACAGCAGCCTTACTACATTCCGGTGGTCGACCATGACGCCCTTGGGTTGGCCGGTCGTTCCGGAGGTATATATAATGTAGGCCAGGTCTGATGGCGCCGGGCCGGGCTCCGGTATCCGGTCGGGGCCCGCGGCATCTTCTATCAGCAATATCATGGCCCCGGAAATAAATTCGTGACTGGTCTCCCGTGTGGTAAGCACCCACCCCGCACCGCTGTCATTGACCATATAGTTGATGCGCTCCTGCGCATACTCTATATCCAGCGGCAGGTAGGCCCCGCCGGCCTTCAGGATCCCCAGCATGCCGACAATGGTTTCGGCCGATCTGTCCAGGAACAATCCGACAATAGCATTACGCCTGACCCCTGCCTCCCTGAGCCGATTGGCGACGAGGTCAGAACGCCGCGCGAGTTCGGCGTAAGTCAATCTGCGGTTGTCGTGGGTGAGCGCAATTCTCCCGGGGACCTTCAGGGCCTGCGCGTTGAACAGGTCGACGATGGTCATATTCCCGGGGTAGCCTACTCCGCTGTTGTCGAGATCGTGTTGTATCTGTTGCCGTTCGCTTCCGGTCAGCACGTCGATCTCCGACAGCCGGATATCCTTTTGGTCAACCACGGTGGCCGCGATCCGGTTGAAGTAGCCGGCAAATCTTTCGACCGTGCTCCGTCGGAACAGTCTCGTACTATACTCGATACTGAAGCTCAGCCGGCCATTTACTTCTTTGGCAGTCATAGTCAGGTCGAACTTCGAGGTAACCCGGTCGATGTCACATCTTCTGACCTTTAGTCCCGGGATCTCCAATTCATTGCCTTCAAAATTATCCAGCACGAATACGGTGCTGAAAAGCGCATTCCGGGATCTGTCTCCGCTGATTTTCAGGTCTTCTACCAGTGTTTCGTAAGGATAGTCCTGGTTGTCCATTCCCGCTAAGACGACGGCTCTTACTTCCGCGAGGAAGTCGATGAACGTCCTGTCTCCTTTCGGAAAAGCGCGCAGCGGGATGGTATTCACGAACATTCCGATGATCCCCTCAAGGTCCGGATGTTGTCGACCTGCAACGGGAGTACCGATAGTGATGTCCTCCAGATTGCTTAGCTTTCCCATGAGAATATAGAAGAAAGACAGCAACACCATGAATACCGAACCCTCGCCCCGTGCAAGCTCGAGCATGGCCCGGGTCTGCCCGGCGCTCCATTCGAACTGGATCGTGTTTCCTTCGTGGGTATTTACTCTGGGCCGGACGAAATCGGTGGGAAGGTTCATCTCGGGGCATTCATCCATGAACATATCCTTCCAGAATTCCTTCTGCCTGGCGACCTTGCTTTGCCAGACGGGCTGTTGCTGCCATTCCGTGTAGTCCCTGTACTGGAACTTTACGGCGGCCAGTGGATGTCCGCTGTAGAGCGCGACGAAATCGCTTATCAGGATACCGTGGGACTGCCCGTCCGTGATGATGTGGTGCATGTCTACCATCAGGTAGGTCTTTCCGTTGCATTTCGCTATACCGGCCCGGAACAATGGCGCCCGGCCCGGATCGAAAGCGCGAATGAAACGGTCTAAGACCGTCACCGGCTCCTCCTCCGTCGTGAGGTGCAACCATTCGAGCTCGGCATCCGCCGCTATATGCTGCATGGGGCGCCCATCTACTATGTGAAAGGACGTCCTCAGGCTTTCGTGCCGCCGGATCAGCTGATTGAAGGTCTGCCTGACCCGGTCTGCATTCACTTCGCCTTCCAGTTGCGCCATATAGGGCATGTTATAGGCCAGCGAGGCCGGGTCGAGCTGATTCAGAATGAATAGTCTTTTCTGCGCAGAGGACAGCTCGTAGCAGGGTTTGGGGGCTGCAGGTGTCAGCCCTGAATAGGACATCGCTCTGTTCTCATCGATCTTTTTGGCGAGTTCCCGGATGGTGCTATGTTTAAAAACCTCGCTCAACGGTAATTCCACCTTCAGGTCTTTATATATTCTATTCGTCAGGGCGGTGGCGTTCAGCGAATGGCCGCCCAGTTCGAAGAAGCTTTGGGTAGCGCCTATATCGGCTGTCCTGACATTCAGTATCTCTGCGAATATCGCCAGCAGCGCATATTCCGTCGCATTGGCCGGCAGGACCGGTGTTCCGGCTGTTCGAACGGCATCGGGCAGCGCGCCCTTGTCCAGCTTACCGCTGGAGGTCAGCGGGATATTGCTCAGCTGAACCCAGGTCCGCGGAACCATAAATTCCGGGAGTTCACGAAGCAGCCAGGCCTGAAGCTCATCACCTGACAGCGTCCCGGCAGCCGTAAAATAGCCGACCAGATAGTCGTCTCCCTTTGCAACCACCACCGCATTTCTCACCCGGGGATGTGTAAGCAAACAGCTCTCGATCTCCTTCAGCTCGGTACGGACACCCCTTATCTTTATCTGATCGTCCAGCCTTCCAAATATCTGCAGGTTGCCGTCGGGTAAGAAACTGGCCAGGTCCCCCGTCTTGTAGAGACGGCCATTCCCGGAATACGGATCGTCGACGAACTGCCTTTCCGTCAGCTGAGGCTGGCCGATATATCCCACTGCGACTCCTTTCCCGCCGATGTAAAGCTCTCCTTTGGCTCCCGCCGGAAGGATATGACCATCGTTGCCCAGGACGTAGCACGCCGTATTGTCTATCGGCTTTCCGACAAATGGCTTTTTCCTGAGGTCGGCCAGCTTATCCTTGTCAATAAAACCGGCGATGGCTCCCACCGTCGTTTCGGTTGGTCCGTAGTGATTAACCAGGCGGGTGCTGCCCAACACTTCGATCGTCCTCTGGATGTGCTCGATCCTGATCTGTTCTCCACCGAATATGAGTATCTTAAGCGACCGGAGCATCCTCAGGTCCGGGTGGTCTGCATACCCTGCAAACAGCGAAGGGGTCACCTTCAGATGGGTTATTTTATTTTTTCCGGCATACTTCAGGAACAGCGACGGATCGACGTAGTCATTCCTGGATAAAATGTGCAGGGATGCCCCTGTCAGTAACGACCCGAATACAGCGGTGTAAGCGCCGTCAAAGGAGAGTAAGTGGGTCAGACACCACCTGTCCGAGGACTGAAGTCCAAGAAAGTCGATCGCCCAGGCGATATAGTTAGTCATGTTCCCGTGCCGGATCATTACACCCTTGGGGTTGCCCGTAGTGCCGGAGGTATAGATAATATAGAGCAGTGCGTCTTCAGTTGCTTCGGGCAGCGCTATCGGCGCGGCGGCGGGGTCGTCGGGCTCATCCAGGCGGATAGCCAGCATGTTGTTTCCTTCCATGCCGGGCTGACACAGCACCAGCTTACAGCCTGCAGAAGAGCGCATGCTATCCAGCCGGTTTTGCGGCACGTCGGGATTCAGAGGGAGGAATGCAGCTCCCGATTTGGCGATCCCAATAACGCCGGTTATCATCTCGAGCGACGGGTTTGCCATAAGACCAATGATCTCACCCGGTCCGGCGCCTCTGTTGATGAGCTGTGCGGCGATCCGGTCCGACTTATGATCAAGCTCCCGGTAGGTCAGGACCTGATCTTCGAATACCAGCGCAATATTATCGGGTGTCTTCATGGCCTGTTCCCTGAACCATGAGGAAATTGAATGGACGGGCGAAGCTTTTGGGTAAGGCATGGCAAGCCCCAGCATCTCTTCCTTTCCTGACGCCGACAGCAATCCAAAAGAACCTTCTGTGGCGGCAGGGTTGTTCAGTATCTCCCCGAAGGTTCTGGAAAAATAGGCCGGCAGGGCCGCTGCCAGTTGCAGGCCGACAACTTTTTGTTTGAAGCTGAATTCGACGACGGGCTCCTCGCCCATGAATACTGATACGGTCAGGGGTATATCGGTGTTCTCGGACCATGACGCCAGGCTGACCCGGATGTCTTTCAGGCTTTGAAAGATGTCCTTGTCTACCGGGTAATTCTTTACGCCCACGACGGTATCAAACACGTGCTGCTGAACCGGGATAGCCAACGCCTCTTTGATCTCCTGCAGGGAGGTTTGGCCAAACTGCGTCCTGTCGACAAGGTCCTGGTTTACCCTGATGACGGCTTCCAGCAATGACCGGGAATTATCTCTTCTGAACCGGATGGGCATCGTGTTCACGAAGTTTCCGATGACGTGCTCTATTCCTCTGACAGCCGTGTCTCTGCTGGAAATGGTAATGCCGAATAGCAGGTCGTCGACATTGAAATATTTCTGGAGGAGGATCGCATACGCTGTGTAAATAACAGCTGCCCTGGTCACGTTGTTCTTCCTCGCAAACGCCTCCAATGGACCCGGGGGAAAGGATATCCTTGATCTGGCGATCGCGCCTTCCTCTTCGCCCGTGTTTGGAAAAAGGGTGACCGGTTCGTAGCCTGCCAGGTAGGCGCTCCAGTAGGCGACCTCTTCGGCGCTGACCGGTTGGCGCCTCGTTATTTCCCTGTAAGTGGGCTTCGGGAGTAGTGAGTCGTCGCCGTTCACCAGGTCGTTATAGGTGTGAAAAAGCTCTTTTATTAATATGCCCGAGCTCCACCCGTCGTAGAGGATGTGGTGATGTGTGAGGTTGAGCTGAAACCTTTCCGTGTCCATCTGTACCAGGCTGACCCGGACCGGCAGCTGTTCGAGGTCAAAGCGGGCGGTCCATTCTTCCCGGGCGATCTTTGCCGCTTCGCCTGCACGGGTCTCCACGGGGTTGTCCGATACATCGGCCAGTCTGAATTCCGCTGGACAGCTTTTAAGAAAAAGCTGAATGGGTTCCTTTATGCCTTTCCACCTGAATACCGATCGGAGCACGTCGTTTTTTGACTGAACAAGAATGAAAGCCTGTTTCAGCAGGGATGCGTCTACTCTTCCTTCGAGGTAGAACGACAGCTGTGTATTGTAGGTATTGTTGTGGGTCTCTTTCAGATAATGGAACAACATTCCCTTTTGGATTGGGCTCAGCTCAAGGATATCTTCAACGTTGGAGCGCTCTATTCTCCCCTTCGGGGCAGCCGGGACTGCTGAGGTGTTCCGCCCGATCAGCTCTGCCAGCTCCTTTATCGTAGGATGCCTGAACAGGGCTGTTATCGACAGCTCTTCATGGAATTCCCTGTATATCCGGTTCATTAAAGTAGTGGCGTTGAGGGAATGCCCGCCCAGCTCAAAGAAGCTTCTGTCATTGCCTATACCGGATACATCCAGCTTCAGGATCTCCGACCAGATAGCCGCCAGCCGCTGCTCCGTGGGACCGGACGGCGGAACGTATTCCACAGCGGTCAGGAGTTCCGGCTCCGGCAGCATCTTCCGGTTAAGCTTTCCGTTAGGCATCAGCGGCAGATGCTCCATCCGTATATAATAACCCGGGACCATATACGCAGGAAGCGTTTTTGACAGGTGAGCGATGAGCTCCCATTCCGGCAGTTCTTTATCTGATACATAATAGCCGGCCAGGTATCTGTCGCTATTGGTTTCCTTTACAACGACGGCGGCTTCCCTGATGGATGGATGCTGCAGGAGTCTGTTCCCGATCTCTCCCAGCTCGATCCGGTAGCCCCTGATCTTTACCTGGCTGTCGATGCGGTCGAGATACCCGAGATTGCCGTCGGGCAGCCAGCGGACCAGGTCGCCTGTTCTATAAATGGTCGATCCGGGACGAAAGGGGTCCGGGATAAATTTTTCCCGGGTCAGTGTTGGGTTGTTCAGATATCCGCGTGCAACCTGGATACCCCCGATACAGAGCTCACCCGGCATCCCATCGGGACGTAAATGACCGCACTGATCCAGCACGTAGAGGTCGACGTTACTCATGGGCTTCCCAATGGGTACAGACGACTCCGAAGACAGGGACCTGGTTGAAAAGATACTGCAATAGATGGTCGTCTCGGTGGGACCATAGATATTTTCCAGCAGACAGTTGAGGCCAAGCGAATTGAATTGATGTACGGCCTCGACGGGTAATACCTCTCCGCATAGCAAAATATATTTCAGACTGCCGGCCTTCCCGATGCCCCGCGTTAGTAGCGCGTCCAGGAAGACAGAAAACAGCGACGGCACGAAGTTTATGTGGGTTACCTGGCAGGCTGCGACAGTTTCCAGTATCGAGTACGCGTCTCCTTCCGCTGCCTCGGGCAGCAGGCACAATGACCCGCCCGACAGGAACCAGCCAAATATCTCAGAAACCGAAATATCAAAGGTGTAGGTCGTCTTCAATAAATGACGGTCATTTTCTTTCAGGGGATAGGCCCGGTCCATGGTCAGGATCAGATTGACCAGCGAGCGATGCTCGATCATCACACCTTTCGGCTTACCCGTCGACCCCGACGTGTACATTACATAGACCAGGTCTTCCGGAGCTACACGCGGATGCACCTCTTCTGCGGCGTACGATAAAATATGGGGCCCGATCGCATCCAGGTCCAGCAGTACGGATGGATCGGTCAACTCCTCCGATATTGGCTTCCCCCTGGTAATGATGTATCTGAGCCCTGCGTCGTCTGCAATGGCTTTGACCCTCTCCGCCGGATAGCCGGTCCCGATAGGCACGTAAGCGGCGCCTGCCTTAAGGATGCCAAAGATGATCGGAATCAGCATTTCTTCCCGTTCAAGGATCAGTCCGATGAGGTCGCCTTTTACCACTCCCAGACTGAGACGAAAGTAGGAGGCGACCTGGTCCGATAGCCGCTTCAGCTCGCGATACGTCATATTTCCGTGGGCATGCCGGAGGGCCACGTTGTCGGGTGTCCGCAGGGCCTGCACTTCAAATGCTTCCAGGATGGAATTCACCTGATCATAGCCCGCCGATCCTCCTTTGTGGCTTTCCAACAGCCGATCTTTTTCGTCCTGAGACAGGAACTCTATATCGCCCAGTCTCACCACTGCCTCTTCAGCCGACGACTCCGCCGGCTCTTCGAGGATCGCCTCGAGTATTCTTTGGAAGTACTTCTGGAGATCAGCAGCGATGCTCCCTCCTACCGGACCCGCATCAAAGTTGATCTCAACGGTCACGTCCTCTTCTATAAAAACAGAAAGGGCAAGGGGGACATGAATGTTTTCCGAGAACGAATTCAGCCTTACATTGATCCCTTCCGGAAGGTCAAGCATTTGTACGTTGCCAGGATAATTCTGCACGACGACCAGGGTGTCGAAAATATCCCGATCGATGGGGATCGCCAGCTCTTTCTTTAATTCGTGTAGCACGGTCATGCTGTATCCGCTGCCGGCGATAATATCCTGGTTGACCCTGGCGACGATCTCCCGGACGGGGATATTGTGATCCCCTTTGATCCGCAATGGGATGGTATTGATGAAATTGCCGATCACCTGGTCGATGCCGCGAATGGCAGCGTCCCTGTCAGATAGGGTAACACCAACCACCACGTCCTGCACACTAAAATATTTCTGAAGAAAGATGCCGCAGGCGGCATAGACTACCGCAGCTTTTGTGACACCGTTGTGGGCGGAGTATTCCTTCAATCTTCCGCCGTTGAAGGAGAATGTCAGTCCCGACCGGCCCGTCCTGCCGCCGGACCTGTCTGTACCGGCCTCTGACCCCGTCGGGAAAAAAGCGACCGGCTCAAAGCCTTGCAGGTACTTTCTCCAGTAAGCAAGGCTCTCTTCGGGCTGATGCGTTTGTCTGTGGTGGTGCAGGACTTCCCTGTAAGAAGGTTTGGGCCCGGGTTCATTCTTTCCGGTTTGTAAGGCTTTGTACGACTGAAACAGCTCCCTGATCAATATGCCGGAGCTCCATCCGTCATACAGGATATGGTGATGCGTAATATTAAGGTGCAACTTTTCCTCTTCCAGCCGTATAATGCTTATCCGGAGCGGCAGCACAGTAAGATCGAACCGGGTCTCCCAATCCGTCCTGGCGAGCTGTTCGGCTGTTCTCTTTGCATGTTCCGGGTCAGTATCCGACAGATCGTGCACCCTGACCTCGGCCGCGCACTCTCTTAGAATTATTTGCAGGGGCTCATCCGCCTCTTTCCAGCGGAAGACAGAACGAAGCACTTCGTTCCGGATCCGGACCCCGGAAAAAGCCTCCTCCAGCAAGGACAGGTCCACGGGGCCTTCAACGCAGAAGGACAGCTGAACGTTGTATTGGTTCTCCTCAGGCTCCCTGAGGTACTGAAACAACATTCCCTTCTGCATGTGGCTCAGGTGAAAAATATCCTGGACGTTGGGCTTTTCAATTTTCCCGTGCATGTCTGGGGTTTTTTCACAACATTTTTGATGACAGCAGCGCCCTCTCTTCGAGACCCACCGTGTCGCGCAGCAGCTGAACGATATTCGCGTTGATATCCGGAGGCGGATTAGGGTCATTGCGGCTCAGGACCTTCCACCGGAACAGGCAGTTCTTAAAATAGGTCAGCATTCCCGGATCTTTCGAAAGGTCCAGTTTGCTATAGATAGCGGTCTTGTCAAATTCATACACGTAAAATCCGATCTCTTCCGCGATGGCGCGCGTACTGCTCTCTTTTCCCCGGGCCTCCCAGGACATTGCCGAACAATATTCCGCGTTGAAGTAATACGTAAACGCCTTCCGGATGAATCCTTTTTTCCATTCTGCATACTTTGAAAAATAATATGCACAGTCCTCCTCGCCCTCCAGCCCAAGCAGTTTTGAGAGGACTCCCTGGTTCAGGCTGATCAGCGTGATCCAGATACCGTTGATCACCAACGGAAATCTCGCTTTCTTTTTGGGGCTGACCCCATACACGCCTATGGGAACAATGACATCCTGATATGCTATTGAAAAGAAGCACTGCCCGGCGTCGGGGTCTTCCATGATCATCCTGATCTTACTCACATCACTCAGCGTTGCGCTCAACCTTTGAGGGATGTTTTCCGGCGTCGGCTGCGAAGTAATGATCTCGTAGCTGTCTGCCCTGAAAGCAGCAGCAAATTGCCTGACGCCTTCTGCGGTCAGTTCAATGGGATCTTTTATGATCTTGACCATTGTATGCTATTTTAAAATATTCTGTTTACAGAAACAGGTCGTTGAGCTCTTTCTGATCGATCTCAAGGCCCTCGAAATCGGAAGGCGTGAAATACAGCTCAGTTGAGTTCCTGATATGGGTGAGTATTTCCGTCAGCCTCGCAAAGAAATTTTCATGCAGCCGACGGATGGTGGATCCTTTGTAGGCGTTTGAGTTATAGACAATATCGAAGCGCAGCTGTCCGTCGACGACCATCCCGTTCCATTCGAGGTTTGCTGTGAGTTCATTGTCGGGGTCGGATTCTCTTCCTGTGTTCAAATGACAAAAAGAGAAGAGGTCGTTGTTGAGTTCCTGCTGGAACTGCCCGAGATAATTAAAGCGGATCTGGCTGCGCTGTGCTTTCAAAGGGCGGGACAGGCTATAGCCGATCCCGTTATCAGGGGTTCTCCTGACCTGTTCCTTTATGGCCATGATCTGATCGCCGATGGATCCCCTGCCCGGGTTTAGATACACGGGATAGAGGGTCGTATACCATCCTATGGTGCGCGAGACATCGGGGTGGTCAGGATGACGGCCGTGGCTTTCAAATTCTACGATGAGCTCCTGCAGCCCGCTCCATTCCCCGACTGCCATTGCCAAAGCTGCAGAAAGCAGGATCAGGGTATCTGTCCTGTAGACTTTATGCGCTTCTTTCATCAGATACGCCGTTAGTTCTCTGTCCAGGAGGCCGCTTACCGTCAGACTGCCGGCTACCCGCCAGTCCGTAGTGTCAAAGTCCTGCGGCAGCCTGAAGTCGATTGATTCAATGTTCTCCCACCAGGTTTTTGTCGTCTGCCGGTCAGCAAGCTGTCTTTCCCAGTCCATAGACGTAGCCGTTTTGGGCGGCAGGATGATCTCCGCACCTTCCGCCAGTGCGCTGTAAGACCGGTAAAGGTCCCCGAGCAGGATTCTCCAGGAGACCCCGTCCATTATCAAATGGTGGGCAGTAATAAAAAGATAGGTTCCATCCGGGGTTCTTATTACCGCCGGCTTTAATAGGAAGGAACTGGTTATATTGAATTGTCCTTTGAGCCTTTCGAAGACGACGGGCTGAATGCTGTCGCATATTATTTCTACGATCTCTACCGGGCGGCCGATCCATTCCTCGTTATAAAACATGCCTTCTTTGTCCGGTGCCAGGTTCAGCCTCAATCCGTCATGGTGAGCAACCAGCGCTTCAAAGGCTTTCCCGAGCAACGGCAGTTCCACATCTTTATGAAGAGTCAGCAGCACGGACTGGTTGTAGTAATCCGGATTTTTGAAGCGATGGCCGAAGAACCAGGATTCTATCGGCAGGAAACGTCTTTTCCCTGTTACGGCTCCCTGGTAATAGTTGTTTTTGGCCAGTAAGACAGCGTGCGAACTCGTCTGTTTGACATTGCGAAAGACAAGAATGTCCTTAACCTTTATGCTGATGCCTTTTTCCATCAGCTGGGCGGCGATCTGGACCGCTTTTATCGAGTCCCCGCCGAACTCAAAGAAGTTGTCTTCCGCGGTAAGCTCCGGCTCGTTCAATACCGTGCGCCAGACAGTCAGCACCGTTGCTTCGACGACAGTCAGCGGAGCCGCTTTATGAACGGCATCGCAGGGCGTCGGAAGGGCCTCAGTGTCCAGCTTTCCATTCAGGGTCAGGGGAATTTTTTCGATCGGCTGAAAATAGGCAGGGACCATATAGTGCGGCAGGTATTGCGACAGGAAATGCCTGATCTCAAAATCCCCCGGAGCCATGCATTCCGGCTTGCAGGTAAAATAGGCTGTTAAGGACGGTTGCCCTTTATCATTTTCCTTCAACACCACCAGCGACTCTGCTACACCGGGGATCCGCTTCATGTGGTCCATGATCTCTGAAGGCTCGATCCGGTATCCATTGATCTTGATCTGATCGTCGCTCCGGCCGATATAGTCCATGGTCCCGTCAGAAATATATTTGGCCAGGTCGCCGGTCTTGTACATCAGCTCACCGCGATAAAAAGGGTCGGCGATGAATCGCTCACGGGTCAGTTCAGGACTACCGAGGTATCCATCCGAAAGGCCGGCTCCTGCCACAAACAATTCTCCGATGATCCCTTTCGGAACGAGGTCCAGCTTGTTGTCCAGTATATAGCACCTGGTGTTAAAGAATGGCTTTCCGATGGGGACGCCGGCGCCGGTCCCGGCGGGATCGTACAGATGGATCATACAACCTACCGTCGCTTCTGTGGGGCCATATTCATTGTAGATCTCGATATTCCCATTGAACAGGCTGACGATCTCCCGGGCAAGGGACGCCTCCAGCTTCTCGCCTCCGACGATGAAACGCTTTATCCTGCTTTTACCCTTGCGGAGGCTTTCGGAATTTTTTATCAATTTCAGGTGGGACGGCGTCAGTTTTACTATGTCGACCCGGTCTTCCCGCAGTATTTTTTCGATAAGCAGGTCGTTGTTATTTTCCGCATAGACAATGATCGCATTACCGGTGATCAGGGGGGTAAAAATAGAAGTCACCGTCAGGTCAAAGGATATGCTCGTGTGAAAAGCAAAATCGACGGCTTCCCCTTTGACATAATAAAGCGCGGCACTGCAAATGTAGTTTAGTAGCGCCCTTTGACTGATCTTCACACCCTTTGGATTTCCGGTAGTTCCGGAAGTATAGATAATATAGGCAAGGTCGTTATATCCCCCCGGTTCAAAATCGGTTTCGGTACCCGGTTCCTGATCGATATTCAGGATGGTCATGTCGTAGTCTGAGGTCAGCGCCGTCAGGGAACGCGTGTTTCCTATAAAGCCCGACGCCTGGCTGTGGCGGATGATATAGCTGACCCGTTTGGACGGGAGATCAGGGTCGATCGGAAGATATGCGCAGCCAGCCTTATGCACTGCCAGGATCGCAATGATCAGCTCCGGGCAACGGTCAAGAGATATGGCTATTGTGTCTCCGGAGTTTAGATCTTGATTATTGAGCCTGCCCGCCAGTCGGGTCGCCCGGGTGTTCAGCTCCTCATAAGAAAGGGTCTGATCACCGTATATGACCGCTGTCCGGTGCGGCGTTCTTTTTGCCTGCTCTTCGAACAGCTGGCAGACTGTGGTCGCCCGTGGAAATTCGATGATGGTTTGGTTGAATGCCGCCAGCTGCGCCCTTTCTTCCGCGGATACAAGGGAAAGCCGGTCGATGACCATGCCGGGATCGGCGGCTACGGAAGCGAGGATATGCTCGAAGTGCCGGCTGATATCCAGGATCGTTGAGTGCCTGAAGAGCTGCGTAGCATATTCCAGGCGATATTCCAGTATCGCCGGGTCATCGATGACTTCCAGACTGAGGTCGAATTTCGAAATGCCGGGATCAATAAAATATGGATCGATAAGGGATCTATCCTGATACACGAACATGGTATCAAAGATGGGATGCCTGCTCACGTCTCTTTTGAGCTGCAGCGCATTCAGCAGGTCTTCGAAAGGATAATCCCGGTGGTCGAGCGCTATGGCTATTCTGAGCTTCTCCTTTTCGACTAACTGCATGAACGTATCGCGGGGGTCCAGCTTGCCCCGGAGGCAAAGGCTGTTCACGAACATCCCGTGCACGCCCGCGACGTCGGGATGGTTTCTTCCATCCACCGGGATACCGATGACGATATCATCCTGTCCGGTGTACTTATAGAGGAATAGCCTATAGGCGGCAAACAACAGGGCATGCAGCGTACACTCCAGCTCAGCGGCCATGGTCCTGAGCCGGCTGCTTAGTTCCGGGCTGAGATGGAATGGAACCTTTCTTCCTGCTGAATGGAAGACGGCCGGACGGGGGTAGTCCGTTGGCAGCTGTAAGACCTGGAATTTATCCGCGAACTGATCCTGCCACCAGGGCGCCAGCCGGGATCTTATGCTGCCCAGGTTTGCGTTTTCCCATGCGGCGAAGTCTTTATATCCTATTTTCAGCGGCTGAAGCTGTTTGTCCTGGTAGAGCGCCAGCAGCTGCTGCACGAGATCCTGCATCGACCTGCCATCGGAAACGATGTGATGAACGTCGATGAAAAGATAATAGCCTTCAGCTGCCGTTTCCACTACCGCGACCCGGAGAAGCCCCGGAACATGGAGATCGAACGGCTGAATGAGGTCCTTCAGCGCCCGGTCTTTCTCTTCACACCTGACGTGTTTTATGGCTGTCGTCACCTTGTCATGGACTGTAAGCTCGGGTTCATTCCGAAGAGCAAAAGACATCCTGAAGGAATCGTGCCTGTCTATGAGCTGCTGAACGCAGCGCTGCCATTTTTCGAGGTCGGGCTTTCCCTGCAGGTGAAGGGCAACAGGGATGTTATAGTTCGTTGCATTGCGGTCGAGGTCCCATTGATAGTACAGCTGTTGCTGGGCCCTGGCGGCGGGGCCGGTGCGGCCCCCAATAGGTATAGGCGCTTCGTGCGCGTGGGGGGCCATCGCCGACAGGTTCGCCTCCAGGTCCTCCAGAGCAGGATATCTGTATAGCATTTCAAATGTGAGCCTGAGCCCGGTATCCCTATTGAAATGCGTGCCTATTTCCGCGGCTTTAAGGGAATTCCCACCCAGCTCGAAGAAACTGGATGAACCCGCTATATCGGTGGTTTGGAAAACCGTCTGCCATATTTTCAGCAGTTTCCTGCCGGCCTCGGTAACGGGAATGAACACCCGCCCTGTTGTCTGCCGCATTTTAAGTTTCAGGGCATTCAATTGTTCCTCTGTTTGCAGGAAATCTCCATTCTTATAGGCCTCGATCAGTCTATAGCGTTGCAGTTTTCCGCTGGTCGTTCGGGGGATCTCTTTGACCGGTATTATCCGATCCAGCACCAGGCCGCATCTTGAGCTCACTCGTTCTCTGACCGCCGCAACGATCGGAATGAAATTCTCCAACGGCCCCCGGTGAAGAACAAATGCCATGGATTCATCCCGTTGTTCGGTCTCACTATAGCTGCCGGCGACTATGATCTTGTTCAGCTCGACCCCGTCGACACCAGCCGCGATCTCTTCAAGATCGTGAGGATAATAATTCTGACCGTTTACAAACAGGATGTCTTTGGACCTTCCGGTAACGAACAGGCAGCCGTCCTTCATAAAGCCCAGGTCACCGGTGTTCAGCCATCCGTCCGCCCCAAGGACGTTCTGAGTCTCCCTTTCGTTGTTGTAATAACCCCTGGTCACGTTGTCTCCTTTTATATGCACTTGCCCGATGACGGCGTCTCCGAGCTCTGCCCCGGCGTGGTCTGCAATCCTGATATGGCATCCGTCGACGACGCTTCCGACGTTGGCAAACAGTACGCCGTGCTCATCCGCCGTAAAAAGGGTGAAGTCTCCTTCCCTCAGATGGCTTCGGTCGAGGCTTGCGTATTTGACGGCATCGGTCAATCCGGAAATGGTCACGGCCAGGCTGGCTTCTGCCAGTCCATAGACCGGGCACATGGCTTCCGGGCGAAGATGGAATTGTCGCATTTTTTCCGTGAATTCTTTGCAGAGGCGGATCGAAACCGGCTCGGCGCCATTGTAGAGTATTCTTACGGCGGAGAGGTCCAGGTCGGCTGTATCGGACGTTTTGAGGTGTTTCAGGACGTATTTATAGCCAAAATTCGGAGAAGATAGAATGGTCGCTTTGTGCCGGGAGGCTTTTTCCAGCCAGAGGGACGGCCGTCTGATGAAGGCTTCTGTCGACAGGATCAGCTGGTTCATGCCGCTGTACAGGGGGTTGATATGAAAGCCGATGATACCCATGTCATGCGTAAGGGGCATCCAGCTCAGCGTCGAATCGTCGGGGGTGTAGCCTGCTGCGGAGGCAATGGCATTGATGTTTGTGATCAGATTTTTATGCGTGAGAACTACGCCTTTGGGGCTGCCTGTGGAGCCCGATGAAAATTGGATAAAGGCGATGTCGTCTTGCCGGACGGGAAAGATATTGCATTCATCGGGGTATCCGGTCATTTCTATGTCTACGACCTGCTGCCCGATCTGGTTGGATAGTTCCAAAAAGCCCGATCGGTAACCAAACTCTTTGATTTTTGTCAGCTGGGCTGCGGACGTCGCGAGAAAAGGATCCTTCAGGACACGCCATACATTAAATAGCTTTTGCCGGTGTTCGTCATTTTGACCGATCGTGAGGGGGACGGGGATGATCCCGCCCAGGATACACGCCCAGAACAGTACCACGAATGTCCGGTTATCGGGCACCTGAAATACAAGCTCATGCCCCGCCCGGACCCCCTGGGCCCGGAGACCGGCCAGGTTTTGCAGGGCCAGGCGATACAGCTCGCGGTAGGAGACAAACTGCTCGGCATCCGCACCTTCTATAAAACGTACTCCTGTTGTTGCGGAGGTCGATCTTTGTGCGATTATGTCGACAAGGGTCTTATGCCCGGTAGGCATAGCTTGCTGGTTTTCTTTTGTTGAGGTAACTGGAAAAGCGAAATTCCCTGCCTATTCCAAACGCAGGGTGTCTATCGGATTGGTTCTTGAAGCTTTGATCGCCAGGGTGGCTACCGTTAGCCAGGCGATAAATAAAGCGGCAAGGCCGGCGACGGCAAAATACCACAGCTTCAGGTCTATTTTGTAGACAAAGCCTTCCAGCCAGTTTTTGACCAGGAAGTAACTAACCGGTAAGGCAATAATAATGGAGACGAAGACTACTTTCGTAAAGTCAATGGACAAAAGGCGGACGATACCGAATTCGCTGGCGCCAAGCACTTTCCGGACGCCGATCTCCTTGAGCCTTCTTTCTGCTGCGAACGCTGCCATGCCAAACAGGCCCAGACAGGAAATGAGGATGGCGAGCCCTGCAAAATAGCGGGAAAGTAATGCTACGCGTCGTTCTGCAGCATACTGGACCTGATAGTCCTGATCCAGGAACCGGTAGTCGAAACTATATCCGGGATTGTATTTTTGATATAGACTTTGGAGACCCTCAAGTGCCTCCCTCTCCTTTCCACCCCGGACCCTGGTCATTACGATGCTGGTATTTTTAGGCTGGAGCCGAATATACAGGGGCTTGATAATTTCGTGCAGCGACTGAAAATTAAAGTCTTTGGCTACGCCTACAATTTCAAGCTGTTCGCCCCATACCTTGACTTTCTTTCCGATGGGGTTCTTCAGGCCCATCGTCCTGATCGCCGCTTCGTTGAATATGACTTTTGTCGAGTCGGTAGGAAAATCCCTGGAGAACGAACGACCTTCCGCCATTTTGATATTGAGCATCTCCAGCAGGCCGTAGTTGACGCCCATGATCTCGAACGCCGCTTTTTCCGTGGGAGATTTTCCCTCCCAGTCGACATCACCGGTCGTGCTGTAGCCGCCTACGATATTACCCCACATGCTTGAAGTGGCTGCGACGCCGGGAATATCTTTCGCCTGCGAGAGAAAGGACTCCAGGTTCTGCGGCATCTGCCCTTCTATATCAAAATAGACTACATTGTCTTTATTATAGCCGATGTTCTTGGACTGTATGTACTGAACCTGCTTGTATACGACCAGGACGGCTACGATCAGGATTACGGAGACGGAGAACTGCAATACCACAAGTCCCTTCCGGGCCCATAGCTCAAAAATGGAAGAGCTGATCTTTCCGCCTCTTAATACAAAAGCGGGATTGAAACGGGAGAGGTACAGGGCGGGATAGCTACCGGATATCAGTCCGGAAAGGATACTAATGCCCAATAAGGTTAGCATCAGTCTACCCGAAAAGGAAAATGACAGGTCCTTGCCGGTTATAACGTTGAATTGGGGAAGCAGGAGCAGGACGATCAATATAGCTACCAGCAGCGCGATCAGCGACATCAGCATTGCCTCGCCGATATATTGAAAGATGAGCGTTTTTCGTGAAGCGCCCAGGGCTTTTTTGACGCCGACTTCCTTGATCCTTCTCATCGCCGTCGCGGTCGATAAATTCATGAAATTGATACAGGCGATCACGAGAATGACAATAGCTATTATCGAAAAAAGCCTGACATACTCTATCCTGCCGCCCGCCTGGACGCCATTCTCATATTTGCCATAGAGATAAACTTCTGAATAGCGCTTGAGGAACAAGCTGCGGTTCGTGCTCTTGCTATTGCTTTTGATCAGTCCGGCGATCTCGTTATTTACCTTTGACTTGTCCGCCCCTTCTCTGAGGACCACATAGGTATTGGTTCCGTCATTTCCCCAGTCCAGAACGGCCGGGTTGATCTCTTTGAACCATTCGAAGGGCAACACGAAATCGAACTTTTCGGAGGAGTTGGCGGGAACCCGGGTAAAGACACCCGTGATGGTAAATTGTTTTTCCATCGGCGGGAGCTGAACGGAAAGGGTTTTGCCCACCACGTTTCCGGTGGTATTGAATAGTCGCATGGCCAGCTCATCGGAGATCACAATAGCATTTTTATTCGTCAGCAGCTGTTTTTTGTCACCCTGTGTAACGCCGAATGAGAACACATTAAAATAGTCATTGCTGGCAAACTGACCGATGGCCTTGACCTTCTTATCGCCGTTGGGTGAAAGCGTGAATTTCGGGAACCAGCTGGATGGTATGACAGCAGTAGCATTCTCAACCTCGGGGAATTTATCCTTCAGGGTCTGGGCAACGAGGCCGGCTGTCCTGTATTTCACATTGATGCCGCCATCGACCTCCTGTTTCTCTACCACCTCATAAAGCCGGCTGTCATTCTTATGGAACCTGTCGAACTCCAATTCGTCGTTCACCCAAAGGCCGATCAGCAGGGCACAGGCCAGCCCCACGGAAAGCCCGACCAGATTTATTATAAAGGAGCTCTTAAAGCGCCTGAAGCTTCTCAATATCATCCGAAAATTGTGCTTGAACATAAGCTTTAATTTAAGGGTACTGCCCTTGATATTAATACCATTAAAGTTAGACAAATAACCAAAGGGAACAAAAAATGCTTAACAGGGCGGCACAGCTATCGCTACAGCGAGTAACAGTACCCGTTTGGAAATTGCAACAATGATCCGGAGGGAATCGTGTTCCGTGAAGGTTTTTCGAGGATGGAGGTATTCGTAAGTGTGATAAAATTAATTCAAAAAACCGGGCACGCATTAGTATTAATTCCAATTCTTGTTTCGGTTATTACTAAATCAAGCAGCAGAATTGCAGCACGTGCTCATTTGATGAGGTCCGAATTTTGCATAGTCACGCCAATGATACGTTTGTTAATGGCATATTTGAGCAGGCCCACAGTAGATTTTGCGCCAGTCTTTTCTTTCATATCCTGCCTGATCTTCTCTACCGATCGTACTCCAAGGAATAGCGCATCAGCGATCTCTTTATTACTCTTCTCCTCCCACAGCAGCTGCAGGATCTTCTTCTCCCTGTCATTGAGGAGAACATTATTTCCTATCGAAAATGTCCTGAACGTGTTTTGTTTATTCCAGTAGAGCGCTTCGGTGAACAGCCGGTTACGGAATATCCTGTTGTCCGCCACCGCCTGAATTGCCTGCAGCAATTCTTCAGGCTCGTCTCCCTTTGAGATATATCCGTGTATCCCCGCCTCCAGCAGGTCGCTGATGAAGTCCAGATCTGTGCACATGGACAATATCAATATCTTGATATAGGGGTGTTCATTGTGAATGATCTTCAACGCCTCATTCCCATTGATGTCCGGTAAAAAAATGTCCAGTAGCAGAATATCAACGGAAGAAGTTTTCAATTTGCCGAGCAGGTCGTAGATGTTTGAAGCCTGAACGACGACATTCATGTTCTGCTGGTCAGAGAGGAAATTTTTAAGTGTCTTACGGAATAAAGCATGATCGTCAACAATTGCCAGGTTGATGGGTCTCATTAGAATAAGGTTTATAATTATACTGTCGAGCGATTTCCCTGAGCGACCAGGTCAAAAAATACACATCTCACAACGCTAAAAAACTTTAGCATCCCTGATAATACTATCTAAACAATTACCATTCCAAATGGGGTTAAAGGGATACAGATTAGGGTGTAGACACAAAGAGTATTCTATTGTTAGCACAATTCTTTGCTTGTTTTCCAAACTAATTTACAATAAAATAAAAAGTAAAAAAAAATAAGTTTTATCATTTACGATCGCGATCATCAGCGTGATCATAAGTACGCGATGTCACATAAGCATCCCCCGCTGACCTAATAAGCGTCCCCCGCTGACCTAATAAGCGTCCCCCTCTGACCCAAATGAACGGTTTTGTATCGATCGCCTAAGTAGCGTTTTCTTACATCTATTGATACAAACAACAGCATTTGATTCGGGAAAAACTTTACAATTAATGCCAGGATTTTTGTAATTTATCCAAAAGGGCACTGCCTCCATTTTGTATAGCCCCGTTCCTTCAAGTTGAAAAACACCTGATATGAAGCGGCTTTTTTATTTGATTGTATGTTTTGTTTCGATTCTGCCCCGGGTCCATGGGCAATCTCCGGCATTGAACAAAGAGACCCTTGTTTCCGCCCGGGCTTTCATGACCCCGACAGAGATGGACGGGCAAAAAGCGATCCGCGTCGTCATGGATTCCAGCGAAAAGCTCTTTGATCAACCAACTTTTGTCAAACTAAGAGACATGAATTTCACCGATGGGGTCATTGAAGTGCAGGTATTGAGCAAATTCCTCCCCAATGTTCCGGATTGGGCCCGGGGATTTATCGGCGTTGCATTCAGGATCAGCGGTGACAATCAGAATTTCGAGGGTATCTATCTACGCCCAACCAACGGTCGCGCGGATGACCAGATACGACGCAACCATTCCGTCCAATATTTCTCCTACCCCGGATTTGACTTCGACCGGATGCGAAAAGACTTTCCGGAGAAGTATGAGTCCTATGCGGACATGACCATGAATAAGTGGATCAGGATGATGATCGTGGTGAAGGGACAAAAAGCGCAGATCTTCCTTTAGTGCCGCTTCACCCCAGGCGTTGACCCAGGTCTTTTTGGATATTCAGCCAGTCTTCGGCGTGCCCTGCTTCCTCCCATAGTTCGTAGAGCTCGTTGTCTTCGGGATCGATGATCCGATCGAGGGCCTTTCTGCAGTCGTCGATGAAGGTTGGGGTGATCTTGTTGGCGATCGCAGCGAGCCGGTCAGCGGTTACATCTTCCGGGAAGTCTTTTGCGCGGCGTCCCTGGGCTGCGGCGACAATCTCCAGGGCGGCGAGCGCTTCATTCGCTATGTCAGAGTCGAGAAAGTCGTCTTCGTAGACGCCGTCGATGGTCTCTTCCAGGAGGGTGATGGAGGGGTCTTTTTTAAAGTCGAACATCCAGTCCATTGCGGTATCATTGCCGAAGTTGGCGATTTCCCATGCACCCATATTGTTTGTGGTTTTTTGTGAGCGGAAGATATCAAATTTTCCGGATGCTGGCATTCAGGGGGAAAATGTTGATAACCACGTTTTTCCCGTTGAAAAATATTAGCCAAAAAATTTGTCGTCAATAGATTTTACCGTATTTTTGCACTCCCAAAAACAAAGATACTCTTTGGAACGGGAATGATTCCGTAGCTCAGTTGGTAGAGCAATACACTTTTAATGTATGGGTCCTGGGTTCGAGTCCCAGCGGGATCACCTAACGCCGGTCAAATAAACCTGACCGGCGTTTTTTTATGCAATTAAGTTGTCTTAAATTACCCTTCCATCTTGAATTAATTTGACCAATCGATTTAGTAACCAAAGAGTAATACAATGGCACAAATAAATCCCTACATTCATTTCAACGGAAATGCAGAAGAGGCATTTACATTTTACAAATCGGTATTTGGTGGAGAGTTCGCAAGAATAAGTCGTTTCAAAGATCTGTCAATTCCGGGGAGCCCTATTACTGAAAAAGAGGCTAATAAAATTATGCATATTGCTCTGCCAATTGGTAAGAATAGTGTGTTAATGGGAAGCGACACCCCCGAATTTCTGGGGAGGCAGAACGAAAATGAGAACAGAAGCAAAATTTCAATAAGCGCAGAAAGTAAAGAAGAAGCAGACAACCTATTCAATGGACTTTCAGCAGGTGGGAATGTAGAAATGCCTATTGACGACGCCCCCTGGGGTTCGTATTTTGGCATGTTCAGAGATAAATACGGAATTGAATGGATGGTTAGCTTTGACCCACGAACCTGACGCAAAAACCATCCATTTTGTCGCGTTCCCACATCCCCTACTCCGCCCGGTCGGCGTAAGTTGCTATTCAAATTACAAGCATATGCCAACCAAATTCGCAACCGTCGACGAATATATCGCCACCTTCCCACCCGCGACAAAAAAAGCCCTCAACGAGATCCGGTCAACGATCCGAAAGGCCGCCCCAAAGGCAGAAGAAGTCATCAGCTACAATATCCCCGCCTTCAGGCTCGACGGCATGCTGGTCTGGTATGCCGGCTATAAAGAACATATTGGCCTCTACCCCCGACCTGACGTCATCCAGGTCTTCAAAAAAGAGCTGACCAGCTACAAACTCTCCAAAGGCACCATCCAGTTCCCCCTGGACCATCCTCTGCCTATCGACCTCATCACCCGCATTGTCAAATACCGGGTAACGGAAAACCAGGCAGCGGCAAAGACCAAACCGGCAGCCGCAAAGTCAAAATCCTCAGGGGCAAAGTCCAAACCCGCGCCAGCAAAAACAAAACCAGCCTCCAAAACCTCCCCCGAAAAAAAAATCAAAAATAAAATAGGGAATTAATGGATTATTAAGAACCCTATTAACCCTTCCGGCGCAAGTTTGCAATGGCTAATCGCTTAAAATTGTTTGCCACCTTCGCCCATGTTCACCATTGCAAAACGATCGCTGCTTCTCCTTCTTTTCGGTCTCATCACCATCCGTCACCTCCACGCCCAGTCCGACTTTATTTCCGTCAACGCCTCGGCCAACGCCGCTGCAACAGCGCTGGTCGCAGACGAGCTCGACGCCGAAGGGATCACCCCCGCAACTAAACAATATACGCTATGAGATTGAGATTGCTATCCTTCATCCTCGCGACGACCTTCGCCACAACATTCGCGACGGCCATCCCGGCCATCGCCCAACAACAACCGACATTCACCGGCGAAAAAACGACCTGGCACGAAGGCTTTGATCGCTATGACTACTTAATGGACGAGCTGACCCTCGAGGTCACTCCCTACAAACGTCCCGAAGACGAAAAATTCGGCGCAAAACCCGCCGAACGCGGCAAGCTGCGCTGCATCGTCATCGCGCCAAAAAAAGCCGCCCCCGGCAACCCCTGGAGCTGGCGCGGCTATTACTGGGACCACGAGGCACAAACTGAGATCGAGCTCCTCAAACGCGGCTTCCATATCGCCTGGATCATGGACGACGCCGACCGGCACTGGGACGCCTGGTACACGTGGCTCATCAACCATGGCCTCAACCCCAAACCAGCCTTCATCGGCATGAGCCGTGGCGGAATCAACGAATTTGTCTGGGGAACCATGCACCCCGATCGGGTCGCCTGCATCTACACGGACAACCCGGCGTTGAGACCGGAGAGCTTCGCCGGTCTCACAGCCCTCGCCAGACACGACGTACCGCTGCTGCACGTGGTCGGCAGCTATGATTTTCTGTTACAAAAATATACCCTGCCCGTAGAGGATATCTACCATCGCCTTGGCGGAAGGATATCCCTGATGATAAAAGAAGGACCACCCCACCATCCACACAGCCTGCGTGACCCAATGCTGATCGCCGGCTGGATGCAAGCCAACTACAACAGCGGAAAGGACCTCGACGACAGCCTGTACGCCAGGTTCCCCCTCCTTCCTGCAACGAAATTCATCCAATCCTACTATTATAGCTACGCAAACAAATACATAGCCGTTCTACCGGAAAGCACCTACGCCACCTGCCGGGGCCCCCTGTTCACCGACTGCTATACCCGCTACGACAGCTACACCCCTAACTGGCTCGGCCTTACGGGCATGACCATCCTCGTTCCCAAACAACCCGCGCCGGGCAACCCATGGGTCTTCAAAGCAGACCGCATCGGCTGGGCAACTGAACCCGTGGACCTCGCCCTGCTGGCAAAAGGATACTATATCGTCGCAGCGCCCGTAACAACACAGCCGGGTCCCGAAAAAAACCAGTGGGACGATATCTACACAGAACTGACCAGCCACGGCTTCTCGAAAAGACCAGTCATGGAAGGTCGCGGAGCGGGTGGCGGAGAGGCGTATTTCTGGGCCATCAACAACCCGGAAAAAGTCTCAGCCATCTATGCCGAAAATCCTGTGCTGAGAAGCCTCCAGACAAAGACCCCGCTAACCTATACGCTGGCTCCACTTGCAAACGCACACATCCCCATACTGCATCTTTGCGGCTCCGAAGACCCCTGGTATCCCGCCAACACGGAGCAAACACAAAAGAGATACAAAAAGCTCGGCGGCAATCTGACCGTTATCCTCAAAAAGGGAGCGGGTCATTTCGACGTCGTCGACGATCCCACACCCGTCGTAACATTTATTGCAAACAGCCAACACTAGATCCATGAAAAAATTGCTCATCCTCCTTATCACCATCTCCACCCAAACCGCCCATAGCCAAACCAGTCAGCTCCTGGCCGGCACCGCGAAGATCAACATCACACCCGAGACCAAAGAGCCCATCCATGATTCGGTCTACGCCCGCGCCCTTGTCCTGCAATCCGGTAATCTAAAGATCGCCCTCGTCGCCGTCGACCTCGCCGTCTTTACCAGCGAGCGCATCGAAAAGATATGCAAGGAAAAATTCGGCATCAGCCAGGTCCTCCTCTGCTCTTCTCACAACCACTCGGAACCCCAGCCGGACGGCAAACGCTCGTTCCAGCAGGGCAATCCCTTTACCGCCTTCTACGAAGACCAGATCATCAAAGCCATAGGTGAATCCCAAAACCATCTCTGGGCCGCCCACATCGCAGCCAGCCGCAAGACCTTTCCTCAGCTGGGCTTTAACCGGCTCATCATCCGGGAAGACGGCCACTCCCGGGAATCCTGGTTCAGCGACGATCAATATACTTCCGAAAACCCTGAACGTATCCCCTTCGGTCCCGTCGATCCCGAAGTTGGCGTGATTCGGATCGACGATGAAAAAAACCAGCCCAGGGTCATTCTGATGAACTATGCCTGCCATGCGGATATCGTCTGTTTCAACTACGAAGTCAGCGCCGATTATCCCGGCGTCGCCTGTCGTAAAGTAGAAGAGGCCTTTGGCAACAGGGTCAACTGTCTGTTTATACAAGGCGCCGGTGGAAACATCGAGTCCCTCCAGATCAGCTCGCGGCGCAAAGGACCGGACGACCCGTTCAAGACCGACTATGCGCCCATGGAGCGTACAGGGGCGCTTCTAGCCTTCCAGACCGTCAAGCTCGCCAGAAGCCTCTCCCCGGCGACAGCCGCGACAACAGCGGTGACAGGCGCGACGACAAATGCTCCGCTCCAGCTGCTCGACGACTCCCTCCACTTCACCGGCCGGTTCAACAAAAAGCTCGACTACAATGTTCACCTCTCCACAATACTGATCAATAACAATATCGCCATCGCCGCCTGCCCCGGCGAGCTATTCGTACAGCTAGGTCTTGACTGGAAGAAGAAAATGGAGCTGGCAGAAGTTACTCCGCTCCTCTTCGGATATACCTGGTCCGGCGGCAACTGGCCGGGTTATGTTGCAGACGTCCGCTCTGCCGCGCTCGGCGGCTACGGAGCCGACCTGGGCGGGAATCTCATTGAAGTGGGAGCCGGTGAAGCGATCATCACCCGCCAGCTCTCCAATTTTTATCGTCTCAACGGTCTCTTGCGGGATAAGCCAGGCCCCGTCGGTTTTAAAGGCGGTGCACAATGGATCATCAAACCCTTCAAACCCTAAAACATAAAATGTGAACCACCCCGGGGGACCGCGTGAACCGCGGGAATACCTTCACGTGCCCCCCCCCGGGGGGGCCGCGTGAACCGCGGTCCCCTATCTCTTCGGCACCTCTTCTCCATACCCACTCTTCCCATGCCACCACGCTGCCGCCTGCCCCGCCAGCCACAAATAATAATCACTCCCCAGGTCGGCATCGATCCCGACAAACGACCCACTCCCATTCAACGGCAGCCGGTCAGCCGTATTACACTTAAATATCGCCGTCCCTTCATTCACCTCGTCGAACATCGCAATGTATAACATCGAGGCGCCGGCCCTACGCGCCCCAGCCACCTGCTTCCAAAAAAACTTCCCCCGATCCCGTGGGATCGCCCTGGAAGCCGGCCCATTCATATTCTTCCACGAAAATCCAGGGTAAGCCAGCGGCACATAGTCCACACCCGCCGCAGCACACCAGGAAATATCGGCGCTGATCAAACCAGAGAAACCAGAATACCCATCCTCATCATAACGCCCCACAAACCATGGCGCCACGATATCGCTCTTCCGGATCAGCCGGTGCAGCGTCGAATCCGGCAGCGCATCCCGCCCCAGCTCGCGCCAGTACGTCGGCACCCCCACCATCACGCTAAAACCACGTGCATGCGCCCCGTCGATAATTTTCTCAGCCTCACCAAATCCATAACGACGATGATCGTTGAACCCGATTCCCCAGACTACCACCAGCGGCCTGCCCCGGTGGTGCAGATAGGTCGGACTCTTCGATCCACCCAACAGATCATACCGCGAAGAAAGCTCGTCCAGATCATTCAGCAACAGCTGCTCTTCCCCCGGCTGCATGCCGCTGAGATCATACATGATACAGATCGCCCGGTCATATCGACGGGCCGCCGCCATCGCATTCCCAAGCACCGTATTGAAATGATGCTTCCCGCTGGGATTTCGAATCTCCGCCACAAACCGCTGCATGAATACCCCGTCAATGCCATAATCCTTCATCCACTTGAAATGCAGGTCGACAGTCGACGCATCATAAGGGCTATAGACAAACGCGGCAGAACCATCTGCATAGGTAAAAGGCGTAACATACGTCTTCTTATATTCTCTGACATCCGGCCAGAGATCGATCTCGCACGAACCCGGCGCAAACACTCCCCTACGCTCATAGTGATGCCAGTCCCGCCCCGCGCTGTCGCCCGGCGTATTGAACCATCCCTGGTAACCCGCCATAACGAGACCCGTATACGAAGGATAACGAACCTTTGGCGCCGGAGTCCCCGAACTCGCCGAAGAACGAGCCGGAGAAGGCGCCAAAGGCTGCGCGCCCGCCCCTATCAACCAGAGGCAGGCCATGCCCAATAATATTTGTTTCATCATTTCGTGCCCCCCGCCGCAGTCACGGGCCCGGGCCCCGTCCTTGTCTGTATCACTTTCTTTATCGTCCCATCAGCATTATAGAATAGCTTATCCACACAGATCGACCGCAGCCAGTCAAAATGCGAGAGCGCACTGTTATGATAGAACGCATACCACTGCCCCTTATATTCTACGATCGATCCATGGTTGGTATAGCTATCCGTCGGATCCATATAGATGCCCTGGTACTTCCAGGGTCCAAGGGGCGAAGAACTAGTGGCATACCGCATCCGGTTGTGCTGCCCGGCAGAGTCGTGATTATCGGAATAAGAAAGATAGTAGACCCCATTCCGTTTGTGCACCCAGCTCGCCTCGTGAAAATCCTGCAAACCAGCCATCGGCTGCATGGCCCCGTCTACTTCCATCATATTATCTTTTAATTTCCCGCCTTCACAATGACCGCCACCGCCGTAATACAGGTAGGCCTGCCCGTCATCGTCTACAAAAACGCAGGGATCGATCATCGGCTTCAATCCCTCGATATAGCCCTGCACCTTAAAGCCCGAAGCCGGCTCCCTGCTCGTAGCAACACCGATCTTCCAGGTGCTGTTCCACTCCTTGCCGCTGCCGGTAGGATGCGGGAAATAGAAATAGTAGGTGCCGTTCCTGTACGCGCAATCCGGCGCCCACATGAACCCGCCCTCCGGCCGGCCCCAGCCTACCTGACTCGCCTCGAGTATCTGGCCATGGTCTTTCCAGTGCACCATGTCGTCGGTAGAATACACGTGATACTTGTCCATCAGGTCACACCCCTTCGGCGGCGCGACGTCATGTGAAGGATAAACATACAGACGGCCGTCAGCCCAGACATGGGCCGACGGATCCGCCGTATAGATATCAGTAATAAAGGGATTCTGCGCATTGCTCAGAGAAGGCACGGACAGGAGCAACGCGGCAACAGCACAAACTGATCTTATACGCATAAAAAACAATTGTTTACAAATTCAAAACTCAACGGCGGGCCAAGCCCTATTTCCCCGGCGGCATCACCACTTTCACTACATCCGACAGGTCATACTTCTGATAACTATCATTCACTCTTACTCCAATCCTCGAATAATAGGTCCAGCCAGCCTGCAGCTTATGCACCACCGTCCGGTATGTCGTCCCCGCGATCGCACTATTCCAGGTACTGTTGATCGTCACCTGCGCCCCACCCTGATTGTAGAAGTCCTGGATAAATGCCCCACCGCCAACATAGGGCGTATTGTTCACGAACATAACCGCATTCATCAGTGGCGGCAGTCCATTGGTCCTCGGCGCCTGCAGCTGGAAGGTCATCACCAGCGAATCCGCCGCCTGTGTGCTCTGCAGGTTAACAACCTCCAGGTAAGGCACAACCGTAAAATTATGGCTCGTCGCTCCCTTGATATCCGTCACAATGCTGTCCACCGGCCAGAACGCGCCCTGGGTAGGGATCACGCTATAGTGCCCGCTGAAGATCCGCGTGTCCTCGAACGTGCCGTCCGGCTTGGAAGGAATATAATAGGGATCGGGGTTGTCGCTCCAGCTGAGCTGCTTCATCTCGATCTGAATACCGCCCGTCTCTGTCAGGAGATTCTTTCCGGTAACGCTGTCGATGATATTTCCCTGGAATGCTGAATCCGGTCCGGGATAATTGTCGGTCTTGGTACAGGCCGAAAAGTCAGCTGTCACCAGCACGACCCCAAGTACTATAAATAATTTCTTCATAACTGTAGTCATTTAAAAGTTCGGTTAATACCCCGGATTATTGGGAAACAGGTTGGGATTCTTCGTCAGCTCTCCGCCCGGCAAGGGTTCATAGTACCACAACTTTTGAAAGTTATAGGTCCGCTTGAAGGGTTCCAGCTGCTTCAGGAAAATGTATTTGTTCTCCGAGGCGACATAGTAGGGCAGCAGCGCATAGCAATTACGCTGGTTCAGGACCTGGTCGGCAGTCCTCCAGCGGCGGATATCCCACCAGTACTGGTGCTCGAAAGCCAGTTCCTTACACCGCTCGTTACGGATAGTATCGATGGTCATGGCCGCCGTAGCCGGCGCGGCCCCCGCCCTGTCCCGGAGTAAATTGATGTCGGTGAGCGCATCGGCCTGCATGGCGGGAGTTCCCAGCTCGAAGGCTGCCTCTGCCCGGTTGAGCAGCACTTCCGCATACCGCAGATCGATATAGCTCTGCGCGCTTTGGTAAAGGCCGCAGGCGGAAGTCGGCTTGTTATAGTCCACATACTTCCTTACGTAAAACCCGGTCCGCGTGTAATCGTCTCCGTTGGTGCTTACACCGGCCCGTCCGATGACGTCCTTGCCGCCGACCACATCCGCGAAGCCACCCAGCCACAGATTGGTGTTCTGCGCGTCGTTCGGCGAGGTCAGGTCGTTATTCACCTCCTGCGCCGCGCTGCCGCTGAAAGTATTATAAATGCCCCTCTGCACATCGAATGTGATGCCACGCAGCGTCGAGCCGGGGAAATAGACGGTTGCCAGCAACCTGGGCTCCTGCCCCTGCATCAGGTCCGCCCGGTCATTGAACCGGACAGGAGCGCCGCTGCCATCGACGATCCGCGGGCTCAGCGAACCAAACCGCTCTACAAAGTCAAGTGTAGGATAGGCCCTTGAAAGTCCATCTGCCGTCATGATACGACAGGTCATCGTCGCATCCCAGCTGTGCGGCCCGGCATTGTCGCTATTGCGGTTGGGATCGGACAGGCTATACTGCCGCATAAAGATATTCTCATTGTTGGGCTTGAGGAATACGTCCACATAGTTCTGCACCTTGTCGGGATAGCCGCCTGTGTACAGACTGAAATGCCCTTCCACCAGCTTGGCCGCGTCATAGGCCGCCTGGAAGAACTTGCCGGCATCACCCGCCGGAATGCCCGTAAAGCCCTTCTGCCTGGCAGGCCCGTCCACATAATTGGTAGCCCCATATTTGGCAATAGTGCCCGCATACAACATGGTCCGGGATTTAAGGGCAGCAGCCGCATATTTACTGGCGGTACCCTGTGGCGCACTGTTGCCGGGGTCCTTCATAAGAGCGAATGCGCTGTCCAGATCAGACCCGATAAAATTATATACGTCCTCCTCGGTATTACGCGGTATCTGCAGCGAGGCAATGCTGGCATTCGCATCGATTACATTCTTGACGATCGGCACGCCTCCATAGCGCTTGACCAACCCAAAATAGGTGTAAGCCCGGCAAAAATAAGCCTCCCCCAGCCACTCATTCACCTGGTCAGGCGTAAAATTGCTGGCATAAGCGGGCAATTGATTGATCAGGACATTGATGACACGTATCCTGTCATAAGGCCAGTAACCGAAACCCGTCGCCGCATTCTGATCGTTGGTGCCGCCATAGGGACCAACCATCTCTCCGTCGATTGCGTCGGTATGATAAAAACACTGCCAGCGGCCGCCGTTGCCTGTCATGAATCCGGCGTGCGGCTCATAATTGAAATCCTCGATAGGAAGAAAGGCATAGACATTCGCCATATACGCCTGTACCGCATTGGCATTGGTAAAAACCTGGTCTTCAGCAATGACGCCCAGCGGCGGCGTGTCCAGCTTGTGGCAGGCCACCGAGAGACACCCGATCAATATAACAAACAGATATTTTGCTTTTTGCATAATTTAATTTTTTAGAAGGAGACAGATGCGCCTACGCTGAATGTCCTGTTCAACGGGTAGAGGTAGCCACCCTGCGAGATATTCCAGTCCTGGCTATTTCCTACCTGACCCGGATGCTCGGGATCGGAGTATTTAACCCCTGTCAGTGTCGCCAGGTTATAGCTGTTGGCATATACGCGCAGGCCCTGGATGCCAACGGCGTTCAGCAGCTTGCGGGGCAGCGTATACCCGATCTCGAGACTCTTGATACGCATGTAAGTAGCGTTTTGTACCGCCTTCGAACCATCTGCCGCAGGCGATCCCGAGGTGGGATAGTTGCCGGCGACCCAGGCCGTGCTGGGATTGAACATATTCGCGTTCGGATCCGTCGTATGCCACCTGTCCATAAATTCGGTCAGCGCGCTCCGCTGATACATGAGTGGCTGCGCCAGCTGCTCAGCGAATTGGATATGGTAATCGGTAGCACCCTGTAGCAAAACAGAAGCGTCGAAATTGTTCCAGCTGGCGCTGAGGGTCATGCCAAAATTGACAATGGGGATATCCCTCGTTGCAAGGGGCACCTGGTCTTTTGCATCGATGACGCCGTCATGGTTGACGTCCTGGTAATAGTAATCCCCCGGCACCACAGACTGGTTGCCTCCCCCTGCGTTGAAATTCTGGCCGTATATCTGGCTATAGCTGCTGTATTGGCCGCCATATAAATAACCCCACCAGATATTCGAATACCGGCCAGACTGGGCATTCCTGTATTGGTCATACTGACTGCCGGCACGGGTCTCGGTAAAGGTGACCCACTTGACCCGGCTGATGCCGATATTGCCACTGATATTATAGGTCACTTTCCGATACGTATTGTGGTGGGTCAGCACGAGCTCGACGCCTTCGGTCCGGTCGCCGTTGAGGTTCGCCTGGCTGGGCTGCAGACCTGAAGTCCCGGGCAATTGCGCATTGGGAATATAGGGGATCCCGCTGCGATTGCGGACAAAATAGTCAAAGCTGCCGCCGATGAGACCATTCAGCAGATCGAAGTCTGCACCGATATTCAGGGTCTTGGACTGCATCCAGGTCAGGCTGAGATTGGGTATGCCGAGAGCGCTTACACCAGGGACATAGCTCCCGTTGACGAGGGCGCCAGGTGCGGGATAGTTGTAGCCCGATATCCACTGGTAATTCTGGAACTGGTCATCCCCCAGCACACCATAGGAAGCGCGCACCTTCAGGTTGTTCACTATGCCAGGCCCGATCAGCTTTTCCATAAATGGCTCGTTGCTGATGCGCCAGCCGATGAGACCGCTCGGGAAAAAACCCCAGCGTTTCACCGGACTGAACTTGCTGGAACCATCCTCGCGGAAAGCGAACTCCGCCAGGTATCTGCCCTTATAGTCGTAATCGAACCTGCCTACATAGCTTTTGGTCACGATTGCGATCAGGTTGTTCTTGTCCTGCCCCGCCTGTATATAGTTGTTGTCTCCCGAACCGGCGAAAAGGTAGGGCACACCCAGCGTAAAGCTTTGCTGAGCCGAAAAATCATCCCCCGAATTATACTGCTCCTCATACAATGCCAGCCCCGAAACGTTGTGGACGCCACCAAACTGGCGCTTATAGTTCAACGACAGCTGCATCAGCGTATTGGTGTTGGTGTAATACTGCCGCTGTACCGTGGACGGTGAATGGACAAGCGACCCGTTATACTTCTGAGCACCGGGATCATAAGTATATAGGGTATAGGCCTTGTTGACGATGGTGTTGTCCGATACGCTGTATCCGTAGTTGTACATACCCCTCGCCATAAGACCGGTAATACCCGGGATATCGTATTCCAGGTTCAGCTGGCCCTGGAAATTCCTGTTCTTGAAAATATTCTGACCGACAATATCCGAATTGGTCATCACTACCGGATTGGCATTATCCGGCTCGACAGTGGGATATTTAGGATTGCCGCCTATATATGCCGAATCAGTCGGCGGCAGGTTCTCCGCATATTTAAAGATCGTCCACATTGCCGAGCTCGGAGCATTCTTGACGTCGGCATATCCGCTGACCAGGGCCGCACCCCTCAGCCGCTTGGTAAAATTGATGTTCACATTGCTCCTGAAATTCCACCGGTTGTAGTTGACGCTGTTTGTTTTAAACAAGCTACCCTGCGTCAGATAGCCCAGATCGAAGAAGTAGTTCACCTTGTCATTACCGCCCGACATGTTCAGCGTATGCTGCGTCTCCGGCGCAAACTTCCTTGTGATCAGGTCCATCCAGTTGGTGGACTTCAGTTTGCCGCTTTTATAAAGCACGATCACGCTGTCTGAGAACTTCTGCGGCGCCGTAGAGGTAGTATTCGCACCAAAATTCCGGCGCGCATTATCATTCCACAGCTGCATATACCCTACCGCATCGACGGGCTGGGGCACGTCGAGGAACTGCTGCCAGCTCTGGTTAACAGAATAGGTAACGGTAAATTTCCCTCCGCTGCGCCCACCGCGCTTGGTCGTCACCAGGACGACGCCATTGGCAGCCTTTACCCCATAGATGGCGGCGGAAGCGTCCTTCAGCACGGACACATTGTCGATCTCGGAAGGATCCATTCGGGCAAGGTCACCACTGCTGCGTGGTACACCATCAATGATGATCAGCGGAGGCGTAGGGTTGCCGGTCGTTGCACCCGGGGAGGTAGGCACGGACGTGCCAAAACCGCGGATATCGAACTGAGTATTGAAAGACCCCGGTTCGGCGCTCATCTGCTGTATCCGAAGTCCCGGCACCTTCCCCGTCAGCATGTTGACAACATTCTCGTTCTTGGTCACCACCAGCTCGGGCGCCTTGACCACCGATACGGCGCCAAGGACATTCGCCTTCTTCTGCGTACCATAACCAACCACGATCACGTCATTCAGACTGCCGGCGCCGGGAATCGGCTTCAATGACACATTGATCTCTTTCGCCTGATCACTGAGCTTATACTGGAACTCTGCATAGCCAATATAGCTGATTACCAGCTCTTCACCGACGCGCCCCTTGACGGAAAAATGACCGGAAGAGTCCGTGGAGGTCCCTCCTCCTCTTTTTACTTTGACGCTCGCCCCGCCCATCGGCTCACCCTTCTCGTTCGTGACCCTCCCGCTCACGACAACCGTCGACCGCTGCGTCGTTGCGGGCTGCTGGGCAGAAACACTAAAACAATTGAACAATAATAATAGGAGTAAAACGCATAAGCCAGCGGGTGGCTTTAAAGCAGGGGCAAAGCAGTGGCAGCCCTGTCTGGGGAGTAATTTTCTTCTCATACGGAAGCCGTTTAATTTTGTAACGGCAACCTACGCGCGAAGGCCTAATGACAGAATTAATTATTCGCTAACAAAGCGAATAATTTCAATTTTTTTCTTCTTAATGTAGCGTTAATCTTGAATTAGGGCAAAAAAAATCCCCCAGCGGCTGGCTGAGGGGTAAAATATACACGATCGGCAGGACCGTTTCCGCTGACCCGATCAATCCTGGGTTACCTTCACCCAATCGACCCACATCCGGGCCTGCTGCTTCTTGATCTCTTCGAGCGTAGAAGCCGATAACCCATAATAAGGCGTCTTGATGCCATTTACCTTGGCGGGGTATACCCCACCGACCGCAAAATTCAGGATCAGGTATTTATTATTGTCGAAAGCCCATTTCCCCATCGGAGAGATATAAGTCTTCGAAATACCAAACATCTTCCGGCCATCATATTTAAAGATAAGACTGTCCGGCGTCCAGTCCACCGCATAGATATGCCACTGAGTTACGTCATTACCCTTGTCGAAATACGCCTTGGCCACCGGCCCCTTATCCCCGCTATAGCCCGGGCCATGCACCGCAGCGCTCGCCCAGTCCTTCTCACCCACATACTCCATAATATCTACCTCGCCTGTCGCCGGCCACGCCCCATTTCCCAGCATCCACCAGGCCGGCCAGAGTCCCTGACCATCCGAAAGCCGGATACGCGCCTCGGCGGTACCATATTTAAAGTCGAACTTGCCCCTGGTATTGATACGCCCCGAGACAAAGTCGAAATGCTGTCCATCCTTGCTGACATACCCCGGGGAATACAGCGGTCGCAGGACAAGCGCATTGTTTTCCAGGTAGATAGTGGCGTTGCTGTCGACATATCCCTGCAGCTCATTGTTGACGTGCATCCCGGAGACCTCGACATTCCATTTGCTGCGGTCAAGCGTCTTCCCTGAAAAGTCGTCAAAGAATACCACCCTTTTCCTGGCGGGTGGTGCAGCCGCCACACAAATGACCAATAGCGCGGCCGCAAAACGAAACTTCCTCTTGTGTATCATATGCATAAAATTACTGGTAAACCCTTACATAATCTATTTCCATCTGGTCAGTGCTGAAGGCCGGGTCCACCGTCCCCCCGAAATTCCCTCCCATCGCCAGATTTAAAATAATAAAAAATTTCTGATTGAATGGGAAGCTGCTGTTATTCGGCAAGGTATAATAAACGACATCATCCACCAGCAGCTGAATACTGGCCGCGGACCAGATAGCGGCATAGCGGTGGAAATCCGTGCTCGCCGACGTGGTCGTCGTCGTTCCTCCATCTCCGTAAGTGCCCTTCTGCTGCGGATAGTGCATGGTCCCATATACGGTATTCTTCTGGCTGCCGTTCTGCTCCATTATATCGATCTCTCCGCAAGCCGGCCAGCCTGCTGTAGCAAAATTGCTTCCCAGCATCCAGATCCCCGGCCAGGTCCCTGTCCCCGCCGGCAGCTTGGCCCGAACCTCGATCTTGCCATACTGGAAAGAGAACAGCCCGTTTGTCAACAGCCGCGCCGAAGTATACGCACTACCGTTGTAGGATTCCTTCCTGGCGATGATCTTCAGCGTACCGTTCGAGACGACGGCGTTGTCCGTCCTTGAAGTATAATACTCCAGCTCATTATTGCCCCAGCCGCCGGAGCCCGTGCCGATATCATACCCCCATTTCGCTGCATCCGGCGATCCCGTCCCATCAAATTCGTCGGACCACATTAGAGTCGTCTTTATGACGACAGTCACCTGTACGGACTGTGCAACCGTCTGACCGCCTGCGCTCTTAGCGACCACATTGACGGTATAGGTGCCGGAAGCCGGATATTTATAGGTCACAGTCCCACTGGCCACCGTCTGAAATATCCCATTCCCGAAATCATAGTCATAGCTGACGGCATTGGTAGCCGTCGCCGAAAAAGCAACATTGCCACTGCTATCGGCATTGACTTTAGCTTGAACGGTCAACCCGGAAGGCGCCGTATCGGAAGGCCCTTCCGCACTTTTTTTACCACAGGCAGCAGAGATAAACAATACCAACAGCAGGGCAAATGTTACGATTTTCATGCGTATGAATTATTATTTGGTTTTCAATATCTGGTACCAGGCATTTCCGTCAGCGCCGATATTCCGCAGGGTCATGACGCCTCCCGAAAGGGAAAGTATCTCATAGGTGTTGGCGCCGGTCCCGAAATCGACAATACCGTTGCCCGGCACAGTGAACTGTATACCGGTTGAGTTGGAAGAGTTGGACCCCGTATTGGCCCCGGCAAATCCCAGGTTCTTCGTCCCGCCTGTCTGGATCGCATAACAGTTGTCCGGACCGCTGGCACCATAGAATCCCGTAGCCGCGCCGATCAGAAAAGACTCTCCCTTATTGTCTACGGTCATGGAAATGCTGTTGGCGCCCGTTTTGGTGAACGTTATTTCGTCATCATAAGCGCACGATGGCTTCTCATTGGGCTGCGCCTTATACCAGTCCGCCGAGAACGTCGTATTGGGCCCCACACCGAAATGCCCTGCCGTCCCGCTGGCGCAAACCCAGGTCTGGGACGAGCCTTTCGTAAGGGCCGTCATGACGTCGGCAGGGATCTGAAACGTATAGAGCACCCTGACCTGTCTTGTCGCCGTGGTGATCGCGCCGCCGGTCCCGACAGCATTTACCGAGATGGTATAGGTGTTCGTGTCCAGCGTCGTGTATTTGTAACTGGCCGACCCGCTGCTGGTCACGACGGAATCCCCCGTCCCGAACAGTATCTTATAGGTCAACGCATCCGTAGCCGTCGCGCTGATCATGACGTTCCCCGACCCGTCCCCCGCCGGATGGGTAGCATCCACACCCTGTACCGTAGCCGTAATGGTTAGATTGGTAGGCGTCTTGATCTTGCCAAAGCCATAGTCCGTCTTCTGACAGGCGACAATACCGGCTCCGGCCACCAGGACGAAGGCCATCCCATATATCCAATTTCTTTTCATAATAATCATTTTATAAAAGTGTTACATCATCAAAATAAAAGACCTTCCCGGAGCCGTTAGCTCCAAAATCGAAGAAGATCGAGCATTTATCATATTTATAGGCCGCATTCCAGGCCGGCGTCCCCGAAGCATTCTGACTGAAATCGAATGTCAGCGTCTCCCACTGCCCCGCCTTCGTCGTGAGCACATCCGTCTCCACAGAATGCGTACCATCGCCGTGCTCTTCCAGCTTGAGCTTGATATCGAGACCAGCAGCCGAAGAATAGACCCTCACCGTCATCTTCGGCGCCCCGGTCTGCGGGATGACCGTAGCAAATCCACCCGCGCCCCCGATCGTCGTTCCCGCCCAGGTCTGGGCGCCATTGGTCTTCACGGTCTTCATAACATGGTTGGTGGCAGCAACGGGATCAGGATCATTAGTGTACGTCGACGCATTCCCGCCAAAATCTGTAACCGTATAGTCCACAGCAGGACTCTCAAATGAAACAGGTAGGTCAATCTGCGACAACGTAAGAATCGACAGATTATCGAAGTAAAAGACCTTGCCCGAACCAGCGACACCAAAGTCAAAGAATACCGAGACCTTGTCATAGGTGTAGCCGCTATTGAAAGCAGGCGTCCCTGGCGCCGTCTGGGTCAGATCGAAGACCAGCGTCTCCCACTGCCCGGCCTTGGTGGTCATTACATCGGTCTCAACAGAATGTGTCCCGTCGTTATGATCTTCCACCTTCAGCTTGATGTCCAGCCCCGCCGCCGGCGAATAGACCATCAGACTCATCTTTGCGGCATTCGCCTTCAGCGGCACCGGCGCCGGAAAGCCCGATGCTCCGCCGATCGTCGTCCCCGCCCAGGTCTGGGCGCCGGCTGGCTTGGTCGTCATGATCACGTGATTGCTGCCGCCCGTCGGGTCCGTTGTCAGCACGGAGACATTCCCGCCAAAATCGGTCATCGTATAGTCCGTATTCGGATCCTCAAAGGTCACCGGCAGGCTGATCGGCTTGGAGACATGAACGGTGTCTTTCCAGGTCGCCGTCTCCGACCCGCCACTCAAAGCAATTACCCTTATCACATAGGTCCCCGCGCTCGCGTAGGTATGGGCAACAGCGGCCCCCGCCAGCGTCTGCACGAACGGTTCGGGCGAAAAGCCGGTTGAATCCCCGAAGTATACTTTATAGAAGGTCGCATATTGAGCGGTAGCCGAAACACTCACGTTCAGATTGGAGATACTGACCTTTCCCACCAGGTTCTGCGGAGTGATATACGAGACCGTTAGGGACTGCGTAGTAGTAGCCACCCCACCCTTCAGGTCATGTCCGGTGATCTTCACCTGGTAAGTTCCTTCCGCATAGACGTGCCGCACCGTTTTCCCCGCAGCAAGCGAAGCCGCCTGCTTCGTCGTATCACCGAAAGCCACATCGTAAGAAACGATCCCCTCGCCGCCGGGCGCGATGGTGACCAGGCCCGTATTGTCCTGGGTAATAGTGAACATAGCGCTGGTCTTGGCCGCCGACGCGCCGGCAGCGACAAAAGAGACATCCTTATACTCTTTCTTACACCCACCGATCAGACCAGCCAGCAGAACAGCCGAATAAATATGTTTATGCATGATTGTCGATTTAAGATTAGTACCCCGGGTTTTGCGTGAGTCCCGACACCTTTATCTCCTGGTCAGGGATCGGGAACAGCTCGTGCTTGCCCGCCTTGAAACTGGATCCCAGCACCGTGGCGGCCTGACCCGTCCGGACGAGATCGAAGAAACGCTCACCTTCCATCGCCAGCTCAAGCCTCCGCTCATTCAGGATGGCCGTGTACAGCGACGAGCCCGTCGACGTGATATCATGCAGCTGGTCTCCAAAGGCGCGGCGTCGCACCTGGTTGAGATACCCTTGCGCCGTAGCATCATCATTTGGATTCGCTTTCTTATTAAAGGCCTCCGCCGCCATCAGCAGGACGTCCGCATAACGAATTATCCGTTGATTATTGAGGTAGTTCAGCTCCGGCTGACCCGAAGTCTGTCCCTTCCGCGGCAGGTATTTCTGATTATACAATCCGGTATTCTTATAGGGCGCCACCTGGTAAGTAATATTATAGGAAGGATTGGCCGTCTTATAGGCCTCGATGTCCAATACCGTCACCGCCTTGCGCTGGTCTCCGGCAGAATAGGCCGCCGCCAGATTCTGCGTCGGCAGATTGGTGCTCCATCCCGGCGCATAAGGCATATCGGCGCTGCCGGCGAGCCCGCGGATACCACACTGCTGTACCGCGTAGTTGCCCTGCCCCTGTAGCACATTCGACCATTCATAATAAGGCGAAGCGTTAGAGTACTGTATCTCAAACACCGACTCCGGCCCATTCTCTCCGGTCGACAAAAAGATGGATGAAAAATCGCTTACCAGCGAAAAGGCGCCGGAATTAATGACGGGCTGCAGCACGGCCGCCGCAGAGTCGAATTTGTTCTGGTACAAAAAGACCTTCCCCAGCAACGCCTGCGCCGCATATTTCGTGATCCTCCCCTTCTGTTCCTGTACTGCCGGCAGCACGGCGATCGCATTGTTCAGATCAGCCTCCACCTGCAGATAGACCGCCGACCTCGCTATCCGTTTCAGCGTCCCCGAGCTCGAAATATCCAGGCGCTTATCGATAAACAACGGCACATCCCCGAACATCTTCGCCAGCGTAAAATAATAGTAAGCCCGGAGGAAGGAAATTTCCCCGTACATCGCATCCTTTCCGGCAAAGCTCACCTGCTGACCGGCAGGGTTCTTGTCTTTGTACTGGACCAGGTAATTCGCACGATTGACGCCCTCGTAGGCATACTGCCAGATCTGCGTCAGAGTCCCATTGACGGGTGTCAGCGTAAAATCGTCGATCTGCTGCAAATCAAGCACGTCGGAGGCGCTCTCTCCGCCCGCCACCGCATTGTCGGACGCAATATCACCAATGGGCACCACCTGGTCGAGCCATTGCAGCGGCGTATAGACGCTGACCTCCATCGTGCGGTAGTCGCTTTCCGTCTGCAGGTAGTCGAGCGCCGTCACCTTATAGGTATCGTGCGGATCGTAGGAGATATATTTCTTACAGGAGGCAAGCAGCGCCACTCCAGCAAACACCGCCGCCATTTTTATGTAATTATGCATATAGCAATTCATTTGTTGTGATTAGAATTTTACGTCGATACCCGCAGAATAGATCCTCGACTGCGGATAGGCCGCCAGGTCGACACCGGATCCAAGGATGCCGCCCGAGATCTCCGGGTCAAAACCCTGGTATTTGGTGAACGTATAGGCGTTCTTGACCTGCACATACAGCCGTATCCGTTGGATCACACCGTGCGTGATAGTTGCCGGCAGCGTATATCCCAGCTGAACGTTCTTTATCTTCAGGTACGATCCGTCTTCGACATACCTGTCCGAAACACGGGCATTGTTATTGGCATCGGTAAAGGAATACCGGGGATTCTTCGCGTCATTCGTCGACCCCGCACCCGTCCATCTTGCCAGTATATTCCTGAATTTATTGGTATAATTGGCGTTTCGCTCATACGCCCGATAGATATCATTGCCTACAGAAGCGTAGAGGAAAGTGGAAAGGTCAAAGCCCCTGTATTCCAGGTTGAGGGTCCATCCCATCGTAAACTTGGGGAAGGGGTTGCCGATCTTGGTCTCGTCCTTGCTGTCGATGACCCCGTCCTTATTGACGTCCACATAACGGATATCGCCCGGCTGTGCATTGGCCTGTGTAGCCGACTTGGTCACGTCGGCCTGGGTCTGGAATAGTCCATCGGTCTTGTAGCCATAGAAATAGCCCGGCGCCTGCCCCGCTTCAAAGACAGTGACGGTCTGCGACTGCCCGTTGAAATAGGACCCGCCGACAATACGCGCTGTATTCCCCTGGTTCGTCGACTTGACAAGATTGGTCGCCGTCGTAAAGGTCAGCGAGGTGCTGATGCCAAAGCTCCGACCGATATGGTCGCTATAGCTCACCGTCGCATCGACTCCCTTGCTGGAGATGGTCCCGATATTAGCCGGCGGCGGGGGAACGGTCCCCAGGTACAACGACTGTGAAGGCGTGAACAACAAATTGGCGACGTCTTTCTTAAAATAGTCCGCCGAGAAGCTCAGCTTGCCCCGAAGAATGGAAAGATCAAAACCCGCATTCAGCTGTTTCTGAGTCTCCCAGCCCAGATTGGGGTTCAGCTGCGAGCTCAGCGTCGAACCAGGATAAAATACCCCGTTGAAATTATAGCCGTTGCTGTTGCCGATCGTACTATAGGGACCACCGGTGCTGATGCTGGCGCTCAGCGGCTGGGTGTTATTGTCGTTCCCCGTAGTGCCATAGCTGCCCCTGATCTTCAGCAGGTCGACCAGATTGCTATGGAAGAAATCTTCTTTTGAGATCACCCAGCCAGCGGCAACCGAATAGAACCAGCCCCATTGTTTGTCGGCTCCAAACGAATACGACCCGTCCCTCCGGCCACTACCCGACAAAAGGTATTTGTCCCTGTAGTCGTAGTTCACCCGGCCAAAGAAGGAAACGTTCTTGCCACCAATGTATTCATAATAGTATCCCGAGTTGGCGCTGGTATTGTCCGCCGTATTCACCCCCGTTGCAGCCGAGACGTCGGCGAAGGTCCAGGAGTTGAACGGCACGTCCTGCTTGCTGGCGCCGATCTGGTTACCCGATGTCTTGGCCACCGACATACCACCTACTACATCGATATGGTGATCCTGCGCCACAGAAAGATTGTAGTTGGCGAAACTCTCCCAGGTATAGTTGAAATTGCTGTTCCGAACGGAAGAGACATTGTTATGCTTACCCGTTACGGTGCTGCCATCCGGGTTCATCGAGTTGTCGACGTTGTTGATACCAAAAAAGATCAGGGGCGTGAACGTCTTTCCGTTGTCGTCGTATTTCGTATAGCCAAATCGGCTGGTGAGTTTCAATCCTTTTATGACATCATACTGAAACTCGAATTTCCCGTACAGCTTGTTCCCTGTATTCTTATTATAGGTATTCTGCATTTCGGTCAGCGGATTGTGGACCTCCGCGAGCAGGAGATTGCTGAATCCGTATTTGCCTACCGTGCCAGGGACATTGTTCAGCACGGGCACCGTCGGATCGAAGTTCAGCGCCTCTCCCAGAATACTGTTGAACGCGTTCTCCTTGACTCCTTTCGAATTCAGGATTACGCCCGTTGCATTGACGATGAACTTCAGTTTCGGCGCCAGCTGAAAGTCCAGGTTGGCCGTAAAATTGCCGCGGCGGAAATCAGACTTGTCCATTCCCCCGACGATGCCCGCCTGATCCCTATAGCCCGCGGAGAGAAAATACGCCATCTTATCGCTGCCACCCGTAGCCGTGATCGAGTGCGACATGATCGGCGCTTTCTTAAAAATCCGGTCCTGCCAGTTGGTCCCTACACCCAGGGAACTCAGATTGGGGAAGATAACCCCTCCACCGGACACAGTGCTACCTTCATTGACGATCGCCCCATACTCGGTGGCGTTAAGCACCCCGATCTCCCGCGCCGCCTCCTGCCAGCCATAGTTGCTGGCCAGGCTGATCTGGACCTTTTGGTTCCTCCTCCCCGACTTGGTGGTGACGACGATCACTCCGTTGCCACCCTTCACCCCATAGATAGCGGTAGTTGCGGCATCCTTCAGGACGGTAATGCTCTCGACGTCGGCAGGATTGATGGAATTGAAATCGTTCAGGCTCTGGACCACCCCGTCGACGATGATCAGCGGATCGGTGCCTCCGTAGGAGGCGATACCCCGGACCAGCACGGTAGGCTTGGCGCCAGGTGATCCGCTCTGAATGACGGTCACACCAGAAGCCCGGCCCTGGATGGCGTCTTCTACCCGGATGGCGTTGACCTTCTGGATATCAGCGCTCTTGATGACGCCGATCGCCCCGGAGACCTTGGTGATCTTCTGGGTGCCATAGCCGACGACCACGACGTCGCTCAGGTTGGCCGCCTCTGCAGTCAGTACGACCCGGATCGGCCCATCCCCCGCCTGGACCTCTTTGGAAATGTAGTTGAGATAGGAAATGACGAGGATCCGACCATTGGCAGTCGCCGGAAGGGACAGCCTGAACTCCCCTTTGTCATTTGTAGTGGTGCCCCGGCTGCTTCCCTTTAATACTACCGAAGCGCCGGTTAGGGGATCCCCTTTTTCATTAATAACAACGCCGGAAAGGTTCCGGTCCTGCGCCAGTGATATTAGCGGTAGCAGCAATATCAGGGCAGGTGCAAAAATCCGATTAAAGATTTTTTTCATATGCGCAAGCATTTAGTTTTAGTGAAAGGCTTTTAAAAGCCCGGGCATAAAACTATAGCCGTCTCCATCCAATTCAAACAAAAGCGCTACTTCGCGAATACTACACAAAACCCTAATACCCTGATTATCAGCGATAGTCAAATACTACAAGAATACTTCATCCGGATGTATTATCTTTCAATGGTGAAACCCCTTGCCATTTTGATGCTGATTTTTGCGATCTGCAGTAGTGCTGCAGGGCAAAATACCATCGGTCTTCCCCTGATCATCAACTACGGAAAGAACGATTTTCACGGGGGCGCCCAGACCTGGGACATCAAACAGGACCATAAGGGGTTGATGTATTTCGCCAATAATGAAGGACTCATCAGCTACGACGGCACGTACTGGAAGAACTATCCCCTCCCTAACGCCACGATCCTCCGCTCGATAGCCATCGACAGGAATGACCGCATCTACGCCGGCGGACAGGGGGAGCTCGGCTATTTCCAGGCCGATCCCAAAGGTTTCCTCCAATATGTCTCCCTCACCGGTCTCCTTCCCCGAAGCAACAAGAGCTTCGCAGACATCTGGCATATTGAGATATTCAATGGAGGCGTCTTCTTCCAGGCCACCGACCGCATATTCGAATTAAAGAATAATGACATACACGTCTTCCAGCCTCAGTCCCAGTGGCAATTCCTCGTACAGGCAGACAACGAACTGATCGCCCAGGACCGCGACAACGGCCTGCTGACCTTCCGGAACAACGAATGGGTGCCGATGAGGAACAGCCAGGCCCTCCGCAACGAGCTGATCTCCGGCGTTTCCGCCATGCGAAAGGACAGCCTCCTGGTCTCCACGATCGGGAAGAAATTCTACTGGGTAAGAGCCGATTCGATCTCCGCCCCCATCCCTCACCCCGATATCGAGCCGGTCAACACCGACGTCTACAAATCAGCCCGCCTCAACCAGAACGAATTTGTCGCCGGCACCACCTCGGAAGGCTGCCTGATCATGGACGGAAAGGGTCGCATCATCCAGCGCATATCCCGAACCGAAGGGCTACAGAACAACAGCGTCCTTTGCCTCTTCCTGGACCGGGACGACAACCTTTGGGTCGGTCTCAACAACGGCATCAGCTTTATCGCCTATAACTCGGCGATCAAATATATCCAGCCCGGCAGCTCCGACGACCTTTCGGGTTTTTCATCCCGGATCTTCGACCGCCGTCTCTATATCGGCACTTCCGACGGAGCCTACGTGACACCGCTCGCCACGGAGAACAGCGACCTTAGCTTCTCCAAAGGACAGTTCAGCCTCATCAGCAACAGCAAAGGCCAGGTCTGGCGCATCGACGAGGTCAACCAGCGGCTGCTGATGGGACACAACGCCGGCACCTTCTCTATCAGCGGCAACGAAGCAACTTCCCTGACTCCGGAGGCCTCCTGGCTCTTTGTCCCGACCAGCGAGGTCGTCCCCTCCCGCTCTGTGATCACCGGCACCTATACCGGGCTAAAGCTGTTGAACTATCAAAAGGATCGGTTCGTCAACGCAGGCAACCTGAAAGGTCTCTACGAATCCTTCCGCTACCTGGCCGTCGACAACAGCAATACCCTATGGGCCTCACATCCCTACCGCGGGATATACCGATTGGACGTCTCTCCCGACCAGGTCCGCTATGAGGCCAGACTGTATACAGACAAGGACGGACTGCCCTCTTCGCTGAACAACCAGGTCTTTCGTATAAAGAACAGGGTCGTCTTCGCCACGGAAAAAGGAGCCTACGAATTCGACTATGCGACAAATAAATTTATCCGCTCGACTTTTCTGGAACCCGTTTTCGGCGGCATGGAGCTGAGATACCTCAACGAAGACCAGGCCGGTAATATCTGGTTCTGCAGCGGCAAGTCCCTGGGCGTCGTCCACTACACCGACCATCCGGACGACCGGCATTTTACGATCACCTGGTTTCCCGAACTAAAAGGACAGATCCTCTCCGGCTTCGAGAACGTCTATCCCTACAACGACGAGAATATCTTTATCGCCAGCGAAAAAGGCGTCATCCATCTCAACTATAAAAAATATATCAGCACCTCGCGGACGCTGACGGTGCGCATCGGCAACGTAAAGCTCAACTCTGACAGCATCATATCCGGAGGTTATACCACCACAGCAAGCGGCTCCCAGGCGACGGCCGCAACCCCCAGTTTCGCCAACCATGACAACGGTTTCCACTTCGAGTTCAGCTCGCCTGCCTACAGCCTGCAGAGCAATATCGAATACAGCTACAAGCTGGAGGGCTATGATAAAAGCTGGAGCTCCTGGTCGACCCATACCGAAAAAGACTACACCAACCTGCCCGAAGGCCAATACAGCTTCCTCGTAAAAGCACACGACAACCTCGCTACAGAGTCCGCACCCGCCGTCTATTCTTTCGTTATCAACCCACCCTTTTATAAGACGGTCTGGGCCTACATGGCCTACGCCCTTATCTTCCTGCTGATCCTTTACGGCATCAGCCGCTGGCAGCGCCGAAGCCTCGACCTCCAGCGCATTAAATATGAAGAAAGACAACAGCAGATCATCGCCCTGCACAACCTCGAGATAGAAAAGAATGAGAAAGAGATCATCCAGCTGCAAAACGAAAAGCTCGAGGCGGAAGTAGCCCTTAAGCGACAGGAGCTGGCCAATGCCAGCATGCACCTGGTAGAAAGAGAGGACGCACTTGCACGCGTAAAGGAAGAGCTGCAGTCCCTGTACAAAAAGACGGGACACAACCACGACGTCAAAAGTGCCCTGCAGCTGGTCAGTGAAGTAGAAAAAAGCAAGTCCAACTGGGACCAGTTCGCGTCCCATTTCAACGAGATCAACAACGATTTCCTGAAGAAGCTGAAAACACGTTTCCCCAATCTCACCAACTCGGACCTCAAGGTCTGCGCCTACCTCCAGCTAAATCTTTCGACAAAGGAAATAGCCCAGCTGATGAATATCTCGGTGCGCGGAGTGGACATCAGCCGCTATCGGCTACGGAAAAAATTCCAGCTGACCCGCCAGCAGTCCCTCAATGATTTCCTGAATACGATCGTCTAGGGATACCCGTTCCGGACGATGCCCTGCCAGGGGGCCGGAATGCCATTGGCAACCTCAAAAGTTGACCAGCATCAGCTTGTGCTCATCCCTGTTGTAATAGGCATATACATATTTCCCGCTGTTCCGGAACAGGTTCTCTCCCGCCGGCGGAATGCTGACGTCCTTTGTATAGTCTTCGACCCGCTCTGTGATCTCGGAATCGGTGTCACTGTTCATGTGTTCATAGTTGGTCGTATCCAGCAAAGTCTTGAACCGGGCCGACTTGGACCAGTCACCCCGAAAGAAGGTAAAACCCTTATAGGTCACTATTGCCAATTCTCCGATCGCCGTCACCGGTGCGAAATATCCTGCGGCATACCCGTTGTTGGTCACCTTCTTATACGATCCAATGGTAAGGCCCACCCGGCCGCTGTCTTCCCGCCTGGCAACGATCAGCGCCGAACCGTCTGTCATCTTTCGCAACAGCTGCCTCGTCTTTCCAAGCTCGCGTGTCTCATGCCTGCTGTAAGCGCCTCCCTCCTGGATGATCGGGGAGTTCTTGAAAGCGATATCCTCATCCCGTTTAGCGGTATACTCACGGACCATCCTGCCGCTGTGAAAATCCCTTATCTGCAGGTTCAGCTTCCCCGACTCCGCCGAAACAAAATAAAGCTTGTCGTCCAGCAGCATGGAATTATCCACGTAGTCTTCCAACGGCGGATTTAAGGTCTGGGCATTGTTGTGGACGATCCTCCGGAAACCGACCTGCCGGCCGCGGATGTCAAAACTGAATACCGTAGTTACCCCCTTCTCATAGTGGTTCATCAGAAGGAAAAGGGTATCCTTCATCCAATAGATCTTATTCGGTGTCTTGGCCATCTCGGTGCTGCATTCTCCATCCGGATCGATCTCGGTGACATTCATGTCCCTGTTCCACATTCCCCGGACCGAGGTCAATGCCTTCCAGACCTTTGGCTCGAACTGATAGCTCAGCGTATCACATCGCTTGTCGTCCAGAAAATCATAGATGGTGAACTGGGATGCTTTCCTGTTGACGGAAAAGAACAGGAAATGATCTCCGCAGTTGATCTGCTCAACAGCCCGCTCGTGCTTCATCGCAAAAGGAAAGTTGAAATCGCCGCTGGTCCCGCCCACAATATCCAGGGTCCAGCCGTGGAGATCTGAGCCCCCCGATCCTCCCTGGAAGAACGCGTAGATCTTTTTGTCCCTGATAAAACCTCCCATGAAGTCCTCGCCGCCGGTTCGCGGGATATAGAAACGCTGGACGACAGTCTGGTTGTTGTCCATCAAAAATACCCGGACGCTGTCGCTGTTCATCAGGAACAGACAGTGCTGGAGATTCCCCCGGTCCGATATAGTATGCAGCTCGATATTTTTTCCATGCCAGCCAATGGGCTCTTCAAAGAATTTCTGCTGGGCGGACAAGCGAAGGGCAATAGGAATTGCCCATAAGAGGATAAGCCATTTTTTCATACGAAAGCTTAGGAGTTATCGCGCAAAATAACAACCCCAACCCATATGTCCAAATGTTATTACTCCGACCGTAGGCTCCTCACCGGGCTGGTCAGGGCCGCTCTGATCGCCTGCCAGCTGATCGTTACAAGAGCGATCACCGTCGCCAGTACACCCGCCGCGGCAAATATCCAGGGACTCAACGCGATCCGGTAAGCGAAATCCTGCAGCCACTGGTGCATGAGAAACCAGGCCACCGGCGCCGCGATCAAAAAGGCGATCCCGATCAACACCACAAAATCCTTCGACAGCAACAAGACTATATTGGCGACAGAAGCCCCCAGCACCTTCCGGACCCCGATCTCCTTGATCCGCTGTGAAGTCCCGAACAAAGCCAGGCCCAAAAGCCCGAGACAGGCGATGAGAATGGCAAAGCCGGCGAACAGGGCAAAGGCCGTCCCGAACAGCTGATCGTTATTGTATTGCCGGTTAAAGCTCTCGTCCAGGAAAAAATAGTCGAATGGATTGCCCGGAAAGAAAGCCTCATACTTCTTTTTTACAGCAGCCATCGTTGCGCGGACATCCCCCGTATTCACCTTTACGGATATCCAGTTATAGGCGCTATAGAAAGGTTGCAGGACGGTGGGTTCCAGGGCATAGCGCAGCGATTTCTGGTGAAAATCGCTGACCACGCCGACGACGTCCCATTTCTTGTCATACACCATGATCTGCTTGCCGACCGCGTCTTCTACCGACCGAAAGCCGAGCAGCTTTGTGGCGCTGACGGTAAGGATCACGCTGTGCAGGCTCTCAAAGTGGAAGTTATAGTCCGATGGATCAAAGCTCCTTCCGGCAATAACCCTGACCCCGTACAGACCGACAAAATCATTGTCCACTCCCATGCGCCGCAACACATATCGGGTGCCGCTGTTGTCGCCGGCCCGGTGAACATTGAACACCCGCGCCATTTCATTTCCCGCAAGGCGATCGGCGGTTGCAGCGCCGGCGATACCCGTGAGCTGCCTGATCTCATTCTTAAAATTATTTTCCCGCTGAATAAATGCAGAATCAAAATCTGTAAGCATCGGTGGCTTCACAATAACGATATGGTCGATGTTGATGCCCAGTTGTTGACCGCTCATGAATTTTACCTGCCGGTAGACCACCACCGAACCGATGATCAGCAGGATGGTGATGGCAAACTGTCCAATGACCAGCCCCTTGCGGAGGATCACGCCTTTTTTAGAAGCCCGGAACTTCCCCTTCAAGACCGTGATCGGCCGGAAAGAAGACAGCACAAACGCCGGATAGAACGCCGAGGCGAAAATACCCGTAAGCAACAGCCCGCCAAGACCTATCGACAGGGCGTAGCCGCCCGAGCTCCGGGTAAAAAGATTCGCTAGCGAGAGCTTGGTCTGGATCAGCCGGTCAAACGCATTCTGCGTCATCAGGACAAGGCCTATTGCGATAGCAAAGGCCGCCACGTTGACGATCAGTGATTCTACGAGGAACTGGCGGATCAACTCGGCCCGGGTCGCACCCGTGACCTTTCTCACTCCTACTTCCTTGGCCCTCTCTACCGACCGCGCCGTAGAAAGATTTATGTAATTGACCCAAGCGATCGTGATCACAAAAACGGCGATAATGAACAGCCCCCAGACCACTGTAGCGCTGCCCGTCATGCCGATCTCGTACTCATAGTCGGAGTACAGATGCGCCCGCGACAATGGCTGCAGGTGGAACTTCTCCACGCTGCCCGAGACCTTGTTCCCATGGAAATGCCGCTCGCTGAAAGCATCGAATTTCGCCTGCAATGCCCTGTAGTCCGTACCGTGCTTGAGCCGGATATAGTGCCAGAAGTCTGAGTCCGTCCAGTCATAGTTGGCCTGTATATATGGATTTTTGCCGGTATACAGACTGACATAAGAAAGAAGCATATCAAACTGCAGGTGCGAGTTCTCCGGCACATTCGCCAGGATACCCGTCACTTTGTAAGGAAGGGAATCTTTGTTCAGAACGATCTGCTGACCGATAAGCCCCGTATAATCCCCCTTCTGACCGCCAAAGATCTTGTCGGCCGTCGAAGAAGTCAACACAACACAAAGCGGCTCTTTAAGCGCCGCCATCTGATCTCCCGCAAGAAAAGGGTAAGAGAACATAGACAGCAGGCTATTTTCGGCAGCGATCACGTTGATATCACCCACCTGTTTGTCCCTGTAGCTCACGACGTTTTGCCCGATAGGCATCACCCGCGCGTGATCGACGACCTCCGGGAAATCGTCCTGCATGGCCTTGCCAATGGCGGAATACGTGATCGTCCCGTGCTGGACCAGCTTCCCGTTCTGATAGCGGTCATTCCCTACCCGATAGATGTCTGCAATATTTTTATTGAACTGGTCGAAGGACAGTTCGAAATTGACATACTGTAGGATCAGCAGACAGACCGCCATGCCGATAGCCAGACCGACGATATTGATAACGGAAAAAACTTTGTTCTTCCTTAGGTTACGCCAGGCAGTGACCAGGTAATTCTTAAACATCGCAGTTATTTTGGAAATACGATCAAGGGCTGTGCCATTACCCAACAAACTAATACACAACCAACTAGGAACATCACTAAAACATAGGTGTTCGATTCCGGACAAGCGCTGACCGCCGCCGCAACACTAATCCAGCCGTTTGTATGCGACAAAGCCGGCAGGAGGAACACGGATCAGCATGGCCTTGCCATTCCTGGCTTCGACAACAGCCTCGGGCAATAGCGGCGCAGAAGGATAAAGACAGCTGAAGACATCCCCTACCCCATTGAGACCATCGTCGATCGTGACCCAGGCGCTGAGCTCTCTGGTGACATCGGTATTGATCGCCAGGACGAACTCCATATTATCCATGATCCTCGACCAGGCAATGATCGACTTAAGCCGGTTGGAGCCGCCCATGAACGACGGCGGCCCGAATTGAATGCCGTCACCGGAAATATCCCGCAGATACTGTCTGCCCCTGCGCAGCGTAACATATTTTCGCCGGACGGCCGCGATAGCCGCGACGGCCTGATAGACATCACCCGTGACATCGAAGAAATGGACGTCCTTGCTGCGAAATGCGCCAAAAGGCCCGCCAAACATATCCTCCCGGATATACTCATCGCTGCCCTCCCCCCCGCCACTGCCGTCGAAACGCTGCTCGCTGCCATAGTAGATACACGGAATACCCAGGGTCATCAGGTTGACCGCAATGGCGGCGACGATTAGCTGATCGCCCTGGTCAAAAGCGCAAAAACGGCTCTTGCTATTCCCCTGTATGATCTTGTCATGATCGTCCAGCATCACCACCACTTTGTTTCGCAGCCAGGTATGTGACCCCTTCCCGATCAGGATGGAATTGCGGAACAGAGAAAAATAGGTCTCCGGCGCTACCTTACCCTTAACCATATCCGAAAGCGCGCCCTGTACATCAGCAATGCCCAGCGCAGAGTCGATGCCGGTGACCTGCAGCTTACGCATGGCATCGTCCCGAGACCCGGTGATCTCTCCGATCAATAAGAACCGATCCTTGCCTATCAGCTGCGCAAACTCATGCATCGCAGAAGCGAACAGCCGCACCGCCCCATCTTCCATATGCTTGACGGTGTCGATTCGATAGCCGTCGATATCCAGCACCGCCATCCAGTATTTGTAAACTTCTATCAGGTATTGCAGACCCGACGATGCGACCCAGCTATCCGTAGGCCCCGTCCCCAGGTGGATATCCTTCAGGCTGAAAAAATCCCCGTCCAGGAATTCCGGGCTGGCATCCCAGTTGACGATCTCCCCTTCCCGGGTAAAAACCGCGGGATCACGAAATTCCACCGGCCAGATGGCATCATCCGGTCCCGCGGCGACCCCGGCCGAAAAAACGATGTCCGGCTGCCCGATGTGATCATTGAATCCTTTTACAGGATAGGTCTGCCCTGTCCAGACCGGGTCATTGGCCACATAGCTAAAGACATCCCCGCTGTGATTGACGACGATGTCAAGAATAACCGAAATGCCGATGGCGTGTGCCTTGTCAACCAGCTCCTGCAAGTCGGCCAGGGAGCCGAAATGGCTGTCCACTTCCAAAAAATCCTGTATCCCATAACCATGATAGGTAGGCTGAAAGCTGACCTGCTTGAAAACCGGGCTTATCCAAATCGCGGTGATGCCCATATCGGAGAGATACGGCAGCTTGGAGATGACGCCTTTCAGATTACCGCCCGTCCATCCCTGCCCTGCTGTACGCCAGCCCTGCGCGTCAGCCGCCGTCCGTACGGCATTGCCATTGTCTGAAGAATTAAACAAAGGCGTTGTCCCCGCTGGATCAAACCCGGCCTCGTTGTTGTCGGAGAATCGGTCGAGCAGCAGAAAATAAAATATCCTGTCCTCCCAGGCGGAAGGAGACGGAGTATAGCTGCGCCGCGTAATTTGCTTGAGATCGATCTGACCGAGGCTCTGGCTCATGGGTTAAGGTTATAATGAATTTACAAAAAAACCGGCAGATAATTGTATTTTTCAGGGACAAAGTCCACATATGAGAGCAACCGCCTTCTTTCTTTTTTTCTTCCTGTTATCCCTACCGGCCCTGTTCGCCCAGCGCATCGTCGAGGTCAGCTATACCACCGATCAGCAGGGCAACTATCGCTTCACCTGCAATAACAAGGCCTTTTGCACCTATGTGCTGCGGGTCGAGCTGCCAACGATGACCAACCTCCGGTCCGACCATGCATTACCCTTTGAGGCCGAGGTCAAACCCGGCTTCAACCAGCTCTTCGTCCTCTCACCCATCAACAAGTCGGAAGACACCAGGGTCAGCTTCAGGGCCAGCAATCGCAAAGGCTGTATGCAGCCCGTCGTCAATCCCAATTTTGTGTACGTCCTGCCCATCGGACCGGGAACGGAGACCCAGGCCTTCCGCATCAACGCGGTCCACAGCACCGGCCAGGACAGCGTCTATACCGTCCGGCTGAAGATGAATATCGACGATACGATCTTCGCAGCACGCCGGGGCATCGTCACGGCCGTGGATGTCAGCAATACCGAGAACGACGCGGGAGCCGCCACCACCGGCAGCTGGAACTACGTAGAGATCGTCCACGCCGATTGCAGCTTTGGTCAATATGGGGTCTTCAAGAAAGACGGCGCCTTCGTTAAGCCCGGTCAGCAGGTAGAGGCCGGCACGCCGCTGGGTCTTGTGGGCGGAGATAAGTTCGGACGGGGCTCTGACGTACGTTTCAGCGTGGTCTACCCGGGACAGGAGGGAAATACACAGATCGCCCCGCTGTTCTGGACAAAAGGCAACGGGAAGGGGCAGCTGAAACAAGGAGCCAACTATACCAGCGAGTTCCCGAAAGCGATCCTCACACAGGAAACAGCGAAAAAAAACACAACATCCCCCAAAAAACCCACCGTCAAAAAGAAAGCCTAACCACCCCAACTCAACTGCTTTATGGACAGACGTAAATTCCTCAAAAACGGCTCGCTCGCAGGTCTCGGCGTCGCCGCCTTGTCCTTTACATCACCGGACAATCAGCCCACCGACGACTTCGAACTCAACGAAGCCACCATCGACGACCTCCAGCAAAAAATGAGCAGCGGCCAGCTGTCCTCGAAGGCTCTCACCAAACTTTACCTAAAACGCATCGCCGACATCGATAAAAAAGGCCCTTCGCTCAACGCCATCATCGAGCTCAACCCCGACGCGCTGGCCATCGCCGAAAGCATGGACGCCGAAAGAAAGGCGGGCAAGGTCCGTAGCCCGATGCATGGCATACCGGTGCTGGTAAAAGACAATATCAATACGGGCGATAAGATGATGACAACAGCCGGCTCGCTCGCGCTCGAGGGCCACCACGCGGCGCAGGACGCCTTTATCGTAGCACAGCTGCGGAAGGCCGGCGCCGTTATAATGGGCAAGACCAACCTCAGCGAGTGGGCTAATTTCCGTAGCACGCGCTCCACCAGCGGATGGAGCAGCCGCGGCGGCCAGACAAGAAATCCCTACCGCCTCGACCGCAACCCCTCGGGCTCCAGCGCAGGCTCAGGCTCGGCAGTAGCTGCGAATCTCTGCGCAGTAGCAGTAGGCACGGAGACCAACGGCTCGGTCGTTTCCCCCTCCTCGATCAACGGGATCGTAGGCATCAAGCCTACGGTAGGCCTGCTCAGCCGCAGCGGCATCATCCCCATATCGGCCACGCAGGACACCGCCGGACCGATGGCCCGGACAGTAAAGGACGCGGCGATCCTCCTCGGCGCCATGACCGGCGTCGACGCCGCCGACCCCGTTACCAGTGAGAGCGCAGACAAGGCAAAGACCGACTACACCGTCTTCCTCGACCCGGGCGGCCTGAAAGGCAAACGCATCGGCATCGAAAAGTCTTTCCTCAGCGGAGGCCACGAAGGCGTCCTCGCGCTCTTCCGGGAAGCGATCAACACCCTGAAGGCCCAGGGCGCCACCATCGTAGAAGTAGACCTGTTCAAGCTGCTCACCGAGCCCAATTCCGTAGAGGGTACGATCCTCCAGTACGAATTCAAGGACGGGCTCAACAAATACCTGGCTACCGCTAACGCCGGCGTACACACGCTCGCCGACGTCATCGCCTTCAATACCGCCAATGAGAAAAAGGCGATGCCCTTCTTTAAGCAGGAGACGCTCGAAAAAAGCCAGACCCGCAGCGGCCTCGACAGCGCCGAATACCAGGACGCCCTGAAAAAGCTGCTCTCCACCCGCAAGATCATCGACGACCTGCTTGCCCAGAACCAGCTGGACGCCCTATCCGCCTGCACTACCAGCGTTGCCTGCTGCATCGACCTCATCAGCGGCGACTATCGCACAGGATCCGGCTTCTCGGGCCCCGCCGCCATGGCCGGCTACCCGCACATCACGGTGCCGATGGGCCTGGTAATGGGACTTCCCGTAGGCTTCTCCTTTGTCGGCAGCGCCTACAAAGAGCCCGAGCTGCTGCGGATGGCCTATGCCTTCGAGCAGGCGTCGAAAAAAAGGACCGCCCCGGCCTTCCTCACCGGATCGATCCCGGGTTGATCAGCTGATCAATATTACGTTTGTAAGCCTCCCCGATGGGAATTTCAACCGGGCCCAAACAGACAAAATCCCGTTTGATAGCCGTGATCCTGCGCGCCGCTACGAGATAGGATTTATGCGTGCGCACGAAAGCCGCCGCAGGCAGCTTCTCTTCGATCGCCTTCATGCTCATCCGGGTAAGCACCGGCTTGGTCGAAGAAACCAAATGTATCTTTATGTAGTCTTTCAGCCCTTCCACATAGGCCACGTCAGCGACTACTATCTTTACCAGCGTATACTCGACATGTACAAAGAATTCCTCCGGACCGGCTGGCGCACCAGCGGTGCCGGAAGCACCGCGAAGCTTATACAGGTCATATGCCCGATTGCACGCCTTCAGGAACCGCTCGAATGCAAACGGCTTCAGCAGATAATCCACCACATTGAGATTAAACCCCTCCAGCGCATACTGCTCATAAGCGGTAACAAGGATCACCAGCGGCGGGTTCTGCAACGAATGCAGGAACTGTAATCCCGTAAGCCGCGGCATCCGGATATCAAGGAACAACAGATCCACCGGTTCCCGCTGTAAGAATTCCGCAGCCTCCAGCGCATTCTTGCAGCTGCCCGCTAACCTCAAATAGGGGATCTGCCGGATATTGTCTTCCAGCAGCTCGCGCACCAGGCGCTCGTCATCGACAACCAGACAGGATATCATAACAGCCGTAAAGTTAAGACGATGTGGAATACGCCGTTCGCGTCATTGATCGTCAGCGTGTATTTATCCCGGTATAGCAGGTTCAGCCGCGAGAGGACATTCCCCAGCCCTATCCCGGACGATTCGTCCTTGGCCTCCGCCGGCTCAGGCTCGAAGGTGTTACGTACCTCAAAGCTCAGGGTATCATAGGCGACCGACAGCCGCAGCAGGATCCCCGGACGACCGCTATACCCCACGCCATGCTTAAAGGCGTTCTCCACGAACGGTATCAGCAACATCGGCTCGATAGCATGAGACCTTGCTTCTTCGTCCAGGTCGATCCGGCTGTCGATGTCCACGTCATTGCCAAAACGCAGCCGCTGCAGATCGAGATAATTCTCGAGGTATTCGACCTCGGTCTGAAGCGCCACCTTCTTCCCCTGCGTATCGTACAGCATATAACGGAGCAGCTCGGACAGCTTGATCAGCGCAGGCTCCAGCTTGTCCGACTTCTTTCTCGCCAGCGAGACCAGGTTGGTCAGGACATTGAAGAGGAAATGCGGACTTATCTGCGAACGCAGGAACTTCAGCTCGGTCACCAGCTCGGTGGCCTGCCGCTCCTTCTGCTCCCGCTCGGCCCTGACCCTGTCGATCATCAGCCGGTAGAAAAAGCTCAGAATAAAGAAGGCAAAGGACGAAGGAAAGATAAATCGGTAGGTGGACACTCTCCTGGCCACTTCCGGGTAGCCCACGGACAGGATATACCATTTCAGCTGAAACGACCCGATGATGAGCAGTATAGTCGACAAAATATAGATCCACCAGCTACGCCGGTTGAAGAAAGCCGGAAATATCCAATAGGCGTGAAGATAAAAGATCGCCATATTGATCAGCGTAACATAGGTCAGAAAAAGTGCCGGAATGCCGTCGATCCCGTTGCCCTTCCCCGTCGACACCACAAAAGGCAGTGACAGGATCACCGTCCAGATCAAAACCTGCAGCGCGATAAACCAGTTTCTAATTGCCAATTTCATGAGGTGTAAATTTAGTATAACTGACCCACCATTCCGCCAGCACAAGGTGAAGAGAAAAACCCAGCCAGAACGCCGTTCCAAAGAAAACCTGCGGCGACAGCCCCGAAAAAACAAAGAACAGCACCACGATCGGCCGGATCGTGCCGATCGCCAGCCCAATACTAAACATCCGGATCATCCACTGCCGGTGACGAATAAGGTCTCTCCGAAGGATCGCCCGCCACGCCAGGGTCAGTGCAATTAAAAAATAGATCGCAAAAAAACTCGTAGCCACCGCCTCATTCAACCCTCCGATGGGACGCAGCACGAATGGCATGATCAGTGCAGATATCCCGATGATATAGCCGCAAATGATCACCACAACCCCGCTGCGCCGGTGCCAACGGGGATGGCCATTCCTTATTCGTGGGATGAACTGCAAAGGCCCCAGTATCATAAATAAGGCTCCGGGAAGGATCGCCAGGCTTCTGCGAACTACCATCGCGATGCCGATAACAGCCGGGAAGAATAGCAATACGTGCAGCCAGCGCGATAATCGTTTCATACCCAAAACTACCAGGATGCAACGACCATAAAAACCATGTAGCGACAACTGCGGCAATTGTCGCGATCAACCCTTCACTATGTCGCTTTTGCACCACCCCGGAACAGATTTTATCAGCTAGGTTTGTACTATCATATTCGCTTATACAAAAACATAATTTATGCAAAAGATCCATCCCATGCTGTGGTTCGACAACCAGGCTGAAGAAGCCGCCAACTTCTATATTTCTGTCTTCCGGAACTCTAAGATCAACGAGGTCATGCGCAGCAACGGATCGGTGCTGACCGTCGGCTTCAACCTCGACGGCACAGACTTCACCGCGCTGAACGGCGGCCCCCTCTTCAAATTTACCGAGGCCGTATCATTCGTTGTCGATTGCAGGGACCAGGAAGAAGTGGACTATTACTGGGACAAATTGCTGGCCGGCGGAACACCCAGCCAGTGCGGATGGCTGAAGGATAAATATGGGCTGTCCTGGCAGGTCGTCCCGAGAAGACTGCTCGAGCTGCTGCAGGACAAAGACAAGGCAAAAGCTGCCCGGGTGATGCAGGCCATGATGAAAATGGTAAAAATAGACGTCAGGACCCTTGAAGAAGCGTAAACAATACGACCTCTGCGATGTCGTTCAGCACCCGCCTGTCGCTGCCCGACCTGGCAGCTACCCGCAGACCGGAAATGCTGCTGAACAGATAGCGCGCGAAGGCCCGCGCCGTCTTCTTGGTGGAGAACTGTCCGTCGGCCTGCCCTTTCTTTACCAGCCGGGCCAGTGCATCTTCGACGTTCTTATTGTTCTGATTGACCAGATCGCCGATCTCCTTATCCTGACCGGAAAGCTCGACGGCCGTGTTGACCATGAAGCATCCCTTGACAGGGTTCTCTATACTCTCTTTGATGACGTTCTGGAATATCTGTTGGAGGGTCTGCTGAGCGTCTTTAGATTCATCAGCCATCCGGATTAGGGCGCCGGTATTACACAGCTCGTACTGTCTCAACGACTCCTTGAACAGGTGGTGCTTATCGGTATAGGTATCATAAAGGCTGCTCCGGCTGATACCCAGCTCATCCACCAGGTCCTGTGCGGACGTCGCGTGATAGCCTTTCCGCCAGAAAAGGTCGACCGCCTTGTCCAGCAGGGCCTTCTCGTCAAATTCCTTTTTCCTCGCCATAATAGTGCAAATCTACAAAAAAACCAGATATGGAACGATCGTTCCATATCTGGACAAAAAAATTTTTATACGACCGAATTGACCGTAAGCCCTCCATCAACCGTAACCTCTGTCCCGGTGACATAGCTGGCGTCATCAGATGCCAGAAACCGAACGACATGAGCCACTTCCTCCGGATTGGCGAACCTGCCCAGCAACACCTTCGAACCCAGTACCTTTCCGAATGCATCCAGTTCCTCCTGCTTCATCCCCAGCTTGTCATAGATGGGAGTGGTTACCGGACCCGGAGAGACGGCATTGACCCTGATCTTTCGCGGAGCCAGCTCCTTGGCGAGCACCTTATTGATGGCCAGCAACGCAGCCTTGCTTGCAGAATACACGCTGCTCCCCGGAATACCCAATACCGCATTGACCGACGTATTGAATATGATCGACCCTCCGTCGTTCAGCAGCGGCAGGAATTTCTGTATGGTAAAATAAACGCCCTTGACATTCAAGTCCATGATGGAGTCATAGTGCGCTTCGGATGCCGTCTCAACGGGACTGAAACTGGCTACGCCCGCATTCAGAAAAAGGATATCGACGGTTCCGAACCGGGCCTTGACCTCTGCTACCAGCCGGCTGATATCCTCTGATTTACCCTGGTCGGCAACAAGACCCGTCGCTCCGAGCTGACTTGCAGCCTCGTTGACAGCCGCGGTATTGCGGCCCGTAATTACTACCCGCGCACCCAGGCCGATCAGTTCTTTGGCCGTTGCATAGCCTATGCCGCTGTTACCTCCGGTGACCACGGCTACTTTGTTGGAAAAATTGCTCATACAATGATTATTTATTGTTAAATCCTTGATTACACCACAAAGGTACTCATTCCGGAACGATCGTTCCAAATTTATTTTACAATATCTTCAAACATCCCCCGACCACCCCTCCCGATTCCTTCCTAACTTTAGAGACATCAAAAATCAGTAAGTCATGGCACAAAAGAAGATCCTGTTCCTTACCGGCGACTACGCCGAGGACTACGAGACAATGGTTCCCTTTCAGATGCTGTTAATGATCGGACACGAGGTGCATGCCGTCTGCCCGGGTAAGAAGAAGGGTGAAAAAGTACAGACAGCCATCCATGATTTTGACGGGGCACAGACCTATAGCGAAAAGCCCGGACACCTTTTTGAGCTCAATTTCTCCTTTGACGAAGTCGATCCCGGCGCCTATGACGCCCTCTGCATCGCAGGCGGACGCGCGCCCGAATACCTGCGGCTCAACCAGAAGGTCATCGATATCGTACACCATTTTAATCACTTCGCAAAACCCATCGCCGCCGTCTGCCATGGCATCCAGATCCTCACCGCAGCCAATGTCGTAGCGGGACGGCGCCTCACCGCCTACCCCGCCGTAGGCCCCGAGGTGACCATCGCGGGTGGTGAATACGTCAGCGTCCCGGTGACCGAAGCTGTCGTCGACGGTAACCTGGTTACCTCACCGGCATGGCCCGCCCATCCCCGGTGGATCGCCGCCTTCCTCGAAGTGCTTGGGACAAAGATCGAGCTGTAGTCTACCGCTCCCAGCGGCCCGGGACGGGCCGCACCTATCTCTCGATCCGCAGCGTCACCACATCCTGCCCTGCCATAGTGATATCGCCCGACACCGGCGCTCCCGGCGTCTCGCTGGTATTGCTATAGCTCATCCCCTTCACGGGCACCGCCCACTGAAGGCCGACCGACTGCGTCGTGGAACCAGGATTGAAAAGACTCACGATCCACGCCTTGCCATCATCGCTGGGCTTCAGCGCCTGGACAAGCACGTCTTTGCTGCTCAGCTGGAGAAAGGGCTTCGCACCTCCATCCACAGCCCCTGCGCCCACCACCAGCGGCTGGGCCAGCCCCGTCGCGAATTGCGATGCCTCCGCCGGCTCAAATGCCCTGTGCGGCCTCAACGCATAACGGAACGTGATGATGCCATCCTGGTAGGCGCGATAATTGGTCTCCCAGTGATTGTTGATCGCCCAGGAATATAGTTTCTGCGTCGGCTCGATGGTCTTCCGCCAGACAGGATCAAATGGATTCGTTTGCCCACCCAGCAGCGTCGCCGTGACGCCACCCACCTCTATCAGTGGCGCATCCAGACTCGCCCAGGTGATCCCCAGGTCCTTGTTGGAAACATCCGCCCAACTACCCACTTCCAGCCAGTTCTTACAGGCGCTGGGGATCTGGTCGGCCTCCGGCCGCATCACCGCCATCGGAATGTCGATCTTCATATCTCCACCCGCCACATGAAAAGGAAAACCAAAATTCACGCTCTCCTTCCCACCTACATTCGCCCAGGCATAGTCGCCGGGCACCGGATCCAGCTCAGCCGGCTTCTTGTCCAGGATATTGGTGACATCCACATAATCCAGCCCCCTGACCAGTCGCAGCTCGCGAACCAGGCTGTTACACCCCGGCGCTTCACTGCGGATAGAAAGCACGGCCATCACCGGTCCCTTTTCCTTTACGCTGATCGTCACCGGCCCGTTCCGCTGCAGATCGGCTAATTTATTGCCATGCAGAAATAGATAGTCGTTGAGATTCTCCCCCGAAGCCGAGTCGGAGAAATTGTTGTCGATCGAATGATTCCGGAGACTCTTTATTGCTCCCGTCGTTTCATCCACCACCACCTTTATCACACCATTGTCAAGGCTGTTCGCCGTAACGGCTATCCTTATCGCGGAAGCAGGCTTGCCCTTGCCGATGGTATAGCGCCTGGAAGAGAACGGCAGCACATCCGAAGCCACAAACGCCAGTTCACCGGATGACAGTCGCTGCGAGACAACTACACTGCCCTTGTCATCCCGCACAACATCACCCGCGCCCGACTGCTGCGGAGACAACAGGATAAGCCCGCTGCGCGACCAGGAATTGGTATTGTAGATATCGACCGAAGAGCCTCCCGCCACCGGCAACGCCGCACGCAGCAGCTTTTCAGAAAAGAGCTGAGCGCTGTCCGCATAGGACTTCTTGATCGCCCACTGCTCCTTCGTCTTCTGGCTCAAAGGCCGGGTTATGCTGCAATCCGCGCCCCAGGTATGTTCGGAGTAAAGAATGACCTGCTGCCAGGCCTTCCGGAAACTATCCACCGGAAATCGCCCCGGCTGCAGCATCGAATACAAAGCCTCTGCCTGGCTCAGGCGGGACGAGCTGTTCCTGTTCATCCCCGTTTCCAGCGCGGATGAGGCCGCCCCGTCTTCCCAATAACCCGTCCAGTCGCCCTTCACCATCGGCAGCTTGTCCCCATATTTCTGCTCAAAACTGCTGAAAGCCCGGCTGGTCGAAGAAATAATAAACTTTGGCCAGGCATATTTGGTATTGAAGTCCTTGACAAAATCGCTGATCGATATCTCCGGCTCCGCATTGTCCCCGTGGCCGCTCCACCGAACATAAGTAATATCGTAGGGATAGTTGACCTTCGTCAGCTGCTCCATATAGTCGGCTGCAAAATTCTCCGACAGCCCCGGCAAACCATGCGACAGCGCATACCCCCGCCAGGGTATCCATACCAACACCTTCTCCTTGCCGGAGGGCGAGACCCAATAGAAAGGCTTGTCCTCCCATTGCACCAGGATATTCCCGATACGGTCGAAATAGTTGGGCGCAGCCGAAAAATATTTGATGCCCGCCTGCGACATCGCCGCGATCGTCCCCCAGGTATAGCCCGGCACATCGCTGATCATCGCCGCATCGACCTTCACATGACATTGGGCGCCCAGCTGCGTGGCCCGCGCGAACAGCCGCAACAGCTCTTCCGGCCGGCACAGTCCGGTCAGCGTGTTCAGATACATCCCGTTCAGCGCCACACCCCCATCCCGGACCGCGGCATAGAAATCCTTCTTCTGCTCCTCGCTCATCCGCTGCAGGAACAGATCGGCCGCATAGACGCCCTCCAGGTTCCAGACAAAACGGGCCCCTTCGGGGTAGTCCTTCGTCCGCCTGGCAAAATCGATGCCCTTCAGCAAATTGTTGATCTGCTTGTTCTCCACCGCTGACTGTATCTCCGTATACCCGATATCGTTATGTGAATGCGGCAGTATGTATACCGTGAATTTTCTCACCGGCCGCAGACCGACATCCTGACGCGCCACCAGCTTCTTTCCCTGCATCACCGACAACGCCACCGTCGAATCGGCCTTCACAGCAGGAACCATGACCTCCGTAGATTGAATACCAGCGCCCACCTCGAACGACTGCGGCTCCATTCCGGCGATGGCTACGCCCACCGATACCGGCGCACCCGTATTCAGGAACGACACTTCCCCCGGCTGATACTCCCGCCCGTCTTTGACCGCAATAAAAGGCCGGCCCTTGAAACCCAGCAGATCCAGACCCGGTACTACGGCCCTCAGCCGGTTGCCGGCTCCTGCTTCCATCCCGATCCAGTCGTATACCATCCAGCTGCCATTCACATTCGTTATCGTAATATCATTATTGCCCTTTTTCAACAAGCTCGCAGGAAACCGTACGTCGAAAGCCTGCCGTTTACCCCTGGACGCATCCCCATAGATCCCTTCGCCGGCCCCCTGCGCGACACTCGCATTATACAACTGCCCGTTGATCCCGATGTCCAGCTTCACCGATGAAAACCCCACATCCACCAGCCGGAAATGAAGCGTACAACTGTCACCCATACCCGCATTCTCCAGCCCGAAGACTATTGTATAGGTATGCGGCTTCGCTCCCGCCCAGGAATCCCTCGGGCCAGGATGCGAAAAAGGCCAGTCTTTGCTGGCATCCGACTTCCCGACCAGAAAGAGGCCGTCTTTGACAAAGCTGGCGTCGGCTCCGGAACCCGCGCCACGCACAGGCGCAAAAGCAAATTCCGCCATATCATTGTCCGGCTTGCCGATCTGCCACAACAGCCGCTGCGCGCTGACAGCATCGACAAGACAAAAAAGAGAACAAACAACCAATACAAAGCTAGACGGGAGAAAGGCGCTGTTTTTCATGCGGCATAATTTATTTGAACTTCGCTGGAGACCTGGGGGTCATCGGGACACCCAATTCATATGTCTGAACATATGAACAATCAAATGTAGGGAAAATTTTATCATCCAATGCCCATTTTTTAACCAGTTTCAAAGAAACCCCGGCCAAACCCTTCCCCATCCCATCGAATGCCGTAATTTTTCTCCTATGAAACCGAGCATGAAAAATTTAAGATACTACGCCCTGCTTTTTCTTATTCTCCTCGTCTCCTGCTCACAGCACCGCCGCCTCCTCCACCCCGATGACCCCGTCTTCAGCACACAGGCGCCAGCCGAATTCCACGTCCAGCTGCAGACAACAAAAGGCAATATCCTCTTAGAGATCAAAAGAGAATGGTCCCCGAACGGAGCCGACCGCTTTTACAACCTCGTCCGCTATGGCTACTACAACAACGCCGCCGTCTTCCGCATCCGCAAAGAGACCTGGGCACAGTTTGGCATCGCCGCCAACGGAGCGATCGCCACCGCCTGGCGCCACCAAAACATACCCGACGACCCCAGAGTGCTCTCCAACACCCGGGGCACCATCGCCTATGCCTTCAAAGACCCCAACGCCCGCACCACCCAGGTATTCATCAACCTCCGCGACAACAGCGCCACCCACGACAAAGAACCCTTTGTCCCCTTCGCCCGTATCACAAGCGGCATGGAGATCGCCGACTCACTCTATAATGGATATGGAGAACACTCCGGCGGTGGCATCCGCGGCGGCAAACAGGACTCGCTGTTCGCCGAAGGCAATGCCTGGCTCAAATCCCGATTCCCCAGGCTCGACTATATTAAAAGCGCACGCATAGTACATGAATAGAAAAAGGCTCATCAGAGCCTTTCATTTATCCTGTCCTGCATTTCCCGCTTGACATCGTCATCCAGCTTTCGTTCATCCGCCGCAGCATCGGCAAACATTCGCTTTACCACTCGGTTGATCATTCGGCTCTGCCGCTGAAACAGCCGACAGACGGAACACCCCGACAGGTGGATCACCAGGTGCAGCCTCTCCTTTATAGTCAGCCGCACGTGCTGCCTCTTCTCGATGAGATAGGTTGCCTCCCGGCAGTTGTATTGTATCTTCTTGATTATTCCCATAGCTTACATCCACGCCTTTTGGATACAGGCCCTCAAATTCAGCTTGGCCCGGTGTATGATCACCCAGAAATTACCCTGGGTTAGTTTCAGCTGATCACATATCATCTCCGTCGCTGCTTCATCCATATGCTTCATGGTAAATACAGAGAACCAGAGGGCCGGCAGCTTCTTCAGACACAGCTGCAGAATACCCGTCAGTTCCTTATTGACCAGCGGATCTTCACTCTCTATCCCCAGCGCCTGAGGAGCATAAGCTTCCTTCCAGTGCCCGTTGTCCGCTTCGAAGAACTCCTGGTCCGGCGCGCGATCGACTTCCTGCTGCAAAGAGCCGCGATTGGCCAACCCCGAGTTCCGTTTACGATAGACGTCGATGATCTTATGCTTCAATATCGCCGTCAGCCAGGTCCGCTCAGAGCTGTTCCCCCTGAACTGACCGGTCCGCTCCAGCGCAGCCAGAAAAGTTTCCTGCACCAGGTCCCTCGCCTGCTCCTCGTCATCAAGCCGGGCGACGGCATAGGAATACAAATAGTCGGCGTGCAGGCTTACCCATTGACGGGGATCAAGAACAGCAATTTTTGCCATATAATTTTAAAGTCCTGAATAATAGTCATATCCCTGTTCGGCCCAATAGTCCCTGGGCCTGGTATCGCTAAACGTCATCGTACCGATGCGCTTCAGGTTCTTGATGCCGTATTTTACCGGGATGATCAGCCGCAAAGGCGCTCCATGGCCATCTGTCAGCGGCCGGTCGTTCATCTCATAGGCCAGTATCGTCTGTGGATGAAGCGCGCTCTCCCGGTCGACACCGACATAATACTTCCCGTCGGGCGTCTCAAGCCCCATATACTCCTTCTTTGCCGAATCCTCCAGCTGGAAATGCCGGATAAAATCGATCATCCTTACTCCCGCCCAGTGCTGTATCTGGTCCCAGCCCTCGACACACTTGAAGTCATAGACGATCTCCGTCTTGGGCAAGGCCCTGATATCGTCGATCGATATCCGCAGCTGCTGTCCATTGCTATCCGTAACCAGCAGACGCCAGTCTTCCGGCTTGAAACCCGGATCCCGCATCCCGATATGACTGTTCTCCCGGACCCGCTGCGCCGCCCTCGACTTGGGATAGGTCCTGACCAGGTGGTTGTCGCTGAATATCCGTTTGAAAAATAGTTCTGTCTGGTTCAGCGCGCGCCGCAACGGCCGATGCGCGGCGCCCGTCACCCCCGCCTGCTCCGGGGGACTGTTGAGCAGCCATTTCCATCCGCCAAAAGCCGCGCTCCCCAGTACAAAAAAAGTCCCAAAGGAGATAAGGTTGCGCCGCGTGATCTTCTGTTCTACGGTCAACGGCTTCTTCGGTTTCTTTATTTTTTTCATTTTTCGGGCGCCCCCTTCTCGCTTTCTATTACTTCAAATCCCGAGATCACCGACCTGAAATTATTCCAGCCGGCTAAAATTACCTGTACGATATGTACGACAAAGAACAGCACATACCCGATGGTCAGGATGAAATGCAAAATACGGGCAAAGCTATACCCGCCACAGAGCCAGACCAGCCAGTACAGCTGCACCGGCTTATAGATCGCCAACCCGGTGACCAGCGACCCAAAACCCATAAAGATGATGGCGGTATAGGCAATACGCTGTGCCGCATTGTATTTCTTCTGCGGCGGCGCCATCTTGCGGATATGCAGATCGTGCAGCAGAACCAGCCAGGCCTCTTTGAAGGAATGCCGGTTGGGGACCAGCAGCCTCCACTCTCCGGAAAGAATGGTGTACAGCACATAGAACAGACCATTCAGCGCAAAGAACCACATGAACAAAAAATGAAATGCCATCCCCTCCGCCAGCCGGCTCGGGATATGCAGGGCTTTGTAGAACCAGTCGGGGAAGAATCGCACGAAGGTATGTCCGAAGACCGTAACCGTGTAAACGTCATTCGCCCAGTAGATCAGCAGCCCGCTCCAGATCATGATCGCAAGGATCGGGAAATTGACCCAGTGGGTCCAGCGCATAACAAGCGGATGTTTCTCTTTTATGACTTTCATATAATTTTTTCTATTCGGCTTGCCGCAATGATCTCACCGCTACTCTTATCCTGCAGGAAAGCGATGACTTCCATGTCCCCGGGTTTTACCCCCACAGGCCAGTCCATTCTCCCTGTTCCGCTGCCCTTGCCATCCGTGTCGATCACCTCCATACCGCGGACGATCTGTACATGGGACAAGGTCTTCCCACCGTTCTCTCCCGCCTTCACATTCGTCACGGCCGATCGTTGCACCAGGGCAACTACCAGCGAGACGGCCTTTTTGGTACCACCGGCCTGCCAGCTCCATTCCAGCCCATGCTTATCCTGCCGAAGGCTATTCAGCGACAGCTGTGCGGAAGCAGTCGCCTTCAGATCGTTTTCTACCGTCGTTCGCAGAGTCTTCGCGTCCGATCCCACAAATTCCTTTTTCCCGTTGACGACTATCTGTGGTGTATATACGGAGGAAAGACGAAGCCAGTTTGCATACTGTCGCTGTCTTCCCGTAAATGTCGCGCTGCTGAACCCGTCTTTCCAGCCAAGCCGGTCCCAATAGTCCACATGATATGCGAGTATATAAACCGACCGGTCATTCTCTTCCTTCTGTATCTGCGCGATCAGCTCATCCGCCGGCGGACAGCTCGAGCAGCCCTCAGAAGTAAAAAGCTCGACGACGGCAAACCCGGGATCACCCACCCCGCTCGGCTTCAGCTGACTGCGCCATCCCGCCAGCGTAGTCATTACCACAATTAGTCCGGCAAAAATGATTGGTTTCATCTTATTACAAAGTTGATAAAAAAACGGGAGACCTCCCATCCCGGTTGGCCTCCCTTAGCTTAAAATTTTAAATTCTGAAAAATTCATCCCCGTCCCAGCCTTAAAAAAACGGCTGAAATGCGCCGTGCTGCTAAAACCCAGGTCCTCCGCCACTTCCTTGGCCGACTTATCGGTAAAATACAAATACCGCTTCGCCTCCAGGATCAGCCGCCGGTGGATCAGCCGGGAAGGCGGCGGGTAATTGCAAAGCCCGAAAAGATTGGTCAGGGTCTTGGGCGACTTATTCATCGTCTGTGCATAAAATTGTACCTCATGCTGACTACGAAAATTGACCTCCAGCAGCAGGTTGAACCTCCGGATAACATCCATCCGGTCTTCCGGCAACCGCTGGTAGCACTCCGACTGCTGTTTGGCGATCCGGGTCACATTGATGATCAGCCGTTTCAGCAGGGTCCTCAGCATCTCGCCCTGCATCTTGTCTTTTACCTCCATATCCTCCATACACTGCATCTCGATGATCGATAGGCTTTCCTGCTCCTTTGGCGACAGCGGTATGAACATCGGGTGCTGAATGCCGTAGAAAAGAAAGCCGACACATCCGACCTCGGCGTCATGATCGGCAATACAATAAAAGTCGCGGTTGAATTGCCAGGCGACCAGGTTCTCCGGCGCCGCGAACTGAAAATGCTGATTGGCGACCAGGGGAAGGACTGACCTTCCGGGCATCGTGTATGATATCTTGTCAATCGTAGCCCGTTGCTCATCCCCCATATTATAGACGATCGTGTTGATCATTTCCCTCTTCCCGTTGACCAATCCCTCCCCTTTTAACGTCGGGTCGCCGACCCTGATCACAAATTTTCCCTGTGTAAGCCGGTCTTCGAATTGCCATTTCATACTCCTTGGTCGAAGTCAGGCGAAATACCTTACAAATTATTCCAAACTAACCTTGATTATATTGGGAATAGAAGGTAAAGTAGTGAATGCGTTCGGATTAGGAACCACCGAAATAGACACATTCTCCGTCAGCGGAGTCCCGGCAAGATTGAACTGCGTGACGCCGGCGCCAGGGAATTGATCGATAGCCGTACCATCATTATATAGCTGGATGCCGGAGGAAAGATCGCCGGTCATCGTCGCGTCAACCCCATTTCCCGTACTGGCGAAGAACCAGTCATTGGAAAATCCATACATGGTCGCGATCGCCAGCCGGTCTCCTTTCTGAACTGTGATCTGCTGGGACACCTTTCCTCCCGCAGCCCCGTTGATCACCGGCAACAGGACCCGGGTGCCGGATGCCGCCAGGTTATACACCGCCTTCACTCCTTTTACGCCTTTCAGATAATTGACCAGCGTGTCGGGCACACCCCTTTGGGCAAGGTATTTTAACCCCTGTCCGCGGTCCAGCTGGCCCGGTTGATAGATCGGGTTGTCGATGCCATTGTAGATGACCACCAGCACGGGCGACAGTGGAGTAAAAATACCGGTTACAGTTTGTACATAGGCCCAGAGCTTCGAATTATCGCCTATCTCTGCAATATTGGTCAGGCCATTCGCCGTAGGCTGCCCGGCCGTATACAGCGGGTTTGGCATCAGCAGATTGCCTCCGACGATATAGGAAACAGACCACACACCCGGACTCAGCGGCGTCGGATTGGAGGTGCTACCCGAAGTATTGGTCAGCGTAAGGCTAAAGGTCGAATTCCCGTTGTACTTCAGCGTCGCACCGACGAGTTTCGAGGCCGCCGGATAAGTATTGCCCTGCGCATCTACGCCACTGACTTCCTTGATCGGCTGACTATCGGGCGTACCGGGATGACTGACACTGGCGCCCGGAGCCTGATTGATACGGGTGCCATTATCCCAGAGTCTGATCTGGCCGGACACATCGCCTTCGATCGGCGTGCCATCGCCGTTGTACACCTGTATGCCGGGATTGGCCGGTGCAAAGAATAGATCGTTCGACCAACCGTACATGGTCGCAAAAGACAAGGCCTCCCCTTTTGCGGCCGAAAAAGTAATGGTCACAGACTGGCCCGGCAGGATCAGCGCGGGCGAACCCGCCCCCTGAAAAGTGCCGGATTCCACCAGCGGTCTGGAATCTAATACGTTCTCTATCGATATGGTCTCCACCTGCGGGGCCGCCCCACCCGGATGATTGTCTTTCTTGCAAGCGCTCATGAAAAAAGGCAGCAGCGCCGCTGCCGGCCATAGGCTGATCCTTGACAACTGGTTCATGTGATTATCATTTTTGTAAAGACAAAACTACCCGGGACCCGCCCCCCGAACAATGCCTGTAATTCCCGAAGAATTGTCTAAATTTCCCATAGTCAGGGGACGATGGTATATCGTTTGCGTCTTTACCGTATTCAAGAAAAAATAAAATTGTCGTATATGTTCAATTACAGCCGGTCGTTCAGCAGCTACTCCGTCAACGACCTCAAAAAAGCAAAGGATTTCTACCAGCAAAAACTGGGACTCGAGACGACCGAAACACCCGAAGGTCTCTCCATCCGCATTGGCAACGACGCCAATGTCTTTCTCTATCCCAAAGAGGAACACAAGCCCGCCTCCTTTACCGTCCTGAACTTCCAGGTCAGCAATATCGAAGAGACGGTAGACAAGCTAACCGCCGACGGCATATCTTTTCTCCAGTATGAGGGGGACTTGAAAACGGATAAAAAAGGCATCTTCCGCGGCCCGGTCGGACCGAAGATCGCCTGGTTCACCGACCCCGCAGGGAATATCCTGTCGGTGCTGGAAGGCAACAATAACTAATCGACTAATAAGCTGTGCTGGCTGGCGGTATGAAGGTCCCTCCATACCCGGTTGATCTCCATGTCCGGCCGCGCAGCACCCAACCCACCATGCGGGTATAATCCATCTACGACCTCGCGGACTCCGGCAACCAGAGCCCGGCTGGTCCGGCTCACCGTATCGTAGCCCGTCCGCCCGGCCCAGGAATCATCCACGGCGCGATAAAATTCCCATCTCAGCTCACCTAGCGTACTCCAACCCTCTTCCAGTTGCACGGTCGCGGCTATCCGGTCCCGCTGGCGAAACAAGTCTTCACAGCAGTCCAGAAAATGCATGCCCATACCGGCGAGATTGGCCGTCAACGTAGCCTCTGCCAGCTGCAAAAAAGGATACTGATAGACGGCGTCTCCGTCTTTCGCCTGCCCGGGGTCGATCGCAAAACACCGGTCCGCCGGGACCTCGATGTTCCTGACCTCGAATGAATGACTTCCCGTGGCAATAAGCCCAATGGTATTCCAGGTCTTATGGACGATCACTTCTTGCGGGAGGAAAAGAAAAGGCCTGACCTGCCGCTGACCGTCATCGGACACAACCACACAATTGGCAGTGAACGCCGTTGCATGCATCGCCCCGCTGGCATAGTCCCACTTCCCGCTGATCCGATAGCCGCCGGATACGGGATAGGCCTCGCCGGAGGGTGCTCCGCTACCGGCAATGCACATCCGCCAGTCAGAAAAGATATCGGAATAGGCGTCCGGCGGAAAGAAGCCGCCAAACCATCCCGCCCCGCTACAGAGCGTCACCGCCCAGCCCACCGAGCCATCGGCCCAGGCAATACCCTCTTCCTGCCGGACCAGCTCGGGCAGCGTCAGGGGCTTACCCGGGACCAGCATCCGCCACCACTGATGCTCATATATCAGCTGCAACTGATCGGGATGCAGATCGCGCGCCGCCTCGGCTTCGGCGGAACCGGCCCGCAGAACATCCGCCACACCGGCGGGCAAAAAAGCCGAAGGATGCTGCATCATACAGTAGAAAGTTTATATTTCCTTCTCCAGTCAAAATATCCAAAGACCGCCACGATGAAAAGAATGATCGTCAGTCCTGCAAACAACGGCAGCTGTTTGTAGAACAGCAGAGGTATGGCGAAAATATTGGAAATATTCAGCAGTATCCAGTTCTCCACCTTTCGCTTCGCCAGCAGCCACATCCCGGCCCATGCCGTAGCGCTCACCCAGGCATCCGCAAGCGGCACCGTCGATGGAGTTAAGGTCTTCAATAAAAAATACAGGACGACAAACCCTCCTCCGGCAATGGCCACCACGACCCGCCAGTCTCCCTTGCTACATATCGAGATAGGCGTCTCCGGCCTGTCCCTCTTCTTCGCCCAGTACCACCATCCATAAACGCTCATGATCATATAGTAGGCATTCAACAGAGAATCCGCATAGAGACCCGACACGAATAAGATATACATGGTAAGCAGGGTGCTGATGATACCCGCCGGATACAGCAGGATATTGTTGACCCTGGCGAGAAGGACCTCCGCAACCCCGGTGATGATAGCGATCCATTGAAGCGCATCCGTCTCCGCGATCTGTTCTTTCAGTAACCGTAAAAGTTCGCTTGGCTGCATAGCGGGTAAAGATAGAGGATATCGCAATTATTCCGGAAGAGCAATCCCTGATATCCGCCGGCATTCCTCCAGAAATCTGTCCTGGATTTCGGCCTTCCTGGCATCGGCCAGCGGACGACGCTGCTTCATATGATAAAAATACTCTCCAGAGACCATCGCCGCCGGATCATTGCTGACAGCCAGCCAGGCTTGCGTCCTGGGCGCCTCCTCCAGGCTATCCGGAGCACCGGGTCCACCCATCCTGGTGGCGACCCAACCGGGTTCCATCGCATTGGACAGGACATCCTGCCAACGCGCGGCAACAGCAAATGCAAGGATCACATCGTGCAGCTTGGAATCTGAATAGGCTGCAAAACCATTCCACACCCGGTCTCTCCAGACCAGGTCTTCCAGCGAAGCGTCGCCCTGTGTATGCAGACCCGAGCTGATATAGACCAGTCGCAGCGGCTTCCGGATAAGACAGGTGAGAATATAAGGCGCCAGCGAATTGACGGCAAACAGGTGCGGCAGTCCATCCGGTGTTCGTATCAGTCGCTCACGATAACCCACTGCCGCATTGTGGATGACCGCGTCAAGATCATCAAGCGCATTCACCTGGCGGGCGACGTCTACCGTCTCCGCGATAACAGACAGGTCCCCCGTCACCGCTCCCGCGGCCCCGGGTACAGCGGCCATGGCCTCTTCTGCCCTGCGCTCATTCCTGGCATGCAATACGACCTCGTGCCCTTCCGCCACCAGCAGCTGGGCAGCCATCTTGCCCAGCCCATCGGCCGAGCCCGTGATAAGTATTCTTGACATACTACAATATTCGTCAATTGGGAGAAAGTCCGGCAAAATAGTTGGTAAAATATAGTATATTACACAAAACGCCTATTCCATGCTCGTTGTCTACATTCTTGCCGCTCTGATCATTTTGTTTTTGTTGGTTGCTGCCTTTGTCGGAACGGAATGGAAATTCGAAAAATCCATCCTCATACAGGCTCCCCTGGACAAGGTCTGGCCACACATCAATACCTTCAGAGCATCGAATGAATGGAGCCCATGGATCAGCCTGGACCCCAACATCCGCCAGCAGATCACGGGCGATGACGGCTCCCCCGGCGCCACCTATTCCTGGGAAAGCGACGAAAAGAATGTCGGCGCAGGCAGCCAGACACTACGCACCATCACCGACCATTCGGAAGTTACCTCGGTGATCAATTTTCTCCGCCCCATCAAAGGCAAAGCAGACGGCTATATCCGGATCGCCCCCGAAGGCGGTGGCACCCGCGCCGAATGGGGCATCTGCAGCGCCACACCCTATCCGATGAATATTATCAAGCTCTTCGGCGTCATCGAAAAAAATCTGGACCGCGACTTCACCAAAGGACTCAACAAGCTGAAAGAGCTCAGCGAAAGATAACCCGCCAATTTTCGCCCAAATGCGCGTCCCCCACCTCGAAGCGGTAGGCAGGGCCGTTAGAGATTGGCACTAATATTGCCGTCTGATGCGTCGTATTTAATCCGTTAGCTATTAAAAACCACCAAATGACCCGCATTTATCTTATTCCTGCGTTCGCGCTGCTCCTGTCCGCAGCCGCCTGTAAGAAAGACACCGCCAAATCCCCTGGTAACGGCGGCAATACCGACACCACCACCAATACGTCTCCAACCTCCGGAACCAACCAGGTCACCGGTAAAAAAGGAGCCGACTTTTCCACCAATATGGCTTATGGCACATGGAATGGCGATATCGTCGCGCTAAAGGCCTTCTGGTATTATACCTGGGGGACTCCGCAGCCCTCGCCTTCCCCGCAGAACTGCGAGTTCGTCTCCATGTTCTGGGGAGCCAGCAACGTAACTGCTTCCAATATCTCGGCCGTCCAGCAGCTGAAGGCCCAGGGGAAAGTAAAATATGTCCTTGGCTTCAACGAACCCAACCGGGCCGACCAATCCAATATGACTGTGCAGCAGGCTCTCGCCCTTTGGCCACAGCTCGAAAGCATCGGCCTCCCGCTGGGCAGTCCCGCCGCCGACTGGCCCACCCGCCAATGGATATATGATTTCCTGGATTCCTGTATCAAAGAAAAGAAACGCGTCGACTTCATCTGCGTCCACATGTATGTCGGCACGGACGACAACGGCTTTGTTCAGACGCTGCAGGACCTGTACACCAAATACAAGCTGCCCATCTGGATAACCGAGTTCGCCACCGCCGACTGGAACGCCGCAACGCCTTCCGCCAACACCTATACGCCGGACCAGGTGCTGGCCTTTATGCAACGCCTGCTGCCCCGGCTCGAATCACTGAGCTTCGTGCAGCGCTATTCCTGGTTCTCGGGGGACCCAAAAGGCGCACAGCTCTGGTCCTCGGCGCTGATCGACGCCAATGGCAACCTGACCGCCCTTGGGAAATGGTACGCCGGCTACCAGCCGAACAACGCGATCGCCAAATAAGCCCATCAGTGTAAAGTATAAGTCCTGCCGTCCCATGTATAAACGGATCTCCCGGCACTGTCGGAGCTTTGTGTCATAAAATAAGCATTATGAACACAGCCAATCAAAGCTCCCAAAAAATAGCCGTCATTACCGGCGGCAGCCGCGGCATCGGGAGAAGCATCGCCCTCAACGCCGCCGCACGCGGGACAGGCATTATACTCACTTACAACAACAATCCCGGGCAGGGAAAGGCAGTAGCCGATGAGATCAATAAAAAAGGCGGTAAGGCCTTTGCCATAAAGCTGGACGCAGCCAATATCGCCTCATTCGACAATTTTGCCGGCCAGGTTACCCAATTGCTCCAGAAAGAATGGGGTCGGCAAAATTTCGACTACCTGGTCAATAACGCTGGCATAGCCCAACGCTCGCTCATCAAAGACACCACCGAAGAGATATTCGACCAATTGGTCGACGTCAACTTCAAGGGGCCATTCTTTCTTACCCGGAAGCTGATTGCTCTCATCGCAGACGGTGGTCAGATCGTCAACCTGTCTTCAGGCCTCGCGCGGTTCGCATTTCCGGGGACTGCGGTCTATGGATCGCTCAAAGCCGCCATCGAAGGACTGACCAGGTATTTCGCCAAAGAGTATGCCGACAGAAAGATCCGTGTTAACACTGTCGCGCCAGGCGTCATCGACACCGAATTCGGCGGAGGAAAAGGCGACGCTGCCCATCGTGAGCAGCTGGCCAAAATGATCGCGCTGGGCCGCCTGGGTGATGCTGACGACGTCGGCGTCTTTGTCGCATCGTTGCTTTCAGACGACAGCCGCTACGTCAACGCACAACGCATCGAGATCGCCGGAGGTGTCATGATCTAGCTTTACCCGCCAACTGTGTCGCAACAGTCATCTCGGCAAAGAACGCTAACTTCGTGTAATATTTTCGTCAACACACCCGTATGAGGTACGTAGACATTAAATCAATATCGGAGCTGCACGATTTTTTTCGGTACGGGAAACCGTTGCACCCGCTGATAAGCATCGTTGACCTGGCCCGGGTCGACCGCTCTCACCGGATACCCGGCGATGTCTACCGGCTGAACATGTATTGCATCTCCTGCAAAAGGATAACAACCGGGGCTTTCGGATACGGTCGTACCACCTATGACTTCTCCGAAGGCTCCCTATTATTCTCAGCGCCCAACCAGGTGCTGGCGCCGGACCCGGACATCAATGTGGTCGAAGGCTGGGGACTGTATATCCATCCCGATTTTCTCAACGTGAACGCAAAAGGGCGCAAACTGACCCTATATTCTTTCTTTGGCTACGACGCCAGCGAAGCCCTGCATATTTCCGACGCCGAGAAAAATATCCTGGAAGACTGCATAAGACATATAGAGCGGGAAATATCCAACAATCTGGACAAACACTCTCACAATCTTATCCTGAGCAATATCGACCTGTTGCTCGCCTATTCTTCGCGGTTCTATGACCGTCAGTTCCTGACCAGATCAAAACCCGGCAACGACATCGTACAACGCTTCGATCGGCTGCTGACGGATCACTTCAACAAGGAAACGCTTATCGAAGAGGGCCTCCCCGACGTAAAATATTTCGCGGAACAGCTGCATCTCTCCCCAAACTACCTCGCCGACCTCCTGAACAAATACACCGGCAAAACAACGCAAGAACATATTTATTTGAGGCTGATCGATAAAGCCAAATCTTTATTGTGGAGCACCGATAGATCCATCAGCGAGATCGCTTATGAGCTTGGCTTCGAACACCATTCCCATTTTACGAAACTGTTCAGGAACAGGACCGGCCTTTCTCCCAGGGACTTCAGGAATCACAGCTAGTCCGCCACCTGCCGGGTCGGCTGTACCACTATTTCTTCTTCTGATACAACACCCAAACGTCGTTGATCGTATTGATCCCAACAGCCTGCAGCGCCGTATTCAACCCCCAGAGTATCTGGGAAGAACAGATCTTCCGTTCATACCCAAGACTGTCCAATAAATGCTTGCGGTCTTTTACATCATTGTAGGTAGTAGTAATATACTCCGCCCCGGGGCTGACATAACGAAGCGAATCAACCACCCCCAGCTTGTTCCAGGTAAAATTGCGCGCGCCTTCCTGGTAGTAGACAAAGGGGAGATGTCCGTCCGTCTCCAGGGGCGAGCGGGGAACGGTATATATCGACACGGGAGCGCCCTTGAATGCTTTCTTCACCTGCCACGCAAAATGCAGGGCCTGGCAATAGGGAGTGAATAGGAACAGAACCAGGACCACCAGGTTAAGACTAAGGCTGAAGACGGCTATGCCCTTTATCCATTTACGAAAGCGGGAGCGCCGCGTCTCATACCACCGCAGCAGGTCCGGCAATCCCCAGCCGACCAATATTGGCATTATGCTCAGGATCGGGAAAATAAAACGGTCTTCCTTGTGCGCAACGATACAATGCCCCAGGATAAACAACAGCACGGGCAGCGTCAGCGGGTCGGAAAGCTTACGGACGATCGCGGCCCTGAACGCAAACCACAACAGCAGAATGCTGATCAGCGGCGCAAACACGATGCCCATCATCTCGGTGAAGTATACGATGAAAGGCGAAGTCCCGAAATGGGCCGCCTTGCCTTCGATGATATTCACCTTATAATAAGTATAGGGCGTGATCACCCACTGGTGGTAGAACTCATGGTCCATCCAGGTGTTCAGCGCTATGCCCAGCATATAGCCAATGGCCAGCGGCAGCAGCTGCATATACCTTCGCTCAAAAAAGATCATCCAGCAGCCAAAGCCGACTATCGCGAAAGCCGTCTGAAAACGGGCATAGAAGGACAGCGCGAACAGAAACCCGACCAGTGTCGTCAGCAGCCAGCCCGTTCGCCTCGTAATATAAATAAATACCCCCCCGAAGAACAGCAGCGAAGACAGCATCTCCGAGCTGAAAAGCGTCCGGGTATAGGGTATCCACCAGGAAAAGTTGAGAATGAACACCACCCAATAGAGCGTACGCCGGGGCCCGTCCTTGAAATACCAAAGCGCAAACGCATTGTAGAGTACAAAAAGCGCCAGGCCAAAAACGACCTGCAGCAACGTCATCTGTGTAAAAGGATCGGTTATCCCGACCCACCCGCATAACAGCCGGTAACCCGTAAAAATATAGACCTGCAGCGTCGGCCGGATATGGGCATCGTACTCCCAAACGTAGCCAAACGGCTTGTGCATCTGGGCCGAAGAAAATTCGATGATCTGGAAATGCTGGTCGGGGTGGTAGATACCGATAGCCGTTATACATACAATGACTTGTACGATCAACGAAGCCAAAAGCAACAGCCTTAATGTCTTATCCTTTCTGATAGTTTCTCTGAATTCTCCAAATAGCATAATGGTCAGGTTAGCGGCGCGTGTAAAGATAAGTGCTATACTTTCTTTCAGCAAGTTTCAGCGCTTTTTCAACTGCAGGAGTCACCGGATGAAACCACTCCTTGGCTATGGCGCTCCGGTCCTTCGCCCCACCCGGCCGCCAGATTCCCGCCGCCTTGCCGCCGCAAAACAACACCGGCCGGAAAAGGCCATTGACGGTAATGATCTTTCGCTCGTGCTCCGTTGCAAATAGCCCCGCCCGATCGGCGTAACCGATGATCCATTCGTCAAAGGCCGGCAGCAATAGCGCCGAAGGCATCCGCGGAAGCTCACCCTCCCCCTGGCCGTCCATCCACCAGTATTCGCTTTCCCCTACCTTCACGGACCTCAGCTCCTTCCCCAGCGACGCGATCCCCTTTTTTACATCTTTGACTAAAAGTCCGGACCACCAGCCATAATCGGGCAAGGTAGCAGGACCATGCCCGCTAAAATACCGGCGCGTCAGCTCCGCCAGCGCCTCCTCCCCCGACAGCCGCCGCGCCGAAGACACCCGTTCCTCCAGCAGCGCATAACGGGCCTTCCCGGGCCCGCTGCAGATCAGCCCCTCCAGCTCGGCGTCGATCAGGATATGCGCGCTCCTGTTGTCGTCCGTCGCGATCCCGGCCTTCTGCAAGACCTCCACCAACTCAGCCCGCGATAGATGTCCTTTTTTGGTCAGCGCCGATGCGATCAGCTTACGGCACCGGGTCAGTATCTTCTTATCCAGCTGCAGGAATTTTTCCCTGAACGCCATCTTCGTCCTGATCTGCGGCGCCGTCAGCTCCAACATCCAGCGGATATCCGCAGCAGCCACCAGGTGCCAGGTAGGACGCAGCACATGCGTACGCAGGATATCCCCCCGTTCGATCGCCCCATCCACTTTTTCCTCGGTCCCTTTGTTCATCCGAAGGCCCACCGCCCACAGGGACATATTATAATCCTGTGATTGCATCGCCCCGAAACCTGCCACCACGTCAAGGGGCTCCGCCGCGGGCTTACCTGTCAGCCGCTGCGCGACCAGCCGCATCCGTAAAATATCCTTATAGGTCATATCAGCCGAAAGTTAGTCATTTTGCTAAACGCCAGATCATGTAGTTTTACGCCTCAATTTTCCCCGAGCATGAAGACCCACATATTGATAGGACTGTTAATGACGATCATTTGCAATTCACAAGCCCAAAACCTCTCCGAATTGAACACCGGCTGGAAATGCCAGGCCATCGGCAAGACAAAGGCCGAAGGCGCGAAAATATCCACACCCGGCTTCTCCACCAAAAGCTGGCTGGACGCCACGGTTCCCGGCACGGTCCTCACCACGCTCATCAACAACAAGCTCGCACCCGACCCCTTCTATGGGATGAACAACGAGCAGATACCCGATATCTATAAGACAGGCCGCGACTACTATACCTATTGGTTCGTAAAAGATTTCACAGAAGCCCAACGACCATCCAACGGCCAGCAGCTATGGCTGAACTTCCGCGGCGTCAACTACGGCTGCGACATCTGGCTCAACGGACACAAGCTCAATCCCACCACCCATTTCGGCATGTATCTCCGCCAGTCCTATAATATCACTCAATTCATCAACGCCGGCGCCAACCGGATCGCAGTGATCGTTTATCCCCCGGACCCCGTCGGCAACCCCAACGGCGGCCAGGGCGGCGACGGAGAGATCGCCCGCAACGTCTCCCATCAATATGTCGCAGGCTGGGACTGGATACAGCCCATCCGCGATCGTAACACCGGCATCTGGGACAAGGTGACCCTCGAACGAACAGGTTCGATAAGAATAAAAAACCCGCACATCGTCACCGAAGTCCCCGGCCTACGCTTCCCCGACGACGTCAACCAGGCTCCGGCCTTCCTCCACATCAGCGCCGAAGTAGAGAACGCCAGCGACGCATCTGTCACCGGTGAGCTTAACTACACTATCGATCAGTCCGACATCTCAACACCAGTCACCCTCGCGCCACACGAGATCCGCGAAGTCCGGCTTCCGATCAAAACTATCACCCATCCCCGTCTCTGGTGGCCCAACGGCTACGGCCCACAAGACCTTTATCATATAACATTGAAATTCGGGACCTCCGATACACTCGGGGTAACCTTCGGCATCCGCCAGCTCACCACCTCCTGGAACTCCACAACCAAAAGCCGCGAAACCGCCGTCAACGGCCAGAAGATCTTCATAAAAGGCGGCAACTGGATCGTCTCCGACGAGCTCCTTCGCTTTACCCCCCAGCGATATGACGCCGAGATCCGTTTCCACCGCGACATGAACCTCAACCTCATCCGCGTCTGGGGCGGCGCCCTCACAGAGCGCCCCGAATTCTATGAAGCCTGCGACCGCTACGGCCTCCTCGTCTTCCAGGACTTCTGGAACTCGGGCGACTGCAACGGCCGCTGGGAAGACCCGATGAAGAAAGAAGACCAGTGGACAAGACGCCAGTATCCCATCGATCATCAACTCTTTACCAATTCTGTCATCGACCAGGTAAAAATGCTTCGCAACCACCCCTCCCTCGCCTTCTGGTGCGGCGGCAACGAGATCACTCCGCCGGCAGATATCTTGAGAGCAATGCGGGATTCCATCATGCCCGCACTCGATGGCACGCGAACGTTCTTCGACTTCTCCAATTCGGACAGCATGTCGTTCAACAACCTTGGCAGCAATGGCGACGGCCCCTACGGCATACAGGACATAAAAACTTTCTGGGGGAAGAAGACCTATCCCTTCAATTCCGAGGTCGGCTCGGTCGGGATGGGCGACTACGAGTCGCTGCTGCGTTTCCTGCCCGAAGACCACCGCAACCCGCCCGTCTATCCCGGCAAGGAAGACCCGGTATGGAATTATCATAAGTACATCGGCTACGATTCCTCCGTCTACGCCTACGGCCCTATTAAAGACCTGAAAGACTATGCCGAAAAAGCGCAGCTCGTCAACTATGATCAGTATCGCGCACTGATGGAAGGCTTCAGCTCGCATATGTGGGACTGGTATACCGGGACGATCATCTGGAAAACACAAAACCCCTGGACGGCCCTCCGCGGACAGATGTATGATTATTACCTGGACGTCAACGCCTGCCTTTATGGACTCCACAGCGGCAGCGAGCCCCTGCATGTCCAGTACGACCCGGTCACTGGCATGGTTATGATCGTCAACAACGGCTTCCGCACCCAGCGCGACCTGATGGTACAGATCAAGACGATCGACATGGCGGGCAAAAGCACGCACCTCACCCAGGTCTTCAACGAAGCAGGCCCTACTATGGCGAAGAACTATATCCCGATCGGGCACCAGGTCAACCGCCTCCGCAGCAAAGAAGGAATTTTCCTGTCGCTCAGGCTACTCAACGAAAAACAGCAGACCGTTAGTGATAACCTCTACTGGCTGCCTGACTCGACCGGCGCATACTCCGGTCTTCAGCACATAAGCAAAACCAAACCCAAAGTCGACATCACCAGGATCGCGTTACCCTCATCGGGAGCCGGCGCCCCGGCCATCCGCGTCACCGCGACCATCACCAATCCGCCCGGCGGCGCAGTAGCCTTTTTCAACAGGATTTCCCTCGTCAACCCCAAAACAAAACAACGCATCTTACCCGTCTTCTATAGCGACAACTATTTCTCCATCCTCCCCGGCGAGAGCAGGACCATCACCATGGACTATACTCCCCAAAACGGTGAGACCCCGCAGGTCTCCCTAAGAGGCTGGAATGTCGAGGAAGCGTTCTATTAACGGGCTATTATTAACAAAAACCCAAAAAAATCTTATAATTTCCGGCTTAGCGGGAAATGTTTCAACTTTGCAGGGCGACAGACAAGTAAAATCACTGAAGATGAAACCTTTATTTTCCATAGGCTTGGCTATGATCACGATCGGAACGATCGTTACGGGCTGCGGCTCCTCCCGAAAAGCGCAGTCGGCCGACCCCACCGGCGGCGCCTGGCAAAACCAGCCGATCACGATCGACGGCTCCGACAAAGACTGGACAAAACCACTGCCGTATTCGGCAAAATCCGACCAGCTCAGCTATGCTGTGACCAACGACAACCAGAACCTCTATATTCTAATGACCACCTCCAGCCCGCAGGAGCAGCAAAAGATCATCCAGGGCGGAATGACGGTATGGATCAATACCAAGGGCGACAAGAGCTACGCCGGCGCTGTCGGCATCGGTTATCCGCTGGACCCCCACACGGACCGCAACAAGAATCTGATGGAAGAAGCGCAGCCACAGCGCAAGAACAACAAGCCCGTGACACTGGAAGACAAGCACGACTACCAGATCTATGGCTTTGACAACGGACAGATACCCACCTTTACTTACGGTGACACTAATACGCAGGGCATCGTGATGCGCATGGACTACAACGACGCCGGCGCCCTCGTCTACGAGGCTTCGATCCCCCTGCAATCACTCTACCCCGGCCATAACGTGAATTCTTCCTATGCTTCAAAAACAGTAGCCGTAGGCTTCCTCATCGAAGGCCTCCTTCCCGGCACTGACGTTCCCCGCGGTGGTGGTGGCGGTGGCGGACCGACCATCGGCGTTGGCGGTGGTGTTGGATTCGGGTCTTTTGGCAGCGGCGGTGGCCTCGGCATCTCCATCGGCACCGGCTCGCTGATCGGTGGCGGCGGTGGCGGACGCAAGCAGCTGTTCCGCCAGAGCGAGGTCTGGCAGACCGTACAGCTGTCAGGCAGTACAGGACAGCCGATGAAAGGCTTTTAATCTCCTCATTTTTAATAACTTCCTTACATTTGTGGCCCCCTCCACCCGGCCACTCATTGTTTAACTCAAATATTCTATCATGAAGAAAACTGTCCATTTTCTCGCCTTTGTCGCCGTAACTGCTACACTAGCAACAAGTTGTGTTTCCAGTGGAAGGTACCACGCCTCCCTGAGCGCGCTCGAATCCGCCCGCAATGACAGCGCCCGGCTCGCCACCCAGGTCGCCCAGCAAAAGGCCAATATCGACAAGCTGAATGGCCAGGTCAGTGACCTCAATGGCCAGGTCGACGGCCTGAACAAGAAAGTAGACGACCTGACCAACCGCACGGGTCAGCTGTCTACCGAATCCGCCAACCGACAGAAAGCCCTTAGCCAAAGCCAGCAGGAACTGGCCGCCAACCAAAAACGCCTCACAGAATTGCAGGCCCTGATGGACCAGCAAAAACGTGCTATCCTGGACATCCGCAAAAAGATGAGCGACGCCCTGGTCGGATTCAATTCCAAAGACCTCCAGGTTGCTATTAAGAATGGTAAAGTATACGTGAGCCTGTCGGAGAACCTCCTGTTCCCCTCCGGTAGCGCAGTCGTCAACCCCAAAGGCAAGGAAGCCCTGGGTAAATTAGCCGGCGTACTCAACAACAACTCCGACATCACCGTGATGATCGAAGGTCACACCGACTCCATTCCCATCCATGGCCGCTACCAGGATAACTGGGACCTGTCGACGGCCCGCGCTACTTCGATCGTACGCATCCTGACCAAGGACTATATGGTGGATCCCGTAAGAGTGGAAGCCTCCGGCCATAGCTCCTACGATCCCGTACAAACCAACGCCACTACAGAAGGCCGCGCGCTCAACAGAAGGACCGAGATCATCCTCTCGCCCAGACTCGACGAGCTCTACCGCCTCATCGAATCAAGCCCAGCCGGCGCGACGAGCAAAAACTAATTACAATTTTAGTTATAGTAAAAAAGAGGCCTTTCGGCCTCTTTTTTTAATTTATCGTGAAAGAATCCAGCACCTGGTTGAACCTCCATTCATCCCTCTTCCATCTCCCTTCCGCTGCCGTGCACGTGATCAAATAGGCAGTACCCTGAGAAACCACAATATACAGTCGTTGCTCCAGCTCTACCTTATTCGCCATCTGACCGGTAAAATCGACCCATCGGCCCCGCATCCCGCCAATTGTCTTCTCCCCCTTCCCGATCATCCGGAACCTCGCCACCGAGCCCGTGATACGACGGACATTTGCATCAAAATACTTATCCAGGGATACCCCGCCCGTCGACTCCGTAGTTACGCTGACATTTGGCCGGACCTGCCCCGCGGTGTCCGGGGATAAAGCCGCCGTCAGCCGGATACCGGCCAGGACCGTGTCGACCTTCTTCCAGCCCGAAGGCACCGAAAAACTAAAATTCCGGGCCGCCGCACCCGTGCCACAACCCCAAAAAAGCAGCCCCGAGAGAGCTCCCAAAAGAACAATTCGCCGCATAATCCGCCGCAAGATAAGTCACACACCGCTCCGAACAAATTCAAAATTAGATTGTTGCTCATCCTAAGATAAAAAAATATGACAACCACCACAACCCAACAGGAACTGTTTGTATTATCCGGCCTCATCACCTGGGAACAGGCCATCAAAAGAGCCACCGGTTTCTTTGACGGACTTTCTGACGAAGAAATGGGCCGCGAGATCGTCCCCGGAAAGAACCGCATCATCTATCTCCTCGGTCACCTGACCGCCGTTCACGATCGTATGTTGCCCCTCCTCGGCCTCGGTGAACGCTTCTATCCCCACCTCGACGAACTGTTCATCACCAGCCCGGACAAGACCAGGGACAACCTCCCCCCCGCATCCCAGCTGCGGGAATACTGGACAACGATCAATCTGCGGCTGACCAACCACTTCCGGAGCTGGACGCCCGAAGAATGGCTGCAAAAACACACGGCCGTCTCCGACGAAGACTTTGCCAAAGAACCGCACCGCAACCGCTTCAGCCTGGTGATCAACAGGGCAGGTCATGTTCAGTACCACCTGGGACAGCTGGTCTGGTTCAAAAAATAACCTGTAGGCTACCCCGTCGTTGCCAGCCCGCCGGCATCTCAGCAAATCTTGGGATAATCGGTTGAAAGACTGTTATTTTTAGGTTTTAGTAACTGAATTTAATACCTAAATTTGCAGCCATAACAAAAACCATTCATGTCTTTCTTCCAGGATAAAGTAGTTGTAATCACCGGTGGCAGCGATGGCATCGGAAAAGCGCTGATAGAAGCCCTTATCCCTCTCGGCGCTAAAGTCGCTACTTGCGGCCGCAGCCACGACAAGATATACAAGCTTCAGTTGGAATATTCCAACGTGCTGCTGCACGCCGTCGCCTGCGATGTCAGCAAGGAAGAAGAATGCCGCCGCTTCATCGAGTCCACCATCGAAGAATTTGGCGGCATTGATATTCTGATCAACAACGCCGGCATCAGCATGCGCGCCCTCTTCCTCGACGCCGACACCGACGTCACGAGAAAGGTCATGGAGATCAACTTCCTCGGCGCAGTCTATTGTACCAAATACGCCCTCCCCTCCATTCTGGAGAACAAAGGCACAGTCGTCGGCGTCTCTTCGACAGCCGGCTACAGGGGGCTGCCCGGCCGCAGTGCCTACTCCGCCAGCAAATTCGCGCTGCAGGGCTGGCTGGAATCACTCCGCACCGAGCTGCTGCACAGTGGCGTCCACGTTATGTGGGTCTGCCCCGGTTTCACGGCGTCCAATATACGCATGGCGGCACTCGACAGTCATGGCGACTCGCGCGGAGAGACCGTCCTCAACGAAGGCAGCCTGATGAGCGCAGAAGAATGCGCACGCCATATCCTGCGGGCCATCGAAAGACGCAAACGCACGCTCGTATTGACATTCCTCGGTAAAGTCACGGTATTGCTGAATAAGGTTGCGCCTTCACTCGCAGACCGGCTGACCTATAAACACTATTACAACAAGAAAGGGGAGTTCGTCAAATAAACCGGAATGGCCCTAATCACCCTGACATCGGATATCGGTCAAAAGGATTATCTCGTGGGGGCTGTAAAAGGCCAGTTAGCACAGATTAACCCTGACTTCAACGTCATGGATATCTCTCATGAGCTGTCCCCCTTCAACTATCCCCAGGCTGCTTATATCTGCCGCAACGCCATCCGGCACTTTCCACCCTATACTTACCACCTCATCCTGGTCAACCTCTTCGAGAAGAAGCCCGACCAGCTGCTGCTCGCCTTTCACAATGACCAATACCTGCTCTGCGCCGACAATGGTCTGCTGACCATGATCCTCGAAGGACGCCCCGAAATGGTCATCGGCCTCCCGCTGGACAAGACCTCGGTAAAGAACACTCTCTACTGCGTCGGCGTCATGGGCCGCGCCATCCAGAAGCTCGTCGACGGCGACAGCCTGCTGAGCATCGGCCTGCCTGATCCCTCCTTTACTGAAAAGAACCACCTGCGACCCGTCTTCGGAGACAGCTGGATCGAAGGACAGATCATCTTCATCGACGCCTTCGAGAACGTCATCGTCAACATCACCCGGGACGAATTCGAAGAAAGACGAAAAGGAAGAAGCTTCCGCATCGTTTTCAAACGCGATGAGGTCATTGAAAAGATCAGCGAAACCTACGCCGACGTCAATGAAGGGGAAAAACTCGCTCTCTTTAATTCCGCCGGTTACCTCGAGATCGCCATCCAAAAGGGCAATGCCGCCGGACTTTTTGGTTTACAGGGATTTACAGAACAGTCCCAAAATCAATACCTCCAGAGCCGCCTTTTCTATCAGACGGTGCGAGTTTACTTCGAATAACCCCGTCGGGAAACCCCAAATTCAGTTAACAACCAGCAAAATCTCCCTCTCACCCAAGGAAATTAGCAGTATTTACCGTTAATTCGCGCGGAATACCTAAAAAATCGACCATATAATATGAATTTCAACCGTGTGAATAACATTGTGGGCTGGATCGTCGGACTGATCGCCTGTACCGTCTATGTCATGACGATGGAGCCTACCGGCAGTTTCTGGGACTGCGGCGAGTTCGTCTCCAGCTGCTACAAGCTCCAGATCCCCCACCCGCCCGGCGCCCCGCTCTTCGTCCTGATCGGCCGGTTCTTCATCATCCTCTTTGGCGACAATCCCCTGACTGCCGCCCGCGGCGTCAACTTCATGAGCGCCATCGCCAGTGGCCTTTCCATCCTCTTCCTCTTCTGGACCATTACCCACTTTGCCCGTAAGATCGTCCAGGATAACGATAGACTGACAGGCTCCGGCGGCCACACACTGCCCGAACCAACCAAAAGCCAGACCTTCACCATCCTCGCCGCCGGCGTCGTCGGCGCCCTCGCCTATACCTTCTGCGACTCCTTCTGGTATAGCGCTGTCGAAGGTGAAGTATACGCTTCCTCCGCTTTTTTCACCGCACTGGTCTTCTGGGCCATCCTCAAATGGGAACACAACGCCGACAAACCCGGTTCCGATAAATGGATCATCTTTATCTTTTATATGATGGGGCTTAGCATCGGCGTCCACCTTCTCAACCTACTTACCATCCCGGCCATCGTGATGGTGTTCTATTTCAAACGCTACAAGCCCACCCTCTGGGGAACCATCTTCGCCTTTATCATCGGCTGCGCCATCACCGGCGTAGTCCAGAAATTCGTTATTCAGTATACCATCAAGGGCGCGGGAGCCTTCGACATCTTCTTCGTCAACTCGATGGGGATGCCCTTCTTCTCCGGCTTCGCTACATTCTTCATTCTCCTCGTAATAGCCCTGTTCTTCGTCATCCGCTGGGCCTCCAGAAAAGGATATTATTTCCTCAAGCTCGGCCTCTGGTGCGCCTCCTTCATGCTCCTGGGCTATTCCACTTATTTCACTACCCTGATCCGGAGCACCGCCAACCCCGGTGTGGACATGTATAATGTAGACAACCCCGTTAGCCTCGTGGGCTATCTCAGCCGCGATCAGTACGGCGACTGGCCCATCCTCTATGGTCCCGACTTCCAGGACCGCCCGAACAGAGTGGACGCCGGCAACCTGTATGTAAAAGGACGGGATAAATACGAGATCGCCGGAAAGATATCCGGCACTGACTGGGGCAGTACGCCCTCTTCCCATTTCTTCCCACGCATGTGGGACGGCAGCAACGACCGTGGACAGGTCGACTGCTATCGTCAGTTCTCCGGCCTTTCCGAAGGAGAGAACCCGACCATGGCCGACAACATCAAATACTTCGTCAGCTATCAGAACGGCTTCATGTTCCTTCGCTATTTTCTGTGGAATTTCAGCGGCAAACAAAATGACCTGCAGGGCTTCGGCAACAACCGCGATGGCAACTTCATAACGGGGATACCCTTTATCGACAACCTGATGTATGGTGACCAGAGCCGCATGCCCGATACGATCAAAAAGAACAACAAGTCCAATAACCGGATGTTCCTGCTTCCGCTGATACTCGGCCTTATCGGCTTCTTCTACCAGCTCAAACGCAGCAAGAACGACTTCTGGGTAACCCTTCTCCTGTTCTTCTTCACCGGCTTCGCCATCGTGATCTACCTCAACCAGGCAGGCTATCAGCCACGCGAACGGGATTATGCCTATGCCGGCGCCTGCTACGCCTTCGCCATCTGGATCGGCCTCGGCGTTATCTGGGTGAAGGACATGCTGGAAAAATACGCGCTGAAAGGCAAGGCCGACGCAGCCAACTATGCCGCCGCCGGTCTCTGCTTCCTCGCCGTACCCGTGCTCATGGGCAGCCAGGAATGGAATGACCACGACCGTAGCAAAAAGACGCTCGCCCGCGACATCGGAAAGGACTACCTCGAATCCTGTCCGCCCAACGCCATCCTGTTCTCCTTCGGCGACAACGACACTTACCCTCTCTGGTACGCACAGGAAGTAGAAGGCATCCGCCCCGACGTCCGCGTCATGAACTACAGCCTGCTCGGCACCGACTGGTACATCAACGAGCTGCGCTATAAGGTCAATCAGAGCGGTCCCACCGATGTGATCTTTACGCCCGAACAGATACAGGGTAATACCCGCGACGCCGTTCCCATGCAGGCCCTCCCGGGATTCGACCAGAATAAGTACTACGACTGCTATGATATGTTCAAGAACATCGTCGGCAGCAGCGATCCGAAATATACCGTCTCTTCCGAAGACGGCGACGTGTATAATATTCTGCCGGTACATAAGCTCTCCGTACCCGTGGACGCAAACCTCGTGCGGTCGAATGGAACCGTTCAGGCGGGCGACTCCGTGGTCAGCGAGCTGCACCTGGACATTTCCAAACAAAAAGGCTATCTCTTCAAGAACGAGCTGGCCGTGCTCGCTATCATCGCCGCCAACAAATGGCAACGCCCCATCTGCTTCAACTCCACTTATGAAGTGGACGCGCTCGGCCTCAGCAAATACATCCGCCAGGATGGCCTCGCTGGCCGGCTGGTGCCGGTGGAAAGCAAGAACACCGCCTTTGGCTTCTACAACAACGAGGTAGCTTATAAGAATATGATGACGAAGTTTGGCTTCGGCAATGCGAACACTCCCGGCGTCTACTACGACGAAGAGAACCGCCGTCACCTCAACACCCTCCGCGCAGCACACGCGCAGCTGGCGCTGAGCCTCATCGACGCCGGCAAAAAAGACGAAGCGAAGAACCTGCTGGAGCATTTCGACCAGAACGTGCTGGAATCCAACTTCCCCTACGGAATGACCTCCAACCGCGGCAACCAGCACAACCGTATATCGATGAGCTTCCTGCTGGCAGCCTATGAGGCCGGAGATCAGCCGCTGGCCCTGAAAGTAGCCGCATCGCTCAGAAAAGACCTTACCCAGCAAATGCGCTACTACAATTCGCTGGGTGATAACATGAGCAACGAACAGCTGGCGATCAATGCCCAGATGCTCACCCAGGGCAAAGGCGGAAATCTGTCCAACCGCCAGGCATCCTTCGCCAACGACATCCTCAGCAGCTTCCAGATGATCCTGCAGCTGGATGAATGGCAAAAACAGTATGGAGGCGGCGCCAAACCAGGCGCAGGAGCTTCAACGCCTGGGAGCGAAACCGCACCCGCTGTGATCAAAAATGATTCGCCCCCAGAGGCTGGCGATCAACCTAAATAAGACAACAAAACCCGGTCCCTCGACCGGGTTTTTCATTAGAACCAAATCGTTGAATAAGTTGTTTTTAATTGGTAACTTCAATCCCAAGGTATCATTATGATAGGTCACCACTTTACAAAATACGATCCCAACGAGAACGGCAAGTCAAAATTCGACCAGCTGCTGGAGATATTCATGCAGCTGCTAAGCTATACCAACGGCGACGTCTCCGAAGCCCTGCAATGGATGAACCAGCTCGACAAAGAATACCAGATGACGGACGACGAGTACGGAATGGGAGACTTCATCGAAGATCTTAAAGAAAAAGGCTATATCGACGACAACAAGCAGACCGGAGAGATCACTATCACCCCCAAGACCGAACAGGGCATCCGCCGGCGGTCGCTGGAAGAGATATTCGGCAAGCTGAAAAAAACAAAACAGGGCAACCATAACACCTTCAAGCCGGGCGGCGGCGACGAGATCAATCCCGAAACACGCCCCTTCGTCTTTGGTGACCAGCTGGAACAGATCGACTTCACCGAGTCCATCCGCAACGCCCAGATCAACCACGGCATCGAGGCCTTCAGCATGCAGGAAGACGACCTCAAGATCCGCGAAACGGATTACAAGGCCCAGACCTCGACCGTGCTGATGATCGACATCTCCCACTCCATGATCCTTTATGGAGAGGACCGGATTACCCCGGCAAAAAAGGTGGCGATGGCGCTCAGCGAGCTGATCACGACCAAATATCCAAAAGACACGCTCGATATCGTCGTCTTCGGCAATGATGCTTGGCCGGTAGAGATAAAGGACCTCCCCTACCTGCAGGTCGGCCCCTATCATACCAATACAGTAGCAGGCCTCGAGCTCGCGATGGATATCCTTCGCCGCCGCCGCAATGCCAACAAACAGATATTCATGATCACGGATGGCAAGCCCACCTGCCTCAAAGTCGGCAAGCGCTATTATAAAAATAGTTTTGGCCTGGACAGAAAGATCACCAGCCGCTGCCTCAACCTCGCGGCGCAGTGCAAGAAGCTGAAGATCCCCATCACAACCTTCATGATCGCGAGCGATCCCTATCTGCAGCGATTCGTCAACGAATTCACAGAAACCAACAACGGAAAAGCCTTTTTCGCATCCCTCGACCGGCTCGGCAGCTTCATCTTCCGCGACTTCGAGAGCGGCAAACGGAAAACGGTATACTAATAGCCCCGGCCCGCCGGCGGAATAAAACACTAAAACAACTAAATGGATATTACAACGATCAAAACACTTGGGCAGTTAAAAAGATCCGGATACAGAAGCAGATCTGTAAAAGAAGAAGTACGCGAAAACCTCATAAAAAAACTAAAGAACAAAGAAACCACATTTCCGGGCATTTTGGGCTATGAAGATTCGGTCATCCCGGATACCGAACGGGCGCTCCTGTCCCGTCACAATATCCTGTTCCTCGGTCTCCGCGGGCAGGCAAAGACCAGGATGGCCAGGCAGATGACCCAGCTGCTCGACGAGTACGTACCGTACGTGACCGGCAGCGAGATCAACGACGACCCATTCAGCCCCATCTCGAAATTTGCCCGCAACCTCATCGCAACAAAAGGCGATGACACACCGATCAGCTGGCTGCATCGCAGCGAACGCTACGGCGAAAAGCTCGCTACACCCGATGTCAGCGTAGCCGACCTCATCGGTGATATCGATCCGATAAAAGCCGCCAACCTCCGTCTCAACTTCGCAGACGAAGAGGTCATCCACTTTGGCATCATCCCCAAAAGCAACCGCGGCATCTTCGTCATCAACGAGATCCCTGACCTCCAGGCCCGCATACAGGTATCGCTGTTCAATATTCTCGAAGAAGGAGACATCCAGATCCGGGGATTCAAGCTGCGCATGCCCCTCGATATGCTGTTCGTCTTCACGGCTAACCCCGAAGACTACACCAACCGCGGCAGTATTGTAACACCGCTGAAGGACCGTATCGAGAGCCAGATACTTACGCACTATCCAAAAAGCATCGATACCGCCCTGGCCATTACCGAACAGGAAGCCGACGTACACGAAGAACAAAAAGGACGCGTCATTATCAGCGACCTTGTCAAACGGCTTATCGAACAGGTCTCCTTCGAAGCCCGCACCAGCGAATACGTCGACAAGAAGAGCGGCGTCTCCGCCCGACTGACCATCGCGGCCTTCGAGAACGCCGTCAGCGCAGCCGAACGCAGGGCCATCCTCAACAACGAAAAGGAAACGCAGGTATGGATGAGCGACCTCATCGGCATCGTTCCTTCCATCACCGGCAAGATCGAGCTCGTCTACGAAGGCGAACAGGAAGGACCCTACCAGGTAGCGTTCAACCTCCTCGAAAAAGCATTCCGCTCACAGTTCATCAACTATTTCCCCAACCCCGACCAGCTCAAGAAAAGAAAGGCCGATTCCCGGGACGACAATCCCTTCCGGCCGATCACACACTGGTTCGACAAGGGCAATCACCTCAACCTCTTCTTCAACACACCGGATAGCGAAAAGATCCAGCAGCTCTACAAGGTCGACGGACTCCACGCCCTGGTGAAAAAATACTTCAAAGGCGCCAGCGAACGCGAATCCGCGCTCCTCATGGAGTTCGTCCTGCACGGCCTGGCCGCCTACTCCCTGATCAGCAAGAAAGTGGTGGAAGGGAAAATTGAGTTCAAGGACCTCATCGGCTCCATGGTCAACCTCGGGTCTTCCGGCGGCAGCTTTGGCAGCGAAGAGGATGACCTCGAAAGCGACGACTTCAACTAATAAAAAAGCCCGGAGGCGGCGTCACGCTAGTGTACGCCGCCACTCCTTATCGCATCCAATTCATTATTCGCCTGCGCCAGCTCCGAATACCTGGCCGAAGGAGACCTCGTCTTCTTCCACTCCGCAGGAAGGGCTAAAAGATATTAACCTCCCGCTCCAGCAGTATCCCAAACTTCTCCTTCACACTATACAATATCTCCTCACTCAGGTCATATATCTCCCCGCCCGTGGCATTCCCATAATTCACCAGCACCAGCGCCTGCTTCGCATGACATCCCGCATCGCCGCGCCGGAAACCCTTCCAGCCACACTGCTCGATCAGCCATCCCGCCGCCAGCTTGAGCCCCACCGGCCTCGGATAAGCGACAATCGCCGGGAACTCCGCCTGCAGCTGCTCAAACTTCTCCTTCGACACCGTAGGATTCTTGAAAAAGCTCCCTGCATTGCCGAGCTTCGCAGGATCAGGCAGCTTCGACTGACGGATATGAATAACCGCCTCCGATACAGCCAGGATACTCAGCGCGTTCACCCCCATCTTCTCCAGCTCCTGCCGGATATCCCCATAAGAGGTATGGAAGACCGGCACCTTGTTCAGCCGGAAAGTGACATTCAGTATGATCATCCGATCCTTGTACTTCCCCTTAAAAATGCTTTCCCGGTAACCAAACTCGCAGTCGTTGCAGCTGAACGTATACACCTTCTGCTCATTGAGCGCATATGCCTCCAATTCGTGAAAAACGTCCTTGATCTCCACCCCATAGGCCCCGATATTCTGCATAGGCGCGGCGCCCACGCTGCCGGGAATAAGGGACAGATTCTCCACACCAGCCCAGTCACGCCCGAGACAGTGCTGCACAAAAGAATGCCAGACCTCTCCCGCCCCGACCTTCACATATACGTGCTCCTCATCCTCGTGCACCAGATCAATGCCTCTTATCTCGTTCTTCAGCACGAGACCATCGATATCCCGGGTTAAGAGGATATTGCTCCCCCCCCCAAGGATCAACGGCGGCGCAGGCGTAAAGGTTAGCAGCTCGGCCAGCTCATCCCGGCTCCCGAACTTCGCGAAATAATGAGCCATTGACTCTATGCCAAAACTATTATAAGACCGGAGGGAAATATTTTCGGAGATATTCATGGCAGTAAAAATAAGAGTTATATCGCGTCTACGTCCGGAATAATGACCACACTCTTCCATTTTGGGCTATTCTGGACGATCGCAGTCTGTTGCTGGATGACGAGCTTCGCGAAATTGATCGTATGGCCGTCCTTCGGCAGCTTGAGCATCAGCTCCATGAGATACTGGTTACGGATACGCCCGATCACGGGCTCAGCCGGCCCCACCAGGTAAGCGCCAAAATCCTTCTTCATATTGTTGGCGAAAAAAGACGCGGCCGACTGCACCACCTCCTTGTCCCGGTGCCGGAACGTCACCTGTATTACCCGGGTATAAGGCGGATAGCCGAACTGCTGCCGCGCAGCGATCTCGTGCTGGAAGAACAGCTTGTAGTCGTGCTCCTTGACATACGCCAGCACCGGATGCGCGGTGTTGGCCACCTGTATCAGCACATTCCCCTGTCCGTCCTTTCGCCCCGCCCGGCCGCTGACCTGCTCCATCAGCTGAAAGGCCCGCTCGTTGACGCGGAAGTCCGCAAAATTCAGGATGCTGTCCCCGTCAAGAATACCCACGAGATTTACATTATCGAAGTCCAGCCCTTTTACGACCATCTGTGTCCCAACGAGTATGTCTACCCGCTGTTGCTCGAACTGCTGGATAAGACTGTCATGATCCGTTTTACCTCGGACGCTGTCGATATCCATACGCGCTACACGGGCCTTGGGAAAGACCTCTTCCAGGTATTCCTCGATCCGCTCGGTCCCAAAGTTCCGCTGTACGAACTTGTGATTGCCGCAGGCCGCACAGGTATTCACCGGCGGATACACCGTCCCGCAATAGTGACAATGCAGCTTATTGGTCAGCTTGTGAAAATTCAAGGAGACATCGCAGTTGCGGCACTGGGGTATCCAGCCGCAGACCTCACAGACCTGGTAGGGCGAATAGCCGCGACGGTTCTGGAAAAGAATGACCTGTCTGCCCGCCGCCAGCGAATGCTCGATCGCACTGTGCAGCGCAGGACTCAAAATGGGCTTGCCATTGTCACGCGAGCCGGTCTGCGGTTCCGGGACCGCCGGGGCTTCAGGGGCCCTTTGCTCCTCTTTATCTCTCAACCAGTCCGCTCCTCTATAAGGTTGTTGAATTGGAGCGGCCTTTTTTACAAATCGCAACGCCTTCGTATCAACCACCGTTATCTCCGGCAACCGCACCTGCCCATACCGTTCCATCAGCTCGACAAGCGCATACTTCCCCGACACGGCATTATAATATGTCTCCACCGACGGCGTAGCGCTCCCCAGCAGGACCTTTCCCCCGAACAACGACGCATAATAGATCGCGGCATCCCTCGCATGGTAGCGCGGGGCCGGCTCCTGCTGCTTGTAAGAAGGATCATGCTCCTCATCAGCCACGATCAGCCCCAGATCGCGGAAAGGCAGGAATATAGCCGAACGCGCGCCGAGTATGATCTTCAGCTCGCCGGTACGGATCTTGTTCCAGATCTCCAGCCGCTCGTTCTGGCTGAACTTACTATGATAGATGCCGATCAGCCCGCCAAAATGCTTCTGCAATCTGCGGATGATCTGCGACGTTAGTGCAATCTCCGGCAGCAGATAGAGCACCTGCTGCCCATGACGGATAGCCTGCTCGATCTGGCGGATATATACCTGCGTCTTCCCGCTCGACGTCACGCCGTGCAACAGACATACCGACTTTTGCTGGAAGGCCTGGCTGATCTGTTCATGCGCTGACTGCTGAGCCGGCGTCAGCTCGAAATCGATCTGCACGTCACGGGGCAGATACTTGATCCTGTCCACCTGCCTCTTCTCGATCCGCAGGATACCCTTCTCCACCAGCCCCTTCAGCTGCGCATCGGAAGCCCCGGACTTCTTCAGCAGCCCGGGCCGGCTGACACTCCCCTCTGTACGGGACAGATGAAGATAGGCCAGCAGCAGCTCCTGCTGCTTGGGCGCCCTGCCCCAGTTGTTCAGCAGATCGGCCAGTCGGTCTTCGTTATTGTATTCGGGGTTGAGGATGACGTAATTCTCTGTCTTGGGAATATAGGTCTCTTTCAGCGACTCCCAGACAAAACAGACCTTCTTCTCGATCAGCCGCTTGATGACCGGGTAGACATGCGAAGAGTCCAGCAGCTCCTGCACCTCGGTCAGCTTCAGCTCTTTCTTGATATGCAACGCCTCCGCGACAACAAACTCGTCGTTGTCCAGGTGAGAGAAATCATCCCCTGCCTCCTCGTTAAAAACAAGAATGGTCTCACTGTTCAGTTTAAAATGCGCCGGCAGGGCCGCAGCCATCACCTCACCCTCGCTACATAAATAGTAGCCCGCGATCCACTCCCAAAGCTTCAGCTGGGCGGGGTGAATAATGGGCTCGTTGTCGAGCAGGTTCCCGATGGCCTTGGGCTCAAAAGCGGCGGGCTTCTCATTGTGCAGCCGCCGGACGATACCCGCATATTTTTTGTTCTTGAGCTCTACCTCCACGCGACAGCCCTCCCGCATCTGTCCCATCCATTTTTCGGGTACAGACCAGGTATAATTCCTGGGCAGAGCCAGGGGTATGATAACATCAGCGTACATGGGGGGACAAATTTACGTTAAATCCCCAATCCAGGACGCCTGATACCGTATGAGTCCTTCTTCCATGATCTTGTATACCCTCTCCTTCAGCTCCGGCAGCTCATCTATCGTAAGTCCCTCCACATCCACTGGCGCCAGAAATACCGCCCTCGTCCTCCCCGGCCGCAGCCTCAGCAGGCTCGAATAGTGCATCCTGTCATAGGTATCAAGGAACAGGATCGGCTGTAAAGGAGTCTGCGTCTCGATGGCGATCCGAAAGGCCCCGTCATAGAACTCTTTCAGGGGGCGGTGGGTCTCGTTGAAAGTACCCTCGGGAAAAATAAAGACCGACGTATTCATGGCCAGTACCGACTTCAGCTCGCGAACGCTACGCGAACGCTGCTGGGCATTGCTGCGGTCAACCATCACCACCGCCCGGCTGTAGATATACCCGAAGATGGGCATCTTCGCCATCTCGGCCTTGCCAAGCACGCGGAAACTGTTGCGCCGCAGCGCCTGGAGGATCATCGGGATATCCAAATAAGAAATATGGTTGGAGACAAAAATATACTGCCGCCCTTCATCGGGGTGACTCTCATAAATATTGGCATGCCGGATACCGATACCCGCCAGCCAGAGATCATCCCACCAGCGGCAGACCCTGTAAATCTTATCCCCACCCAGCTTGGGACCCTGCAGGGAAAAGACCGCCACCAGCGGCAATACCAGCAACATCCCGAAGATGAACAGCAGGAGAGCGTACAGACAATAGACCCACCAGAACGGTTTCAGAAGAGCTCGCATTGATAGGGGTTAATTACTTTATTTGCAGTCACACTGCCACTCCACACCCAGCTCGATACAGGTGATCACCACCAGTCCACGGTCTGACGGCGCGAAAATGATCCGCAGATGCTGCCCCTCCGCCGTATGTCCTTCCAGCGCATACTTGGGATCGGGATGGGCATCCGGCTCGCTCTTGGCATAGTTGATCTCTCCCTGCTCCAGTATCTCGCGAATCTCCTTTTCTGTAATATGACGGCAGTCCATCCGGCAACGGGCATGACGCGTAAGGATAAGGCGGGACGCGTGCCGGTCGATCGGGTCTCCGCTGCGGGGCGCCTGAGTACACGCCGCCAACAGCGCTAGCGCAACAACTAAACTTTTAATTATCAGCCTGTTAAACATAACTCGACCCGACAAAGATAAGAGGGACTTATCAAAATACAGTAACAGAATGTATCTTTGCGCGCTGATGACGGATCTTAAAAATAAATCGGTAGCCTTTCACACCCTGGGGTGCAAGCTCAACTATTCGGAAACCTCGGGCCTTTCCCGCCTGCTGGAGAACGAAGGGTTTGAAAAGAAGGAGTTTGACGAGGTGGCCGACGTATACGTCATCAATACCTGCAGCGTAACAGAGAACGCCGACAAGGAATGCCGCTACCTGGTCCGCCGGATCCAGCGGCAGGCGCCCGAGAGCCTGGTGGTGATCACCGGCTGCTACGCACAGCTAAAGCCTGCAGAAATAGCTGAGATCCCGGGTGTCGACCTCGTACTGGGTGCCGCTGAGAAGTTCAACATCGTCCAGCACCTGCGCGAGCTGTCCAAAGGCGACGCGGCGAAGATCTGCAGCTGCGATATCGAAGACGTCAGCGGCTTCAACACCTCCTGGTCGGTGAACGACCGGACCCGGACCTTCCTGAAAGTACAGGACGGCTGCGACTACAGCTGCTCTTTCTGCACCATCCCGATGGCCCGCGGGAAAAGCCGCAGCGATACCATTGCCCGAACTATAACTACTGTAAAAGGGCTCGCACAACGCGGCGATGTCCGCGAGATCGTCCTGACAGGCGTCAACCTGGGTGACTTCGGGAAAGGACCGGACGGTGAGACAAAGTCCGAAGACTTCTTCGGACTGATGAAAGCGCTCGACACCATCGAAGGCATCGACCGATACCGCATCTCGTCTATCGAGCCCAATCTGCTCACGCCCGAAATGATCGAATGGGTAGCCGGCAGCCGCCGTTTCATGCCGCATTTTCATATTCCCTTGCAAAGCGGCAGCAACCGCATCCTCGGACTGATGCGCCGCCGCTATAAACGCGAACTGTACGCGGAAAGAGTTCAGCTGATCAAGGATCGGATGCCCCACTGCGCCATCGGCGTGGACGTCATCGTCGGCTTTCCCGGTGAAACAGACGAAGACTTCAAAGAAACTTTCGACTTCCTCCACGAGCTGGACGTCTCCTATCTCCACGTCTTCACTTATTCCGAACGGGATAATACCAGGGCCCTCGATCTGCCCGGCAAAGTCCCGATGAACCTGCGAAACCAGCGGAACAAGCTGCTGCGCAACCTCTCCTGGCAGAAAATGCAGTATTTCACCCGCCAGCACGAAGGCCAGACACGAAAAGTATTGCTGGAAGGCCATGTGAGATCACTGATGATGGAAGGATACACCGACAACTACATCAAGGTGACTACCCCCTACCGCGAAGAATGGGCCAATACGATCCTCGACTGGCAGCTGTAGGCGATCTCTCCCCGCATGTCCCCCACTGCCGGAGAAGGCAACTTCTCCCCACTTCCCCCCGTATGTTATTAATATGAGTGATCCCGTCCCCCGTTTCGGCACAGGTATTGCGGGCGTGAACTTTAAAGCCGAAGCATTGTTAATCTAAAGATGATATCTATTATGCGAAAATTTCAGGTGACGATACAATTCGAGATGAACGATGAATTCGCGGCGCTGGTCCCTCCTCACCGCACTTACATCAATCGGCTGATCGAACAAGGCGTTATTGACCACTATGTGGTGACCATGGAAACCCAGCGGGTGTGGATTACCTTCTCCGCAGAAGACAAAAGGTCCGTCGAAAAATACCTCTCCAAATCTCCGCTGTTCAAATACTGGACCTACGAGATAGATGAGCTCTTTATGGTAGATGGCCTGCACTATCGGCTGCCGGTGGTTCAATTGAATTGACGAAAATCAACTTTACGCCCATATTGGTTCCCCCGCCAGGATGGCCTATGCGCGATTACCCCCCTTCTTTTTCTCTGCCCATGCCGGCTTCGCCTTTAACACTTTATTATAAATAGGACAGCCCGCGGAATGTGCGCCTGCCAGATAACCGGTGCTCATCAGGAACTCTCCCACGATCTCTCCGCCGGTAAACCGGAACGTCTTCTTGAACAGCTTTACCCATTCTTCTTTGGTCAGAGGATGATGCGCATCCAGCCAGTTCTTGAACGATCCATGCTCTTTCTGGATGCCCTTGATCGTCCGGGCGTTTTCGATAGCGGCGTTTACCTTCAGCCTGTTGCGGATAATCCCCGCATCGGCTAATAGCCGCTCGCGCTGTTTTTCCCCATATCGCGACACTTTGTCAATGTCAAAATCGTCATAAGCGCGGAAAAAATTATCTTTTTTATTGAGAATAGTCGTCCAGGATAGCCCCGCCTGGTTGATCTCCAGGATAAGCCGGGCAAAAAGATGATTGTCATCGGCGATAGGAAATCCATATTCTTTATCGTGATAGTGTACGTGTATATTGTCTTTGTCCATTTTGGCCACGACGGCGCAATAACCGGAGAGTTTTTCCATATTCATTAAATTGCGACGTCAAATATAATTTTTCTATGCCAAAGACCATCCTCTTCGTCTTACTTCTTGCTCTTTCTGTCAGACAATCCGATGCCCAGACTGCCGCCGGCCTACCCGAAAACCCCAGCCCCGCCGGCTATGACCCGCAGACCCTCTTCGCACCCGGTTTCTACGGCGACCTCCACCTGGCGACCCGACAGGCGAATGGCGCACCCTCCGCCACCTACTGGCAGAACCGCGCCGACTATATCCTCTCCGCAAAACTGGACACGGGGAAGAACGAACTGGAAGGCACGGCAGAGCTCCGTTATACCAATAACAGCCCCGATACCTTGCGCTCCATCTGGCTCTATATCGACCAGCAGACCTATCGTAAGGACGCCCGCTCCAATTATTTTACCGACTTCGCCACCGGCGGACATACAGACGGCTATCAGCTGCAGACGGTAAGGCTCGAACAGGGCGGTGTCACCGCCGACGCGGATTATAAAATTACCGACACCCGACTGCAGGTCCGGCTCAGGAAGCCACTTAGCCCGAAAGGCGGCAAATTGAGCCTCACCATAAAATACAAATACACGGTTCCCGGGAGCTTCGGTAACCGGACCGACTTTACCCCCACCCGCAACGGCAAAATATTTGAGATAGCCCAGTGGTATCCCCGCGTCTGCGTATACGACGACCGCCAGGGATGGAATACCCTGCCTTTTCTGGGCAGCGGCGAGTTCTATAACGAGTATGGAGACTTCGACTACCGCGTCACCGTCCCCTGGGACATGATCGTAGCCGGCTCGGGAGAGCTGGTCAATCCACAGGAAGTGCTCACGCAAAAAGAAGCCGGACGCCTGGCTGCTGCGCATAACAGCGACGCGACTGTCATGATCCATCCGTCAGAAGCCATCGGCGACCCCGCCAGCCGCCCCGTTCACCAGGGCACGCTGACCTGGCATTTTAAAATGGCAAATACCCGCGACGTAGCCTTTGGCGCAAGCAGGGCCTATATCTGGGACGCCGCCCGGGTCAACCTGCCCGACGGGAAAAAAGCCCTGGCTATGTCCGTCTACCCCGTCGAAAGCGCCGGCCCCGACGCCTGGGGCAGAGCCACGGAATACCTCAAGGCTTCGATGGAATATTTTTCGGAAAAATGGTTCGTATATCCCTGGCCGGTAGCCGTCAACGAGGCGGGCATCGCCGGTGGGATGGAATATCCGGGGATCGTTTTTGACGGGATCAGCGACAGGGGAAAAGAGCTGTACTGGGTGACGGCACACGAAATAGGGCACAACTGGTTCCCCATGATCGTCGGCTCAGACGAGCGCACCTACGGCTGGATGGATGAAGGCTTCAACACCTTTATCGACATCTACGCTTCCGACGCCTTCAACAAGGGCGAGTTTGCGCCCAAACGCGACGGCGAATATGCTCCCGGCGGCGGCAACCCGGTCGAAGAGATCGTTCCCCTGCTGAAAGACCCGCAGGCTCCCGTCATGATGACCCGCGCCGACGCCATCCCCGAAGCGTACCGCCATCCCATGACCTATTTCAAACCCGCGCTGGGCCTGGTCCTGTTGCGCGAGACCATCCTCACCCCCGACCGCTTTGACTATGCCTTCCGCCAGTATATCCGCAACTGGGCCTTCCGCCATCCCGGTCCTTATGATTTCTTCCGCACGATGGACAACGAAGCCGGCGAAGACCTCTCCTGGTACTGGCGTGGCTGGTTCCTCCACAACTGGTCTCTCGACCTGGCGGTACAGAGCGTAACCGATACCGACGTCACCATCGTTAATCTCGGGCAGATGGCCATGCCTGCAACGCTGGAGCTTGTTTGGAGGGACGGCACCCGGCAGCGCATCCAGCTTCCCGTGGAAACCTGGCTACAATCCGGCAAGCGGATCCTTCATTTCCCTGTCGGCCTGGTCTCGGTCACTATCGACCCCGACAAGGTCCTGCCGGACGTCAATCGTTCCAACAACAGCTGGCACAACGGCGCCAACTAACGGGGACCACCGAACCGTCAATCCGAGAGCCCCCACTAACGGGCCTGCAGCTTTACCAGTTCGCGTACAGTCTCCATTTCACCGTCGGAGACCCGCAGCATCTTTATGCCCTTATCATCCTGTATCTGTACCAGATAGATCCTGGAGCGGCCCGGGGCGCTGATCTCGTCGACATAGGTGATCGTATAGTCGTAATAAGAGTTCCTGACGATCGCCCTGATATCCCGGGGCAGCTTGTTCTCTTCATAAGACGCCAGCGTTAGCAGCCAGGCGCCCTTTTCGCCATAAAAAGCCCTGCACCGGACGTTGTCGATAACGAACCGGCACAAATACCCACCGTCTTTCAGGCTGACCCATTCCGGATCGACGGCCGACTCATAGCTCTTTACAAAATTACGCATGGCCTTCGTATTGACGATCATCAGAGGGCCGACAGACGCCGCCTTCTGGTTCTGCGCATCAGCCTTTTCGCCGGCCAACAGCACCAGCAGAGAAAAGCCGATGCCGATCAGGTTTAACTTTTTCATTGTCTTGATTTTTCAGCTAAGCTACACTCACCGGAAGGCCTCCGGGAAGCAAATCGCCTGACGAGCCCTGCCCGTCGTCATTCAGCCGCATCCGACCGACATGGACGCCAGGCCGCCGGTAAATGCTGTTCGTCGACGACATACGGCATTGGGAGATTTTGCCTTCCGCTTGTCGCAGAGTACAACTACCTTTAGTAAAAGACGTTCATGACATTCGCCGGATTTATACTGTCTCCCGATAGGCGGCACCGCCGGACACGACACGCGGCGTTCTGGGCGGTCTACGCCGTTCATTTTTACCTGCAAAGCATTTCGCCGAATTGTATCAAAGGTCTGCAACCGTCAGAAGTATACCAATTCGCTTTCCATAGCCTTTATAGCTTCCTGCCAGCCTGTATACTTTGCGTCTATACATCATTGTATGTCTTGTATCCGCTATTTCTCCGGACAAGAAGATACCTGACCTTTGGCTTCTCCTTTTTGATCCTCTTCCTGCTAAGCATATTCGTCAACTACTTCGCCGCCACGCTTTTCCTCAAAGTTTCCTGTCACTGCGATACGGCTTCGATCCCCTTCATGCGGAAGTTCGCCCTCGGGTTTCTGAACAGCCAGAACGCGATCATAGCAGGCGGCCTGGCACTCGGGATCAAGCTGACCCGTACCTGGTTCATGCAGCGAAGAGAGAACATAGCGCTGACCCGGCAGAAAACAAAGGCCCGGCTGGACATGATCAGGGTCAAGCTGCACCCCGACTACCTTGTCGACTCGCTGGGTAGCATAAAAGAGCACCTGCTGGCCCGCCGGCACGACTCCCCCGCGATGATCATCCAGCTTTCCGATCTCCTGAGCTACTGGCTGTATGAAGGCGACGAAGAGCTGGTGTCCGTCGAAAAAGAATTGTCGGTCATCCAAAAATTTATGCTGCTGGAAAGATCGCGACACAACCCACCGCTGTCCATGGAGCTCCGAATAGAGACCGTAATAAAGGATTCGTATATCGTTCCCATGCTCCTGCTCCCGATAACACAGGCGGTCTACGAGATCGCGGCTGAAGAGAAGGGCGACCATCGCTTCCTCCAGATAATCGTCACGACCAGCGGCCACCGGCTATGTTTCCAGCTAAAAGCCTCCGCACCGATCGCCTGGTCCCGTCAGGATACTGCATTGGCGGAGACGATACAGAACGTCACCAGCCGGCTGGGGCTTTGCGAGAAGAACAGCTATACGCTGGACGTAGAGGACAATGGAAACAACGTTACCGTATTGATCGAAGTTCCAATGCACCTTCGCCCGTCCGGCATACCGGATCATCGACCGATCGTCCACCAACCAACAACCGTCGTCCATGACCTTCCATGATTTTGTATATACCAAACATACACCCCAGCGGTACTACCGGCATATCGTTTTCTGGCTGACGCGCTTCCTGTTTGTGGTTGTTGCGAACATGACCGGCTGGTATTTGCTCAACGATACGCCTCCTCCGATCAGCTCGCACGACAATTGGCGCATCTTTTCAGAGACCTGCTGTGAGCTGGTATACACCTATTGTGTAGCCTATCTGATCTTTCCCCGCTACCTGGTCTTTCCGCGTCATCAGCCGAAAAAAGGTTACGCCACCTTCGGGCTCCTTTTTATTGGTCTAAGCCTCGCTTCCGTCGCAGGTATCACCGCGATAGACGCCCTTTTCGATCCGCCGTCATCAGATTACGCATTTTCATTCTTCTTCTTCTGGGGCTCCTTCTGGGGCAATACAGGATATGGTCCGCCCGCCGTCTGTGTCATGTTCCTGGTTATCCGCTCGCTCAAGGTCTACAATGAAACCCTTCAGGAAAAAGAGGCGCTGATCCGCGAGAACGCCAATGCGGAATCCCAGTTGCTGAAGGCCCAGGTCCACCCTCATTTTCTTTTCAATACGCTGAACAACATATATGCCTTTGCGTTGAGCAGCCCCCCCTTTGCCGCGCGGCTGGTAGACAACCTTTCGGGGACGATGCGCTATATGACGGTCGAGTGCGAGACCCCGCTGGTGCCCCTCGACAAAGAGCTAAGGCTGATCAGCGACTATATCGAACTGGAAAAGGTCCGCTACGGCGATCGGTTGCACACTGACATCGTCGTAGAAGGGGACAGCAGCGGAAAGATGATCGATCCCCTGCTGATGATCCCGCTGATCGAGAACTGCTTCAAGCACGGGGCCAGCCTCCTGCTGGAAGAAGCATGGATAAAATTGCATATCTTTATAGGAAGCGCCGTTCTCCGGGTTGAGGTCAGCAACAACAAGCCGCTGCACGTACCCCACACCAACCGACAAGGGATCGGCCTCAACAATGTCCGGAAAAGGCTCCAGCTTCTGCACCCGGGAAACCACTCGCTCGAAATACACTCCGCTCCCGAATTGTTTACAGTCTTCCTCCAGGTACCCCTCAAACAGCAGTTATGTCAAATTCAATCTACCCCAATCTCCGGGTTACGTCCATCAACGCAGCAACGATAAATTGTCTCGCGGTCGACGATGAGCCGCCCGCGCTCAGCGTACTCACACAACACATTTCTGCCGTCCCATCCCTCCATCTCGTAGGCGTCTGCTCCAACGCCGTCGAGGCGCTGACGACCATCCAGTCACATAACATCGACCTCCTGTTCCTCGATATTCAGATGCCCCAGCTGCTCGGCACCGACCTCATCCGCACCCTGAAAAATCCCCCCAGAGTGATCTTCACCACGGCCTACCGCAAGTTCGCCATCGAAGGCTTCGAGCTCAACGCCGTCGACTATCTGCTAAAGCCCATCTCCTTCGAGCGGTTCCTGATGGCCGTCAACCGGGTCCTCGAAAACCCGCCGGCAGTTCAGCTTCCACCCCCCGCCCCCCTCCTCTCTCCTCCTGCCCCCATGCCACCCGCCGACACCAGTCCCCTCATCTACTTCCGCGCCGACCGAAAAATGCAAAAGGTCCTGCTCGCCGACATCCTCTACATCGAAAGCCTCAAAGACTACTCCCGCATAATCACCAAAACCAAAAAGATCATCACCAAACAAGGCATCTCCTTCATCGAAGGCCAGCTCCCCCGCAACGCCTTCATCCGCATCCATCGTTCCTACATCGTAGCGATCGACAAGATCGACTCCTACACCACCGACCTCATCGAGATCGACCACCAGGAGCTCCCCATCGGGCGGATGTTCCGCCACGAAGTCGAGCGGACGCTGCGGTCATAACTCCCGCCCCGCGCTCACCCAACGAACGGCTCACATCTCCCAACCCCTTGTCCCCACTGGTTTCTAACCCCTTACAAAAAAATCCCCCAAAAAATCCTTCAAAAAATTTTTGCCGGAATCCTCCCGAGTCTTATCTTTGCACTCCTTTCAACGGAAAACACCGCAAAAAAGGGAAAAAGGCAAGGGAGTTTAGCTCAGCTGGTTCAGAGCATCTGCCTTACAAGCAGAGGGTCGGCGGTTCGAACCCGTCAACTCCCACCACAAAGTCCCGCTAAGGGACTTTTTCAATAACCAGCTCAAGTCTCCGTAGCTCAGTTGGTAGAGCAGCTGACTCTTAATCAGCGGGTCCACAGTTCGAGCCTGTGCGGGGACACAAAAAAAGCACCTGAATCACTCAGGTGCTTTTTTATTTTCATCATAGCCTAAACCAAAAGATCTAATACCCCGGATTCTGCATCGCCTGCTTCTGCGGTCCCGTCAGCGCCTTCCCCCCACTCTGGATCCCATCCAAAAAAGTCTGCGGTATCGGCCTGAGTAAATGATAATCCTTAATATTCGGCGCCGCATCCGGATTGAATGCCTTAGCCCGCGCCACCAGCGTCTTCGTCCGCGACAGATCCTCCCACCGCAGGAATTCTCCCGCCAACTCCCGCGCCCGCTCATTCAGCAGGAAACACATCATCCTGTCATAGTCGGATGTATAACCCAGCTTGTTGATAATATACTCATCAACCGCAGGCAAAGGCGCAATGCCGGCGACAGTCAGCGAGGTCGCAGCCGTCGTCACCGGAATATTATTCGATTCATAATAGGAGTTCTCGGGCATAAAGGAATTCAGCGCAGAAGCCTGCCCGTTACTGGACGGCGCCGCACCTCCGTCGTAATAAGCAGTACGGTCCTCGCCACCGGCATACTGCCCCCGCTTCCTCACCGCATTGATGTACGGCAGCGCATCGGTATAAGCCCCCGTGCCCAGGGCAGCTAGCCGTATCTTCGCTTCGGCCGCAATCAAATACGTCTCTGCCGAACGCGCCAGCGTAATATCCCTAAGTCCGCGAACATCATTCATCCCACCAACGCGCGAACCATCCAAAAACTTGCTGAGAGACGGAAAACGTACATCGACAAACAACGCCCCGTCATTGACAGTTCCCCCGGGATAGGCCACATACACGTTCGCGATTGGCCTCCCTGTCTTGCTGTAAGGTACGGTGTTAAGTATCTTATAAGAAGAAAATCGGGTGTCCCCCGGCTGATTGATCACATACATGATCCCCACATCACCGACCGCATATGTACTCGAAGGCTTATTCAAAAGGTCCTTGGTTTTAAAACTCTTCCAGAACCTCGAATCATTTACCAGATCGTATACCCTGTACATATAATAGGTAGTGCCCAGACGGCTGAACGGCCTGTCGCCGGTAAGGTCACGCTGCATAAAAGGCAGATCGTCGTATCGGGATCTGTAATACAAATGCTGCGTATTGGTCCCGTTCGTAGATGCATCCGCCGTAAACTGTGCCGCCAGAATGATCTCCGGTAGTTTTTCATTCGCCCCATCGGGTGCAGTATAATGCCACAAACTGGCAAAATCTGCTGCCAGCGGATGATTCGCAATCACCGCATCGCACAAAGGCCCGATAGCCGCCAGATCGGCAGCCTTGGTCGAAGAATTCCAGGAGTCGTTGATCTCGCTGGCGCGGCACAGATAAGCCTTCGCCAGGTAGTGTGCTGCCGCATCCTTGGTAATGTGCGCGGGCCCGGTTCCGTTCGACAGCAGGTTGTAAGCACTGTCAAAGTCCGAGATGATCTGCGTATAAACGGCCGCCGGAGTAGCACGGGTGAACTCCAATTCTATAGTCGTGCTGACCTTCGTTTTCAATGGAACAGCACCGTACTGGCTTACCAGTCTCAAATAATTATACGCCCTGAAAAAATACCCTTCCCCAAGGGCTGTTTTTTTAACCGCAGCAGAAGTAGAAGCGCTCGCGCTTGCATTTGCTATAAGCAGATTCGCATCCCCAATGCCCAGGTACAGGTTATCCCACTGCACGTTGGCGGTAATCGTATTTCCGTTGATCGGAGTAATAATGGATTCAAGCCCGTTCGAGTAGGCATTGCTCTGCGCATTGGAATTGTCCCCTCCGACATGGAACTCATCCGTTCCATAATTGGTACTGGCATACATATACTCGCCATTGAACGGCAGCGAAAACACTTCATAATAAGTACCCGTCGCCAGCGACGTAATGCCCGCATCAGTTGCATAAAAACTCATTGCCCTCGCCGTGGTAAGGTTCTCATCCAATACGGATTTTTTACAGGACGGTGAAGCAAATGAAATGACGAGAAGCAATATAGGTAGCAGGAAATTATATTTTTTCATTATTATACTTTTGGGAGTGACTAAAACGAAGCATTGATACCGAATGTAACACCACGATTGGCTATTCCGGTCGGGTTCGTGGTAGAATTGTAGACATCCATATCGATATACTTGATCTTCTGGAACAACATACCGGGATTCGTCGCCTGCGCATAGAGCCTGAGACTCCCTATCCCCGTCTTCTTCAAAAGAGAAGGATTCATATTGTAAGCCAGCGATATGTTCCGCACCTTGATAAAAGAAGCCTTCTGATAGCCCAGGATAACCGAGTAAGGATCCCCCGCCCCCGCAGTATAGATCGGCTTCTGATAGTCTGAATTCTGATTGTTCTCGGTATAATAGTTGATCAGTCGCTGCGTACCCCTGGCGCTTTCACTTTCTCCGCCGGTGCTGAACCAATACTTCAAACGGCCGTATAAGAACACGGACAGCTCAAAACCCTTGTAAGAAATACTATTGGTCATCCCAACTATATAATTGGGCCGGGTGTTGCCAATGATCTTCCGGTCGTTGTTCGGATCGATCTTGTGATCCCCGTTCTGGTCAACCGGCCTGACATTACCGGCGCTGAATACGTTGCCATTGGCATTGAACTGCTTATAGGTCGCTGAGTCGGAATAGTGCCAGATACCCGCGGACTGGTAGCCGTAAATAATGCCGATCGGCTGCCCGATAAACCACAGGTTATTGATATCATCCTGCTTGCCATTGGACAGGGAAACAATATGCTCTTTTTGAAAAGAGAAATTGGTGGTGGTGGTCCACGTCAGATCCCTGGTCTTCACGTTCACCGTATAAAGACTGAAATCGAATCCATGGTTGGCCGTGGCCCCGATATTGGCGTAGATATTAGTATAACCGGTAACGCTCGGTATGGCGCGGTTCAGAAGCAAATTAGGCGTATTGGAAGTATACACGTCGAAAACAGCCGTTACCCTTCTGTTCAGGATACTAAAATCGATACCGGCATTGTATTGGGTGGTCCTCTCCCACTCCAGATTTTGGTTTGCCAGGGTCGCAGACGGAAGCGAACCGGCCGTAGTCGAACTGAGGAAAGGATAGAACAACGGAGTGACAGCCCCCTGCGTGGAATACGGCGCAATAGCGGAGTTGCCCGTGACGCCCACACCAAATCTCAATTTTAAGTCGTTCAGCCAGGATACATTCTCCAGGAACCGCTCCCTGTTCATACGCCATGCCACGGCGGCGCTGGGGAAGGTCGAGTATTTATGGCCGGTCCCAAGCACGGAGGATCCGTCCCGACGCACACTGACGGTCAGCAGGTATTTATCGGCATAACCGTAGTTCAGGCGCGCCATATACGAGAGCAATTGATACTGGGTTAAATTGGAGCTATACCCTGTAAGATTGGAAGGAGATATATTGGCCTGGGTCAGCGCATTCCAGAGCTGGCTTGAAAAAGGTATACCCAGCGCCGCGATAGAGCTGGTATCGGCACTGAATTTTGTATAGCTCTGCAGCAGGGTGAGACCGAAACTATGGTCTTTTATGTTTTTGTTATAGTACACCAGGTTATCCAGCGTGTAGGAAAAGGCCTGACCCTTGGCCAGCGACGCCCGGTTGATACCGGCGCCAATAACGGACTGCCCGTCCACAAACACACCATCTTTATACAGCGAAAAATCCGGCCCGAAATTCATTCTGTATCTCAACCCCTTCAATGCGGGAATCACCGCCCCCAGATCCACCTGCCCGTAAAAACTACCAAAAGCCCTCAGGTTCGTCCGCTCGTCTTTGGTATAGTTGATCTCGTTGACAATGGTTTTAAATGCGGCATCTCCACCGGGATAGAGTATCCTGTTGCCGGCAGAATCATAAGGCACCGCATAAGGGAATAACGCCCTTGCCGATTCATAGATGCTCCCGGTCGCCGACACCGCACTGCTACCCGTAGTCGATTGGCCAAATTCCTGAATATTATAGCTGACATTGATATTACTACCCATAGAGAACCATTTGGTAGCAGCGATGTCTACATTTGACCGGCCTGAATAACGCGTAAACGCCTGCCCTATTGAGGTTCCTTTGTTATTGAGATAGCCGAACGAGGCGTATGCCTTGACCTTATCGGATCCTCCGCTGACACTCATGAATTGCGTGTTAGTAACGCCGGTTTGCGATACCATCCCCCTCCAGTCCGTCGTTGGTACCTGGGAGCCGTCCCACTTACCGCTGGCCCAGCCTTTGGCAATATTCGCCCAGGCCGAGGGATCGGCGGACGCCAAAAAAATAAATTTATCATTGGCGACAGTCGGCTGATCGCCCCTTGGGAAGGCCAGGGGATTGGAATAATAATAAGCCCAGCGACGAAAATCAATGTATTGGCTGGAGTTCATCATGATATCCCCGTCATGGATCTTTTCAAATGTCGCAGAACTGTTCAGGCTCAGGACCAGCTTGCCGTTCTTGCCCGACTTGGTGGTTACGATCACTACACCATTGGCGCCCCTTGAACCATAGATAGCGGTGGCGGATGCATCTTTCAGGACGTCTATCGACTCGATATCGTTCGGGTCTATATTGTCAATGGTACCCGTCGACAGCGGGATATTGTCGACAACGAACAGCGGCGTGTTGGACGCGGTTAACGAACGGACGCCTCTAATGGTAATATCACCCAGTACACCCGGACGCGTATTGGTAGTAATGTCCACACCGGCGATCTTTCCCTGCATGGCGTCCAGAGCCGTTACTACAGGCCTGGACTTGATGTCCTGCTGGCTGATCCCGGCAACCGAACCCGTCACATCCGTCCTTTTCACGGCCGCATAGCCGATCACGACGATGTCGGATAAGGCATCGTTTGAACCTTTTAAGGACACGTTCAGGCTGGCCTTGTTGTCTACCGCAATCTCCTGCGGCTCGTGCCCAACGAAACTGATTACCAACTTTGCCTTGCCGGATGCGACATTTAAATGGAAAACACCACCCTCTTTGGTTAGTGTAGAATTTTTCGTGCCTTTCTCAACGACGGTTGCTCCCTCCATAGGGTTCCCGCTGGCGTCGGTAACCTTGCCCGTTACCGTAAAAGATTGTGCGTTACTGGAAAAAAAAGACATGAGTAGTAGAAAGAGAAGAATAAAATTCCCCCTGAGCAGTTTTTTGGTCATAATGGCATCGTTCGTTATTGGTTAAAAAATGAAGTTTTCTCATTAGTGTTTTCTGTGGGGTACGGTAGGAAATGGGATCTAAAAACCTCGAATAACTGGTTAAGGGCAGGACCAAAAACAGCGCAATCGATTGCAAAACAAAAAATTAGATATTACGCGAGATGAGAATTAAAAGAAGTTATCAAGTTTTTAGCAAATGGCCATCCTGTGCTATCCTGCACGGCCTTCGCTGCGCCGACGGCGCACCATTTCGGGCACAAAAAAAGCACCTGGAACTATCCAGGTGCTTCACCAATCTTTTATGGACTATGGCCTAAATGAACTTCAATACTTCCTCCCCGATCGCCTCTGTCCCCAACACCTTATCAGCCGGCGTCCGGGCATCCGCAATATCCCTCGTCCGGAAACCTTCCTTCAATACCTTATCCACTGCATTGATCACCGTCTCCGACTCTTCCTTCATCCCAAAAGATATATCCAGCAACAACGCTGCAGAAAGGATCGAAGCCAACGGATTCGCCACGCCCTTCCCGGTAATATCATGCGCAGAACCGTGGATCGGCTCATATACCCCCGTCCCCTCGCCGACCGAGGCAGACGCCAGCATCCCCATGGATCCTGCTATCTGTGAAGCCTCATCGGTCAGGATGTCGCCGAAAAGGTTGGCCGTAACCACTACGTCAAAACGACGCGGGTCCTTGATCAGCAGCATAGCCGTTGCATCGACGAACTGATGCTCCACTTCCACATCGGGATACTCCTTTGCCACTTTCTGTACCACCTCTCTCCAAAGCCGGGAGGTCTCGATGACATTGGCCTTATCCACGGAACAGAGCTTCTTCCGGCGCGTCCGGGCAGCGTCAAACGCCTTACGGGCAATACGCTCCACTTCGAACCGGCTGTATTCAGCGATATCGTACGCCGTATCGCCATTGTTCTTACGGCCCTTCTCGCCGAAATAGATATCCCCCGTCAGCTCGCGGAAGAAGAGAATATCGGCTCCTTTTAATATCTCAGGCTTGATGCTGGAAGCTCCCAGCAATTCATCGAATAATTTGATCGGACGGAGGTTGGCATAGAGCCCCAGCTCCTTCCGCATTTTCAGCAGCCCCTGCTCAGGACGGACCTTGGCCGAAGGATCGTTGTCATACTTGGGATGGCCCACAGCGCCGAACAGCACAGCATCGGATTTCCGCATCTTCTCCAGCGACTCATCTGGAAGCGCGCTGCCGGTAGCCTCGATGGCGACATGACCGATCAGCGCCGTGTCATACGTGAACGTATGACCGAATTTCGCGGCGATCTTATCCAGCACTTTCTTTCCAACTGCCGTTACTTCCTGTCCTATTCCGTCTCCCGGAACAATTAAGATTTTTTTACTTGCCATTCGATAAATATTAAATTAAGTTCAGCATTTTTTGTGTAGCCTTTATAGCCGAGACAGTCTGGTCACTGTCCAGCCCCCTCGTCTTGAATTCCCGGCTCGGAGCAGCCCAGGTAATCACCGTCTCACAAAGCGCATCGGTCTTTCCGCCCGGAGGGATACGAACGGCATAATCCGCCAGGGTCGGCAGGACGAGATTCTGTCGCTTATACACTTTCTTCAGCGCATTCATAAAGGCGTCGTACTGACCGTCTCCCTGTGCGTGCTCTTCGAATATCTCCCCATCGATGGAAACCTTGACAGTCACGGACGGGCGAAGATTCTTAGAATGAGTGAGCACGTAATTCTCTATTTTCACTTTTTCGTGGATCGCCTTGCTGTCCAGGATATCGGAAATGATATAAGGCAGGTCGGCCTGGGTGACCACTTCTTTGCGATCCCCCAGCTCGATGACCCGCTGGGTCACCAGCTTCAGGTCGGAGTCGGACAGCTGTATGCCGAGCTGAGCCAGGTTGTTCTCGATATTCGCCTTGCCGCTGGTCTTGCCCAGCGCGTATTTGCGCTGCCGGCCAAATCGCTCCGGCATCAGGTCGCTGAAATAGAGCTTATTTTTCTTGTCCCCGTCGGCATGGATACCAGCCGTCTGCGTAAACACATTCTCCCCTACGACGGGCTTGTTGCCGGGAATACGTATCCCTGAAAAAGCTTCTACCAATTTGCTGACCCGGTAGAGGGAAGCTTCGTTGACCGAGGTCTTGACGGAAGGCAGAAAATCCTTGAGCACAGCGACTGCGCTGGCCAGCGGCGCATTCCCGGCCCTCTCCCCCATTCCGTTGACGGTGAGATGGATGCCATGAGCACCGGCTTTTACTCCTTCCAGGACATTGGCCGTGCCCAGGTCATAGTCGTTGTGGGCATGAAAGTCGAAATGAAGCCCGGGATACCGCTCCACGATGGCGCCGATAAACTCGGTCACTTCAGAGGGGATCAGGATCCCAAGCGTATCCGGCAACATAATTCTCTTTACCGGCTGGTTCTGTAAAAAATCCAGGTATTGATAGACATACTCCCTTGAATGGCGCATACCGTTGCTCCAGTCTTCGAGATAGACATTGGTCTCCATGCCTTTCTTCTTCCCCAGCGCAATAACCGCTGCTACCTCCGCAAAATGCTGCTCCGGTTTTTTCTTCAGCTGGTGCGTCAGATGGTTGAGAGAGCCCTTGGTCAGCAGGTTCATGACCTTGGCCCCGGCCTGCTGCATCCACTGTACGGAAACGTCTCCGTCGACAAAGGTCAGCACCTCGATCCTGCTCAGAAGATCATTGGCCTCGGCCCACTTGGTGATCGCCTTTACCGCCGCCAGCTCGCCCTCGGAAACACGCGCCGAAGCGATCTCGATCCGGTCGACATTCAGCTCGGTCAATAAAAGTTGAGCAATCGTCAGTTTCTCCGAGGGTGAAAATGAGACGCCGCTCGTCTGTTCACCATCCCGGAGGGTAGTATCCATGATCTCTAAATAACGCGGAGAAGGAGACATGTCGTTAGTTTAATAAACACTCTTTGCTGCAAAAGCCTGTATATCCTCCTTCATCGACTGCAGATAGTCGATGTCGTCATAACCATTCATGAGGTTGTGCTTCTTATAGCTGTTGATCTCGAAGGATTCACGCTCACCCGTGGCCAGAATGGTGATGGTCTGGTCCTGCAGGTTCACTTCCAGCTCAGCCTTCGGGTCGGCCTCGATGGCCCGGAAGATCTTGTCCAGGAAAGCAGGGCTGACCTGTACTGGCAGGATGCCGATATTAAGCGAGTTGTTCTTGAATATATCCGCAAAAAAACTGGATACGACACACCGGAAGCCATAGTCATAGATAGCCCACGCCGCGTGCTCACGGCTGCTGCCGCTGCCGAAGTTCTTGCCACCGACAAGGATCTTCCCCGTATAAATAGGATTGTTCAATACAAAATCCCTTTTGGGGGTATTGTCCGGATTGTAACGCCAGTCGCGGAAAAGATTATCGCCAAAACCCTTGCGCTCGGTCGCTTTCAGGAACCGGGCCGGGATGATCTGGTCCGTGTCCACATTCTCGATAGGCATGGGGACGGCGCTGCTTGTCAGTACTGTGAATTTATCGTAAGCCATGATGCTTTTAGAATTATGTGCGGGAGACACGCTTTTCCAAAAATTAGCGCGTCTCCCGCAAAGCGCTAATGATTGTCCTTCGGACGAGGCCCGTCCCGGGCCTCATTCGTTGAGATGAAAGTTATTCTGCCATTAATGTCCTGGGGTCCGTCACTACGCCCGTCACAGCTGCGGCAGCCGCTACCAGGGGACTGGCCAGCATGGTCCTGGCGCCGGGGCCCTGTCGGCCTTCGAAATTACGGTTGCTGGTGCTGACGGCATATTTACCGGCAGGGATCTTGTCGTCGTTCATAGCGAGACAAGCCGAACATCCGGGCTGACGCAGCTGGAAACCAGCGGCGGTCAATATATCCAGTATCCCTTCTTCTTTGATCTGCTGTTCGACGATATGACTGCCGGGAACGATCCACGCCGTCACATGCTCGGCCTTCTTACGATCTTTTACGATAGACGCAAAAGCGCGGAAGTCTTCGATGCGTCCGTTGGTGCAGCTGCCGACGAAGACATAGTCCACCTTCTTGCCCAGCATGGCGTCATCCTTATGAAAGCCCATATACTCCAGCGATTTGTCATAGCTGGCCCTGCTGCCGCCGTCTTCCACAGGAATATGCCGGGTAATGCCGATGCCCATACCAGGATTGGTGCCGTAGGTGATCATCGGCTCGATGTCGGCGGCTTCGAAATGGTATTCCTTGTCGAAGCTCGCGCCTTCTTCTGTCCGCAAGGTCTTCCAGTAAGCCAGCGCCTTGTCCCAGGCAGCTCCGGCAGGAGCCTTCTCCCGGCCCTTGATATAGCTGAAGGTCGTCTCGTCGGGAGCGATCATGCCTCCGCGGGCGCCCATTTCAATGCTCATATTACAGACGGTCATACGACCTTCCATGCTCATATTCCTGAATACCTCGCCCGCAAACTCCACAAAGTATCCCGTAGCGCCGGCAGCAGTCAGTTTGGAGATGATATAGAGAACTACGTCCTTCGGCGTAAGCCCCTTACCCAGCTTCCCATTGACATTGATCCGCATCTTCTTTGGCTTGGGCTGCATGATACACTGGGAAGACAGCACCATCTCCACCTCGGATGTACCGATACCAAATGCAATAGCGCCAAAGGCCCCATGCGTCGAAGTGTGGCTGTCTCCGCAGACGATGGTCATCCCGGGAAGGGTGATCCCATTCTCAGGACCAACGACGTGGACGATCCCGTTCTTCGGGTTGCCCAGCCCCCAATGAGAGATGCCATATTTGGCGGCATTCACTTCCAGCGCTTTCAACTGATTGGCAGACAAAGGGTCCTGCACGGGAAGGTGCTGGTTGATCGTGGGTGTATTGTGGTCCGCCGTCGCAAACGTCTTTTCCGGGAACATCACCTTCAAATGACGGCTTTCCAGCCCCAAAAAAGCTACCGGACTGGTCACTTCATGGATGAAATGGCGGTCGATAAAAAGAACGTCAGGACCGCCCTCGATCTTCCTGACCACATGAGAATCCCATACTTTGTCAAATAATGTAGCGGGTGTCGTACTCATTTTCCAGAATTTAAAGAAGATGCAAAAATCTTAAATAAATTCCAGATCATAAGGATTTCGACTGAATTTCTTCTAAACAAGCCAAAAAAAGCTATTTCTTATTCGCTACCGCCCATTCATTGTACAACCTCGCCACAGTGCCTGGCACCTGCATCGGTCCCCTTCTTTCATACAACGTAGCAAAACCCCGTTGCACGACCTCATACCAGTAAGCATCGCTGATGCGCTTTTGTCCCCAGCCAAGATAGACCTTGATATAATCAAATTCGATCGCGGCTGTTTTTCCGTCCTCTTTCAGAAAGGTGATCGTCCTAAGCTTTTCAGAAGGTATTTCTTCCGGTTCACTATCGTCGGAAGATTTCAGTCACAATCGCAAGTCCCGTCAAACCAATACGTTATTAGTATCGAACCCCTCGCGCCATATACTAAATCGCCCCAAAACCCGTTGTAAACCCGTAACCCAATACCCTTTAAAACCATGAAATACCACCTGGCCATCCTCGGAATAACCATCCTTTGTTATTCGTGCAGCTCTACCAACCTGATGTCCCTTAGCGTAACAGAACCCGCGCCGGTAAGCCTTCCGCCCAATGCGAAGACAGCAGCCGTAGTCAACAGAACCCGCGCCGACGACGCCAACAAGACCATCGACGCCATCCACAAAGTAATATCCCTCGAAAGCAAAGGCCTCCAGACCGATGGCGCCAAAGCCAGTGTCGACGGCCTCTCCAACGAACTGATGAAGACCGGCCGGTTCGCGACGGTAAGATCGCTCAGCAATCTCGACCTCCGGTCATACGGTGCAGGTGTATTCCCCTCTTCACTACCATGGGATTCCGTAGAGAAGATATGCCGCGAAAGCAATACTGACCTCCTCTTCTCCCTCGAGCTTTTCGACGCCGAGTCCAGGGTCGGCATCGGTGGCCCCTATGCCCTCCGGACAGCAATAGGCAATATACCCGCCGTCACGCAGTCGGTGAACATGAATACACAGGTAAAGACCGGATGGAGGATCTATGATCCCTATTCCAGGACCATCCTCGACGAATACGTCCTTTCCAGGGACCTCTCCTTCCAGACCCGCGGCTTCGACCCGTCATCCATTGTCGGTCGCAAGGAGGCCATAAAGGACGCAGGGACCAACGCAGGCCAGGCCTACGCTTCCCGCATCGTGCCCTACTCCATTCGGGTGTCCCGGTACTACTATGTAAGAGGGAACGCAAGCTTCATCGTCGCCAAGAGAATGGCACGAACAGGCAACTGGGATGGTGCCGCTAAACTTTGGCAGGAGTCAACCAATAGCAGCTCCCGCAAAGCAGCCGGCAGAGCCTGCTACAATATGGCGATCAGCAGTGAAATAAATGGAGATCTTAACGGGGCCATTCAGTGGGCCCAGAAAGCCTATGAGGTCTACAACAACCGGCTCGCACTCAGCTACGTCAACATCCTTCGGCAAAGACAGTCGGCCAATGAGCTCCTGAAAAGCCAGACCGAGGTCACAAGCGCGCCTTAATAAGCCGCCACCCGGCCTCCACATTCATTTGCAGGCAAAGTTCGTAGTCGGCAAGCATCTCCCGCCAGAGCCACTGCCACAGCACATATCTTTCCTGGGCCGCAGGCGACAGGGATAATAATTGCATCTCCTCTGCCGTCAATTCACCCTGCAGGGATGATGCGATCACTTCCCAGGGCATTTCCTCTTTATTATTATATGTGCGTACGGTCTTCATGCTTCTATCGGCTAGACAGCCGAAACATCCTACAGTCCCAATAAAAAAATAATTTTTTTTTGACTAGGACCACAAAGCCGATCCGCTGTCTTTTAGGCACAGGATATAGGATTAATTAGGGCGAAAGCCCTGCTGGTTAATGATTCATTTTAGGAACAGCCAAAGGGATGGGGGGACAGGCCCCATCCTTTTTTTAAGCAACCACATCAAACTATTATACATGAAAAACCCGTTCTCAATTGTAATACTACTTTGTGCAGCATGTTACGCTCACCCCGCGAACGCTCAGGTTCAGGTCAGCGTCAATGTGAACATCGGCTCCCAGCCACAGTGGGGTCCTCAGGGTTATCAGCACGTCGACAATTATTATCTGCCGGATATTGACGTCTATTACTGCGTACCAAGACAGCAGTTCGTGTACTTCAACGCCGGCGCCTGGGTCTTTGCTGCCGCTCTGCCCTCGCGATGCGGTGACTACGATCTGTACAGGGGATACAAAGTGGTGATCAACGAACCCAACCCCTGGCAGCGCCACGCAGTCTACCATTCACGCTATGACCGGTACCGGCACTGCTACGATCGCCAGCCACCACTGCGCGACTGCCGCCATGACCGCGACGAAGACGATGATGGTCCCGGACGCCACGGCAAAGGTCACGCCTACGGTCATTACAAGAAACATCACGATGACAACGAGCAATAGATCCCTGAACAACCCGTGAAACGATCCAACCCTGCGAAAAACAACCTAAGAAAAACCACATGAATTTCTTAAAACCCCTAAGCCCTACCCGCCTTTTATTTTGTATAATTACTGTAACCGGCCTCCGAGCCCGGGCACAGGAAAAAATCAGCAAAAATGGCGACTCAACAGAAAAAAGATCGCACTGGGTGGTGGGAACTACTTATCAAAGCAACGACGTTTATCTGGGAAGAAAGGATTCTGTATCCATCCCCTATATTACCCCTTCCATCGGTTATCATGACAAGTCCGGTCTCTTTATTACCGGCTCTGTCTCTTATCTCCCCGGCAACAACGCGAACAGGATCGATGTAGCCACCATCGAAGGCGGATACAGCTACACCTCAGACAACCCGTCAACCCGACAACGATCACGCTCACGGACAAATCAGCCGGCGGCAACAAGACGTCCCGGAATACGACAGAGAGCCTGAACAGCACCTTCTTCTTCTCACTGGGTTTCACCTATACGTTCTAGCCGCGATTACCACTCCCATCCCCCGAGCCCCCTATTCATTCGATCAGATGCGGCACAAACCTGCTCCAGTTGTCCGTCACCAGCGTACTGGCCTCCCTGATCCCGATACCCGCCGGCTGCTGCCCGATAATCCAGCTTCCGATCAACGGATAGTTGCCGTCGAAACAAGGTAGCTCGAACAGCTGCTGATAAACATAGCCCTCCTCCCCATATTCCCCGTCGGTCTGGTAGACAACCCTGTCCCCAATTACAATATCTATATTCGCTCCTTCGCGCGACAGGATAGGCTTCTTCACATGGTCGCCCAAAAGGTCAGGCGTAAAATAGGCGGGCAACAAATTCCGATGCCCGGGGAACAGCTGCCACAGCAACGGCAGTATCGCCTTATTTGAAAGGATCATCTTCCAGGCCGGCTCGATAAAAAAGGCGCTATTCCTGTCCTGTTCGATAAATGCCCCAAACTCATCCGCCATCACCCACTCCCAGGGATATAGCTTGAAAACGTTCTTTACCGGTCTGCACGCACCGTCCACAAAGATATCCCGCGCCGCATCCCACCCGATGTCTTCTATATAGACAAAATGTGTGTTGATACCCGCCTGCATCGCACAGTCCCGGAGATACTCGACATTGGTCAGGTCCTCCAGGGTGTCCTTAAGACAGCTGAAATGCAGGGGACCCGGCCTGAGGTAGTCACGAAGCAACGTCCACTGTAGGATCAGCTGCTCGTGGATGCTGTTGAACTGGTCTTTTGCCGGGTCGAGGTCCTGCAGCCAGAACCACTGCACAATCCCTGCTTCATACAGGCTGGTCGGAGTATCTGCATTGAACTCCAGCAATTTCACCTGACCGTCCCGGTAACAAAGGTCCATACGGCCAAATACGGAGGGATGGTCCTCATTCCAGCTTCTTTCCAGGTAGGGAACAAATTCCGCCGGAATATGGAACTGCGCATAGAGATTGTTGTCAATAACATGTTGGACGGCGACGAGACAGAGCTCCCACAATTCAGCAGTGGCGGCTTCGATAACCAGTATCTCGTCCATGGTAAAAGAATAATAGGTGCTCTCATCCCAATAAGGGACATTGCTCGTGTGAAACCCAAAGCCCAGCTTCTCTACGGCCTGCTGCCAGTTGTTTCGGGGTTGAATGGTGACACGCCTCATAGCATTGATATTGATCAGGACGAGACTTTAGAACCGCTCTTTCCAAAGCCGCCCCGCATTACAAAATGATGACTCCTCAAAATGACCCCTCTCCGTTGGGTTCCCGAGGGGATATAGACGTTACCGCCGATCTGCCCGGGGAAATAGATACCTTCCGGATATTCTTCGTAAAGGGATATCGTGCTGCTGTCAGCATTCACCGGAGTACATACACATCGGTCAGGCCCTTCGCCCTCTTCATCCGGCGTCTGCGTCAGCGTAGAGTCCGGAATTAACCCCTTCGGAGACTGGGAAGGAATGATAGTCCTGTTGCAGGACGCCAGGGCGGCGGTGATGAGAACGAGGTGTATTTTCTTAGATCGCTTCATATCGACAAGATTTAGGTTAGTGCGAGCCAAAACTAAGATCGACCGTAAACGCGTTTCCGCTTAGGTCTGTCCCGCCATCATTGGCATAATTGATCAGGTGGTACTTGGCCGTCAGACCGACATAAGCCCGTCGTCGGAGAAAATATTTGAGACGCAGGCCACTGTTGAAGTCGAACGACCCGACATTCAAGGGCAGCAGCCCATGGTCTTCGTTCGAGAACCCGTCGCTGACAGAGAAATAATCGTAAGCTATCCCCGAAATAACACCGAAGTCCAGATATTTCTTATGAACAAGGTACCGGGTATACTCAAACCCGATATATCCGCCATCATAGTACCGGCTGGTGTAAAGCGTATCCTGGCGGACAAAACTATATTCCTGCGGGGTAGGATGAAGAAAGCGAAAACACCAGGTGACATCGTATTCATTCAGCTTATTTCTCTTTCCAAGCTGAACACCCACCGAAGGATGCGAACCCAGCACCTGCAGATGACCGGTAGGGAACCACCAGCCGACCATTACGGCAGCCGTCCCCCTTGTGCTGTCCCGCCGGGTGGCAAACGTCTTCTGGTTGTACCGGCGCAGCTGATCCTCCACCTGTGCGATCCGCGAACAAACCGCCCGGTCAGCGTGAAAGCTGGCTTCGGGGTTGGTTATCTCGCCCGCCAGTACCCGCGCAATGAACAGCTCTGAGGGATCGAGGCCACCTTGTGCCAGCAGACCACGGGCCCAGGACTGCAGGAACAAAAGGGTCGGGCGAACGTCCTCCGTGGCGTCATAGGAATACCGGTAGCCCAGCTCCATGAGATATTTGAACTCCGCCCCCTTCGTCTGCACATCATGAAGAGCCTTCGCATACTCCGACAAATAGAGCAGGCCATCACAGGGAAATTCCATGGAAGGGAATACACCCGTCTGCATAGCCAGCAGCACCTTCCCGCTGAATATAAGCATTCGGTCCGGAGCAGCCGAATAGCCCCAGTTGAACAGGAAATTCTGCAGCGAGTCATACTTTCGCTGCTCCAGCAGCGCAGGCATTACGACAGGTGCATGGACGATAAATTTGATCTGATCATTAACCCTCGGGGGGATGACTGGTGTAGTGTTCTTTTGAGCGAAGACGTTCAGGCTGGACAGGGAGAGAAAAGCCAGAATGAACGATCTACCGCATAGGCTAGAGTAGATTTGCTTCATTGGTTTCTGGTATTAGGGTCAACAGCAACAGCGGACTTGACATAAAGGTCGTGAGTCCGCTGTAACATCGGGTTAAGCTGCTGTTAAAAGGAAGACCAGACTTGCAAAACGAATGTTAATTCATTTTCCAGGCCGCCGCTCAGGCAAGCACTGCCGCGGGGCAAGCGCCCAATCGCTACGCCCCCAAGAGCTACGCCCTATTCGTCTGGATCATCGTCTCCACCCTCTCGCTCGCCAGCCGCGCCTTCCTGAACAGCACGAACGCCCCCAGCAACAACACCGCCAGTACCAGGTACGCCACCCCCAGCAACGCTACATTCGATATCCGGAACAGACCCGTTATCATATAGGCAAAGAACGACGTAACTACATAATTTCCGCCGCCGGTGATCCCGCTCGCAACCCCGGCATTCTTCGTAAACCTGCCAAGAGCATACGCAAAAACGATATTAAAGATAAACCCGCCCAGCAAATGGATCAGCGCTACGAAGATCATCAGCGTGTAAATATTCGTCCACAGCCTGTTGACGCCGATCATCAGCAAAGCGAAAAGTATCTGCAGGGAGACAGCCACCAGTACCTTCCTGTCCAGCGGCCGGCTGATCAGCGCCTTGCTGATAATCCCGCCCGTCATCAACGCCACCCCGGACAAAAGCGCACTATACCCCGAGACGACCGGCGAAAAATGAAAGACATGCTCGATAAGAAAAGGACTCGTCATCCCGAATACCACCAGCATCGAATAGCTCAGGGCCAGAATGACCAGCCCGTAGCTGAAATCACCCGTCCGGATCATCATAGAATAGACGTTGACGATGGACTTGAATTGAAAGGGATGCCTGACCTTTAATGACTCACCGCTATATATCTGCTCCAGCACGAGGATCGCCAGGGAAAAGAAACCCAGGGATAGGAAGTTGGACTGCCAGCCCCACAGCTCCTGGAAATACCCACCCAGGAACGGGGCGATTATTGGCGCGACAGCCCACACAATAGAGAAAAGGCTGGTATAGTGCTTCAGCTTATCCCCTTTGTAAATATCCATAAAATAGGCCCTCTTCCCCACCATAATAAAAGACACCGCTATCCCCTGCAGGATCCGCATGGCATAGATAAGGTAGATATTATTGGTAAAGGCGATCGCAAAGCTCGAAAGGCTGAACGCCAGCAACGCCACCGACCCCAGCCTGAAACGCCCAAAACTGTCCAGCAGACTCCCCACCAGTAGCTGACTGAGACCATAGCTCACCATGAACAGCAGGATAGACAGCTGCACCGCCGCATTGCTCACATGCAGTTCCCCCGCCATCGACGGCAATGAAGGGATATAGATATCCGTCGCAAACCCGGAGATCGGAATAAGCACAAAAGCCAGAATGGTACTAATCCCTTGATGCTCTTCTTTTATGACTCTCATACTCTTCTTATTAAAGGATTTATACATCTAAGTTTATCGATTAATTGGACAAAAAAATTATTCTTCATAGCGGTTCAGGTACTTCACGAAGGTGCTCATCCCCTCCTTATTGATCATATACCGGGCGCAACGACCATCCTTCTCCAGGATTAGCAGGTCCGCCTCGACCAGCTGCTTCAGGTGGTGCGACACCGTGGACTGCGCCAGATCGAACATTTCGACCAGGACAGAACACTGCATCCATCCCTTTTGTTTCATAATAGCCTCCATCATCTGAATGCGGTAAGGGTCGCCCAGGGCCTTCGAAACCTTCTCGATCCGCTTTATGTCGGTATTTAAATTCATGGATGTAGAAATATTGGTGTTTGCGCATGCAATTTATCGATGATTTTCGAAATATTAATGTCTCCCCCCTGACATATCCGCCAGGCTCTCCCGGTCCCAGGGGCACATAAAAAACCAGCCCGTTCACGTATCAACGGGCTGGCGAATCAACGGGCCTCTCATAGGTAAATGCGTTATGGATAACGGGTACGACCACCCCGGAACACGGGGAAAGAATTTCCCGGCTCAAGGCCCCAAACGTCAATAAATAGGTCGAAAATTCCCCAGTGATATTAGATTGGAAATCATACGCGCGGTTATAATGGTTTAGAAAATGATCGTTGCGCGCGCAGGTTGTGGAAAAGGATAAAAAGTTTTCCACAAAATTCATACCATCCTTTTTGCAGCAAAAAAACAAACCCGACCGTAGAAACAGTCGGGTTGCAAAAACCTCTCTATATCTAGAGAAGAAGTTTAACGCTCTTTACTCCACGAAACACCCCCCGCGCCAACCGCCCGGGCCTTCGCCAGGGCGTCGCGCAAACGCTGATCCAGCTTCCGCCGCGTCCCACGCTTACGGACATCCATCCGGACTCCCGTAAGATGCTCCTCACAGATCAGCCGGTTCCCCTCCTCATAAAATCTGACGGTTACAATATGCGGGGTCGCCAGGTTCGATTCAACCACCCAGAAACCACCACTGACCGGACGACTATCACTGCTCTGCGCACACGCCGGCTGGACAAACAAGCTCAATAGCATGACGGCTATGCCTGACAGTATGGATAAATAGTTCATGATTCGATATTTTACACGATGAACAAATAGCTTTAGCCAAATCTACACGACTATCTTGCTGACTTTCAAAATAGTAGAGCAATGCCACCGCCGCGCGTCCCGACTCCGGGCCGAAGGCGACGAACTCCCCGAACCAGGCCCCATCTACCCCCCGGAGACACGTTCATCGACCAAATCGACACTTCCGTCGACCTTCAGCAACATTCGCCCGGACAAAGCGACTCTTTTTAGATAAATTGCTTCCGGGGCATAGAACATCCGCCCACCGAAGCGCATGGAAGAGCACATGTACGCGAAATTCATCAACAAATTATATAGCAACCGGCTGCTGATGCACGTCCTGTTCTGGGTCGCCGTGACCATCTTCTTCTTCTTTGTCTTTCACCATCCGGGAGAAACACCCTGGCGAACCATACGCAATTCCTTTGGTTTTATGCCGGCGCATATGCTGTTCGCCTACTCGCTGAGCTATTTTATCTTCCCGAAGTATGTCCTTAGGCGAAAGATCGCCAGCGCCTGCCTGGGATTATTCGTAGTGTTGACCATCGCCCTGTTTTATATGGTCACGGTCGACGTCTTTTGGCTTAACTATTCCAACCGTACACTAGCCGGAGTGCTCAGACATCCCTTGTTTAACATCTTTTCGCCCAGAAGCATCTTCGCGCTGTTCAGCACCGGATGGATAGCCGCTTCTATCAAGCTGGTCAAACGGTGGTACGAGGAAAAAGAGACCCAGCAGCGACTGGAAAAAGAAAAGCTGATCGTCGAGCTGCAGCTCCTCAAGTCCCAGCTGCACCCGCATTTTCTCTTCAACACCCTCAACAGCCTGTATTCGCTGACACTCGACCGGTCGCAGCAAGCCCCCGAGCTCGTCCTGAAGCTGGCCTCCCTGCTGCGATATATCCTCTACGAATGCAACGAATCCTATATCCTGCTGGATAAGGAGATCGAGAATATCCGCAATTATATGGAGCTTGAACAAAGCCGCTTCTGCGAGCGGCTGGACATCTCTCTCAGCTTCACCGGCGACACGGCAGGCCGTTCGATCGCTCCCCTCCTGCTGCTGCCCTTCATAGAGAACAGCATCAAGCACGGCACCAGCGAACAGCTCGAAAAAAGCTGGATCCACCTCCACCTGCACGTGGAGAACGACCTGCTCACCTTCAAGCTCATCAATAACAGGGACGAAGAGCCGCAGACCGATGCAGAAGGCCTTGGCCTCCGCAACGTGCAAAGAAGACTGCAGCTCCTCTACCCCGGCCTGCACACGTTGAAGCTGACACCCGAAGACGACACATATATGGTCTTCCTCACGATCGCCCTCCCCGAACGGAAAGAAGCGCCCCGTCCGTTAACCCTCTTAAAATCGGCTAGCCATGCAACTCAGGTGTCTTATAGTTGACGACGAACCTCCGGCCATCAAAGTGCTGCTGTCCTATGTGGAGAATGTGGACAACCTGGAAGTGGTTGGCACCTGCTACAGCGCCCTGGAGGCCATGCAGCTATTAAAACAACACTCCGTAGATCTTATCTTTCTGGATATCAAAATGCCCCGGCTGCTGGGTACCGAGCTCATCCGCACCCTCCGCAACCCGCCCAGGGTCATCTTCACCACCGCCCACAAAGACTATGCGCTGGAAGGCTTCGACCTCGACGCAGTCGACTACCTGCTCAAACCGTTCTCGTTCGAGCGCTTCCTCAAAGCCGTCAATAAGCTCGGCGCCAATGCCGCCGAACCCGCGGTCGTAGCCCCCGCCCCTACCTCTTCCACTCCCTTCCTGTATTTCCGTGTCGATCGCAAAATGGTCCGCGTCGGGCTCGACGAGATCGTTTACATCGAAAGTCTCAAAGACTACATCCGCATTGTAAGAACCGCGGAAAAACCTCTGGTGATGAAGAAGTCCATCAGCTCTATCGAAGAAATGCTCCCCGAAAATGGCTTCATCCGGATTCACCGCTCGTTCATCGTCTCTATCGAAAAGGTCACTGCCTATACCCAGCACGATATAGAGATCGGCGGGCAGGAAATACCCATCGGCAAACTCTATCGCCACCAATTGACGAGGCTCGCCCGGTTCACAAATCTTAAAGATTAAACAGGACCCTCAGGGACATGACCCTGCCCGGCAGCCTGTACGAGCTGGCCGTAAATGCATTAGCCGTCAGATAAAGCGCATTATAGGTCTTCACATTCAGAAAATTAGTAACGTCCAGCTGCAAGTCCGCCTTCCATTTCTTGATTCGATACTTCGCCCGGGCATCCGTAAAATAGGCATTCCCCGCCCTTTCCGTAAAATAGTGCTCACCCGACAGCTTGAGCTCCAGGCCGGCCACAGGATTATAGTAGATCTCCGCCTGCTGCAACAGCTGACTGACACGCTCACCAGGAGAACCGACCGCCTGTTTTCCTGTGATGCGATAGCTGAAATTAAGCCGGTCATTTATCTTAGTCGCAGCGCTCAGGGTCAGCGTCGCTGTCGTCCCATGAAAAGGCACAAGTGCACCATTCTGTACTTGTACCGATCGGTTATCCTGCCACTGGCTTTCACAACCGAGCGTCGTCTTCCACCGAAACGAATACTTACTGACAGAGCCGCTCACCATGCCGACATCGGCGTTGTTCGGATATGGCAGCACCACCCGCTGCTGGATGTCATTGGTGACAACGCTCGAAGAGATATTGTTGGCGTTGACATGATTGTAACTTGCATACACGCTAAAGAAGAACAGCGTCAGCGTCTTCCGGTAATTGAACCCCGCCGTCACCAGCTGATTCTGCCGGAGAGTCAGGTCGGCATTATTGGCATACAGCGTCCGGTAGTCCTTCAGAATATAACCCGGATAGACGTCTTCAATACCTCCGGCCTCATTTCGATAGCTGTACTGGAATGTCACATAGTGTTCAATGCCGGTCTGATACTTTAGGCGCAGCTGAGGGTCGAAATAACGCGAGCTCAATTCCTTATTCAGGGCATAGCCGATATCCGAATAGTCCAGCCGCTGCAGCGTGAACGGCAGGACTAAAGCCAGTTTGAGCCGGCGACCCGGGATATCGAGTGCTGCTTCGGCATACAGCCGCCGCCTGCTCCAGTCCAGCCCGTTCACCGAGCTGTCTGACTCCGGGTTGACCTTATTGTCCAACTGCACCACGCTGAGGTCGGAGTTCAGCGCCTGCGACTGAACGCTGATACCAGCCCGTAGGCTTTCCGTTATGATGTTCCCCGGGACCTTCAACGAGATATAGTTATTCGTGAACCACGTAGGAACATCGACAGTCTGAACCAATTGCGCATAGCCAGCGCCATGATTGAACGATCCGGCATTGTAGCCGGGCCCGATCTTTCGGGCCTCCGGCTCGGCCGTGTGGCTGACATACGAATAGCCTTCAATAAGGATATTCGATTGTATCGTGCCGATCCAATCGAGCTCATTGGAAAAGCTGAGCGAATGATCCCTGAGCGCCTGATTCACCAACACCCCATTGGTATTCAGATCAGAATAATTGTACCACCGGCTGTCACCGGCCTGCAGCACCTCATTCAGATAACATTTCCCCTTGTTGAGATTGATGGTCAGCTGTGCGCGCATCTCCGAGGGGTTGAACCGGTTATGCTGGACTTCGCTATATCTCACTGTATCTCCGGGCAGGAAAATGCTGGTGAGCTGACTGTAGTCCTGCTGCTGCCGGTCATGCCAGTACGAGGCATTCATCCTCAGCTGCAGACCGTTGTTCAGGTTGAAAAGGTCGTTGCCACTGACCAGGAAAGCACGGTTGAACAGATATCGTTGCCGCGATAGAGCCGGATCATTTACCGATCCCAGCGAAAGCAAAGTCGCGGGAGGATCATTGCCGATACGCTGCTGCGTGCCCGCGGAATTATGCGACACCAGGTCGCGCTGCAGGTCCTCACCCGTATTATTCGCCTTCAGATAATTGATGGCCTTGTATCCGTTCCTGAACAGCAGCGTGTTGAGGTCAAGATCATACTTACCCGGCAGGCCGGCGCCGACGCTCTCCTGCCCCAGCATTCGCAGCCCTGCGCTCTTTTTAAGGGCCAGGTTGAGCGCCACGGCATCGCTGGTCACCTTGTTCTGCAGCACCTTTATCGGCTGATGGTTGTCGATCACCTGTACCTGGTCAACAATGCCGGGTGGAATGGTATTCGTGGCGATCGTATACTTGTCGTCGAGGAGATTATCCCCGCCGATATATACACCGGAGACGGGCTTGTTGTTATAGGTAATGGTCCCATCCGCTGCGACCGAGATGCCAGGCAGCCGTCGGATCACATCCCCGATGACCCTGTCCTGTGCGCTGGTGAAATCAGCCACATTGTAGCTAAGCGTGTCCCCGCTCGAACGCAGCTTCGGCCGGGGCCGCCGGACGACCACGGACTGCAGCTCGTCAACCGCGACGCCGAGCGTAAGATCGATCGTTGAAGACAGCGAAGACAGAACAGCAGACGTTGTCTTGTACCCCATACACCGCACCTCCAGAAAAAGATTACCGGGATGCTCATCCGCAGGGAGTCGCAAAATATAGGCGCCTCCCGTATCCGTTGTTGTAAAGGCTACGACGGCGTCACCCCGCCTTAAATTCACGCTGGCATATGCCACCGCATGGCCGGTACTGTCCCTGACCCTTCCCCTTATTCATTGCTTCTCCGGCAGTTCAATAGGGTTATTCATCACGGGGCCCGGGCCAAACTTTATATCCATCTTCGGTCCGCGCCCACCAGCCACATCCCCGCCCTGCATCGCTGCCATCGACCGGGAGAAAGCATCCGGGTCCTTCCTCAAGGTTTCCTGAAGTCTGGCAAACTCCTTGTCCGTGATCTTAACACCATTTCCAGGCGCCTGAATGACTGTTGGATCGATCTTCTCGATGCCATCACAACTAAATCGGACATCGTTCTTCGAATCATACGCCTCGACGATCACGCCGGGTAAACCATTCAGCTTCCAGGGCCCCGCATGCAGCGGCAGATCGGGGCAAAACCACACGATATAGTCCCGCCCCCTGAAATGCCCCGTCGCCTTCTGGCAGCGCAGCCCGCCAAAGCTCGCCGTATCAGTGCTGATCTTCCAACTGATGGCAGGCAGAACGTCCGAGATAAGAAAATCGGTCATCGGAAGCCAGTCGACCCGGTCCATTTTCTTTTCTTTCAGATTTTGGTAGTATTCGACGCGGGACCCGAATCCCCGCCGGTCTGTTCGGACAGTGCCATCGGGCTGAGGAGAGGCAACTTCTTCCATCCGCCTGTCGCGGCTCTTGTAAACGCTGGCGTATTTCCCAACCAGCAGGACCATATTCTCCCTGTAAGGGTTGGCCCGGTTGTTCGTATCCCGTACGTGAGAGAATTTGTAGCGTACCTGGATCCGGGCAGTATCCTGTGCCCTGACGCTGGTCGCCGACATTGCAAGCCCCAGGCCCAATAAGATGAAAAATTTCATGGCTGTATAATTTTTCAGCAATGCTAGTCGATGATCGCCACGCCAAAAAACTACCGGGACAAACCGACGCCGACCATCGGCCAAGGGCACCGAATTGTTATCCGGCGACACCAGGGGCTGGATAATCACAAAAATCGCCCGTTCACACCAGTCCCTTCAGCCGAATGACCGCTTATAGTATCTTTGCCAGCATGCGCGGTAAAAAAGCCCGACTTTCCATCGAGATCATCATCCATGCCTTGTTCTGGCTGGGGGCGTACTATGTATTGAAGGCGCTGACGGTCTCGTCATTTCAGATGGTCGTCGTCAACAATGGCGCACGGATGGCTATGAATGGGCAAACGCTATTTCCCTATGCCGGCATCCAGCTCATATGCCTCCTGCTGCTGTTCTACAGCAATATCGGCTGGCTGCTCAAAAAGACGATCAGGATCAAAAGCACGCTTATCGGCGTGACGGTCGTCACAGCCTGGCTGATGCTGCTGTTCACAGTGAATTATGAGATAGTCCGCTTGCTGGTCAGCTCTTCCGCCACCAAACACCGCCTCCCGCTGCCAGGCATGGCCAACCAGCCAATAACCTCATTTTCACCAGGGGACTGGCTGCGCCTGCAACCCCTCACGGTCATCATCTTCCTTTCCGTATTTGGTATCTCCGTGGCCTATTTCTTCATCAGGGAATGGATACGCAACGACCTCCGCCGCAGCCAGGTCGAAGCCAGCCAGCTCAGCACCGAGATCAGATTCCTCCGCTCACAGATCAACCCGCATTTCCTGTTCAATACGCTCAACAACCTGTTCTCGATGGCTCAGAAAAAGGGCAACGACGAGCTGGCCGACGGCATCTCGAAACTGTCCGGCATGATGCGCTATATGATGGATGAGAGCAGCAGCACAGACACCGTCGCCCTCCAAAAAGAGATCGAATACCTGGAAGACTGTATCGCGCTCAGCAAGCTTCGCTACGCCGACAGCGAGGTATCGGTCAGCTTCCGTCATCCCCCCCAGGCAGAGATCGCAAAGGTGCAGGTCGCGCCGATGCTGTTCATTTCTTTCCTCGAGAACGCCTTCAAGCACGGCGTCCTGATCGGCCACAATTCCCATATTATAATGTCCATCACCATCGACTCAAAAAAGCTGATCTTTGCCTGCGAGAATACAGACCATAGCGCCGTTCGCCGGCCAGTCGAAGAAAGAGCCGGCATCGGGCTCGAAAATATCAGACGCCGCCTGCAGCTGCTATATGCCGGGAGGCATCAGCTTAGAACCGGGCCGGAGGACGGAAAATATTGCGTAAACCTTCAAATCGATCTGGCGTGATAACCTGTATAGCCGTTGACGACGAACCGATGGCACTTGACGTGATCGGGCGCTATTGCGAAAAAAGCGACATCGTACAGCTAAAAGCCGTCTACCGCGAACCCGTAAAAGCCATAGAATATCTGAGCCAGGAAAAGGTTGACCTGGTTTTCCTTGATATCAATATGCCCGATCTCAGCGGCATGCAGCTCATACAAACCCTGTCGCCGCGGCCAATGGTCATCTTTACCACCGCCTATAGCCATTACGCCGTGGAAAGCTACACCCTCAACGCCATCGACTATCTGCTGAAGCCGATAACCTTCGAGCGGTTCCTGGCAGCGGTCAACAAAGCGGCAGCGGCATCGACGACCGTCACCGGCCAAACCCACGAAGACCCGGCCATCTTTATCAAAAGCGGCCCGCAAACCTACCAGGTCAAGCTCAAAGACATTCTTTATCTGGAAAAAGACGGCAACTACATTACCGTTCATCTGAAAGACAGGAACATACTCATCCGCGAGAATATGGGCGATATATTCGACCTGGTGCCCGCCACCGACTTTATCCGCGTCCACAAATCCTATGTAGTGGCTGCCCGGCATATCGCCATGATCGAAGTGCACCAGCTGACCATCAACAATGAGAAGATACCCGTCGGCAGCACCTACCGGGAATCGCTGCGCGCCAGGCTCGGCATCAGCTGACCGGACCTATCCACCTCCCCGGCGCGGTCCCTGGCTCCCAACCTCCTTCAACATCTCAATGATCTGTTCATTTCGGATGATCAGCATCCCCACCCTTTCATTGGAAATACCTTCTCTTATCTTATAATTATACCAGGGCACCCCCGCCTCCATCGTGGACTCAAAACAGTTGAAGAAGATATTTTTATTCTGGCTCAGCTGATCCGCTATCTCGACGATATGAGTGGATATCAGGAACAGGCTGTTCCGCACCCGCGAAAGCGCATCGATCACCTCCAGCGAAGCATCCGAAGCATCCTTCACATTCGTCCCCCTGAACAGCTCGTCAAACAGGACGACAAGCCGCTTCTTTTCCTTTATCTTCATGGCCACGTCCTTCACCCGCCGCACTTCATTGTAGAAATGACTGTATCCCTGGCTGATATTATCGGACATGTTAATGGTAGTGATCAGGCCGTTGAATAGCGTCGTCTCCATATACGCCGCAGGCACGGGGAAACCAAGATGCGAAAGATAGACACACAACCCAAACGCCTTCAGGAAAGTGGACTTGCCGGACATATTCGCGCCGCTGATAAAACACAGGTTGCTGTCGTTGTCGATGTTGAAATCGTTGGCGACCGGGCTGGCCAGCAACGGATGAAAAATTCCCCTCAGCTGCAACAAAGGCAGGGGCCGGCGGATATATTCGGGAAATGAAAGCGAATGCTTCTGTGCCGCCTCGGCTACCGCCTGGTAGACATCGAATTCGTAGATGGTATCCAATATCCGCCTCAGCTGCTCTCTGCCCTTCCTCCGAAAATAATGGTCGCATTTGGACATATCCATCGCCGATAGCTCGGCATTGGAGGAAGTGAGTATCTCCCGTATCTTCCTGTCCGGGATCAGTTCGTCGATATTCAACAACATCGCCGCCAGATGATAGGGACAGCCCTTCGCCCTCAGCTCGTCGGCCAGCCGGAAGAAATGCCGGAGGGTACTGACGGTCGTCTGAATGCCGATGGTGACAAGATAGTGATTATTCGTCTGCTTGAACTTATTCCGGAGATTGTATACCAGCGCATCCAGCCGCGTGTCGGGGTACAACGGAATGCTCGCATTCAGATAGTGCTCGATGGTATCCATCTGCTGGCGCCCGATATTGAGGTCGATGCCGTTGTTGTAGAAGAACCGGATGGCGTCCCGGCGCTCCTCCAGCAGCTGGCGGTCATTGGAAGGGGACTTGAACAGCTGCTCCAGCCTGTCCCCGCCACCAACGGTCTTGACATTGTTGAACAGACTGAAGACAAGCCCCTTTCGCCCCTGGTCGAAGAGATCGAGGTCCTTCCAGGTTTGCTTGTCGACCTCGAAAGGGATGGCGGCCTCTTCAACCCTTTCCTCCTCATCCTCCACCACTGACAAAAAATTCAACCCGTCGCCTTTTGCGAATTTCGGCAGAACGCTTCCACTGAAGGTCCCGCGCGGTACATAGCTGAACTGTTCCAATTGTTCTGGTTTTAGTATAGGAATAGTCTTACCCTGATTGATCAGCAATAGCTTGTCGCTGATACCAATGATCTTCCGGTATACATGGTCGGTCACGATAAACCCCTTTTCCCTCCGGTATTCATTGATAAGGTCCGTGACCCTGTCCTGGTAGATCGGCTCGATGCCGGAAAAAGGCTCGTCCAGCAGGACGAACTTTACGTTGAGATTCACCAGCAATAATATCTCGAGATAACGCAGCTCTCCCCCGGACAGCTCCCGGATGCGTTTCTTCAGATGAGGCTTGACCCTCGGATCGGCCACAATCTTCTTCCGGCTTTCCGCATCCACATAGAGGCCAATGATCTTTCCTATCGGAACATTCGTGGGAAGAAAGCCGTCCTGGGGCAGATAGGCGATCCATTTCCCCTGCAGATGGGGAGGATGTATGACCTGCCCGTCAATACGGATGCTCCGGTCCTCGGACGGCAGGGTTCCGAAGATCAGCTGCAATAACGTCGATTTACCGGCGCCATTTCTTCCCAATACGCCCACTACCTCTCCGCTCTGGCACCTCAGATAGACGTCGGACAGTATCTTCCGCCCGCCTAATGTTGCGATAATGCTATCCGCTTCCAGTACATGAGTGTTCATCGGATAATGCTTTTGATAGTTGCGATCAAAAAAGCCAGCAGTCCGTCCAATAGCCAGGAATAAGCGATCAGACCTACCCGGGAAAACCCCCTGTTATAATAGAAATAATACTCATGTTTGCGCCTCTTTTCAAAGAGGTATGACGCAAGGAAGTATCCTCCTGTTACAAGGGACACAATAAAGGACGTAAAGAAATTCAGACCTGTTGCATATCCAACCAGGGCGGCCAAAAAAGAATAGGGAATATTGATACGCTGGATATCGAGGTGGTAATTGAGAAGAAGGGGGAATTTTCCGGCATTCATGAGAATAAAGGTTGCACCTAAACTAGACAAAATTGTTTAGGCCCTAATTCTCAAATAGTTAAATAAAATAAAAAAAGGGCGTCAGGCGCCCGTTATCTTCCGGAAGGTCAGATTCACCCGCGGCCGGCTCACTTTCTTCGTCTTCGGAAGGGCATGCAGCCAAAACCGCTGACATTCCGCCCGCATGACCAGCAGGCTCCCGGGCTCCAGCAGAACCTCCACCAGCTGCCCCGTAGTCTTATGCTTGAACTGAAATTTTCGCTCCGCCCCAAAGCTGACCGACGCGATCGCCCCATCCCGCTCCAGCTCTTTCTCGTCATCGCTATGCCAGGACACGCCCTCCTCTCCATTATGATAAAGGTTCAGCAGACAGGAATTATACTGCGCCCCCGACTCCCGTTCGACCCTGGCCTTCAGCACCCGGAGATCATCCGTCCACTCCAGCGCCTGCCTGGTTACCCCGGAATACGTATATCCATAGCTGTGGTCTCCATACCAGGCCACCATCCTTTTCGTCAGTATCCTTTTGCCAAAAATGACTACTTCGTCCTGCTTCCATTCGACGTCCCGCAACAGCCGTTCAAGATAAGCCGCAGCCTCCGTCGCCCCAAACACCCTCCCGTAATAGTCCGCTATCCCGTCGTGAGGTAAGACATTCATCACTCTCTCTGTATTGAAAAGGTCCATATCATAAAGATACGCCTATTCCGTCCTCAGACTCTTCACGGGATTGGCCAGCGCCGCCCTGATCGTCTGAACGCTGATGGTCACCAGCGCGATCAGCAGGGTCGCAACACCGGCTAGCGGAAATATCCACCAGCCGATGGAGATACGATAGGTGAAATTATCCAGCCATTTATTGAGGAAGAACCATGCGATCGGCGTGGCCACCACAAAGGCCAGTACGACCAGCCGCAGGAAATCGGCCGATAAAAGACCCGTGATCTGGGCGATGGTTGCTCCCAGCACTTTCCGAACGCCGATCTCCTTCCGCCGCTGCTCCATGACGAGCGATACGATGGCGAACAGTCCCAGACAGGACAACAGGATAGCGATAAAGGCCGCTGAACCAAATATGGACGAAAGCCGCTGCTCCCGGTCATACCAGCGGCGCGTATTCTCTGTCAAATAGCTCGGACGGGTGGCATTGTCCGGCTCCAGCGCCTTGTACGCCGAGCTCACCAGGTCCATCGCCTTCACCGGATTGTCGGTCCTCACCTTTACCAGGACGTAGTTCAATGCCTCCCCCTTCCTGATCTGCAGGGTCAATGGCTCCGGCTTCTGCCGCACCGAATACATGCGGATATCCGGGATCACCCCGACGATAGTCCACTTTGGCTTGGCGCTGTCAGAATAGAAGGAGAGGCCTGTTGCGTCCTTGACCCCAAACTGCCGGGCCATGCTCTCGGTGACCACCACCGTATTCGCCGAAGCCGCCGTATCTGACGGGTATTCCCTGCTGAAATCGCGACCGGCTACCGGCCTGATGCCCATGGTCTTTAAAAAATCATAGTCGACCGTCACCACATCGGTCTCTATCTGCCGGCTACGCCAGTCAAAGCCTATCGAATGCTCGCTCTGGCTGTTGTCCTGTCCAATGCCCACGTTGACCGAGGCGCCGGTCATAGCGATCACCTGCGGCTGCGACTGCAGCCTTGCACGCATTTCGCCAAGCAGCCGCACCGTATTCTCAGGACGACGCACCGGGATGCTGATGATGGACTCCTGCTCAAAGCCAAGCGAAGCCGTTCGCATATGCTCGAACTGACCAAAGATGACGATCGTCCCGACGATCAGCAGGCTCGCCATCAGGAACTGGAAAGTAATAAGCCCGTTCCGCAGCCAGGACTGGCGGCTGATCGCCACCCTGCCCTTGAGTATCTCCACGACCTGGAACCGGGACACCAGCCAGGCCGGATAGCCACCGGCCATCAACGACACCAGCAACACCCCCGCCAGCGTCACCACTCCTACCGAAGGCAGCAACAGCGCCTTCAGCGATAGTTTCTCCGTGAACAGACTATTGAACGGTTCCAGCACGACCAGCGTCACCACCAGCGCAGCACCAATGGCGATGAGGCAAAGCAAGAGACTTTCCGTCCACAGCTGGAAAAAGATATGTTTCCTCCCCGCGCCAATGGTCTTGCGCACCCCTACCTCCCGGGCCCGTGTAAACGCCCGCGCAACGTTCAGGTTAATAAAATTGAAACAGGCGATCACTACCACCACGATGGCGATGAGGATCAATATATACAGATAGGGTTTGCTTACGGTATTCCCCGTACCCAGCTCAACGTCGAAATGCACATCCCCAAATGGCAGCAGCCTGTAGGAGCCATAATCTCCATTGGCATCGCGCCGGTATCCCTGGCTCTTGAGCTGATCGTCATTAAAAAGATGATGGGCCTTCGTCATCTGCCGCAGCCCCTTCTCCAGCTGCTGCTGCGTAACCCCGGAAGCAGCCTGCACATAAATGGGGTGATGCTGTGCGTCCCATACATTCTTCAGCTCGGGGTAATTGCTGTTCAGCTCTATACGCGCGAGTATGCTATACCGTATCGAGGAATTATCCGGCGCCTCGGCCGTTACAGCCGAGACCATCAGGTCCTTCCATTCCCCGCCGATCTTTACCCCTACCATCTTGCCGATCGGGAACTCGCTCCCAAAAAGCGCTTTCGCCATAGATTCGCTGATCACCACCTTCCCCGGATCTCCCAGTGGCGCCACCTTGTCTCCCATCAGCACAGGAAAGGAGAACATCGAAAAGAAATCATTATCCACCAGGTTAATACCCTTGTCGATCTCCTTGCTTCGGTAACGGATACCCGCGCCGCCATTCATGATCGAGCTCACCTTCGCCACCCCTGGCACCTCTGCCTTTATCGCCGGCCCCATCGGATAGCTCATATCACCTGCCTTCTCGTCCCCCTCCGCCTTATAGCTGACCTCATATACTTTATACAGCCTGTCCCTGTTCTGCTGAAAGTCATCATACGAAAACTCCCGGTAAACAGTCAAAAACAACAATATGCAACAGGTAAACGCCACCGTCAGTCCAAGAATATTGACCGACGCATTGAGCTTGTTCTTCTTCAGATTCCGCCAGGCGGTGAGAAAATAGTTACGTATCATTTGGTTATATCCTCCGGCCCCCAATCCTACAAACAAGCGCCCACAATTCCAACAAATTCGTAACCAATATTTTACAATCAACCATCTGGCCTGGTACTGTCCGGTTTTGACACACCCGCTGTCCCGAATCAATGCGCCTCCACCTCTACCTTCACCGCCGGAGCCGCCGCACCCTGCGCCGCAGCCTTCTTCTTCCGGATAGTCGTCAACACCAGCGGGATACAGCAGGCATTCAACAACGCGAGCAGGAGGAACGCATCCATATAGCTCATCAAAAAGGTCTGCCGCACCACCGTAGCCTCCAGCGCCGCAAGCGCCCGCCGGCCGGCATCATAGACGGTTGAACCCGTCGAAACAAAACGGGCCGTCGCCAGCCTCAGCCGGTCCTGCGTCGGCAGATCACTGGCAGTAATATGTGCCACCAGCGAATTCCGGTTGTTGGCGGCGCGGTGCGCGATATAGGTGTTGATCAGCGCAATGCCAAAAGAGCCACCCATCTGCCGCATCATGTTGTTCAACGCTGCACCCTGCGGGATATCACGCGGCTGCAGCTCGCTAACGGCCAGCGCCGTCAACGGCACGATCAGCAGCGCAGCGCCAAGCGCACGGAAGACCAGCGGCAACGCAAAATCGACAGACCCCGAGCTCAGATTGGATTCCGACATCCAGAAGTTAAAGATCGCAGTCAGACCAAACCCAAGGATCACCAGCCACCGCGGCCTCACCCCCCGCTGCATCATCTTCCCCAGGAAAGGCGAGATCGCTGCCCCCATCAATACCCCTGGCATGATCATCAACCCCGTCTGAAAGGCAGAATACCCAAGGGTCCGCTGGGCAAATAACGGGAACACATAGATGGCGCTGAACAGTCCAAAGCCCAATATAAAGGTCAGCACCGCTGAAACAGAAAGCGTCGCGCTCTTCAATACTTTTAAATTCACAACGGGATACTTCACCTGCAGCTCCCACCAGACAAAAACGGTCAGGCAGACGGCCGACAACGCCGACAACACGATGATATATTTGGCAGAGAACCAGTCATCGGTCTCCCCCCGCTCGAGCACCACCTGCAGCGAACCCACGCCGATGCTCAGCAGCCCGATCCCCAGCCAGTCGATCGGCTTCCCATCACGCGACGGACTCGAAGGCCGCAGATACCTTATACATAGCAGGGTCGCGAGCAACCCGATCGGGATATTGACAAAGAAGATCCAGGGCCAGGATGCATTGTCGACGATATAGCCGCCCATAACGGGCCCTATCGACGGACCGATGATGACCCCCAACGCAAATATCCCGCTGGCCAGCGCCCGGTCCTTAGGCGGGAAGGTCTCGAAAAGAATGGCCTGAGAGGTAGACAGCAAGGCCCCGCCACCAAGCCCCTGCAGGAAGCGGAACGCAACCAGCTCCCAGAGACTCGAAGAAAAGCCACACATGGCGGATGCGACGGTAAACAGAATGATAGACCCGATATAGTATTGCTTCCGGCCGATCTTCTCAGCCAGAAAGCTCGTCATCGGGATGACGATCACATTCGCAATAGCATAAGAGGTAATAACCCAGGCCGTATCCTCCAGCGAAGCCGCCAGATTGCCGCTCATCGTATTGATCGACACGTTCACGATGGTAGTATCGATCAGCTCAATTATAGCCGAAATAATAACAGTGAATGTAATGATCCACTTTCTAAAGCCAGTCTCCATAAATAATTCCAGTTTGTTGCAGGCAAGCCGATCGATTCAACCCCGACGGGAATCCTAATATCCATTCGATCACAAAGGAAAAAATTTAATTGGAGCATTAATTGTCCATAATGTCAAAAAAAATGTCGGATCAGCCAGAAACCCTGACCCTGGCTCCCTAACTCCTCATCAGCTGATATTTCTTGGGCTTCACATGGTAAGCGCGCTCGAACAGCCGTGAGAAATGCCCGATATTGGTAAACCCAAGCTCATACCCCACTTCCTTCACCGTGCGCCCGCTCTCCGCCAGCAGCTGCCTCGCCTTCTCCAGCCGCGCATTCTGAAAGTACTGGTAGACACTGACCCCGAATATCTCCCGGAAAGACTGCTTCAGCTGTGACTCGCTCATCAGTATGCTGCGGGCCAGGCTGGCGATGGTCGGCGGAGCGGAAAGGTCCTGCACCAGCAGCTGACGGGCCTTGAAGACCCGTGCCACGTCCACAGAATTGCTGCTCTTATACGGCGCCGCAGTACGCTTGTTCAGCTGCTCCAGCAACAGGTACACCAGCTGCTGCACCCGCACCTGGTAAAAAAGACGCTGCAGGGTCTTCGCCGCCGGTGGCATCCGCAGCTCCCAGATCAACGCCCGCATCTCCGGCGAGAGCCGCTCGTGGATAAAGAAGGAATCGTCCTGCTGCAAAAGACCATCGAGATAGACCTCCTGGTCATCTCCCAGCATACCCGCAAGCCTTCTCCTGTCGATCCGCGTACAGACCACATTGCGCTGCGTATGCGCCGGGAATTCCAGCACCGCATTGATCGGCTGCGCATAGATATTCACCCCCTGGTCATAGTCTACTTCCATCCCCTGTATATAGGCCGTCTCCGGGACCTCCAGGTAATAAAAGACGATATGAACACTTTCATACGCTTCGTCCGTCACCTCCTTGATCACCTGCAGCGGAACGTCCAAACGGTACGATTGAATATTAGCATGAAAACCCTCGGCGATATCGACCGAGACCAGGCTGCCCTCCCCGATAGACGACGGAACCTTCACGTTCCGGTAACCCTCCTTGTATCCAAGGGTCTCCTCGAACGCAGTCAGCGCGGGGTCCGAATGACCCGTCTTCAACTTATAGCGGATGTTCATAAGGTCTCAATAACAAAAATTTCGGAATATCGTTTAAACTTGTATTTTTACTTCGATTCCAGGGATACTTCCTTCAACCGGCGGAGAAAACGGGCTCCATACGGTCAGAGTATCCGGGGCTGCCCCCTGCGGAATACCTCAACCACCCGTTTGCAGAAGATCCACTTAACACATTTTCCTGTAACGGCAATTAATAGGAGTCCCTGGAAGGGACTCGTCCGAAGGACAATCATTAGCGCTTTGCTGGAAATGCGCTAATTTTTGTTGAAGCGTATTTCCAGCAATAAAACGAATGAACACAGACGTGATCTGAGTCACATGCGCCCGTGTTTGCGTTCGTTTTTATCATAAAAGCTACCGGGGATTGTGTCTACTTTCCCTGGTTTTTTTTATCCGGGCATAGTCCTTTTTCATGAATTTTCCGTCTATATAAGTGAAGAACCCAAAATTGCCACGTACAAGGTCCCGTTTCCTTGCTACTCGCGCACTTTTCTCTCGATCCTCCTGTCCGGTATGAACCATATCGCCGCCACTATTACATAGAGGCCGACGGATATCCATGCGTTGACAAACGCCAGACCTATCGCTGCGGCATAGGCCAGCACGGAATATTTTGCCTTCCAGTCCCTGCCCAGCGCCTCCGCCAGCGCGGAATCCCGGCCCCCTTCCCTGATCAGCTGCCGGCAAAGGATATCATACGCCAGACCGGCCATGATCAGCACCCCGCCATAAAGGATGACAGGCCATCTTGTAAAACTGTTCTCGCCCATCCACGCCGTCGCAAACGGTACCAGCGAGAGCCAGAACAGCAAATTCAGATTGGCCCACAGGACCGCCCCGTTCACCCGCTCGACAGCATATATCATATGATGGTGGTTGTTCCAGTAGATACCCACATAGGCAAAGCTGAGCACATAGGAGAAGAACACCGGCAGCATCGGCGCCAGGTCGCGGATATGATCGCTGTGCGGAATATGCAGCTCCAGGACCATGATCGTAATGATGATGGCAAAAACGCCGTCGCTGAACGCCTCCAGTCTTCCTTTTTTCATGCGGCTAATATACGAATAAAGCCCGCCGAAGCGGGCCCTATTACTGAATCAACTACCACTCGGGACAAACCCGGCGGTCAGAAAACACTATCTGGGTCAAGACCCCAGGTCACACGAACTATTTTCCCTCCGGCAACAATTCGAACCGGATAAAATTATCTCCCGTCAGCCAGGACTGTGCCGCCGCACGCAGACCCTGCGCCGTTATCTTCTCCAGGTTGGCCGGCACATCCAGCACCTGACGCACATCCTCTCCATTCTGATATTGTCCCAGCAAATAGCTGAACCAAAAACTGTTCTGACGGTACAACGGCTCCAGCTCTTTGCTATAAGCTGCCTTGAACTTCTGCACATCCTCTTCCTCCGGCCCCTTTTCCCGCAAGGCCGCCATCTCCTTCTGCACACCGGCGATAAGCCCATCGACATTGGCCGGCGCACAGCCAAAGGACACGACAAAAGCATACCGGCTACGCGGGTTCTTGTTATAGGAGACCCTCACGCCGGGACTATACACTTCCCCTTCCTCTTCCCGCAGATGCTGCAGCACCTTGATCTGCAGAATATCGCTCAACGCCTTCAGCTCAAGATTCGCCAGCGGGCTGTAAGGATAGTCCCCGCTGATGACCAGCCGGACCGTAGCCTTGTTCTCCGTGCCCATGAGAACTTTCTTCGTCAGCTGACCCGCCGGAATATGGATGCCCAGGTCCCGCGCGACTTCGTTACGATGCAGCGAAGGCAGTCCGCCCAGGTACTGCTCCAGCAGCGACACAATGCTGTCCACCGCAAAGCTGCCCACGAATACAAACGTAAATCCGGAAGCATCGGCGAACCGCTGCTTGTAAATCGCGAACACCTTGTCCAGCGTCACCCGTCCCAGATGTTCAAGCGAAGGCGGCGAAGCGCGATAAGCATATTCTCCCAGCACATAGCCCATCGTATCGGCAAAAACGTTATTAGGCTCCGCATTCCTGCCCAATATCGCATCCCTGCTGCGGCTGATGATATTGCTGAATACCAGGGTATCCTTCCGGGGCTGCGTAAATCGAAGGTATAGCAGCTGCAGCGCAGTCTCCAGGTCGGCTGGGGTGGTCACGCCTCCGATGTCCTGCGTCCGCTGAGAGATAAGCGCATTGATACGTGCGACTTTCCCGTTCAGCAGATTGTTTAGCTGCACCGCATTAAAGTTCCCGGCCCCAAACTGTCCCACCAGCATCGCCGCATCGGCAGCTGCGTCATAGTCTGAGTCATTGTATAGCGAAGTCCCCCCGGCGGCAGTACCCTGGAAAAGGATCTCGTCATTCTTAAAATCGGTGGGCTTCAGCACAACCTTCACCCCGTTGCTCAACGTCAGCAGGGTCAATCCCAGCTCAGGCACGGACTGCCGTTCCGCCACCTTTCCGGGAGCGGGCTTCACCGGCAACAGCGACGACGAAGAAACCTCATCAACCCAGGGCTTCAGGTCCGGCATCGGCGCCTTCATCCATCCGCCCACAGCAGCAGAATCAGGCAACACCCCCTTCTCCGCATCCGGCGCCAGCAAGATCACATCCCTGTCAGCGGACGAAAGATATTCACGCAATACCGCCGCGACGTCAGCAAGGGTAATCGCCCCGATATGCGCGCGCGTAAAATCCGCCTCCCAGACAATACCCGGCGCTGCATCCCCATGGAGGAACAGCTGCTGATATTCTTTTACCCACTGCACCGAAGGCGTCTTGTCCTTTTCTGTTACCGCCCTGTCCATCGACCGCAGATAATCTTGCCTGACCCTGTCCAGCTCGGCCTGCGTAAATCCATACCGCCGCACCTTCTCCAGGTAGGACCAGCCCTGCCCGAACGCCTGCTCCAGCCGCCCCTTCTTCGCCTCCACAGAGAAAGCGAATGCGTCGACATTGTTCAGCACTCCCGATATCCGCGCCTGCACAGAACCATAGGCTGGATCAGTTTGTCGATAAGTCTCCGCAGCCAGCCGGGCCTGCAACAGCTGGTTCAGCAGATTCCTCCGCAACAGCCCCAGATAGTCCGAAGACGTGACCACTACCGGCGCCGGACGCTTCCAATAAATATCAAGACTCGTCGACCCATTCTCTTTATCCGTTGCAGCAAGGAACTGAGCCTTCCCGGTCAGCGGAACGGTATACTTTGTCCTCGGGCGTTCCGGCTCAGGATTTCGAAGTGTCCCGAATCTCAGCCGTACCATCTTTTCCATTGTATTCACATCAATGTCCCCGACGACGATCAGCGCCTGCAGATCAGGCCGATACCAGTCGTGATAAAATCGCCGGATAACAGCCGGGCGAAAATGCATCAGCACGCTGTCCACGCCAATGGGCAACCGCTGCGAATAGCGGGAGTGGTTCAGCAGCACCGGAAAATACTTCCTCGCCAGCCGGTCGCCGGCGCCCTTCCCTAACCGCTCTTCCTCCAGCACAACCCCTCGCTCCTTCCCGATCTCCACGGAATCCAGCAACGCCTCCTGCGCCCAGTCCCGCATGATCTGCAGCCCGGACCGCACCAGCCCTGAGTCTTCCGTCGGCAGCGGCAGCTGATAGACGGTCTCGTCAAAAGATGTATAGGCGTTCAGGTCCGCGCCAAAACGGACACCGGCCTTCTGTAAATAATTGACCAGCTCGTTCTTGGGAAAATGCCGTGTCCCATTGAAGTTCATATGCTCCATAAAATGCGCCAGGCCCCGCTGGTCCGCATCTTCCAATACTGATCCCACCTTATTGACAAGATACATCTCTACCCGATGCCTGGGCTCTTCATTGTGCCGGATATAATAGGTAAACCCATTGGCCAGCTTCCCGGTGCGCACATCCCTGTCCAAAGGGATAGGCTGGGCGCGAACGCCCAGCCCGGTGAACAATGCCATTGTAAAAATCACTATGCCGATCGATCGTTTCATTCCTGTTCTTATTTTTTAAATAGTTCAGCCAGCTTCGCCTGAAGGGCGTCTCCCCTGAGATTCTTTGCAATGATGACGCCATTGGGATCGATCAGGAAGTTCTGCGGGATCGACGCCACGCCATAGGCCTTCGCCGCCTCGTTCTCCCACCCTTTCAGATCGGATATCTGTGTCCAGACCAGTCCGTCGTGATTAATCGCAGCGATCCATTTGTCTTTCATCGAAGCCCCGTCCAAAGAGACGCCCAGCACCGTAAAGCCTTTGTCCCTGTATTCGTTGTAGGCTTTTACCACATTGGGGTTCTCTGCCCGGCAGGGACCGCACCAGCTGGCCCAGAAATCGAGCAGGACGTACTTCCCCCGGAAGGATGACAATGAAACAGACTTGCCTTCAGGCGTCAACTGGGTGATCTCGGCTGCCGCAGTACCCACCGCGGTCTTCGCCTCCTTCTCCGCCTTGGCCGCGGCTTCGGCCCTCTTCTTCTCATTGGCCGCAGCAACCATGTCTTTGGCGACCGGCCGTGATTCCACGGGCATCAGATCGATCAGGCTGTCGATGGTCTCAGTATGGACCCATGACGAACCGGACAGCATCTCCATAATGACCAGCCCCGCCGGGGTCGAAGGATTGTGCCGGAGATAGTCCGTCAGCTGGTCGGTCATCGGGATGAACATATTGGAGATACGGATCCTGACATTGAATTGCACTTGTTTATCCGTCTTGAAAGCATCGGTAGCCATCACGGCTTTCAGACTGTCCGCTACCCGCTGCGTTTCCTTCATCGCGTCTTTATAATCTTTCTGCGCTACCGCTCCCGGGCCGTCAACGACAAACTTATCCAGCTCGCCCGTGGCCACAAACTCCGTCTTACCCTTGCCGAGGATGAAATCCGCCCGCTCAGCATAGGGCACAAGCATCGATGCCTTCCAGTCCATCGGCTTCGTCACCAGCCTCACCTGCATGGCAAAGTCTACACTCCCTGAAAAATGAAAGGCATTGTCCTTTACCACCGCGCTGTCCATAGTCTTCACTCCATGAACATCATCATAAACGAGATACACGACGGAAGGGACGGAGGACATGTCTTTAAAATGGCCTTCTAAGGTAAAATCATGGGCGCTTGCTGCCCGGATACCGGCAGTAAATGCCAGCAGCATCAATAATCTTTGCATACAACAATGTTTAATTTGGTGTGGAAGAATTAATTATATCCCGGATTCTGTGAGAGGTTGGGATCAAGCGCGATCTCGATCGCCGGCAGTGGCAACAGCTGTTTGCTGGTGTTCCAGGCGCCCCCACCCTTTAACGGAGTGACTACGTTCATAACCGCATCGATAGTCCCCGTTCGCCTGAGGTCGAACCACCGATGCCCGAACTCCGTGAACAGCTCCAGCTGTCGCTCTTTAAGAACCGCCGCAATAAGCCCGTTCTGATCGCTGGCCGTCGTCGCCGGCAAACCCGCCCTCGAACGCACGGCATTGAGATCGGCAGCCGCGTCAATTAATTTGTTCTGCATCGCCCTCGCCTCGGCGCGTATCAGATATTGTTCCGCCAGCCGCAGCACGACGACGTTCTCGGAATTGGGCGCTGTCAGCGAATAGACCTTGTATTTGAAAGCATAGTAGTAAGTGGCAGCCGGCACAGTAGCCGTCGCCGTAGTGGTAAAATGCCCTACCCAGTTCGCCCAGCGTTTGTCGTTGACCGTATCGAAGGCGCCGGTCAGCCAGCTCGTCAGCGGGAACAGCGTCCCCAAAGCAGGAGCCTGCGTAAGCACCAGGAAACCAGCATCCGCGTTATTGGCCGGATAGGTCGAGACCTGCTGCCACTGCCAGATGATCTCCCTGCTCGTCTTTATGAACGCGTTGTTCAGCACAGGCTCCAGCACATACAACGACTTACCGATGACATCGCTGGCCGCCGCCTCTGCATCCGGATAATCCTTCATGTAAAGATAGACCCGCGCCAGCAGCGCGGACGCCGCCTGCCTGTTGGGACGTACCCGGTCCGGTGATGCCATTGCCTGGGCCGACGCATTGTTATATACCCCATCCGGCAACAACCCCTGCGCATCTTTCAGGTCCTGAACGACCTGCTTGTAGACATCCGCCTGGTGCGCTCTCGCCAGCTGGCCATTGACCTGGAAATCCGCGGTCAGCGGCATAGGCACATCTCCATACATATTCACCAGGTAGAAATAAACTAGCGCCCTCGTAAACTTAACCTCCCCGATCGACTGGCTACGGATCGCCGGCGTCAGCGAGGACCCGCCCGAACCCGATATTCCGTCGAGAATGGTATTGCAGACATTCAGGGTCGAATACGCATTGGGCCATAAATAATACTGATTGCTGACCAGCGCGTTCGTATAGAACTGCGCCGGCACGGCCGAAAAATTGCCGGAAGCAAAATTGCTCAGCTCGTCAGCGGCCAGCCCCATAGTGATCGGAATGCCGCTGAGCCCGTTCAGCAAGCCCCCAACTTTGACTTCCATACCCGCAACCGCGGACTCCAGGTTGCCATCCGATGAAAAGATATTCGCACCGTTGAGCGTCACCGGGGAAGGATCGATATCAAGCGTCTTCTTGCAGCCAAAAGCAGCACAGGCCAAAACCAGGATCAAAATATTTTTAAGATTCATACTTTTCAGGTTTAAAAAGTGACTTGTAATCCGCCAGTGATCGTCCTGACCAGCGGCAGGTGATACAGTGATTGCGTTTCCGGATCGAAACCGCCATAGGAAGTGATCGTCAGCAGATTCTCACCCAGGACATACACCTGCAGATTTTGCACGTGCAGCTTCTTCGTGACCGTATTGCCGAAGGTATACCGCAATGACGCATTCTGCAGCCGACCATAGGTCGCGTCCGACCAACCCGCCGTACTGTTGCCCAGATAGAGGTATGGAGTAAAGCTCAGGAAACTTGCCGAATACCGCTGTACATCGGTGACGTCACCAGGCTTCTGCCAGCGCGACAGCGTCGCGGTCGTGACGTTCGAAGCAAAGCCCGGCGGCGCCACGTAGCTGGCCTGTGTCAATGCGCTCCGCCCGATCTGCCGGACAACGCGGAAGAGCACGTCGAGCGAAAAACCTTTGTAGGTAAAGGTATTGGCGATCGAACCAAACCACTTTGGATTCGGATCCTCCAGCACAACATTGTCCTGCGGCTGGTTGAGATTGGGATTGATATGACCCGTCGCGTCGTAGTATTGGTAGAGCCCCGTAGTCGGATTGACTCCCGCAGATTTTAACAGCCGGAGCACACCCACCGGGTAACCGACCGCAAGATTGGCGGCGATCTGCGCAGCAGGCGAGCTGGGTGGGAAACGCAGCACCTGGTTCCGCATCTTGGTGAACAGGACGGTCGTCGTCCACGAGAAATCCTTCAACTGCAGGTTTACCGTCGTCAGGGTCAGGTCAAAACCCCTGTTCTGCACCAGTCCCGGAAGGTTCCGCTCCACCTGGTTGAAACCCGTGATCCAGGACTGCGCATAGCCGGACAGCAGATTGCTGTTGCGATTGCGGAAATAGTTGCCGGTCAGGCTGATGCGGTCATGCAGAAAATGCAGGTCCAGCGCCACCTCGATCTTGCGCGTCGTCTCCCAGCTGATCACAGGATTGGGAATATTAGTGGGTGTCACTGCCGGCACATTCTGATACGAGGTACCAGTGGAATTAAAATTGGCGAGATAATAGCTCGTTCCGATCTGGTCATTCCCCGTGACGCCATAGCTGGCTCTTAGCTTCCCGTAGTTGAACCAGGGGAGGCCCTTCATCAGCCGCTCTTCCGTAAATATCCATCCCGCTCCCACTGCTCCAAAGAAATGAAAACGGTTGTCCGGACCAAATTTCGTAGACCCGTCATTACGCCCCGTCAGATTCAGCAGATATTTATTGTCCCAGATATAGTTGACACGTCCAAACACACCCGTAAACTTATAGACCGTCAGGCTATAAGACTGGCCCTGCAGCGGCTTTATCGAAGTACCCGCCGTCGGACTGCTCACCAGCGCGTCGCTTGTATACCCCGTCGCCGTCAGCGGCAATTGGTCCTCGGTCTGCTTCTGGACGCTATAGCCCACGGTAGCCGTCAGACGGCCCTTGGAAATATCCCTCGTGTAAGTAGCCTGTGGCTCGACACTCCAGTAAGTATTGTTATCCGTCGTGAAGTTCGCGGAACCCGTCGTTATTCCCAGAGCAGGTGGATTACCGGAAATGGGGAATCCATTGAATTCGTTCATCTGCTGTTTGTTGTATCCCACCGTAGCCTTAAGCTCGAGGCCAGGCAGAGGTCGGTAGCTGATCACAGCGCTGGATAGTACGTTGTTGACCGAAGTCCTGTTGAGATGACGTGCATTGATTGCCGGATTGCCGTTGAAGGTGTTGTTCTGGAAATTCAGCGAACCATCGGAGTTGAACAGCTTTGGCGCGTCCGGCGCGAGGGTTATTATATTCGCGAACTGGTCCCCGGGGGGAATATCGCTGACATCGTAAGTGTACCCACCCGTAAGGCTGACCGAAAACTTTCCATCCTGGCTCGTCGTACCTGCGCTGAAGTGCAGAGAGGCGGTCTGGTCGGAGCCCCCGAAGAGCTTCTCGAGATTGTTCTGCCTCCGGTAATTGCCGCTCAGTAAAAAAGTACTGTTTGGCCCTCCACCCGATACACTCACCTGCGCATTGGTGGTCTGACCATTACCCAGCAGCTCTTTCGCCCAGTTGGTATTCCGCGTAGTATCCCATACTCCATTGATATCATAGTCCAGGATCGTCACCGGCAGGCCGTCATTCTTCTTGGCCTCATGCCGCATCTGCAGGTACTGCTGCGTATTCAGCATATGCGGCAGATATGGCACCTGGCTGATCCCGGTGAATGCATTCAGCGTAACGCGAGTCGCACCCGACCTTCCCTTCTTCGTGGTGATCAGCATCACGCCATTGGCTCCCCTGCTGCCGTAAATGGCAGTAGCGTCGGCATCCTTGAGGATATCGACACTCTCGATATCCAGCGGATTGATAAAGTTCAGCGGATTCTGACCATAAAGGCCGCCATGAGCGATGTTGGAATTCTGCGTAAGATATTCATCCATGGTATACGGCACCCCGTCTACGATATACAACGGATTGGAACCCGTGTTCAGTCCGTTCTGCCCGCGGATAGTGACGCTCACGGGACTCCCCGGTACGCCGGAGGTTTGCGTGATCATGACACCCGGAACCTTCGCCTGCAACGCCGTCAGCACATTAGCCACCGGATAGTTCTCGATCTCTTTCGAACTGACCGTCGTCTGCTCCCCCGTATTGAAGCGCCTCGTGGTCGTACCATAGGCGATCACCTGGGTGGCATCCAGCTCGGTGATGTCCAGGTCGAGGGATATATTGATTATTGCAGCGCCATTGACCTTCACTTCCCTGCGACGATAGCCGACCGATGTAAAGATCAGCGTGCGATGATTGGGCGCGAGAAAAATATACTCCCCACCGGCGTTGGTGGTCATGGCTCGGTTATAATCTTTTAGCGTAATGGTCACACCAGCAAGCGCATTCCCCTTCTGATCCGTCACCTTCCCCCTGATCAGGACCAGCGAGTCCTTCTGCGGACCAAGCACCGCCGTCGAGTCGGGCACCCTGCCTACGATAAAAACCGGCTTGTCCTCGTCGACGAGGATCGTCCCATTCTCGATTCGGAACGTCAGGGAAGTATTCTTAAAGCAGTTGTCCAGCGCTTCCTTTAGCGGAACGTCGCTCACATCTACGCTCACCGATCCCACACGGCGCACCAGCTCGGCATCGACAAAGAAATCGTAGCCCGTCTGTCTGCGGATCTCTTTAAATATTTTGCTGAGCGACACATTCTTCTCGTGCAGCGTCACCTTCTGTGCCTCCCCGGCGCTCACCTGCAGGACCCCAATGACGATCAGCAGCGCAGTCAATTTCATAATTCGCTGAATTTGTTGAAAATTCATACCTTAGAGTGTTTTGGTTTAAGTTGAAAATGTTTCTCACGACATTTTTTTTAATATAAAGCCATAACATCGCCGGAGGTGTTCGCTGCACTTCCGGTTTTGCTTTTTCCCTGCGGACCCGGCAAAAGATCCACATCGGGGTCGTCACGACAACAAGTCGGTTTAGGGTTTGGGTATAACCATGATCCTCCTTTTTTCAATTTTAAAATGCACCTTTCCGGTGGATTCCATGATCTGTAATACTGCGGAAATGTTCTTCGAACGGGATACAATACCGTCGAACTGCATCGGGCCGGGGCTGCCCTGCGGATAGGATATGTCTACGTCATACCACCTCGCGATCTTTCGCATGATGGAAGTAATATCTTCGTTGGTGAATACAAAATCGCCGTGCGCCCATGCCATTACATCGTCCAGGTCCGCCTTGTCGTCAACGCTTATCCCCGCATTAACCCTGGCCTGCTGACCGGGGATCAGCACCACCTGCCTTCCCCCGCTGGATATCTTTACGCTGCCCGTCAGCAGTGTCGTCCGCTGATCCGGCTCATCCGTATATACATTGACGTCAAAGCTGGTACCCAGCACATCGATCCCCTGACCACCGGCCTCCACATGAAACGGCTTTGACTTGTCCGGCGCCACTTCAAAATAGGCTTCCCCGGTGACGACTACCCGCCGGTCTTTCCCCGTGAACGCCACCGGGTACTGGATCGATGATGCCGCATTGAGCAATACCTTCGAGCCGTCGGCCAGGACAAGATGATACTGCCCGCCACGCGGCGTGGTCACGCTGTTCATCGATACGCCGGACGCCGGTCCCGGCGTTGTACCAAGGGCCTGATAGACCAACTGTCCATTGGCCGTCTTGGTTACCTGTATCTGCCCTTGAATCGCTAAGAGCCCATTTGCCGCTCCCGTAAGAGCGATCGTCTTCCCATCCGATAAGGTCAGCGTTGCCCTGTCTCCCCCGGCGCCTATTTCCGTCCCAGCCACTGCAGCCGGCACGGCAACAACAGAAGACCTGCTGCGCACATACCAATAGCCACCACCAGCCACCAGGAGCAGGACCGCCGCAGCGGCAGACCAGCGACGAATGCTGATCACCCGCCGCCTGCGCGCCAATCCTGACAGGTCAAGTACCTTCTCCCAGCCGGCCTCGACCTGCCGCTCAGTGGGCAGCACGACGCTGTTGTCCCGGCGGGTATGGTCATTGTACCAGCTCTCCAGCAAGGCCTTCTCTTCTTCGCTGCATTGACCCTGACTATATTTTTTCAGTAGATCCTGGAATTGCTCTTCGTTCATATAACTATATATGACAGGCGACAATCCCCAAGGGAGTAGATAAAATAAAAATAAATTAACCTGCAGGTAATCTCCCGCCTTCAGGGGAGGTGTCCAAACAAGAACCGGAGCGGTCCTTTGAGTCTGTCTCTCAATATCTTCAGCGCATTGCTGACCTGTTTCTTTACCGTCTTATCGGAGATATTCAATTTTTCCGCGATCTCTTTGTGCGACAGCTCTTCCCGCCTGCTTAGCTCAAAGACCTCCCGCATCTTCTCCGGCAACGCCGCGATCTCCTTCTCGATCAGCGCCGTCAGCTCACGCAATCGCAGCTCTTCGTCGGTGACCGATATCCCCTCTTTCATGAACCGCTGCAGCGATAGAAGGTAGGCGGACTTTACCCGCTGGTGCTCGATACCGTTGAGGACGCGATTCCGGATGGACGCATATAAATAAGCCGACAGCGAGACGCTGATCTCCAGCCGGGGCGCCCGCTGCCAGAGACCGGAGAAAACTTCCTGGACACAGTCCTCTGCCTCCTCAGGCTCCTTCAGCAGCTTGCAGGCATGGATATACAACAAGGAATAGTATCGCTTGTAAATCGCTTCGAAGGCGGACTCGTCGCCTTCCCGCACCCGGGAAAGCAATTCCAGGTCAGAGTGTAAATCAGTGGGGATCATCGCGCTGCAATGACGAATATACGCCATTTACCGATTCGTCACCCACCTTCCGCCCCCGGAACGAAATTCACTCCGTGGCTTCCCCTTTGCCGGAATGAACAATTTCGGATGGATAGGCGTTGCTTTCAAACACAGTCAAAAACATTTCCCATATGAGTACCAAAATCAGTTTTCAAAGAGACTTCACGCTGGGTGACGATCTCAGCATCCGCCGCATGGGCTACGGCGCTATGCGCATCACCGGAGAAGGCATCTGGGGGCCTCCCAAAGACCGGGCCGGCGCCATCAAGGTCCTTCAACGCGCCGTCGAGCTTGGCGTCAACTTCATCGACACCGCCGACAGCTATGGACCCAACATCTCCGAAGAGCTGATCGCCGAAGCGCTCTATCCCTACCCCACCGGACTGGTCATCGCCACCAAAGGTGGGTTCGTCCGCACCGGCCCCGGCCAGTGGGTGATCAACTCCAACCCCAAGCACCTGAAACAGGCGCTCGAAGGAAGCCTCGCCCGGCTAAAGCTGGACCGCATTGACCTCTACCAGCTGCACCGCATCGACCCCAATGTCCCCTTCGAACAATCCCTTGAATTTTTACAGGCCGTACAGGAAGAAGGTCTGGTCAAACACATCGGCCTCTCCGAGGTCAGCGTAGAAGATATCGAAACAGCCGAAGAATACGTCGAGATCGTCTCCGTCCAGAACAAATACAGCCACGACTATCGAAAATGGGAATCCGTTCTCGAATACTGCGAGGAGACGGGCAAGGCCTTCATCCCCTGGAATCCCATCAACGCAGGCAATATGAGCAAAATGAATAAAGTGGAAAAGGTTGCCGGAAAATTGGGCGTGTCCACACAACAGCTGGCCCTGGCCTGGTTGCTCTATCACTCCCCCAACAACCTCCTCATCCCCGGAACTTCCAGCGTACAACACCTCGAAGAAAATATGGCCGCAGAAAAGATCCAACTGACAGAAGACATCCTCGAAGAGCTCGAGAGAGACTAGCAGGAGGCCTTCGGGCCTCTTTTTTATATTAACTGCTTTTCGATATATCCCTTTATGGCCTCCGGCTTCGTCACCGGACTCCACCGCCGCAGCGGCATCCCGTCGGCACTAATCAAAAACTTAGTGAAGTTCCATTTGATCCGGCTCCCTAAAAATCCGCCAAGAGACTTCTTCAGGAATTTGAATACGGGATGCGTCCCCGGCCCATTCACCTCGATCTTCTCGAACAGGGGAAAGCTCACGCCAAAATTCACCTTACAGGTCTGCTCCATCGCCTCGTTAGCTACGGGCTCCTGGCTGGAGAACTGATTGCAAGGAAAGCCCAGCACGACCAGCCCCCTGTCCTTATATTCCTGGTACAGGGCTTCCAGCCCCTCGAACTGCGGCGCCAGCCCGCACTGGGTAGCCGTATTGACGATCAGCACGGTCTTGCCGCGGAAACTCTCCATGCTGACCGGCCGCCCCTGGGGATTGTTGGCGCTCAGCTCATAAAATCCGATTGAATTTGGCATGGGCCAAATGTACAAACAAAAAAAACCCCGGTGGCGCCGGGGTTCCTATTGTTAAACTGTGGTACGCAATCGCTAGGCTAAACAAGCAGGTAACCCTGCTTCGTGTTAAAGTTATATCATTTTATTGCATTTCCGCGGCAGCCGCCAAAAAAATCCCCAAACCAGCCCCCCGGTCCCCCTAGTCGAGTAGAATAGAATATTTCAATTCTAAGCTCTCACAAAACCGTACGTGACAGTCTCCCGTCATACGGCTTTTCACTGTCGTACACTCGGAATAACACCCTGTTTCCAATGTTCTAACAGA